>Ga0180217_1000335_pt1 | contig 81680 bp, 59 predicted proteins | sample eDN3rd37CBELigOP_FD_128521 | JGI IMG/M metagenome (GOLD analysis project Ga0180217, IMG submission 128521) | Enriched Organic Plus compost microbial communities from Emeryville, California, USA - eDNA 3rd pass 37_C BE-Lig OP (version 2) (version 2) ...
CCATGGCTTGGTCTCCGAGGCCGGTTGGGTTATCCAACAACCACCTTAGAACCAAGCCAGCTTCTTTTTCCAGATCAATCCCTGTCCGCAGCGCTTCGCTCAGGATGTGGACCTATTTAGCGGCATGATACCCGAATGGAACAAGTTGCGGTGGAACGGAGAGCGATGGGTGTGGCATCACGCCGATAATCCTATCGCTGCCGGAAAAGTTGAGGCGCTTCAGGCGCTCGTTGCATCGAGGTTTGGAAAGGAAGTAGATGCTGTGGTCGCCGCATTGCAGTCTAGCCAATCTTTCGATGACTTTGCTGCTGCGCTAGAAAGGGCTGACTTTCCGGGTGACGCTGAATGATCGATTCATCTCTATTCAAGAGCACCTGTAGGCTAAGGCTTGTCTGGCGCATCCTCCGTCTCCTGACGACGCCGCCGGGCGGAGCGTGGCAAGAGTGGACGCCATGAACCGCCGCGGCACGACGGTTTACAACGTCGCTGGTCAGGCTGTCGCGACGATCGACTCGCTTGGGAACCGCACGACGAGCGTGTACGACGCAACCGTTGACCCGCTCGGGAACCGAACAACGCTGACGTGCGACGCGGCCGGACGCGTAGTGCGAGAGCGGAATCCACTGGGTTCGCTTACCACTAAATAGGTCCACATCCTGAGCGAAGCGCTGCGGGCGCGGATTGGTCTGGAAAGAAAGGCTGGCTTGGTTCTAAGGTGGTTGTTGGATCACCAACCGGCCTCGGAGTCCAAGCCATGGAACCCAGTATTCGACTTTCCAAAGAGGAACGCAAGATCCTTTTGCAGGCGTACCGTGCGGATGTCATCGCCCGCCGGGCTCTGGTCCTGCTGTTGCTGGCGGAGGGGGGCTCGTACCGGAGTCTCCGCAAGGCGACGTTCGCCAGCCCCACGCTGATCCGCAATGTGAAGCCGGACTTTGCCGCAGGCGGCGTGGTCTGCGTCCTGCGATCGGACGCACAGCAACCTTTCGTCGTCCCCGGGTGGCTGATCATTATCACCCGCTGGCTTTTGCAGTTCACGCCACGCGACTTCGGCTTCTTCCGCAGCCGCTGGTCGTGCGAAGGACTGGCTCTGCTCCTGCGGGAGCAGTCTGGCATCTCGCTGTGCGCGGAAACGATCCGCCGCGGTCTGCAGCGGATGCAGTTCGTCTGGCGGCGACCACGACCGGTCGTCGGCCCGCCTGGATCCGGAACACGCGGCCAAACTGCGGAAACTCCAGGGACTTCTGGCGCAACTTCCTGCGGACGAGACGGTGGTCTTTCAGGATGAAGTCGACGTGCACCTGAACCCGAAGATCGGCAGCCAGTGGATGCTCCGCGGCCGACAGGCGGAAGTCGTCACACCGGGGAACAACGAGAAACGGCATCTGGCCGGTTCGCTGCATTGGCGGACCGGGACGCTGTTCCTGTCGTCTCCCGGAGCCCGGCGGAATTCCCGGCTCTTCCTGGCTCACCTGGATGACCTCCGCACCCGGCTGCGCGGGTTTCGCAAGATTCACGTGGTCTGCGACAATGCGAAGTTCCACGACTGCAAGGCGGTGCGCGAATACCTCGCGCAATGGTCGGAGCGGATCGAGCTCCACTTTCTGCCGAAGTACGCTCCTGAGACGAACCCTATCGAACGGGTGTGGTGGCACCTGCACGAGACGATCACCCGGAACCACCGCTGCCGCACTCTGGAAGAGCTCCTGCAGGAAGTCTATGCCTGGGTGGAGACCCACCCTACGTTCTACTCACAGACATACACGTTCCGAAAGCTCTATCGACTCGCCTCCTAGCGCTACGCTTGGCGGGTGGAGCTATTTAGGGAGTAATGCAAATGCAATTTCCCCCCAAAGAACACCGGACCACCGCGCAGATCTATGCTGCCATTGCCAATTACTGCCGCATTATGGATGACAATGGATACTGGGGACAAGCTGAATACAAATTCGACTACTTTCGCATTGTTTATCTTGCATTTGGCAACGGCCTCTGCGGCAACCGGGCACGGAACAAGTATAGTACAGCTGTGAAGCGCAAGAGATCATTGAAGCCTTCAGATTATGCCGTCTGCGGGGAGTTCATAGCTGACCACGTGCAACGCGAATGGCTGAATGGACGCCAACCATCGCCAAACCAAGAAGGGATGTTGCGAGATCTTACTTTATGGTGGGACGAGTGGGCATACGCGTGGGACAAGAACCCGATCCCCCAATTTCAATTCCCTCGGAATCGTCAGGACAATCCACCGCCGACGTGACACGTCAACACACTGTCGATACTCAGCGGCTGAGGGGTTCCCTACGGTCGGAGTCGTGAAATCCCGAGCGCCGCCAAGAGTGGCTATCAACGGGGCAACGGATTCTTTCGGCCCGCCGCCGACTTACCGACGGACCGCGGCCGTTGGCGCACGGGAGAGAAACATACCACACTATGTCAGAACTCCCCAATGGGATTTCCATCCGAGCGGTTGCCGAGATTGCGCCAGGTGGTGACGTCGATGCTGTCGGAGATGAAGCGGACTGCTCCATCGCCGAGAAGGGCGTGGACGCCGCCGGCGTGCTCGCTTCGTGCCCCGAACAACGCCGGTCCAACCCAGGGAGACTGGACGCACCACTGGTTGCCCTGCAGCTTCCAGATCGGGTCGTTCGGCTTCAAGAGCGTTGAGAATGCCCAGGACTGCATTCCATTGGCGTAGATCCAGCTGTAGCCGATCGGCTCATAGTTGCCGGTGTAATCGTTCAGCGGCGTTGCAGTCCCCGCGAGACAGGTTGCGAACTGGTTGTCCTGCTGGATGTAGGGCCAGCCGATCGTCCATTCTGACAGGATCATCGTGTTACTCGATCCGTCGGTGATGTCGCCGAGCCTCACCCGGCCGTGACCGTAGACGACCGCTGTTCCCGGATTTCTGCAGGGGAAGGGGTGCGCGGCACCGCCGCTGCTGGCCCAGTTCGGGTCGGCACACCAGTTGTCATTGTTGCCGATGCAGGCGGCATAGCTCGTGCGTCCGAGATCGGGGCGGATCTGCGCACTGCGGATCGGGTCGCTTGGGCACAGCAGCAACGGCAGATTGACGCCGGAGATCTTCGCGTAACCTTCCGGATTCGTGTCCGTCCACGCCTGTTCCAGCTCGAAGTTGAACCGGTTATAGAGCGTGGCCTGGTCAAAGTAGGGAGCGATCCGAATCAGAAAGCTCGCGCCGTTGCAGGCACTGGGAGAGGTGGAGTTCTTACAGTCGGGACGCCGAAGTGCCGCGGGCGGAAAGACAGTGAACGCATCATGATAGCCATGCAGCGCCAGGCCAAGCTGCTTGAGATTGTTGCGGCACTGGCTGCGGCGGGCGGCCTCGCGGGCCTGCTGGACCGCGGGCAGGAGCAGCGCAATCAATACGCCGATGACGGCAATCACGACGAGCAGTTCAATGAGCGTAAATCCCCGGGGTGACTTGCGGAACGGGACAATCGCACGATCGCAGCACAAACTCATCGGATACTCCTGATCTTGCCGCACTTTCGCCGAAAGTACGATCAATCGTCTTGAACTCTCAGTACAGCCTCCGTTCGCCGTGTTTCAGCTTCAGATGCAAACTCTCGTTGCAGAGGACCGGGCCTGTCCCAGTTACATTTCATTCCCGCGCTTCAACTTTGGTTCGCGCGACTGGCGCGCCGTCAATCCGTCAATTGAAAGTCGATGACGTTCTCGCCGGGGGCCAGCTCAACCCGTTCGTTCGAATTGCGGTTGTAACGCGCGGGAAGATATTGCCGTTCTTCTTTGACTTCGTTGCCCTCATCGATGGTGATCGTCCGGCCGGTGTATTCGAAGGCTGAGATCATCACCAGGTAATTGCCCGCATACATTTCGTCTTCGTCGATTGCGTACTGCCCGTTCGTGATTGGAGCCACTCCTCCCACCCCCTCTGTTTCGTTGGTGGTGACGAAACGGATCGCGCCCCGTTCGACGGGATTGCCACGATAGGTCACCTTTCCTCGCACTGTGCAGGGAGGCGCTTCGGCCCCGCAGCCGGGGAGATTTATTGCCGCGATGGTGCTGAGCAACAGACAGCACCATCGAGATCGCCAGAATTCGCGGAACTCCATCGGCGAGCTGTTCTCCCCTGCGATTGGACTCCGGATTACCCCCACGAACGGCCTCCGCGGGGAGGCCGTTCGCATGTTTCCATCTCTAGTGACCGCGCATTGCCCGGTTTCAAACGAACTCACGAATCCCCGGTTCTCTGAAACGGGGACGATTCCACAGTTCCGCACGATCACACAGGATGCGTCCCGGCCTGAATCCGCCCTACGCTGGTCTCGTCGAAACGATCGATCTATGAGTCTCGGCCGCGTGCCGCAGGTTTGCCCCTCTGAAGCAGCAGCCGATTAACGCGGTGTTGAACAGGTGACGCTCTATACAACAGGCGCGAGGAGATGGAACGGCACGAGAGTGCCAACCGGCCTGTATGAAAGTCGTGAAGAGCAGCAGAGCGACAGTATCGCCCTCACTCTAACTTCCCCGTCGTAGACGCGTCAACAACTATTGGCGCATCGAAATCTGAATGAGAGCACCCGACGTCCGCGCGTGGACGATCGCGAAACTACCGACGACGGTGAAACAGCATTCAGGGAATGCACATCACCCGCGAGCTTCTGACCAAGGAGTTGCGCACAGATTAAGAGTTCCCCGGCGCGTCAGTTCCAAGTTTCAGCAGGCGCAACCAGCCTGCTTCGTCGGCAGTCGAGGTGTCCTCAGCGCAGCGCGAGCTCATCCGCCTGCGGGAGTTCATCAATGCTGCCGAGGCCGAAGAGGGAGAGGAAGCGGGGTGTGGTGATGTACTTGATCTCGCGGCGCGCGGACTCTTCATCGCGGACGATGGCGATCAGTTCGCGGCGGAGGAGCTGGCGGAGCAGGCCGCCGACGTTCTTCTTGCCGCAGCTTTCCACATCCTGATGGGTGATCGGCTGCTGGTAGGCGACGAGCGCGAGAACTTCTAGGGCGTCCTGCGAGAGTTTCACCTCGCGTGGACCGACACCATAGACCTTGTTGCGGATCGGCTCGAACTCGGGTCGCAGCGTGAGCCGATAGCCCCCTTCGCCGAGACGGATTTCGTAGGGTCTCCCCTGCCCCGCGTATTCGCGGTTCAGCTCGTCCACGAGATGTTCGACCGTGCTGGTGTCGGCATTGTCGCCGATCAGCGAGGCGAGCCGTTTCGTCGTCAGCGGCTGGCCGCCGACGAACAGGACCGCTTCCATGATCCGCCGCGGAGTGACATCCGGCTGCCGACGGGCTTGCGGAGCGCTGGCAACCTCTGCATCCAGCGATGACGCCGCCGCGGATGTGGTGGAAGCGGCGTTCGATGGCGGTTCTGTGTCTGCATTGGTCGTAGGGGGCGCAGAAGTGGCGTTCGCGATTTCCTCTGACGCCTTGCCAGAAATCCCGGTTGCCGGTGCGGGCGGAGTTTCTCCGGAGAGACCTGACGCGGGAGTGGCCGGGGCATCCGGCCGCGATTCACGGGAGCCGGCGGGTTCCTCGGCGGCGGGTTGCGCCCATTCGAAAGCCTCGACCGCCTGAAGTGCCTTCAGGTAAGCTTCCTCGATGTCGGCTCCCGACCAGCCATCCTCCCCCAGCGGCAGCGCTTCGACACCGTCACTGAGCGGAAAGAGCGATGCTTCCACTTCGCTCTCCTCGGGCGTGCGCGACCACTGTCGGCCAGGCTCATCAGCGTCGTGGGAGTCCGAAAAGTCGGGAGAGTCCGGAAAAAATCCCGGCGGATTCAGTTCGAAGTCGTCCTGCATGTCGATCGTCCCTGATCGATACCGAAAGCGAAAAGTCGACAAGGGTCGACAAGGGTCGAGAAATGTCGAGAAATTCCCGGCGAATCTTACCGGCAAACGCCCTCCTCTCTCAAGAGCGGTCGGAGAACGGGCTCAGCCAGCGACAATTCCCGGCCGATCGAGTCATTTTCCACCGAATTGCGAAGCGAGGAGCCGCCGCGATCGCAATCAGGGGGAATCCTGCCGGATTTGTTCCGCCTGCAACTTCACGAGGAGGACTCATCGCCGGAGGCGGTCTTCTCGTGGAGCTCCCGCTGGGCGAGCCGCAGGTCGTGGTCGGCCATCATGCGGACCAGCTCGCGGAAACCCACTTTCGGTTCCCAGCCGAGCCGGGTGCGGGCTTTGCGCGTGTCGCCGTACAACAGCCCCACATCGGTCGGGCGGAAACAGGTCGGATCGGTCTCGACGTACTCCCGCCAGTCGAGATCGAGGTAACCGAATACCTCATCGAGCAGGTCGCGGATCGAATGCGTTTCGCCGGTGGCGATGACGTAGTCCCCCGGGTCGTCCTGCTGGAGCATCCGCCACATCGCTTCGACGTAGTCGCCGGCAAAACCCCAGTCGCGGCGGGCATCGAGATCCCCCAGCCGCAGTTTCTTCTGCAGGCCAAGCTTGATCCTCGTCGCAGCACGGGTAATTTTCCGCGTGACGTAGGCATCGCTGCGGCGGGGAGACTCGTGGTTGTAGAGAATGCCGTTGCAGGCAAACATGCCGTACGCTTCGCGGTAGTTGACCGTCTGCCAATATGCGAACAGCTTCGCGCAGGCGTAGGGAGTCCGCGGGCGGAAGGGGGTCTGTTCGTTCTGCGGCGACTCGTGAGGCTGGCCGAAAAGCTCGCTTGAGGCTGCCTGATAGAATCGGCACGAGCGGCCTGTCGCCTCATTGTACGCGCGGACCGCTTCGAGCATCTTCAGCGTGCCGAGCGCGATTACGTTCCCTGTATGCACCGGCAGATCAAATGACAGCCGGACGTTACTCTGCGCCGCGAGGTGATAAATCTCGTCCGGCATCGCGCTGAAGAGAATCGAGCGGAGATTGGTTCCGTCAGTCAGTTCGGCTTCGTGAAAGACGAGCGGCAACGGATCGTGTGCCACGCTCTGCCAATCCAAATCCTGGTCAGCAATGCGTGCCGTTCCGCCGGGCACGAGGACGCCATGCACTTCATAGCCCCGCGCCAGGAGCAGCTCGGCGAGGTAGGAGCCATCCTGCCCGGCGATTCCCGTAATCAACGCCACCCGTCGGTCTGAAGACACATTCCATCCTTTCGTGACCAATGGCGTCGCAATCGGAGCCTCTTCCAGATGGATGCGGGCGAGGCGGTATTCGCGCGGCGAGCGTGCTTGAGCGCCGGCGCATCGGTCGGCATACTTGTGACTCTATCGACAGTTTATCCCAACGAGGATGAAACATCATGCCCGAGCAGTGCTACCTCGGAATCGATCTCGGCGCGGAGAGCGGCCGCGTGATTGCCGGCCTCTTTGACGGCCGGACGATGCGGCTGGAACCGGTTCATCGCTTTTCCAACGGGCCGGTTTCGGTCGCCGACTCGCTCCTCTGGAACGTTCTCGGCCTGTGGTCGCAGATCCAGCAGGGGCTGGGTCAGGCGGGACACACCTATGGAGAATCGATTGTCTCCGCCGGAGTCGACACCTGGGGCGTCGATTTCGCCTTGCTCGGACGCAACGGCGAACTGCTCACCCATCCGTACAACTACCGCGATCCCCGCACGCAGGGAATCATGAACGCGGCCTTCAGCCGGGTATCCCGCCGGGAAATCTTCGCGGCGACGGGCCTGCAGTTCATGGAGATCAACACGCTCTATCAACTGCTCGCGATGCAGCGTTCGCATCCCGAAATCCTCGCCATTGCCGAGCGGTTCCTGCTGATGCCCGACCTGTTCCACTGGCTCTTGGCGGGCAGCCAGGTCGTCGAATTCACGAACGCGACGACGACGCAGTTCTTCCACCCGCCGAGCGGCGACTGGGCGTTCGACCTGCTGCGGAAGTTCGAAGTGCCGACGCAGATGTTCGGCGAGGTCGTCCCCCCGGGAACTCGGCTGGGGGCGCTCCGCACATCAATCGCACAGCGTACGGGACTGGGACGCATCGAGATTGTGGCCCCGGCGGCGCACGATACCGGCTCGGCAGTCGCGGCCGTCCCCACCGACCACACGGGAAGCGCCCGCTGGGCCTACATCAGCTCGGGGACATGGTCGCTGATGGGTGTCGAGGTCCAGGAAGCGATCCTCACCGATCGCGCGCTTGAGTTAAACGTCACCAACGAAGGGGGAATCGACGGGACGTATCGCCTGCTGAAGAACATCATGGGGCTCTGGCTGGTGCAGGAATGCCGGCGCTCGCTGGAACGGCAGGGAAAGGCGGTCGATTACGGACAGCTCGCGCATCATGCAGCGAATGCGGATCCCTTCCGGTCGATCGTCGATCCCGATGACCGTCGCTTCCTCGCGCCCGACGACATGCCGAGCGAACTGCAGGAGTATTGTCACGAGACCAATCAGCCGATCCCCGAGACAGAGGGGCAGCTCGTCCGCTGTGCACTCGAAAGCCTCGCACTCAAATACCGCTACGTTCTCGCGGGGCTGGAGGAGTTGACGGGCGAGCGGGTGGAGGTCATCCACATTGTCGGGGGCGGATGTCAGAACGAACTGCTCAATCAATTCACCGCGAATGCCTGCGGACGACCGGTGATCGCCGGGCCTGTCGAAGCGACCGCATTCGGCAATGTCCTCGTTCAGGCGCGAGCCGCCGGAGAGATTTCGAGCCTCGCCGAGATGCGGGCCGTCGTCCAGTCTTCCTCGCCGCTGAAGACCTATCAGCCGAAAGATCAGGACGCCTGGGAGCAGGCATACGGACGGTTCCGTGACCTGCTCAACCGCCCCCAGGTGTGACGTCGGTCAACTGCCGCCGATACGTGGCGTTGTGCATCGTCAACGCACACACCAACTTCCCCAAATGAAACCGGCCCGTCCCGCGGCAGAACGCGGGACGGGCCGGTATGTTTCTCTGCGGATATTTCCGCCGCCTAGTGCACCCTTTGACCGGGGACGGCACCCTCGTCGGGGGACAGCAGGAAAATATCTTTCCCACCGGGACCGGCGGCAACGACCATCCCCTCGCTGACGCCGAACTTCATCTTCCGCGGTGCGAGGTTCGCCACGCAGACGACGAGGCGTCCGACAAGGCTGGCGGGGTCGTAGGCACTCTTGATCCCGGCGAAGACGTTGCGCCGCTCATCACCGCCGAGGCTCAACGTCAGCCGCAGCAGCTTGTTCGACTCTTTCACCTCCTCCGCGGCGATGACGCGGGCCACGCGGAGATCAACCTTCGCGAAATCTTCGAACGTGCAGGTCTCGGCAAGCGGTTCCGCCTGAAGGGCTTCGGGGCCATCCTGCGCGATTGCCGCCACAGGTCCGGAAGGAGGCGCTTCTTCCTTGCTCGCCTCGATCATGGCTTCAACCTGCTTCGGGTCCACGCGTTGCAGGAGATGCTGGAACTTGTTGACCGGAGTCCCCACAAGCGGGGTCTGACTTTGCTCCCAGCGCTCGATCGGATCGTTGAGTAGCTCGCCGGTCTGCTCCGCCAGTCGCGGGAGCACCGGAGCCAGGTAGATCACCAGTTGCCGAAACAGGTTCAGCGAGACCGTGCAGACTTTCTGCACCTCCGCGGCCTTCTCGGGATCCTTCCGCAAAGCCCACGGGGCGTGCTCTTCCACATATTTGTTCGCTCGGTCGGCCAATCCCATGATCAACCGCATCGCGGTGTTGTAATCACACGCTTCATACGCTTCGGCAATCGCCTTGCCTTCGGCGGCGGCGTGCGCGAAGAGTCCGCCATCGTCGGGGTACTCGGGGGCCAGTCCGGTCGACTCGACAAACCGGGCGGTGCGGCTCGCAAGGTTCACCACCTTTCCCACAAGATCCGCATTCGTCTTGTTGACGAACTCCTCAAGATTCAGATCGAGATCATCCAGCCGCGGCCCGAGCTTCGAGGCGTAGTAATATCGCAGATACGCCGGGTCAAGATATTTGAGATACGTCTCCGCGCGGATGAATGTCCCCTTGGTCTTCGACATCTTCTCACCGCCCACGGTGAGGAAGCCATGAATGTGTACTTTGGTCGGCAGGTTGAATCCCGCGACCTTGAGCATGGCGGGCCAGAAGAGCGTGTGGAAATACGTGATGTCTTTCCCGATGAAGTGATGCAGCTCGGTTTCGGGATTTCTCCACCAAGTGTCGAAATCCTCGCCGTGAAGGTCGCACCACTGTTTGGTCGAGCCGATGTAACCGATGGGGGCATCGAACCAGACATACCAGTAGTTCCCGGGGCTGTCAGGGATCTCGAAGCCGAAGTACCGCGCAGGGCGTGAGACGTCCCAGTCGCGCAGCTCCTGGCCGAGGAAGTGCCCCTTGAGGTAGTTGGCGACTTCGGGCTGGAGGTGATCGCCCTTCTGAGTCCATTCTTCAAGAAAATCGTGCAGCTTCTCCAACTGGACGAAGAGCTGCCGGGCCTTGCGCAGCTCGGGCTTCGCTCCGGAAAGGGCGCTAACCGGATCGATCAGCTCGGAAGCGGCATAGGTCGAACCGCACTTATCACAATTGTCGCCATACTGGTCCTTCGAACCGCAGACGGGACAGGTCCCCTTCACGAAGCGGTCGGCAAGGAATGTCTGTACTTCCGGATCGTAAAGCTGCTCGACTTCACGCTCGATGATCAGATTCTCACGCCGCAATGCCGCCCAGATTTCGTGGCAATACTGGCGGGTCTCTTCGCTGTTCGTGCTCCCGTAATGGTCGAACTTGACCTGAAAACCGGCAAAATCGCGCTCGTGCGCTGCCTGCATGTCGGCGATAAGTTCTTCCTCGCTGCGTCCCTCCTGACGGGCGCGATTCATGATCGCGGTGCCGTGCGTGTCGTCGGCACAGATGAAAATGCAGCGGTTTCCCTGCAGCTTCTGGAAGCGGACCCAGATGTCGGTCTGGATGTACTCGACCAGATGCCCCAGATGAATTGGACCATTGGCGTAGGGCAATGCCGCGGTTACGAGAATGCGACGCGAATTCATGCAAACTCCGTCAGGATAGCGGTAGGAGCAAATGCCGGCGGCGGCAGGCGGCGAACACGCACACGGCAGGCGCGGGCTCCCGAAACAGCGGGCGGCCACGCTCCAGGCTGGAACGGTACGCACCGCGCGGAATCCCTCTTCCGAATCCCGCTAACTGAATTCTGGACTCCAAATTCAGCCGGCAGGTTCAGACTGCGTGCCGTTGGAGAGGAAGTTTACACCAACTCCCCTGACCTTGCACGTGATCACACGGGCAAGTGGCGGGGCGGACCAACTGGAGAATGAAAATCACGTCCAGCCATCGCGCAGGCTTTCCTCCCCCTCTCTTTTCGGCCTGAAGAGGGCAGGTTTCCGGTTTCCCGCAGAAGCGGGGCGGGCGAGATTTCCAGAGTGCGGAGCGCCTTTTGCTCTGAGAAGTGGCGTGTCGCCCCAGGCCTGCACCGGTGTGCGCGGCCACGTCCGCCATTGATGGAGATTTGAGACATGCAGATCAAGGAAATTATGACGCCGAACGTCGAAACCGTGGCGGAAGACGCCTCGATTCAACATGCCGCGCAGCGCATGGCGTCGATGGATGTGGGTTTTCTTCCGGTCATCAATAACGACGGTCCGATCGGAGTCATCACCGATCGCGACATTGCCATCCGGGCCGTTGCCGACGGACTCGATCCCCAGACGACCCCTGTCAGTCAGATCATGACAAACGACGTCGAGATCCTCTACGAGGATCAGGATGTCGAAGAAGCCGCCCGGCTCATGGAAGAAAAACAGATCCGCCGCATCCTCATCTGCACACGAGATAACCGCTTTGTCGGTGTCGTCTCGCTGGGTGATCTGGCGGTGGATACGCACGATGCCGAGCGCTGCGGACACACGCTCGAAAAGGTTTCGTCCCCCGGCCACTAGGCCGCTCTTGAGGGTCGCGCCCGCGAATCGGCAACGGGCGCGGCCGGCAAGTTCTGAAACCGTGTTGCCTGGGGCGCGTGGCGCGCGATCTGCCCGTGCGCGTCCCCCCAGGCGCACGGCCTTTCCGTTGTCGCGGCGTTCGCCGCCGAACAGTATTGATGATTGCGTCGCACACTCGCGCAACGCAAAATGACAAGACGCAAGCCGCACGGTTCGTCCTCCGCTCAGGTGCACCGCTTTCAGGCAGCCTGTGCCGTCCCATTGTTGCAGCGCCGTTGCGGTTGACGCCGACCGGAGAGCGCGGTATCGAATCGAGCAGGTTCGATGGTTGGCTCACTTCCTAGTGTCGCGAACGGAGAGGTGCACGTGAGGAAATCGGTGCTCAGCCGGCAGGAAGTCCGCAATGTGGACCGCCGGGCAATCGAGGAGTACGGTCTCCCCGGAATCGTTCTGATGGAGAACGCCGGTCGCGGTGCCGCCGAGCTGCTGTTGCAGTGTGGAATAAAAGGCCGGGTGGTGATCTGCGCCGGCAGGGGAAATAACGGCGGCGACGGGTTTGTCATCGCCCGGCACCTCGATATCCGCGGCATTGAGGTGCGCGTGCTTCTGTTCGGAGATCCCGCGACTCTTTCTGGGGATGCCGCGATTAACTACCGGGTTCTCTCGGCAGCGGGACTTGCGGGGCGCGTGTTCTCGAACACTCCGCCTCCCGAGGAGCTGGCGGAGGAACTCGCGCCCGCGGACTGGATCGTCGACGCCCTGCTGGGGACCGGAACGCAGGGAACGCTCCGTGAACCTTACCCGCTGATCATTGATGCGATCAATGCGGCAGATCGGCGGGTGCTGGCAGTGGACCTTCCCTCCGGACTCGACTGCGATTCCGGGCGTCCCATCGGGCCATGTGTTCGGGCCGAACAGACAGCCACGTTCGTCGCCCGCAAGAGCGGATTTGAAGAGCCGACGGCCCGCGATTACCTGGGCGAAGTGCACGTCATCGACATTGGTGTTCCCCGACAGCTACTGGAATCACTTTGAGCCGGGATTACAAGGAGGGAAACTGCTCAGCCATGATTCCGCCTCTCCCGCCCGGCCCGGAATTCCCTCCCCGGCGGCGTCGACCGCCCGGCCTCGAAGTCAATGTCCCGGACCTCTACCATGAACTGGATCTGCTGCTCCAGCAGATTCCCGTCGGGCGGGTGACCACCTACGGCGCACTTGCTCTCGCGCTGGGGCATATTGTCGCGGCACGCTGGGTCGCAACTTACTTACTGCAGGAACACGAACACCGCGCAGGCTGCGCATGTCACCGCGTCGTGCGGATCAACGGCGACATCGGGCATTATGTGACCGGTGACCCACGCAACAAGATCGCACTACTGTATGCCGAAGGAGTGCCGGTGGTCGACAACCGTGTCGACCTAGATCGCTTTGGTTTCAATGATTTCATCAGCGATGCCCCTTTGCGGGCGTTGCAGGAATATCAGGATCGGCTCGTTTCGCGGGTGAGGCTGCGGACTCCCCGTCAACTCCCCGATTACGTGGGAGGAGTAGACCTGGCGTACGTTTCACCGCGTCTGGCGGTGGCCGCTTATGCGCTGGTCTCTGTGGAGTCGGGAGAACTGGTCTGGTCGAAGAAGTTCACCCACGCCGTCAGTTTCCCATACATTCAAAGCTATTTGAGCTTTCGCGAGTTGCCGGTCTTGCTGCCGCTGCTCGAAGAGGTGGAGCGGGAAAGAAGGCTCTCGCCCCTGATCTTCGTGGACGGCAACGGGATGCTTCACCAGCGTCACGCAGGGATTGCCACCAATCTGGGAGTGGCTGCAGAGCTTTCTACAATCGGCGTGGGCAAGTCTCTGTTATGCGGCTCGGTTCAGAAAAGTGCGGGCGGGATGCTGGAGGGGCAACCGGTAGTCTATGAAGGCCGGGTCGTCGCCGTCGCGTTGACTGCCAGTCCGCGAAATCGGCCAATTTATGTTTCTCCCGGGCACCGCATCGACCTGGAACGGGCAGTGGAGATGGTGAAGCGGCTCTTCCACGGGCATCGCCTCCCCGAGCCGGTGCATTTCGCCCATCACCTCAGCACGGCAGAAGCGCGGCGTCTTGCCGCTTTGACCTGATTCTCCCGAAAAGGCTTCTCAACAGAGTCAGGCAACCATGAAGCTCCCCGAACTTGGCAACACTTAATTCACAAGTGTCGCTACTTACGGCAGGGTATGGGCACTCCTACAGAAGTTAGTGCTGATAAACACTTTACCCAGTACCTCTCATAGATTGCCCATTTAATATGGAAGTCCGGGCGCTTTACGGCCACTCAGCGGTCACTCTACGGCTCCTGCGTCCACCTTCACTCCAATCCACCGTTAAAACAAAACATTACAACTAATTTCTATAAAACGCGTTACAACGTCGAAGCAGAGCTTGCGCGTTTCCAAATGCCAGTGCATCACTGAATGCGGCATCGGTGTTTTTCCGATTGTTGGTGGCATTTTGCTCTCCTCTAATCATCGCTGTCCGCACAAATGGTCTCTATCCCCTATTTTGCGGATCACATCCCGCCCCGCACAGGAGTGTGCGTGGGCAAATCGGAGATGCGGGCGGAGGCGAATTGCGGTGACGGCATTAGCAGGGTGTTTTAGGCCGTAGTCGGCCAGTAGCGCAGTTGTGGGTTTTCCCCCAGGTCGAGTGGCGACCTACGCAAACTGGTCTAAATGTCTCATTGAGGAGTGCATGAGAATGTCAAGAACTGTGCTGCGGAGATTGCGAAGTACCGTGCAAATTGCTGCGGGAGTTCTCCTATGCGTTGGTCTGCTGCATGCGACAGCCCCCAATGCCGTCGCCCAGGATGCCCCGCTCGACACGACGGTCAGCCTGGAGTTCGCGGTGAATCCCGCTCCCCCCGACTCCCTGGTGGAGATCGCGGTCGCGGTGGTCGGAAACAACAACACCGCCGTCACTACGGGGACACTCCAACTCCTGCTGCTTGGGCTGCCGACCGACGAAGGATTCCTTCCCCTGACCTGCGATGAAAAGGATGTCGACGGAGCCGTCTGGCTCATCATCGATGAGGTCGATGTTGCGACTCTTGAGAATGGCGAGTGGTTCACGGTCATCGACACCGCCGGACTGGCGGGGCTCACTTTTGCGGTGAGTGCGGCATATCTCCCCCCTGCAGGGGATGATTCTATCAATGGCTCACAGTCCCCGTGCATCGACCTCGTCGTGCTCCCGGATGGAGCTGATGCGGGTAACGGTGGAAATGGCGCAGACGCTGGCGACGCTGGAGATGCTGGCGACGCTGGAGATGCCGGCGACGCTGGAGATGCTGGCGACGCTGGAGATGCCGGTAACGGTGGAGACGCGGGAGACGGTGGAGACGCCGGAGACGCTGGTGATGCGGGTGATAATGGTGGACAGATTCCCTGCGGGCTGACCTGCACGGCAATTTCGGGACCGGGGGTCGTGCTCCCGGGTCAAACTTACACCTGGACGGCGATTTTCACCGTGAAGAACTGCACGGGCGAGCATCTGCCGAACGTGCGGGTGATCGGCCGATTGCCGAAGTTTGCCCACATCGTTGTCGCCGAAGCCACACAGGGCGAAATCAAGGCCAACCAGAGGCGAATCCGCTGGAAACTGGATCTCGAACCGAATGAAGCGGCGGAACTGGCCGTCGAGATCCAGGCGACAATTCCTTCGAATGCAAAACCGGGAGAAGTCATCTACCTCTCACGGAAAGCGTTCAAGGTCGTGTACGGCAAGGGGAACGGCAGGGAGTTCTGTTCGGATCGGATTGGAGTGATCGTGGGCGGCCCCCAGTAAGACCCGCTCGGCTCCTGCTGTCGTGACTGTCTGAAATCCGGGCGAGCCGCGGAGCGCCACACGCCGGCACTCCGCGGCTTCATTCTTTCTTTGAATCTTTGAAGACAGGGCGCTCTCCTGCATCTCCCATCCGGCTCTTCCGCCGGGTGAATCATCGTCGTCTGGCCAAGGCCGCAGACCGAGAGCAGGGAACCACGAAAGACGCAAAACACACGAGATGGAAGTGGGAGACCCAACGGGCTCTTTCGCGACTTTAGAGCGCGTTCCCCGAGACTCTAGCGCGAAGCTGGGAGGGTTGTTAGAGTGGCGGCATTCAGGAGGGATGCCATGCAAGCGTATTCGAAAGAGTTTCGGCGTGAAGTATTGGCGGCGTGTGATGCCGGCGGTCGCACCCGCGCGGTGGCGGCCCGGTTTGGTGTCAGCGAGGCGTGGGTCCGACGGATCAAACAGGAACGTCGCGAACTGGGCAAGACCGCTCCCTGCACGACCCGCCGCCGGACGCCGATCTGGATGAAAGAGGCCGAGTCCATTCGGGCCGCGATCGCGAAGTCCGCCGATCTGACGCTGAATGAGCTCAAGGCCCAGCTCCAGACGTCGCTCAGCCGGACCACGCTGTGCCGCGCCCTGCAGCGGTTGAAGTTGACGCTCAAGAAAAAGTCTTGAAGGCCAGCGAGCAAGCCCGGCCCGATGTCGCCGAGCGTCGCGCCCAATGGCGGGTCTGGCAGTGCGGGATTGATCCTGAGCGGCTGGTTTTCCTGGATGAAACCTGGGTCAAGACGAACATGACCCGGCCGCGGGGCCGGGCCCCGATGGGTGAACGGCTGGTGTGTCCTGTGCCGCATGGTCACTGGAAGACGACCACGTTTCTGGCGGCCTTGCGGGTCTCCGGCCTCACCGCCCCCCTGGTGATCGACGGGGCTGTCAACGGACCACTCTTCAAAGGCTGGGTCACACAACACCTGGCGCCGACCTTGCGAACGGGCGACATCGTGGTGATGGACAACTTGAACTCGCACAAGGTGGCCGGCGTCCGGGAAGCGATCGAAGCGGCGGGTGCGACGGTGCTGTACCTGCCGCCGTACAGCCCCGATCTGAATCCCATCGAGACGGTGTTCTCGAAGTTCAAATGGCTCGTCCGCTCTCAATCGCGTCGAACCGTCGAAGGCTTATGGCAACTCTGCGGTCAGGTCAGCCAACTCTTTGAAGAATCCGAATGCCGAAACCACTTCCAACACTGCGGCTACCGCTACAGTTAATGGGAATGCGCTCTAGTGGTTTACTCTTCCGGAGTGGATCGGTGCGCGGTGCGCGGGGGACAAGCCCCGTGGTTCGCCAGGGAGTGCGGTTCGTGACCTGCATCCACTGGCGTGTTGCACTGCCGACCCAAAGCACGTCACGTTTCAAAGGCCGAGCTTCTCTTTCAGCCTGATGACTCGCCGGGGCGGTTGATCCGCCGCAGGTGGAGATTTGTCCCCCTGCAAGGGGAGGGTCTTGAGCGGGACAGCACCTGCCGCCGAATTCGCTGCCACTGGAAAGCACTCGTGCCGCCAGAGGTGAATGCGGCGGGTGGGAAACGGCTGGCTGCTGCCGGGAGGTTGCGTCCGCTCCTGCACAAAATACAGGTGGAACCGCCGGAGCCGTTCCTCCGGAGGAGTGTCGCGATGATTCCGGCGGGTGAGATATTTCCCGAGATACAGCCGGTGATCCCGATGCCTTCCCTCGTTGATGCGTGACAGGTACTTCCGCCAGCTGACGTCAAACATCGCGGCCTGACTGGCGGGCTTCGTCCAGTCCGGTTCACGCCCGGTGAGGGGATCGATCTTCTTTCCCGACAGCGTTTCTCCCTCGATCACCCACCAGCCGTCGTTTCGCATCGGGTTGGGAGCGAACATGTGCCAGTCGTGCAGCAGCTGGGTGGCAAGCGTGAACGCCCGGATCGGCTCCGGTTCGGGCACCCGTTCCCATTTCCACGCGCGGGAAAGGTTGTAATTATAACTCGCGTACAGCACGCAGGTCAGAACGAAGCCGGCGGCGGCCGTTTCCACCAATCCAAACCCCCGGTCGCGAAGACGCAAGAGCCAGGGAGGTTCCAAAGCGCCTGCCCCCGAACAGTCCGCCTGCTGAAAGACGGTCTCTCCCTTCCAGCCCAGCCCGGCCGCGAGCGAAGCGCGCCGCGCACTGACGAACGAAAACCCTTCGTCGGCGAGGAAGGCAATCCCCGGCAAACGGATCAGTCGCAAGATGTGAAACGGCAGCGGCAGCCCTCCGGCAATCGCGGCAAGGGCGGCACTGCGGGTCTCCAGCACCTGGTTCGCCTCGTCGTAAACCACAATCCCCCACTGCTGCACCTCCTGGCGAAGCCGGTGCAGTTCGGTCCCGTCGGCAATCTCCGCAGCTTCGCTCAGCGGAACCATACGGATCCGCTGGAAGCGATCGAGCACCGTGACAAGCCGCACTCCGCCCTGACTGAGCGGACACTGCTCGTCAAAATACAGCGTCACCGGCCGCGAGAAGCGGCTCATGACCTGACCGATCTGCTGCCAGTCCCGAGGCATCAGCAGCAGTGCATAAAGGCTCATCATGACAAAGGGAAAGTTGCCCAGGTGCATCGTCACCCAGATCCCCATGTGCAGCCCCACGAGCGAGACAATCGCCAGTCGTCGCAGCCACGGCTGGAAGATGGGCAGCAGGATCAGGGGCAGCACGGCATATTCGAGCAGCAGGGATGACCAGGTCAAAAACTGCACAACCGGCAGCGGTGCCTCGGTCAGCCAGCGGGCCGCCGGAGTCGCAAACTGGTCAACGTGCATCGCGTAGTAGACCGCTGTCCCTTCGCTCCACCAGGTTTCCCCCGTCTTGTCGACCGCGGTGAGAAAGTAAATCAGCCCGATCTGCAGGACGGCGGCAAACGCCGCCAGCGACGGCCGACAGGCGGTTCCAGTCTCCGCAAGCGGCGATCGGGAACTCCCGCCCGCACGCTCACGCCGCAGGGAGGCCCGCACGGCATCGAGGGAGAAACGGGCTCCCAGCGGAAGAAACAATCCCCAGATCGACATCGTGACCATCACGATATCGCCCCCCGTGCGGATCATCGTATTGCGATTGATCACACTGATGAGAAACAGGCAGCTGAGGATCTGAAAGAGCCGGGTTCGATACCCGAGCAGTAACCCGACATAGAAGATTAGTCCGCACAGAAAGGCGAACTGCACCATTGGAAGCGAAGTAAAGCCGTCGAGCAGCGAGAAGTGGTAAACGCCGCCGGCCTTGGGAAGGGGCGACTCGATCGGCAACACGCCAAACGACGTATAGAACGCTTCAAGGTTGGGCCATCGCAGCGCCCAGTCGTAAATCAGGACTCCCGCGAACAGGATTCGAAAGAGCCCCAGTGAGCGGAGATCAATGGTGAAGTAGAAGCGAATCAGCCTCTGTGTCCACGACATAAAAGGTCTCCGGACTCCGTGCGGCCCCCGTCAGTGGGGCGCGAGGTCAGCCAGAGGGGGTTCGACGGCCGGTCCGCACCCCTCTTCAATTCGGTGCTGTTGGGAATTTCGCGATGCTCCCTGTATTGCCGGTTTTTGACCGCCGTGACAATCGGGAAATCCGGTAGGCTGCGAAATTGTGGGAATGAGGGGCAACCCGCATGCGGGGCGCGAACTTTTCCCCTCAGCCTGACAGACAGTGGTCTGTCGCGGGAATCGGCAACATTTCAGAGCAGCCGTCGCGCGGGGAGAGGGACCGCGTTGGACAGGAATCTGCAGCTGCAGCAGCCGCAGACTCAGCGCCGGATGAGCGCCTCGCGGGCAGTGATCACCCGCTGCACCGCCTCTTCGCGCGTGGAAGCGAGCGCGGTCAGGTGTCCCATTTTCCGCCCGGGCCGTGCCTGGAGTTTCCCGTAAAGGTGCAGCTTGACCTCAGGAAGCGCACATGCGGCGGCCCAATCGGGCTCGCCCCCTTCCCACAGGTCTCCCAGCAGGTTCGCCATCGCCGCCGGCCGCAGGAGTTCCGTCGAGCCGAGCGGTAACCCGCAGATCGCCCGCAACTGCTGCTCGAACTGGCTGGTGACACAGGCATCGAAAGTGAGGTGGCCCGAATTGTGTGGCCGCGGAGCAAGCTCGTTGATCAGCAGTTTTCCATCGCTGGTCAGGAAGAACTCAACACAGAGCACTCCCACCACGTCCAGCTGTTCGAGCACCGCACGCGCGATTCGCCGCGCTTCGAGCGCGACTTCGGGCGACACATCCGCCGGAGCGATCGAGATGTCGAGGATGTGGCGGTGATGTTGATTTTCAATCACGCCATAGTCGGCGAACTCGCCGTCCTTGCCACGGGCGGCGACGACCGAGACTTCCCGCTCGAAGGAAATGAACGCTTCGAGGACTCCTTCGCCGGTCCCCAGCGAGGCCCACGCTTCCGCGGCCTGCGCGGGATCGGTGATCTTCACCTGCCCTTTGCCGTCGTATCCCCAGCCCGAGGTCTTCAACACCGCCGGGCAGCCGATTCGGGAAATCGCTTCCTGGAGCTCCGCCGCCGAATGGACGGCCGCAAAGGGAGCGACGGGGAACCCGGCACTCTGGAGAAACGTTTTCTCCCGCAGGCGATGCTGGGTGATGTGCAGCACTTCCCCCCGGGGATAGACGTGCGTCCGCTCGGCCGCCGCAGCCGTCGTTCTCGCCGGCACGTTCTCGAACTCGAAAGTGACGACATCCACGCTGCTCGCGAAATCGCGGACGGCGTCGAGATCGTCATACGAGGCCTGGATCTCCCTGTCGGCGATCTGCCCCGTGGGAGTATCGTAATCGGGCGAGAGCGTGCGGACGCGATAGCCCATCCGCCGCGCGGCAATCGCGAACATCCGCCCCAACTGCCCGCTCCCCAGGACACCGATCGTCGCTCCGGGAAGGATCACCTCCGCCATACCAGGACTCCTCGCCGCTCCGCTGCTTTGTCGATTTCAGGATCGTCAGGAACCGATCCTGCGGGGACCGGCGATTGTCAGGAACTTGCTTCACCGCCGCGATTTCATGCACGGCACTGCTCCGTCAGGATGGAACGGAGCACCCGAGCATTCACGGAGGCTTGCCACTTCAAGGCGAAGGCTCGGGCAACTCGGCGGCAAGGACTTCGTCCGTCTGTCGCTGCCGAAATTCATGCAGCTTCTGGCGAAGTTCGGGCCGGCTGTTGGCGAGGATGCTCACCGCCAGCAGCGCCGCATTGGTCGCCCCCGCATTTCCGATCGCCAGCGTCCCCACCGGCACGCCGCCGGGCATCTGCACAATCGACAGCAGGGAATCGAGTCCCTGCAGGGCCCGGCTCTGCACCGGCACTCCCAGAACCGGAAGAACCGTCTGGGCCGCGACCATCCCGGGCAGGTGCGCCGCTCCCCCGGCCCCGGCGATGATCACTTCGATCCCGCGGGCTTCCGCCTCGCGGGCATACTGGCTCATCCACTCGGGAGTCCGATGGGCCGAGACCACCCGGCACTCGTGCGGAACATCGAACCTCGCCAGCATCCGGGCGGCATGCTGCATCGTCTCCCAGTCGGATTTGCTCCCCATGATGACCCCAACGAGGCAGGGAGACGCGGGAGTGGCACTCATCAGAAACGACTTCTCAACAGGACTCATCTTCTCAAAAACGGGACGCCGCCTGCACTGTACGATTCTCCGCTCCGAGCCGCAATGGTGCGCCCGGTGGAGCGGCGAAACTCCGGCAGATCCGGCTCCTGGCGCTGCGAATCAGGTCCCTTCGGGACGACAAGGCCCGGCGGTTGCGTCACTGCAAATGCGATTTCGCCGCTTCGCCCACACTTCGTTGAGCTTCATCGAACGAGGCTCCGTCAGCATGGAGGTGAACGGGGAGCTTGCGAGGATGCTCCGGGGCCAATTCGCTTGCTTTTCTGCCGCCGGATGGCTGTACTCGCGAGAGCGCTTCCGCACGACCGCAAGAAGGCAGCACAATGGCGAACCGACTCAAGCGAAAGCACCGCTTTCACCGCCCCGCCCCCGGAGCGCCCCCCGGGACATTGCAGACCGATCCGGAAGCCCCCAGGCCAATCATCAGTGTCCTTGCGTATAGCCCCCAGGGGTTCGTCGAAGAGACGATCCAGCATCCCCAACAGATCGGAAAGTTTCTGAAAGAGTGGCCGATCACCTGGGTCAATGTCAGCGGCCTGGGAGATGTCGCCGTCATCCGGTCAATCGGCGAGATCTTTCACCTGCACCCGCTCGAGCTCGAAGACGTGGTGCATGTCCATCAGCGGGCCAAAGTCGACCATTATGGAGATCATCATTACGTCGTTTGCCACGAGGTGAGTCTCACGCCGGCACTGGATTCCGACCAGATCAGCCTGTTCTTTGGCACGAACTACGTGCTCACCTTCCAGGAAAAAGCCGGGGACTGTCTCGATCCGGTCCGCAACCGCATCCGGCAGGGGCTGGGGCAGATTCGCCGCCTCGGCACCGATCATCTGATGTACGCCCTGATCGATGCGGTGGTCGATCATTATTTCCCTGTTCTCGAACGGATTGGCGAGCGGGTGGACGATCTCGAAGAGAAGATCATCACCCAGCCCGCGAACGCCTGGATGTCCGACATTCTCCGACTGAAACGCGAGTTGCTCGCGCTCCGCCGGACTCTCTGGCCACACCGGGATTCGCTGAATGTCCTGATCCGCGATCCGATCCCTCTGATCACGGATGAAACGCGAATCTATCTGCGCGACTGTTACGACCATGTCGTCCGCCTCCTCGACCTGCTGGAGACGTATCGTGAACTGGGCAGTGATCTCGTCGATCTCCAGCTCTCGACCGTCAGCAACCGCACGAACGAGGTGATGCAGCTGCTGACAGTCATCGCCACCATCTTCATCCCGCTGACGTTCATCACCGGTCTTTACGGAATGAACTTCGACACGAAGATCTCTCCGTGGAACATGCCCGAGCTCGAATGGCCCTACGGCTATCCCGCGGTGCTCACCGTCATGGCCGCCCTCTCCGTCGGCCTCCTGGGCTACTTCTGGCGCAAAGGATGGCTAGGGGGGGAATAGGCTTTAGGAAATAGGCTATAGGCTATAGACTTTAGACTTTAGGACGAGGCAAGCCACCGACTCGTGCTCACCGTGCCTCCGATAGCTTTTTACCTAAAGCCTAAAGCCTAGAGCCTAACTCACTCAAACCCCATGGTGCCGCGGGTGACGCCGAGTTGATTCAGGACGCGAAGCTGCGTCCAGGTGCGGCGGCCGTCTTCCAGGCCGGCAAGCACGCGCGCGTATCGGTCGAGCAGCGGAGCGACCTCGGCAGACGTCTCCCGCAGCAGTTCGACACGGAACCAGCGCAGGCCCAGCTGCTTCATCCGGGGAATGTACTCGGCGGCGGACTGGGCACTCGCATTGAAGACAGTATTCCGGCAGCCCACATCCGCGATCAGCGGGTGCGGTTCCCCCATCCGGTCCCGCAAATCCACGCGGTGGTGATCGCAGGGGCGGCCACAGTCCCGATAGTCCTTGCCATTGGAGAGCGTCGCGGCAAACACGCAATGCTCCATATGGAACATCGGCATGTGCTGGTGCACGACCGCCTCGAACCGGCGCGGCGAGAACTTGCCCAGCATCGCCTGGAGCTGCTGCCAGTTGAGATCGTAACTTGGCACCAGTCGCGAAATCCCGGACTCGATGAACAATGCCGCTGTGAGTTCGTTCGCCACATTCAGCGAATAGTCCCCCAGCTGCGGCAACTCGGGGAAGTACTCGCGATAGAAGCTGAGTGCCGCAAGGTTACGGATCAGGACGTAGTCCGGTGCGGCCCTGCCGATCTGCCGCAGCCAGCCATCCTCTTTAGGTTTCGTGATCCGCAGGGTCGCCAGCGCGATCGGGATTCCCGCATCGCGTCCACGACGGACCGCCTCTTCATAACGCCGCACATCTTCAAAGTCACAATACACAACCGCCGGGCGCGGCAAACTGTCGGCACTCGACCATTCCAATACCGCCGACAACTGCTCAAGACTTCTGACCAGGACCGTCAGTTGCGTCTCGTCAGCAGCGGAGTCCGTCACTTCGGTCGGCCCGCTTGAAGCCTCCACGGCCGGTGACAATGAAGCCGGCCGGGAGTCCCCCTGAGAGATCGCCAGCGCTTCCGCACGCAGTTCGTCGAGTGCCGCGGGATGAAGAACGGCCGCCGACTTCTTCCGGGCGCGCAATTCGAGGAGCCGGTCCACCGCCTGCCGCCGCAATTCGTTAAGCACGCTCTTGGGAACCATGACGGGGATCTGCCCCTCGGGAGCAATTTCCCCCTCCGGTCCCGCGAGACGGAGCGTGCCGAGTTCAAATGGGGTGTCTCCCAGGCGGCTCAGTTGCGTGCGGAGCAGTTCATGCGTCAGTGGATGGCGCTCGGCTCGCGCAAGCGGCTGGTCCGATTCGACTTCGACCGTGTGCTGAGTGGCCGTGTCGGTGAAGGTCAGCCGCAGCGGCTGATCGACCGCCGCGAACACCCCGACATCCAGCGGCACGCGATGAGGAATGACATCACGCGAAAACGAGGTCTCCAGCCGTCGCCGCATGGCGGGATCGTCGGTCTTCCAGACGAGGCTGCCGATTGTCACCGCGGCAATGTTGATATCCCCGGGAGCGAACGTCAGCTCGCACGACGGAGACTGTCGCGCGCGGGACGACTGCCGCGATGCCGCCCGCGACGAGTCCCGATGCGGACGAACCGTGAATACCCGCCCCCCCTGCTCATCCTGTTCGGGATGTCCTTCATCGAAGACAACTCCATCACCCGGTTTGACGGGCAGCTCGTCGGCATCCGCGAATTTTCGATCGATTTCGACGATGAGTCCGTGGGCCGTGCGCGCGGTGACCACGCCGATTTTCACGCCGCGGCTTTTCGGGAACCGGCCATGCACGAGCGTCTGGTGATCGACTCCATCGAGAAATCCGTGAGTGAATCCGCGGGAGAAGCTTTGAGCGAGGTCGAGTTCCTGCTGCCGCGAGAGGGCGAACGGCTGCTGGTTGAGTGCCGCATCGAGAGCCGAGCGGTACGTCTGCGTGGTGGCGGCGACGTAGTGGGCACTTTTCAATCGCCCCTCGATCTTGAAGCACGCCACGCCGAGCCGCACGAGATCCTCGATCAGGTCGGGGGCGGCGAGATCCTGAGGGCTCAGCAGGTACGCCTGCTCGCCAAGATCCCGCTGTTCACCGTCCACGATCAATTCGTAAGGGAGTCGGCATGCCTGCGCACACTGGCCGCGATTCGCGCTGCGGCCGCCGAGCGATTCGCTGGTAAGACATTGGCCGCTGTAGGCGACGCAAAGCGCACCGTGCACGAAGACTTCGAGCGGCATCGTGGTGCGGGCCGCAATCTGGGCGATGTCATTCCGCGAGAGTTCCCGGGCGACGATCACCCGCTCGACGCCGAGTTGCCGCACGAACTCGATCCCCCGGGCCTCAGTGAGGGTCATCTGCGTGGAGCCGTGCACGACGAGATGCGGAGCCAGGCGGCGAATGAGCCGCACCAGCCCGAGATCCTGCACAATCACGGCGTCTGCCCCGGCCCTCGCCAGCGTCGAAATGTATTCGACGATCTGCGGTAGCTCCTCCGAGAAGATGAGCGTATTGCAGGTGACATAGCCGCGGACATTGTGGTCGTGCAGGTAACGAAAGACCGTTTCGACCTCGTCGAGCGTGAAATTCGTCGCCCGGTGCCGGGCGTTGAAGTCCGAAAGGCCGAAATAGACCGCATCTGCGCCGTTGGCCACTGCTGCTCGCAGGGCTTCCCAGTCGCCCGCGGGAGACAGCAGTTCAGGTCGGGAAGGAACGGGGGAACTCACGCAGAGATCGCCTTTATGGAATCGTCGGATCACTGCTGCCGGGGGAATTCGCCGACAGCCGTAAACCCGTGACGTCACAGGGAAAGAGAGAGACCGCACAGCACAATTTTCGGGGGCGACTGGCAACAGCCGGTCACCACATCGTCCGCAGCCTTGAGTTTATCCGCCGATCCGGAGAAAAAGAACGGCAGCCCGCGGTTCCCCGGGAACAGGGACAACCTCGCGCCCAAGCATCATGGAGAACCGGAAGCACTCCAGACTCACCCGACGGGCAGCAGGGCTTCCCTCCCCCTGCCCGACAGTTTCGAGTGCTTCGCCCCGCAGGAGCAGAGTTTTTGTGACCAGAGTATTGGCAGCAAGGCCGCTGTGGTCCGCAGGATGGCGCGACCGGGCGGGGCATGTGGAGTCATCGCGTGATATTGCCTGATCTTGTTTCTCCCTCAGGAAGTGGAGTTCCATGGAACTGTCCGAGTACGAATATGCGGAAAAGTCGACCGTCGAGGAGATTCGCGCACGGTTCGATGCCGACGTGGAACGGTTCTCGAATCTCGAGACCGGGCAGACGGCGACGATCGATGCCGCCCTGGTGCTCGATCTGGTGACGGCGGCCGCGGCGGCGGTGACGCCTCACGCCCGCGCCAGCCTCGATATTGGCTGCGGAGCGGGAAACTACACGCTCAAGCTGCTCGAACGGCTTCCCGGACTGGATGTCACTCTGATCGATCTCAGTCGGCCCATGCTCGACCGGGCCATTGAGCGGATCACGCCACGCACGACCGGCCGGGTCACCACGCTGCAGACCGACATTCGCAACGTCGACCTCGGCGAGGCGCAGTATGACGTGATCCTCGCGGCGGCGGTCCTGCATCACCTCCGCACCGATGACGAGTGGCGGTCGGTCTTCGAGGCGGTGTATCGCAGCCTCCGCCCGGGGGGCTCGTTCTGGATCGCCGATCTCGTGACACACGACGATCCACGCATCCAGCAACTCATGTGGATGCGCTACGGAGAGTACCTGACATCCTTAAAGGGTGTTGAGTATCGCGACGCGGTCTTTGCGTACATCGCCAAGGAAGATACGCCCCGTTCCGTCGCCTTCCAGTGGGATCTGCTGAAAGCGGTCGGATTTCAGCAGATCGAGCTGCTGCACAAGACCAGTTGCTTTGCCGCCTTCGGAGGCTGCAAGCCGGCCCGCTGAGGGGTGAATCTGCCTCGGCCGTGAACGGATGAACCGCTCGACCACCGTGAGACGGTTTCGCACGCGATTGCGGTGCGCGCATCTGGCGACAGCGGAGTCGCCCGGTTTCTCTGACCGGTCCGATGGTCACCGGGGGCGGCCCTGCGGAGGGATTCCTGTGGAATTGCTTCATTTTTCCCGTTCGAGACGTAACCGGGGAGAGACACCAGACAAATAGACGTGAATGCGTGTTGACAACGCGGTCGGATGAACGGTCCATTGATCATTGCCGACAAGGAGTTCCGACGTGAAGCGCTGCCTCACTCTCTGGGCTGGTTGTCTCGTCCTTTGGGCACTCGTCGATTCGGGCTCACCGGTCGCGGCAGCCTCCCCGGAACATCCTGTCGATCGACTGCTGGCGCAGGAGAATGCCGGTTCCACGGCGACTCCCGCCCCCCGCATTGACGATCTCACGTTTCTCCGCCGGATCACCATCGACCTGATCGGCCGGATTCCGACAGACGCCGAGATTCAGGAATATCTCGCCTGGCCCGCCGCCCAGCGGCGGGCGCGGGTGATCGACAAGCTCATCGCGGACGGCCGTTTCGCCGACCGCTGGACGGTGTTCTTCGCCGACATGCTGCGGCTGCGGACGAATGCCGAGGGGGGAAACGCGTTTCTCGCCTTCGTCCATCAGGCGGTCGAAAAGGGGATGCCGTACGACGAAATGTGCCGGCAGCTGATCGTCGCCAACGGCAAAGCGAACTATACGCCTGAAGTGGGGTTCATCCTCGGCGATGGTGCCGACCCGATGGCGCTGGCCGGTGTGACGTCGCAGACGTTCCTGGGAATCCGCATTGCGTGCGCGCAGTGTCACGACCATCCCTTTGACCAGTGGACGCGCGAGAACTTCTACGGTCTGGCCGCCTACTTTGGAAAGACGCGGCGGGTCGAGAACCAGTTCACGCGAACGATCTACACCACCGAAATGGACCGGTCGGTCGTGCTCTGGCCGCCCGAGGGAGCGGCCCCCGACAGCGAACGCAAGCCGATGACTCCCGCCTTCCCGTTTCTGCTGGAAGATGAAGAGTCCGCCCCGCACATCGTCCGCCTGCAGAAGCTGCGCGAACAGCAGCGGCTGATGGCGCAGAAGTCGAAAGCGAACAGCGGACCGTCCCTGGACGATCTGCTCGCCGAGACCGATGCAACCGTGGACAAGGTCCTGGCCGCGAAGAACATTGATGAGACGGGCGTGACCGCCGAGATCAAAAAGGATGTGCAGGGACTCAAGGTCGGTTCGGGCCTGTATCGCGAAAGCGAGCTGCGCAACGAACTGGCCGCCTTGATCACCAGTCCCCGCAACCGCTACTTCTCGCGATCGTTTGCCAACCGGGTCTGGGTGGAGCTGGTCGGCCGCGGGTTCGTCGATCCCCTCGATGACTTCAGCGAAGGCAATCCCCCCAGCCATCCGGAAACGCTCGACTGGCTGGCCGACGAGTTCGTGGCGAGCGGCTATGACCTGCGGACGCTGGTCCGGCTGGTGGTCACCAGCGAAGCGTATCAGCGCGGCCATCTGTACGGCGTTGATGAAGCGACGCGGACGGCGGCCGAGCAGGCGTTTGTCGCCACTCCCGTGCGGCGGATGCTGAGCGAAGTGCTCTATGACAGCATCATCGTCGGCGGGCATCTCTTCTCGGTGAAGCACGAAGCCGGCAAGAACCTGACCGTCGTCTGGCGGCAGGAACAGATTCTGAAGAAGCCGGCGGAAGCGACTTCACTGGCAGCGGCGGCAACTCCTGCGGCGGCCAGGCCCCCGGCGATGAGCCGGCCCGCCACCGAAGTCGCGCAGGCCCCCGCCGGGTATGACCTGGAAAAAGCGATCGAACTCGACTTCGATGCCGTCCTGAAAGCACAGGAAGAGGCCCCCGAGGTCGAACAGATGCAGATGGTCTCCAAGGAACAGCTGGAGGCCGAGATGATGGCCCGCTCGACGCGTCGCCCCGGCGCACAGTACATCGACCGCTTTGTCCGGGCCGTCGTGGACGACAATCCGGTCTTCACGACCGCCATGCGGATGGCGACTCCCGCTCCCCCGTCGCACTTCCTCCGCGTGTTCGGCCAGCCGAGCCGCGATGCCCTGGGCGACTTCCGGGATCACAGCGCGACGATGCGTCAGGCGCTGATGATGCTGAACGGGCGGCTGACGCACGAGGCGGCCCGTGTCGGTGAACTGGAACCGGTCTACCCGTTGATCACGGGAGCCAAAACCGATCTCGATGCGGCCGTGCGACTGATCTACCGCGAGCTGCTCACGCGCGAGCCCTCCGCGGAAGAGGTCAGCGAAGCGAAGCAGATCATCGCGGCGGCCGAGAATCCGCGCGAGGGAGTCGCGGACCTGCGCTGGGTGCTGTTCAACTGTCACGAGTTCCGGTTCATCCCCTGAGGCGGTTTGAACGCTGCTTGTCGAGACCTTTTCCCGTCACCCGTACCCGTCGGTTCAGAATCAAGGAGCCTTTCGCATGTCGATGTCTTGTGCAGATTACAAGGTGACGCGTCGCGCGATGATGGGAGCAACGGGGGCGACAATTCTCGGCCTGCACGTGCGCGATCTGCTGGCCTTTGCCGGTACGAGCCACGCACCGACCGCCGAGCACGTCATCCTCTTCTGGAACGGCGGGGGAATGACGCACATCGATACCTGGGACCCGAAACCCGGACGCCCGACCCAGGGCGATTTCCAGCCGATCGACACGTCGGTTCCGGGAATCCGGATCTCCGAGATCTTCCCCGAGCTCGCCCGGCAGATGCACCATTGCACGCTCGTCCGCTCGGTTGCCGGGACGAACGGCGACCACGGCCGCGCGACCTATCAGCTGCAGACGAGTTACAACACCTCGCCGCAGGTGCGGCACCCCGGCCTCGGGTCGGTCGTCGTCCACGAAAAGCCGCAGCTCGGCGACCTGCCGGCTTACATCTCCATCAGCGGGCAGGCTCCGCGAGCCGGTTACCTGGGTCAGAAGTGCGAAGCGTACTTCGTCGCCGAGCCGGGGGACAAGGATCCCTATCTGGCCTTCCCGGCGGGCATTGCCGAACTGCGGGGGAACAAACGACTCGATACGCTCGCCCGGTTCAACAGCCGGTTTGCCTCGGCGGCCGGCGATGTCCGGCTCGACGCAACGCAGACCGCAATCGATGATGCGGTGAAGCTGATGCGCAGCCCCGCGCTCGAAGCCTTCGAACTCCACAAGGTGCCGACGACGACGTTGAACCGCTACGGCGACACGGCGTTCGGTCGCGGTGCGCTCGTGGCCAAACGCCTGGTCGAGCACGGGGTGCGGTTCGTACAGGTGAACCGCGGCGGGTTCGATACGCACACGAACAACTTCCCCGCGATGCAGGCGCATGGTTCGGTCATGGATCCGGCGCTGGCGGCGTTGATTGAAGACCTGGCCGAGAGCGGCCTGTTGAAAAAGACGCTGGTCGTGATGCTCAGCGAGTTCGGCCGGACCCCAAGGGTCAACAAGGATGCCGGTCGCGATCACTGGGCGAATGTCTTCAGTTGCTTCATGGCCGGCGGCGGTCTGAAGGGAGGCACCGTCATCGGTTCGTCCGACGAGGACGGCTATCAGCCGAAGGACCGCCCGGTGCAGGTGCCCGATCTGCACGCGACCGTCTGTCATGCACTCGGAATCAATCACCGCAAAGAGGTGATGACCCCGCTGCAGCGACCGATGAAGCTGGTCGACGGTGGTCAGCCCATTGAAGAGCTGTTTGCTTGATTTTCCTGGCGGCCCGAAAGTCCGCACGTTGTGTTGAGATGACCAGACCAGTCGCCGGGGCCCCACACCGGGTTCCCGGCGACGGTCGGAATGTCGGCCCCGCATACCGCACCGGAGGCGATCCCCAGGGACGCGCAGGAAGCGCACCGACGTTTCCCCACGTATCCCCGGTTCAGAGAACCGGCCAGTCGACGCTGTTTCCTGCCTTGTCCGACCTGCGCTTCCCCATTGCGGTGACTTCCGGTTCATGTCTGAACCGCATCCCGGCTGCAGCCCGGCAGAGCGGGAGCGTTCCCGCTCCCTGTCTCGCACCGCGCGAGGAACATCGTTTCCTGGCCTGGAGTTCGCGCGCAGGTGAATTCCGGTGGCGGCCCTGCTTGCCACTCGGCATCGGACCGGGCAACACAACCAGGTTGCTCCGGACGCTTCTTGACAGCGCTTGCGCCGGACCGGTACGGTGGAACGCTCTTCTCTCCTGCGGTTTCCCGAGCGGCGCGTGTCGGCAGTTTCTGTCTTGCCTGTCCCTCTGCGGAGTGCACCGCGTATGAACCGTCTGCTGTTCTCCCTGCTGATCGGCGGCGCGCTGCTCGTGCTGGCGCGGCCTGACCGCACTCTTGCCCAGGATGATGAGCCGGCCGGCTCGGCTCCGCTTCGCGGTTCACTGGTCGAAGACCGCGCGGCCCGCAAGCTCGTCGAAGCCGGCGACGCCCGCTTCGATTCCGACGAGTTCAACAAAGCCGTCGAAATCTGGCAATCGGTGATCGAACGCTATCCGCGCAGCAAAGTCCGCTTCGAAGCGCACATGCGTCTGGGGAACTATCTGCTCGAACGGGAGCGGGCCTATGACCGCGCCCGCACGCACTTCGAGCCTGCCGCTTCTGAGCAGAACACTGATGAGGAACAGCGTGCCGAGGCAACGCTCAAGATGGGCATCTGCTTCTTCGAAGCCCGCAACTTCGGCAAGTCGTTCAAGGTGATGCGCGACGTCATCGAGCAGTTCCCCGTCAGCCCGCAGGTGAATCAGGCCTACTACTACATTGGCCTGGGGCACTTTGAACTCGGCCACTACAGCCGCGCGATCGAAGCCCTGGAAAAGGTGGGCACCGCATTGTCGGCGGAAGAAGGGAAGATCGAGAAAGTCGAAGCCGGCAAGAGGCTCTTCGTCAAGATCGAGGACGCCGACCTGGCGGCGCTCGAACCGGGCCGCACGGTGACCGTTCGCTGCGAATCGTCGCAGGGGGATGTCGAAGATTTCGAATGCTACCCGGTCGGCCGCAACGTACGGATTGTGCTCGGGTCGATCATGACATCCCTCGGCAAGCCGCGTCCGAATAACGGGCAACTGGAAGTCCGCGGCGACGACAAGGTCAAGGTCACTTATGTCGACCAGCACACGTCGGACAAGCAGTTTGACCGTCCGGTGGAGCGCGAGATTCAGGTTGTCGGGGATGGACTGATCGAGATTACCGATGGCGCCTTCAAGGAACGCCTGCAGGGGGTTGTGCTCGACCGGGGAGTAAACATTCAGATCACCGATCCGGATCGCGACCTCACGGACGATGCCGACCAGATCACCGCGGTGGTTGAGGTCTATCGCGAGAAGTCGCCGGAAGAGCTCGAAGCGGAAGCCGCCGCAGCCGCCGCGAAAGAACTGACCGACACGACTCCCCGCGGAACTGCAGCAACGATTGCCGAAGGGAAACCGCTGGAGGAAGAGAGCAGCAGCGAAGCGCAGGAACTGAATCGCTACAGGCAGATCGACCGGGTGGAGATCGTCCTGACGGAGGCGAAGCTCGCCAAACCCGAAGTGCAGGTCCCGACGGCACCGCAGGCCCCTTCCTCCCCCATGAGTGAGGAGACGCCGGCGGTGAAGACCGCCGCCGCCGAGGGGGGCCGCGGCGGACCAGCCGTCGACGCTGCACAATCCGACGGCTCACCCGCCGGGTCAGCGCCGTCGCCCGGGCCGGCCACGACGGACACGGCCGAGCCTGAGGATGACGGCACTATCCATTCCGGCGTGTTTCGCCTCGTCGTTCCGCTGGCGAATGCGGAAGTGGCGATTGAAGGGGACGACACGCTGCAGGCCCTTCCCGGCGACCTCGTGCAGGTGACGTACATCGACGAGATTCACCGCGGCGAAGGAGTGCGCCAGATCACCGGACGGGTGAAGTGTGTTGAAGGGAATCTCGGAGGGGTCCGCGTCACGCGGGCACAGATCTCCGACCAGGAACTGCGGATCAAGACGCAACTGAAAACCGCCGACGCCCTCACGCAGATCGGCAACCGCTACAAGGAATTCGGCCTGCAGCGGAACGCCATGTTGAAGTACGAGCAGGCCCTCAACGTCTGCGAAGAGATCAGCGATGAGGCGTACCGCCTGGGGGGACGACTGCTCGAAGAAACCTATGTGCAGCTTTGGCACATCTACTACGAGATGGATCGGCTCGAACTTGCCGCGGCCATGTCGCAGCGGTTGCAGCGCGAGTTCCCGAACAGCGAGTTTGTCGACGATGCGCTGCTGAAGCTCGCCGATGTCAGCCGCAAGCAGGGAGAGCTGCAACGGGCGATCGGGATCTACAACCGTCTCGTGGTCATGCCCGGCAGCCAGCTGCGCGGCGAGGCCCAGTACGGCATCGCCGAATGCTATGAGCAGATGGCCGCGGCCCAGACCGGCCCCGCTCAGGCGCAGCTCTACGACTGGGCCTTTCAGGAATACAAGAAAGTTTTCGACAGCTTCCCCGAAAGCGGCCGGGTCGGCGAAGCGGTCGCCAAGATGGCCGAGCACTACTACAAGCAGAAGGACTATGCCCGCGCGATCGACACCTTCGAAACGGTGTTGAACGACCATCCCGATGCAAAGTTTCTCGACGTGATCCTCTTCAATTACGGACGCTGTCTCTACCGGATGGATCGCAAGTCCGAAGCGCGGCGGCAATTCGACCAGTTGATTTCCGACTATCCCGAAAGCCCTCTGGCGAGCGACTCGAAGCGAATTTCCGAAGCACTGGCGAAAGCGGGATTCTGAGAAGGCGGCACCGCGGCCGCGTTCCTCTTGCTGGCGATTCGCAGAAATGTCCGCGGGAGCGAACCGCTGCGGAGCCGCTGGACAGACGGTGAATCACACGCGAACGCGAGACTCTGCTCACCCTGGCATCGAAAGCGCAACCATGATGCGAACTCTTCTGACGAGCTGCGTGGCGGTTCTCCTGCTGGTCCTTCCCCTTGCCGCGCAAGAGGGGACGTCCCCCGCAACACAGTCCGCCTTCGCCGAAAGCGAGCAGGTTTCGCAGGAAATCGCCCGGCTGGAGGCCGAGCTGGGCAAGGTCCGCGACACCTCCCCCGATGGTGCCGACCTGATGGTCAAGCTCGTCGAGCTGTATCACCAGCACGGGCGGGTCTTCGGCCTGCTGCGGACCGGCCAGAGATTCATCGCCATCCATCCAAACCGCCCCGAACACCGCGACATGATGCTCAAGGTGCTCGACGGCCTGCAGGCGGCGTCGCGAAACAAGGAGATCGCGGCGACAACCCGGCAGTTCCTCAGCCGTTATCCCGAAGATCCCGCCTGCCCGCAGGTCGAACTGCAGCTGGCGCGGGCTCTCGAACAGCTCGACGATTATCCCGCAGCGGCGCAGGCGCACGAGGCGGTCTGGCGACGGCAACCCGAAACGCCGGAAGGACGCCTCGCCGGCGTGCGGGCGCTGAATCTCTACCAGACGTTCAACAGTCTCGATTCCTTCAAACGGGGAGCCACCTTCGCCGAGGAAATGCTCGGCAAAACCCCGGACAGCGATGCCGGGTTCGCAACACAGATCGGGCTGCGCGCCCTCTACAGTTGGGAGCGTGCGGGAGACTGGGCCAGGTTCAATCTCGCGGCGCACAAGCTCCTGCAGCGCAAGCTGCCGAAAGATCGCCTCGCGCTCCGCGAACTGCATCGTCGCGTCGCGGAGAACTACACACGTCTCGGGCAGTACACCAACGCGGCAGAGAGTCTGAAAGCGGCCCGGGCCATCGAAGACCGGCAGGACCTGCATCGCGCACACATCCAGCAACTGCACAACGCCCAGGCGAAAGGGGCGGAGCTCGAAGCGGTTGTCAACGAGTACTTCCAGAAGTACCCGCAGGCAGCCGACCGCTTTTCGATGCGGAGTTATGTGGCTCTCGCCTGGATGCGCGAAGCCAACAAGCCGAAGGCCCTGCAGTTGCTCGCGGAACTGCTCCCGTATGAAGCGGTGAGCAATGCGTCGTACTTCGTCAGTCAGAACGGCAACGAGCCGGAGAAGGTTGCCGAAAGCGAGCGAGTCCTGCGGGAAGCGATCGCGAAGAATCCCGCACACGCCTACTACCTGCGGTTCGTCCTGGCCTTCGAGGTGTATCGCGACCGGATGAAGGACGAGGCGAAAACGCGGCAGACGCTGCGGGAACTCGTTTCCGAATCCCCTTCCAACGACGGGCATACGTCGCAGGCGATTTACTGGCTGCTCTACAACGCGCCCAGTGATGCCGAGTTTCAGGCCGATCTGAACCGGGTGTTGAAAGCACGCCGACAATGGGCGCACTGGACCGGCCATCGCAACTACCTGCACAACTGGATCCAGGAAGCCCGCCGCAACAAGGATCATCGCGAGCGAGCCGACATCGCCCGCAAGGCACTCGATGCCCAGAACGAAGATCCCTGGATCCGCGCGTGGATTGCCAGCGAAGACAACAATCGCGGCGATGCGCAGGCCGCGCGTGCGAAGCTCTGCGAACCCCCGCTGCTCAACGAGCTCTCCGACGAGCAGATCCGCCTCGCGCTGGGGAATCTCGCTTACTACCATCGCCACTACGGAAATCAGCAGCAGCGGAAAGATGCGGCGACGTTGTACGGAAAGCTCGCCGCCCGCTTCCCCAAAGACTGGGAGATTGCAACGAACTACCTGCAGACGGCGGTTGACTACGGTCCCCCCGAAGTCGCGAAGGAAGCCGCCCTGCACCTGCTGAAGCTGGAACCGGAGCGGATCGATGCCGACGGGTGGTATCGGCTGCTGCGTGCGGCGGACGCCAATCAGGACGCCGCTCTCGCCCGCCAGGCCTTCGCCTGGATTCAGAAGGCGCAGGAAAAACTCGGTCCCGAACCGCAGTATTCCTATGTCATCGGCGACATCCTCGCCAAGTACGGCATGCAGGACGAGGCGAAGGCTTATTGGGAGCGTACGGTCAAGCTGAACACCAATGAATCAGAAACCCGGGAGTGCGCCCGACGGCTCCAGGCACTATTGGTTGATGCCGAGAAAATGCCCGACATCCCCGCGCAGCTGGCGTTCCTCCATGAGCGGATCGCGGCCGCCGGCGATTACCACGGTGCCTATTCCATGCTCGCTGCCGACCTCTACCTGCGGACCGGCGATCTCGACAATTTCGAGAAGGTGCTGACCGAAAGCCGGGCGCATTACCTGAAGAATCCGTTCCGGATCTGGGGTTTCGAGGACCATCCGCCGCGGAACTGGCTCGACCAGTACCGGATCACAAAGGATCTTCCCGACGAGGCCCGCCGCCGGGTCTTTCGCACCGTTCGCGACCTGCAGATCGGCCGTCCCTCAGCCATCGCCGCGCTCGCATTGCTCGAACTTCCGCCCGCCGAGGAACAGCCGCCGATGGAACGCCTGTTAAGCTATCAGGCTCCCACAGGCTGGGTCGACAACAACTCGTACGACTGGGACTCGCTGGTTCCCTTTGCACAGGCGACACTCACCCGCAAGGATTATCTGGCGGCTTCCACACTGTTGTCCGGGATGCTCGCCAACATCCCCAATCTCGACCCGTCGCGCAAGAAAGCCGGGCAGGAGATGGTCGGCCAGAGTTATGCCCGCATGGGAGGCACCGGCCTCGCGATTGATGAGAACAGCCCCATCGCTCCGTTGATGCAGGCGGCCCTCTACCTGCGGCTCGGTGACGAACGGCTGGCCTTCGATGCGTATACCGCGAACCGGGCGCTTTTCGATCAGCATCGGAATGAAGTGCCGGTCGATCTGATCCTGTTTGTCTGCGACAGCCACATTGCCGCCGGCGGGGATGAGAACTTCGACCGTGCCGAGGACATCCTGCGGAACTGGCTGGTGAAGAACAGCGAAGTCGCCGAGATCGAGGACAGCACCAAAGCGCGTGTGCAGCTGCTGCTCGCGAAGAACTACTTCAAGGCCCAGCGGTACGACGTCGCCCGAAGCGAGTATACAACCGTCATCAACCGCTACCCGAAAACCGCGGAGGCGGTTGAAGCCGAGTTCGGCATCGGCGAAACATTCATGTCGCAGAAGGTCTACGACCAGGCCGAAGCGGTCTTCGAGAAACTCGCGGGCAGCCGCGAGCGCGATGTGGTCATCCGTGCCGAGTTTCTCCGTGGCGTGCTGGCGAACCGCCGCGGCGATCGGGACGAAGCCCGTGCGATCTTCCGCGCGGTCCTCGACCGTGTCCCCAGCATCGAGCTTGCCAACCAGGCACTCTACAACCTCGCCGAGGTGTACGGGGCCGAGCAGCGCTACATGGATCAGCTGGAGCTGCTCCGCACGGTCGGACGCCTGGGGCGCAGCAGCAAGCGGACCCACCTGCCGGGCATGCCGCTGTCGATCGTTGTTCAGGACAGCGACCTGGGGACGAGCCAGGGACGCACGAAGATTCCCGTTCGCGTGATTACCGAACCGGGTGGAGACGAGGAAATCGTCGAACTGCTGAGCGGGACGAGCAAGGGGCTCTTCCGCGGCGAACTCGAAACGCGCCTTGGTCAGGCCACCAAAGGCGACCGGGTTCTGCAACTGACCGGTAACGACACGATCCGCTGCGACTATCCCGACGAATTCAAGGCGCAGTTCCGCAGCGCGCCCATCTCCGATGCCGAGATGCGCGTGGCCGCCGATGCGAAGTTTGAAATCTCCAGCAGCAAGATCATCGACCGCGACAAGATCACCTTCAGCGAACGGCTGGAACGCGAAGCCCGCGAGCAGGAAGACGCCGATCGGCGTGTCTCGCAGGACCGCCCGACGAACCAGATCAAACCGGGAAACCTGGTGTACCTCCAGACGCAGGACGCCGACCGCGATCTGACCGATCAGGCGGATGAAATTCCGGTGATTCTGCGGGCGACGAGCGGCGACCAGGTGAAGGTCCTGCTCAAGGAGACTGGCCCGCATACCGGGATCTTCGAAGGGACCGCCGCGACGGGCGAACTTCCCGCCGGTGCCCTCGCGAGCGACACGGCGATCGAGCACAGCCCGCTGATGGCGATCGACCAGTCGCCCGAAACCTGCTGGCTCAGCGAACCCGACGGGGCCACGCCGAAATGGCTGTCAGTCGATATGAAGGACCTTCGCGTCATCTCGCGGGTGACGATTTCCACCCCCGATCCGACGCAGCAGGCCCCGATTCGCGGCGAACTTCAGGGAAGCGACGATGGCCGCTTCTGGTTCCGTCTCGCCTCCAATCCACCCCCGGCGGAAATGGAATCGGTCCAGGGGGAATTCGGCCGCATGACCGCCCGCGTCTACGCGGGGAATTACAACAACTATTCGAACTGGCAGCAGGTCGTGAACCTGAGCAAGAACGGCACGCCGATTCTCGAAGAACCGGTCGACCGCCTCGACTGGAGCCTGCCCGCCGAGCACGAGGACGCCAAGAAGTCCTACGGCGTCATCTGGCAGGGCAAGCTGGTACAGCCGCGCAGCGGAGCCGCCCGGATTCACGTCCGCGGTTCACTCTCGGCGGTGATGGTCGACGGACTGGTTGAACTCCCCGTGGGACCGGGAAATCGCTCGGTCGATGTCTGGCTCGAACGAGGCACGCACGACCTCACCATCTTTGCCAGCACGGGGGACGGCTCGCAGGGAGTCGCGGCGACCTGGGCGCGTGCCGATCACAACGCGCAGCAGGTCGTCCTCGTCCCGTTCCGCAAGAGCGATTTTGATCTCGAAGACCCCGCGGCCCGCCCGGCCCTTCCCCGCGAACCGGCTCAGGTGAATGTCGCCGACAACGTGTGGAACTTCCGCATCGACCCGCTCGAACTGCGACACGTGCGGCTGGTTGTTCACGAGTACCTCGGCGAAGCCATCGCGATCAACAACATCGAAATTGCCGGCGAGGATGACGGCGAACTGCATATTCCCACGCAGGCGGATATTCTCTCGCTCGCCGCGAACGACACCCTCGAAATCGCCGGCGGCGATGTTGTGACCGCGACCTATACCGACGAGTTCACGCAGAACACGTCCGGCCGCAGCCAGTTGCTGACCGGAACGCTCACGGCGACTTACTTCAATGCCCAGATCTCGCCGATCTCGTACGACTTCGAGCGGCAGCCCAACGGCAACGTCGCCACAATTCGCAAACAGCTCGTGCGGATCGATCCCGGCGAGCGGTTCATCGTCGAGATTGTCGATTACGATCTCGACCAGACGAATACTCCCGACAAGCTCCGCTTCAAGGTCGCGGTCAACGACGGCGAACCGATTGAGCTCGTCGCCCAGGAGACCGAAGAGTATTCCGGCATCTTCACCAAGGAAGTCGATACGAGCGCCAAGGTGGAAGAGGGCAAGCTGACCGTCAAACCGGGTGACCGGATCTACTGCACCTACATCGACGAGCAGAACACCTTCCCCGGGCATGCCGTTCCGCGGGAAATGGTCGTCTATGTCAACCAGCCCAGCGAAGGGCAGGTACGGATCCTCGAGACGCGGGTCATCCAGCCTCCGCCCGACTCGGCGGCCCCGCCGCGCATCCTGTATCTCACTCCCCCCGATCCGAGCGCGACCAGTACCGTCGCCTTCGAGGCACCGCTGACGATTGAAGTTCTCGATCGCGACGCCGCGAAGGACAGCAAGAGCCGGGTTACGGTCCAGCTCACCACGACCGACGGCGCGAAGATCGATGTGGAGTGCGTCATCTCCGACATGTTTGCCGACTATTACCGGCCCGGATATCAACTGAATCGGCTGGCGCTGGAAGAAGGCCGCTTCATCGGCCAGGTGATCCTGCAGCTCGGGAGCAGCACGAGTCCCGACCTCGTTCCGCTCGGGGCCGGGATGCCGCGAAATCTCGTCGGCGGCAGCCGCGTCTCCGAAGACGGCTCGCGGAGCATCGGCGAGACGCTCGTGACCCGCGTGCTGAACCTGACCGGGAAGGACATCATCAGCGCGACCTATCAGGATGCCCTGCGACCGGGCGGCAAGCCCATGAACCGCGTCGCCACCGGCCGGCTGATTGCGAACGGAGTCCTCGCCTGCACCGATCGCGATTACGATCGCCCGGTCACGCAACTGCACGTCGGCGAGAAACTGTTCCTGAAAGTCGAAGATGCCGACCTCGATGTGTCCGACGAACGCGACTTCGCAAAGGTCGAGATCACCACCGAACGCGGCGAGAAGGAGACGCTCGAACTGGAAGAGACCGCGGCTCACAGCGGCGTCTTCACCGGTTCCATCGTCCTGAAACCGAGTGAACAGCCGACACCGGGCAACCTGCAACCGGGTGATCTCTTCATCGAGACCTATTTCGGCGACACGCTGAACCTCAAGTATCTCGACCGGGCGGCCAGCACCGAATCGGGTGAGCTGGAGCTGACGATTGAGGTGCCGGTGGTGATCGGCACTGACGGGCTCGTGCAGGCGTTCAGCAAGACCTTCAACGACGAGACACTCGCCGTCGAAACGAAGTTCCACATCGCGGAGAGCTACTTCGAACTTTTCAAGAGTCACAAGAACCTCGGCCGCGCCGAGGAACAGCGGCAGGATCTCGAAGCCGGTCGCCGCGTGCTGCGGGAAGTCATGGAGGACTACCCGAATCCGAAGTATGTCCCGCGGATCGCGTATCTGCTGGGGCAGTTCGCGCAGGAGTTGCAGCAGTGGAACGAGGCGATCGATTCGTACGTGATGATCGTCCGCCAGTATCCCGAAAGCACGCTCGCCCCCGATGCGCAATACAAGCTCGCCCAGTGTTACGAGGAAGCGGAGCGCTTCGACGACGCGCTCGAAGCGTACGTGACGCTGGCGGCGACCTATCCGAAAAGCCCGCTGATCGCAAACGTGATGATCCGCATCAGTGACCACTTCTACAAGAACGAGAGTTTCGAGATTGCCGCCCAGGTCGGGGAGAAATTCCTGGAACGCTTCGAGAACCATCAATGGGCTTCGCGGATGGCGTTCCGGGTCGGCCAGTGCTACTACAAGGGGAAGGAATATCGCAAGGCGGGGGATGCATTCGACCGCTTCTCGAAGATCTTCCCCGAAGATGCCCTGACCGCCGATTCCTTGTTCTGGGCCGGCGAGAGTTACCGGATGGCGAACGACACTTCGCAGGCGTTCCGCCGCTATAACCGCTGCCGCTGGGACTTCCCCGCCAGCGATGCGGCCAAGTACGCCCGCGGGCGGCTGGCGTTGCCGGAAATGCTCGCCCAGTTCGAACGCGAAGCCAACAGCGTCGAAGATGACAATTGAGACAAGACGTGTGAGACAAGACAGGCAGGAATCCGGAAAAGCTTCAGTCATCGGTGATTACCGGCTGACGCGTCTCCAGGTTCCTGCACAAGGAATATGAACGCGAAGGCGCACTCCCGTCGCGCACTGGCTCCAGGCCCATCGGCAGCACCGATGGGCTTGCCTGTCGCTCCGGAGAGTCGAGAGACCTGTCAGACCTGTCGATCGGATTCGTTGCGAACGGTCGGTCGAGACCTTTACTGCGGCCGGTGCCCTGCTCCGGTGACCGCGCCCTTTGGGAAAGCTGTCGTCATGCTCTACCTGCTTGTGTCATTGTTGCTGGCCCAGACTGCAAATCCGCCCGAGACTCCTGCGGCGGCCAACATTCCTCCCGCAGCGGCTGCCGCCGACGGAGCCGCCAACCCGATGCAAAGCCCGGACAGCGCTGCTCCGGAAGAGGCACCTGCCCCCGCGAGTGGTACAGAAGCCGAAGCCTCCACCGAGTCCGCCAGTGAGAGCGGCGGGCCAAGCCCCTGGTACCGCGAGATTCTCAATTACGGCCTCGCCAGGTACCTCCTCGAAGGGGGGATCTTCATGTGGCCGATCCTGATTCTCGGGATTCTGGCCGGGGGCGTGATCATCGAACGCTACCGCAGCCTGCGGATGCTCGCCACCGATACGACCGCGCTCCGCGCGCGCGTCCGCGAGTTGCTCCAGGCCGATGAAGTCGAAGAGGCCCTCGAACTCTGCAACCGCGAACAGGGCCCCGTCCCCGCGATCCTCTCCGCGGGGCTCCGCAAGTTCCTCGTCCTGCGGCGACTGAACTACGACCGGGGGCGCATCGAGGAACAGGTGGTCAAGGCGATGGACGATTATGGCGTGCACATCGTCGCTGCGCTCGAACGGCACCTGCCGATCCTCGCGACCGTTTCGAGCGTGGCCCCGATGATCGGGTTTCTCGGAACGGTCCAGGGAATGATCGTATCGTTCCAGAACATCGTCGCGAAAATGGGCGAGACGAACATTGTCGAGGCGGCGGCGGCCGGTATTCAGGTCTCGCTGCTGACGACCTGCTTCGGGCTGATCGTCGGCATCCCCGCGTTCATGGCGTTCAACTATTTTTCGAGCGTCATCAACCGCTTCGTTCTCGAAGTCGAAGAATCGGCGACTGAACTCATCGAAGATGTCGGCCTGCAGATGGCCCTCACCGAACAGCCACAACCCGCTCCGGAGTCATCGGTGGTGGGGTGAACCGGAGGTCTGGCTCGCTGCTGCATTCGTGTCAGGAATTCTCTCCTGTCGGCCTCTCCCAGTGACGTTCAATGAAGCTTCTGACGTCCTATGAAACTTCGCCGCCGCAATAACCTGCTGGTTGAACCGCCGTCATCAGCGACCGGGGACATCGCATTCAACCTGATTGTCTTCTTTCTCGTCTGTGCATCGGTGCAGCCGGACAGTGGCCGCAAGCAGAGCATCCCCAAGAGTGAGACGAAAGAGCAGAAAGCCGAGCAGAGCGAGAATCTCGAAGTCGCGCTGACACGAACGACCGCGAGCATCAATGGCGAGCCCGTGCGGATCGAGGACTTTCTCTCGCAGATGCGGCGGAAACTCGCCGGCAAGACAAAACCCGAAGACAAGATCGTCGTCGTCAAGAGCAGCAACGACACGCCGTACTCCCACTGGATCTACGTCACCGGCCTGATCGAAGAGGCGGGGGGGATCATCACGCTGCAGATGGAAGAAGAGCGGCAAGTCCAGGTTCCCAATTGAGAGCTTCCTTGAACCTGCTGAGCCGGCCACTCGTCCGGAGCGCCAGCAACAGCAGAGGCTGATACGGAAAGCCGTCGGATGAAAACCACGCGACAGAAATTTCGGGCCGAGGTCCCCAGCATGGCGATGGGGGACATTGCGTTTAATCTGCTGATCTTTTTCGTGATTCTCGCGCGGGCGCAGGATGACAGCCACCTGAAGTGGAACCCGGCTGACACGGTGAAAGTGGAAAGCGCCGGCCATGCGCGGGTGAGCGTTGTGATCGACATCAACAACAAACTGTATCTGAACGGCCGCGAGGTGGGAGAGTCGCAACTCGCCGGGGACATCGAGAACCTGCTCGGCGATGCGCCTCCGGGGGAGCGAACGGTGCTGCTCAAGGTCGACCGGAACATCCAGGCACTCCGTTTCCAGCCGGTCATCGAGGCCATCAGCGAAGCCGGCGGCGATCTCGTCCACGTCCTCGAAGAAGTCAAGAAACAATAATCGCGCGGCGCCGCGAGTTCACCTCCAACACGAATCCCTGAAGCCTGAAGTCTAGAGTCTAGAGCCTACCCCTCCGAAGGATCCTCCCATGGAACGCAAACATAACGGCTCCCCCGACATTGCCCCGTTGCGAAGCGGCCTGTCGAAGGACTTCAACCGGATTCGTGAGGGAAGCGCGGCGACGGCGGACGAGCTTCGCGAGTTTATCCAGGGTCTGCGCGGCAAGAGCGCTCAGGAGGTTCTCGGCGAGGTGGCGCAAAGCGGTCTTGCGCAGGGCGTCGTTCTCTCCACGCTTGCAACATTCGCGATTCTGCTGACCTTTACGATCATCCCCTACGCAATGGCAAATCCGGCGGCCGAGAAGGAAAAACCCGCCGAGGCTACTGCTCAGGCCCAGACAGAAAGTCCCCCGGCAGCGGCAGCAGCGACTCCCGCCGCCCCCGCCGCAACGGCGAATGCGGCACCACTTCCCACCGGAGCGCCGCCCAACGCCGCCGAGGCTTTGGAGAAACTCGGCGAAACCGAAGTCCGGCAGGCTGACCCGAACAAGAACCCGCTCGACAACCTCGATAACCTGCTCGACAAGCTCGAATAGCAATCTGCAGCCCGTGGCCGCGAGTGCTTCTTGCGATTTCTTCCGTCCCGGCTTGTACGCCTCGTGAATTATGGTTCGCCCCTCGATCAACAAGCCTGTGCTCTACGCCACCGCCGCCTACGGTCTCGTCTGGCTGGCGCTCACGCTCGAATGGCTCTATGTCGATCGACTGCCTGAGGGGCTGAGACTCGCCGTGGCCAGCCTGGCGCTTCCGCTGAGCATCGTCTGGCTGTGGTGGTCGGGAAGCCGTTCGCGGCAGACGCAGGCGATTGTCATCACAGCGGCGTTTCTCCCCTGGTGGAAGTTCTCAGTGCTTCTCGCCGATGTGCTGATGTGGGACGAGCTGCGGGTGAACCTCGCGAATGCCGGTCTGGGGGGATTCTTCCTGATCGGCCTGGGCTGGGTGGTCTGGGGGCTCGAACAGGCATCGCAACATTATGAGAGAAGGCGCACCGAACAGCGGCTGCGGGAAGAGTCCTCCGCGGAGTCGTTGCGTCGCGCACTGCCGACAACATCGGCAACGCGGTCGGAGGGACGGATCTGGAATCCCCTCGATCCGCATGCCTGGTATTACGGCCGCAAGAGCCGCAAGCTGAACCAGTCGCTGATGGCGCTGCTCAGTTATTCGCTGGCGTTTACGCTCTGCTTTCTTCTGCTGACGCAGACGCGCGGCTGTGAGGAGCTCTACGAGATGCCTGCCGGCGGAGGGGAGCAGAAAACGATCTCGCAGGTGCTGAAGATCCAGAAGATCATCAAGAAGAAGTTCGTCATCAATCCCTTCAGTTCAATCATCTTCAACCCGCCCCCGATCGATGAGGTCCGGTTACAGCTTTCCGAAGCGACCAGTCACCTGTATGCCGTCGGGTACGGCAAGGGGGATGGAGCCGGTTTCGCCGGCGGGACGAAGCGGGGCAAGGTGCGTTTCATCCGGCTGGAATATTCGGGGGGTGACTGGAACCAGGATTTCGGCGTCGGTGCCGATCTGAACATGCTCAACGAGTACGGCATCCGCACGCAGCAGCAGATCAACAGCGAAACCGAATCGCGGACGATCGCCCAACTGCGAAACTTTCCGATCGGAAAGAGCCCGCCGTTTGTGTACATGACGGGGCAGCGGAATATCTCGCTATCCGATTCCGAGAAGAAGATCCTGCGCGAGTACCTGCTCGACAAGCACGGGATGATCTTCTGCGACAATGGGGGCAGCCGGCACTTTCATAACCAGTTCATCGCGATGATGGGGCAGGTTCTCGACCACAAGGTCGAGCCGGTTCCGGTGCCGCTGGACGACATCATCCACTCCGTTCCTTACAAGATCCCGTTCCTGCCGTACGTTGCTCCGCACGGGGGCAAGGAGGCGCTGGGATGGAAAGTCGATGGCCGCTGGGTCTGCTACTACTCGCCGGGCGACATCGCCGATGCCTGGAGCGACGGTCACGCGGGCGTCAGCCGCGAGATCACCGAGTACTGCTACCAGCTTGGCACGAACGTCATCTTCTACGCTCATTCGGAGTACAACAAATGGCTCGATGCGCGACAGCAGCAAAAGTAAACCCGGCCCGCGGCCGGCGTCACGGCCTGCGAGAAATTCTGCTGGCGCTCACGGTCGTCGGCTTCTTCGCCAGTTGCCTTGCCGCGACCGCAGCCGCCGCGCCACTCGATGAACTGTCGCTCGATCGCTGGAAGTTGCTGCGCGAAGCAGAGCGCTATCAGTTGCAGATCGCCGAGAAGTACTACCGCGAGAAGAACTGGAAAGTCGCGCTGGCCGAGTACGAAAAGTTCCTCACGCTGTACGAGCGGAGCGAAGGCGCCCCCTACGCGCAGCTCAAGTGGAGCCTCTGCCAGGTTCAGCTCCGCAAGCTGAACACGGCGATCAAGGAAGGTTTTCAGTCGGTCATCGATTACTGGCCGGAATCGGAAGACGCCGTCACAAGCGCGTACCTGATCGCGAAGACCTACAAGGACATGGGGGAGACGAAAAAGGCAAAGCAGGCGTATGCGGACCTGCTGAAGAAACACGACAAGCACCTGGTCGCGGTGATGGCCCGCGTCGACCTGCTCGACATCGCCCGCCTCGAAAACGACAACAGCCGCCGCGTGCAGTTGTGGCGCGAACTGACCTTCAACACCGAGCGCACGCGGGATTCGAACTCCGCCTGTGTGGAAGCCTCGCGCCAACTGGCGGTGTATTACTTCTATTCGGGAGCGTTTGCCGAGGCGCAGAAGGCGCTCGCGACGACGTACACCGAAGAACAGCTCCCGGCACAGATCGTCATCTACGCGCGCGGCCCGATCGGCGAGTTGACTGCCAAGCCGGAAACGAAGGGGCAGGGAGAAAAAGTCGCCGAGGCGGCGGTGGCTTACATTCGCAGCATCCTGCCCGCCGATCTCACCGCGGCGGAGAGCAAGGCGCTCGCCCGGAACTACTGGTTCCAGATTGCCGACCTTTACGCGGCCACCCGCCGCGCGGACAAGGTCCCCGAAACCTACGAACTGATGACGAAACAGTTCGGTGCGGACGATGAACTGCTCGGACGTCTCGCCGGGTGGTACAAATCACAGAATCAGCGGGACGAAGCGCGCAAGGTGTACGGCCGGTTCGAAAACAAATTCGAAGGACAGCACCAGGTGGCGTACAGCTACCGGGAAGAGCAGAAGCACGACCAGGCAATCGCCATTTACCGCGTGATCGCGCTGCAGGACGCGGAGAACGCCCCGCGCTGGAAGTCGGAGCTGGCCTCCACCTATCGTTCCGCCGGCAAGTGCGACGAGGCGGTCGCGGTGTATCGTGAACTGCTCGTCGAAGATGCCGGCAGGGCGGGACAGTGGCAATGGGCCATCGCGCATACCTACCGCGACTTCGGCCGCTACAAGGATGCGATTGCCGCATTCCGGCAGAGCGACAACTTCCCCGAAGCCTACAAGCAGATGGCGTGGTGTCATCGCCAGTTGAAGGAATGGAAGGAAGCGCTCGCCCTCTATGCGCAGGTGATGGGCTCCGACGAGCCTTCGGCTCCGTGGGCGCTCCTGCAGATTGGCTATACGCAGGAGCAGGCGGGCGACAAGGAAAAGGCGATCAAGGCCCTGCAACAGGTCTGCAAGAAATACCCCAAGACCGGCCAGGCCAGCGAAGCCCACGCCTATCTGCAGGACAAGTTCAACATCCAGGTGACGCTCGGCGGCGAGACGGAAGAGTAATTCTCTGCCGCCCAACGAACCACGGGGCTGGTCCCCGGGGACCGCTCGTCGGTGTCCCCGGGATGAGTCAAGCGCGGAAGGCACCAGCGACGAATGGTCCGGCGATTTCGCCGATGACGCCCGTTCCTGAACCGCCCCCGCGCGACACTTACTCGGCGTACGTCTCGAAGAGCGACTGTACTTTCACGACGGCACAGTTGTCGGGGAAGGTGTGGAACGAGTGCACGAGCAGGCTGTGGGGAGTGTCTTCGATCTGAATGTAGGAGAGAGGCACCGGGGCCAGCCGATTTGGTGTGCGGAACTGATGCGACACTTCGCCGCGATGGCTGTCGGCCAGCAGTTCCTCATGGAAGTGCTGAAAGACTTCGGGTTCCAGTTGTTCGAGCTGAAAGCTCACCTGGTACTGCACGCCGGCGTCGCAAAAAGCCTCGTTCCGATGGCCGCGCAGCCGATGGGAAAGAATGCGTTTCCGCTGCGGGAGCGGCGACTCGCGCGTGGCCGTGACTTCGCACAGCCGGTTGTCGCCGTGCCGAAAGCTGAGAAGATGACCGGCTTCGCTGATCTGCACCACGGCGGAGTACGCCTGGTGCCGCACTTCGGTCTGGGCGAAGACGGTAAACAGTTCGGGATGGATCGAGCGGCCGAAAACCTGAAAAACCAGGTTCGACACATCCGGCCGCACGGAGACAACACTCATAAGACACCCGTTCTTTCGAAGAGAAATCGCACTCTGGTGGTGCATTATACCGCCGCCGTCGAGGTCGGCAAAAGCCGCGCTGCGACGAAAAAAACGTTCGTCTCATTGCAGGGAAACCTGCGGAATTCGCACTGGACTTTTCGCGACAATCCGTTCAGTGAAGACCGGTCGAGCACGACATTTCTTTCCGCGAATGCCGCCTGAATGAGGCTGCATTTGTGACGCGGGAAACCTGTTGCGACAGTCGTGACAAAAGGCGGGAGGCTGCGGGCGGGCAGGAGACTCTCGACAAGCAGCGGCGGTTCACGCTACTCTTTCGGGACAACCTGCGTGCGACTGCCCCGGCAGCGCCCTTCGACTGCGCGACTGCGAGGACGACATGGACGACGTCTCGAACCCGGTTCCCCCCCGCCGATCTGCCCCGCTTCCGGAAACCTATCTTCCGCCCGAAGACTTCAGCTTCGTCGAACTGGCCCTGGTGTTTGTGCGGCGGAAATGGCTCGTATTCGGAGTGCTTGCCCTCTGCTGGCTGCTGGCGGCCCAGCGGGTTGCCTCAACCCCGGCGCAGTTTGAGAGTCGCTGCGTGCTTAAGATCGGCCGCAGCCGGGTGAGTGCCGATCACGTCAGCTCCGACGCGCGGACCACGCGTAAAAAGGAAGAGCAGGACATGCTGCTCGAACCGGTCGAGGTGCTCGCGCAGCGGGTCCGCGAGGAGTATGCTCCCGGAAGTCCCCTCGCAACGGAGTACGGTGCGTATCTCTCCGGCACCTCCTTCGACAAGGATGCTGATGAGCTGCTGGTGATGACGGCCCGCGCGGGCTCTGCCGCGGAAGCGGAACAGTTTCTTTCCGCGGTGGCCGCCGAGGTGATCGACCGGCACGCGAATCTGTTTGCCCCCCGTCGGCAGGTATTGGACGAACGCATTGCGGCACTGCAGAGCCGCATGTCCGCACTCGACGGCGAGCTCGCGGCGCTTGCCGCTTCGCAAGACTCGACCGCTGCTGCCGATCCTTCCCAGGCAGTCCTCCAGAAGGTGGCCCGCAGTGCACTGCTCGAACAGCGTCATGCACTGGAGCAGGAGGAGGTCAGGCTGAAGCTGGAAGTCCTGGACCTGCAGGTACAGCCGACACAGTTGATCACGAAACCGCAGGCGAACCCGCAGCCGGTCGCGCCGAGCCCGATTTTCACGGGGATCGTCAGCACGGTGGTCGGCCTGTTCCTCGGGGGCGTGGCGGCACTCGCGTGGGAGTTCCTGTCGCGCGTCCGCGAACGGTTGCGAACGACCGCCCCCCGCCCGACTGTTGCCGACCGATAACGGCTTCTCCTCGGCGCGCCGCTGTTCCTGGTGAGCAGGAAGGGATACCGCGGCATTCGGACTCGTTACGGCGTGGCCTCGGCGGGGGGAGCTTCGCTGTTCTCGCTGGCGTATTTTCGCATCTCGAAGAGAAAGCGAGAAGGGATCGTTTCGCGGCGGCGGCCGTGTTTCATGCGGCTCGCCGTCCGCGTGATCGTCAGAAAGTCGCGAGCCCGCGTGATGCCCACGTAAGCCAGCCGCCGTTCTTCATCGACCCCGGCTTCGTTGTCGAGCAGCGAGCGGTGGTGCGGCAGGATGCCTTCTTCGAGGCCGACGAGATACACACGGGGAAACTCCAGCCCCTTGGCACAGTGCAGCGTCATCAGCTTGATGCCGTTCTGCGTCAGCTTGTCGTCCTTGTCGGGCTCATCGTCGCGTCCCGAGAGGGCGGATTCCTCGAGGAATTCGGCAAGCGTCGGCGCCTCGGCCCGCTCGACGTACTGGTGCATTGCGTCGACCATCTGCTGCACCATTTCGCTGCGGAGCATCTGCTGGTCGGGCTCCTTGTACTGTCGCTGGATTTCCGACTCGTAGTCGATCTCGTCGATCAGGTTGCGAAAGAGCACCGCCATCTGCCGCGGATGTTCCTCCATCTGCCGGCGATAGCGGTCGAGCAGCCCGCGCAGGGCTTCCAGTCCCGCGGATGCGGCTTTGGGGACTTCACCCGCCGCCTGCGCTTCGGGAATGACGTCCCACAGCTTCGCCTTCTGACGAACCGCCCGATTGAGGAGTTTCTCGACGGTCGCTTCGCCGATGCCTCGCGGCGGGGTGTTGATGATCCGCAGCAGCGACATCTCATCCGCCGGCTGCACCAGCACCTTCAGGTAAGCCAGCATGTCGCGGATTTCGCGGCGGTCGAAGAACGACGTGCTTCCCACCACGACGTACGGCAGTTTCTTCCGCCGCAGTTCGGTCTCGAAGACTCGTGGCTGTTCGTTCGTGCGGAACAGGATCGCGAAATCCTTCACCGGCACGTTCTGCTCTTTGACGAGGTAATCAATATCGCGGACAACCTGTTCGGCTTCCTTCTGCTCGTCGGGGAAGACCGCGAAGCGAACGGCATCGTGCGAGAACTTGTGCGGAACGAGTTTCTTCTCGTGCCGGCCGCGATTGTGACGCACCAGGCTGTTCGCCAGCTTGAGAATCTGATCGGTGCAGCGGTAATTGTCTTCGAGGCGGACGACCTTGGCCCCGGGAAAGGCATTCTGGAAGCCGAGAATGTGTTTCACCTCGGCACCGCGCCAGCCGTAAATCGACTGATCGTCGTCGCCGACGACGCAGATGTTCCTGTGCGGCCGGACAAGGGCTTCAACCAGTGAGAACTGGAGCGAGTTCGTGTCCTGGTATTCATCGATCTGCACGTGATCGAATCGCTGCTGCTGGCGTTCGAGGACTTCGGGAAACTCCAGAAACAACTGCCGCGTGAGAAGCAGCAGGTCATCGAAGTCGAGCGCTCCGCTCGAGCGGAGGGTCATCTGATAGCGGCGGTATGCGGTGGCGGCGAGGAATTCGAGATCGTTCGCGGCAACCTCGGCGGCAATCGCCGGAAGCACACCGACGGACTTCCACTGACTGATCTTCGAGACCAGGTCGCCGGGGCGCATGGTTTTCTCGCCGACGCGAATATCGCGAAGTGCCGTGCGGGCCGCGGCTTCCTGATCGCCGCGGTCGTAAATCACGAACGTCGTCGGATAGCCGAGATGCGTGATTTCCTGCCGCAGGATCCGCACGCAGAGCGAATGGAACGTCGAAATGTACGGTTTCGGCTTGATCCGCTTGCCGAGCAGGTCGGCGGTCCGCTCCTGCATCTCGCCGGCAGCCTTGTTCGTGAAGGTGACCGACAAAATCCGGTCGGCGGGGGTGCCGTTTCGGATCAGCTCCACCATGCGGTGGGTGATGACGCGGGTCTTTCCGGTCCCGGCACCGGCGAGGACGAGCAGCGGGCCGGAGAGGGTCGTCACGGCATCCCGCTGTGCGGGATTGAGATGAGCAAGGCGATCCGTCATGGTGCAATCAATCACCGGCCGGTCGACCGGGAGTGGAGAGTCGCAGGCGTCGCTGCCGGCGATCTGTCGCGAGGAAGTGCAGCGAGGAAGTTCGTAAGCGAAGACAACATGGGAGGAACACAGGCGCGGCCCTTGCGCCGGCTGCGCCTGTGTTCCCCGCGGACTGTCCCACTGTATCGTGCCCCGAGCGAGCCGCAAGGGTCAGAAAACTTTTCCCCGCTGATCGTCCCGGGTTTCGCCTTCGGGGCGCATTTCCTCCAGGGCGATTCTTCGCGTCTCCCGATTGCAATCGACTGCACTCGTCGATTCGCGAGATCCGGCGGCTCTCAGCGGGAGAGGAATTCGATGATCGCCGTGCAGAAGTCGGGAAGATCATCGGGTTTACGGCTGGAGATGAAGTGCCGGTCGACAACGACCGGCGCGTCTTCCCATTTGGCACCCGCGTTCACCAGATCGTCCTTGATGCCCGCCGATCCCGTAACGGTCACCCCCTGGTAGACGCCGGCGGAAATCGGAATCCAGCCGCCGTGACAAACCGCGGCGATAAGTTTGCCGCTCTCGTGGAACTGCCGCACGAGTGACTTCACTTTCTGGTCGCGGCGGAGCTTGTCCGGAGCGAATCCGCCCGGGATGACGACGCCGTGAAAATCGGTGGCCTCCATCTGCGCAATCGCCGCATCGGCCTGGCAGGGATAACCATGCTTGCCCGAGTAGACCTGTTCCGCTTCGGGCCCGGCAACGGTCACGTGGGCACCGGCTTCCATCAGCCGCAGCTTCGGGTACCACAGCTCCAGATCCTCGTAGATGTCGTCGACGAACATCAGGATCCGTTTGCCATGCAGGGGTTTCGCGGCAGCCATGCGTTTCGCTCCTTTCTGAACTCATGCGACTCGATCGTTGCGAGCTTCCCGGGCCACTGACCAACCTTCGGGCATCGGTCGCGCGCATCGACAGGGGAAATGCAGCAACTTGCGGGCCGCAGAGGTCAGCCTGCCCCGACGATGGGCAGCGGCACCAGCACCGGAGAAACCGGCGGAGCTTCGTTCTCGTCGGGAGCGAGCACGGTGTCGACGAGGAAGTAAAGGAGCTGCCGGAGCTCGTCCGGCTGGACTTCATCGGCGAGTGCTTCGGCCCGGGCGCGCGACTTGTCGACGAGGCTCGTCGCCTTGTCGAAGACGCCGCAGGCTTCGAAGACGCGGCGGAGCCGGCCGATCCGCAGGCTCTCGGCCTCCTTGCTGCGGAAGATGTCCTCCAGTTCCGCGCGCTGCTCGGCATTGGCCGCATCGAGAGCGAGCGCCAGCAGCAGTGTCGGCCGGAGCGCGAGTGCATCCTGCCCGGCGATGAGCTTGTTGTTCGCGTCCCCCTGCCAATCCTTCAGATCATTGAGGATCTGGAAGCCGACCCCCAGATGACGCGAGAAGACCGGGATCATCTCTTCGTACGCGTCCACCGGCCCCGCCATGCGCAGCCCGGCGTACAGGGCCGCCTCGAACGCGGGACTGGTCTTGAGCGCGTAAATCTGCAGGGCATCGAGCGGCGTGAGATGGAAGTTGGGCGCATCGGACCACGCCATCTCGGCCCCCTGTCCGTCACACAGCTTGATGTGCGCGGCGGCCATGCGGTCGAGGATGTCGGCGGCGGCTTCCGCTCCGATCTCGTTGCGGGCCGAGCTGACCAGCCGATAACCGAGACCGATCAGGTAGTCGCCGACGTTGATCGCGGTCCCCAGCCCATATTGGCGGTGCAGCGTCTCGCGGCCGTAGCGGTAGAGATCGTTATCCTCAATGTCATCATGAACCAGCGAGGCCTTGTGGAACGCCTCGATCGCCATCGCAACCCGGCTGACGGCATCGGAGAAGCGAATGACTTCCTCACCCGGACCGGCAGCGAGCCCCTTGCCCCCGGTCATCGCATCGTAGGCGGCCAGCGTGATGAACGGGCGGAAGCGTTTCCCGCCATTGGCCAGCCAGTCGTAGGCGACGGATTCCGTCATCGCGAGCGGTGACGGCGTCGCGGCGGCCGGAGCCTTGCTGCGCACCGGCGGAAGCAGTTCGCCGAAGTGCTTGTCGAACATCGTGTTCGCCGCACGCATCAGCGGGACGTAGCTCGTCGTCTGCGGTTCGGGGAGCGGTTCGTACTTCTCCAGCACGTCCCAGACCCACGCCTCATCGAGCGTCGTATTCTTGCAGTCGCTCGAATGCAGCGGCACGGCGTACGACGGCACCCCCGCGATCAGCACCTTGTCGATCGCCTTCTCGAGCACGTTCAGGCACGCGACGCCGAGAATGCCGTCGATGTGCCCCGAAACAATGATCTTCAGGACGATCGGTGAGCCTTCAGCAACGAGCACCTTGTACCCGAGTTGCTCGGCCCGGACCTTGTAATCGGCGATCGAGCACGCGCCGCACTTTTCACAGTCGAGACCGAATTCGTCGTAGTCCGCCGGACAACCTTCGGCGTGCTTCAGGCAGTGCGGCAGCAGCAGCATCCGCCGTTCGAACGGAAGGGCGAGGAAGTGCTGCTTCCAGAAGAAGTTGCCGATCAGCACCATCGTGAAGCCGAGATATTCTTCCGGCTGATCGATTTCCGCCAGCAGCTTCCGGCCGTGCCGTTCGAGCTCGTCCTTGGTGAACGGCTTGCTCTTGTCGAGCCCGCGCGCAAAGCGCTCGGCCTCGCGTTTGATCAGCTCGCGAAGCTCCAGCGTCTCGGGCACCGCCTTCAGGTGGCTGGTGCTCTGCCGTTTGCGGCGCTTGACCGGTTGCTCGGAGTGTTCGGCATCCTGATCGATCCGGGGCATTTCAGAAGCGGAGTCCTGGCCGCCGAGTTCGCTCGATGTGATGCTCAAGGGAGACTCCTGTGGGCTCAATCAGTGACTGCTGGTGTGGAGACCGGGCGGGAGTGACCGGCGTCACGGGAATTCAGTTCAGGCAGCGTATTCGGCAGGTCCATCTGATGCGCGCGGCGAAGCGCCGAGGCCGCGAACACCAGCGGGTAGAGTTTCTCAAAGTACCATAATTTCGCGAAATAGAAACCGATTGGTGTCGATTCGTGGATTCGATCCGCCTCAACCCGGTCGAGCAGCCACTCGATTCCCCGGTGAACGGCCGCACGATCGGCGGCGGTTGAAATCAAGATTTCCACGGCCAGGGAGGTCTCTTCGACACTCGATTCGATGCCGGCGGCGCCTCCCCAGCCGCCGTCGGAGTTCTGTACGCTCAAGAGCCAGTAGCGTCCACGGACGAACGACTCCTCGCCTGTTTTTGCCGCATCCCGATACGCGGCAAGAACGCGGGCCGTCCCGTAGACGGGGTTCTCATCGTCATACGCAAACTGGTTTCCGAACCAGAGGGGCAGCCACGATCCGTCCGATCGCTGGACCCGGAGGAGATAACGAAAGCCCCGTTGAATGGCCGCGTCCGTCCGCTGCTTCAATGCCGAAGCGCTTGCGGAAGAGAGTTTGTCGGAAGCGTCTCTCCAGGCAGCGAGTGCGCGGAGGGCGTGCGCGGTGAGATCGGCCCCGCTGCGATCGAACGGGAGTGCTCCCCAGCCGCGACAGAACGTCGGCCAGCCGCCATCCCGGTTCTGCAGATCGAGCAGCCACCGCACGGCATTCTGGAGGGCCTGCGACAACTGCTCGTCGTGAGTCGTCGATCGGCCGCGAAGGTTCAGCAGCGCGAGGATTGCTCCCGGAGTATCATCGGCATCGGGGACGCCTCCGGAGAGATCCGTCCAGGCCCAGCCGCCGGGATCAGCGTTCGTATACGGATGGACTTCCTTGTATTGCTGAGCGAGCAGCCACTCACGGATCGGCTGCCGGGCCTCGGCGGGCAAGTCGTTGCCGAGTGCGTTGACCGACAGCGTGGTGACCCAGGTCGCGAGGTTCGTGTCGATGGGCCAGCTTCCATCCGGGCGGACCGATTGTCGCAGGAACTCGACGCCTTTTTTCGCAACCGGATGCTCGGCGAGTCCACAGCCGGCAAGGCTCATCGTGACGAAACTCGTCAGCGGTGTCGCTTCGAGAAAACCACCGCTGTTCGGTTGAATCCGTTCGAGCAGCCGCAGGCTCGGCGCGATGGCGGCACGACGCAGCATCCGCAGCAGGGGATTCCACGGCTTGCGCTGATGAAAGCGAACCTGGCCGATGGCGATGAGGGCCGGCAGGGCATAGCTGACGACCGGCAACCGGATCCACTTGTAGAAATCCGGCGGCAGGCACGCCAGTTCAAAGGGAAGCGGCGAGACGTCCTTCCAGTCGGCAAGACCGGCGAGCGCACAATGCGTGAGGATCGGGACGGAGAACGTCTTGTCCTTGCCGTAACGGGCCCGTACCGCGGCCACGCCCCCCGCACGATCGATGTAACGCTTCGCGGCCTCGACGACGCCCGGATACTTCTCGTGCGTGCCGGTGGCGTGAAAGACCGCGTGCGCCAGCATCGTCGTGGAGATGTTGCTCAGACTCTTCGTCGTATCCCCCCAGCCGCCGTCATCGTTCTGATGAGCGGCCAGCCATTCAAGACCGCCGGAGATCAGCTTCGCGAACGGTGTTTCGGGGGCGTGGTGCCTCTGCACGAGTTCCAGCGCCATCACCGCCGTCGCCGTTGAGAGTGCCGAGGTGGAAAGCTCCCCTTCCCAGTGGCCGGAAGCATTCCGCTCGGCCAGCAGGGCGTCCCGAACCCGATGAAAGCATCGGGTGATCCGCTCCGGTGAAGGGGCTTTGCGATCGGGCAACGTCACGACGATTCGTTTCGTTCGAGGAAGAAGCGTGTGTGGTGTCCGGGTGTTTCGGCAATCCCGCCGTTGACTTCAAAGGGCTGTTGTGAAGGTCCCTCTCTCAGACTACAGGCCGAGATTGTCGAGGCCGTCCATCAAGTCATCGAGTTCATCCCGAGCCTGCGGTTTGTCGGCCTGGCGCTTCGGAATGCCGACGGACATTCCCACCGCATCGCGGCCGTCGGCGACAAGCTCGGCATCGCGCTCCATGGCGGCGATTTCGAGCGCCGAGGGAGCACCGAAGAGCTTCGAGAGATCGACCTTCAGGCCGGTGACTTCTCCGCTGTCCGAACCGGCAATCGCGGCGCTCTTGTGCCCGGGGAACATGATGGCGTTTTCAGGACAGACGCGGCTGCACGCGGGGCATCCCTTTTTGCAGTTGTCCTGCTGTTCGACGAGGATGCGGTCGGCCGCATCGACGCCGTAGACTCCGAACAGGCAGAAGTCGATGCACTCCATGCAGTTCGTGCAGCGGCTGTAATCGATCACCGGATACCAGCGGCGGCGGACCGGTTCTTCGGGAGGGGCCGACGTCTCCGGTGCAGTTCCCTCTGCCGCGGCAGCTCCGTTGCCGTTCCCATTCCTGCCGATCAGCTTTTCGGGATGCAGATAGCGTTCGAGCTTGTCGGCCTGGGGAGTCCCTTTGATCCACTGCATCAGGTCAACCGTCTGCACCGACTTCTCCCGGGCGATGCGGCGAACCTCGTCGAGGTAGATCCTGGGATCGGAATGGTCCCGCAGGTCGATGCAGTAGATCTTGCGGTTGGGGACATCCCAGGCACCGATTCCCCGCGATTCCGCGGCGGGTGCCTGTTCCTCGTCCTCTTCCTCTTCGGACTTGTTGAGGAGTGAAACCCCTTCTTTGCCTTTCACGCCGTTGCGATCGAGGATCCAGCGGGTGGCGCGGGGGAAGAGCCAGGAGAGGATCAGCATGTCTCCCGGAACCGACTTGAGGAAGAGCATGCCCGTGTGGTCCCGCGTCAGGTCGTACAGATGCGGGACGAGCGAAACGTCGATTTCCGGGTCCATGATGAGGGCCGCGGCAATCTCCTCCTCCAGGTGCCGCTGCGCCGGATTCTTTCCCTGTGCCTGGGAAATCACGACGGTAAGTTTTCTGCCAGCCATGAATCCGCCCTGTATGCGATGGGGAGCGAGGCTCCGCGCCGTGGTTTGGTGTGGGGAGCGCGGCAGACCGAACTCCGGATCGTCAGTCGTTCATCTGCCCCTTCAGCAGTCGCTGTGTTTCGTCCCAGCCGGCTTCGAGCAGCGCCACGTATTCCTCCGGGGAGAGGAAGGTCGCGTCCGTCGCGAACTCATAGAGCCAGCCGGTTCCGTAGTTGTCGGCGTTGATCGCCGACGGATCGTTCAGAAGCTCCTCATTGAATACGGTCACCCGTCCGTCGCGAGGTGCATAGAGGCTCGAAAGTGCTTTCGAACTCTCAATCTCGCCGATCTCCTGCTTGCGGCGAACGTTCGTCTCGGGGTCGATGCTCCAGTTGAGAAAGTACACGTCCTGCAGCAGGCGCACCGAGTACGAGGTAAAGCCCACCCGGTAGCGGTCTCCCATTGGCTGAAGCCACAGGTGGTTTTCCGCGTAGAGCCGATCTCCGGGAATCTTCGCTTCGAATTTTCCCATCATGAACACGAGATCGGCGGGCATAGGCGGTGGAATCTGCGAGAGACTGCGAGAGAGATCAGACCGGTCGAACCTCATTCGTTCCTGTACGGTATCGTAACGAGCAGACCGATTCCATGCTCGGGAGACCGCGAGGAACGGCTCACCCCCGGGGTCCATCGGGACCAATCGGATTTTCGACACATTAAACAACAGAAATAGTAGAAACGGAATTCAGTCGCCACGCAAGCGGTTGAAGCGCAACACAGGGCGATTCAACATGACGGGCTGCAGGCGTTGCCGATTTTTCACCGGCAGGTCGACAGGTCGGTGATCGAGGCGGGGCACGATGCCTGCGCGAAGAAACGTCCGCGCAGAGGAGGGCAACTCCACGCACATTGCGGGAATTCGGAAGGGAGCGCCCGTTCGCGCGGCGAGTTGTCCGCCGGGATGGCCGCTCAGATCGAGTCGGCAAGAACTTCCGGATTGGCAATATGTTCCGGACGCCGCCCCGCGAGCACATCGGCGATGTTGCGGGCCGCGCGCGTGCGAAGTTCGACAAGCGACTCGGCAGAGAGAAACGCCGCATGCGGGGTCACGATCACCCGCTCGTCGCGATAGAGGGGCAGGCTGAGATCGGGGGGCTCGGGCTCGAAAACGTCGAGTGCGGCCCCGGCAATCAGATTCCGCTCGAGGGCCGTCCACAAGTCCTGCGGATCGACCAGAGCGCCGCGGGACGTATTGATCAGGAAGGCACCGGGCCGCATCTGCTCCAGCTGCGGCAACCGGATGATCCCACGGGATGCGGCCGTCAGCGGCAGGTGGAGAGACAGATAATCGCTTTCCCGAAGCAGCGTCGGGAGGTCGACCATCCGCACGCTGGCGAGCGGCGAACGACCGGAGCGGGAATGCGCAATTACGTTCAACCCGAGAGCGACGGCACGCTCCGCGACCGCCTGTCCGATGCGCCCGAAGCCCAGCAGCCCGAGCGTTCGCCCGGTAATGCGGTGCATCGTCGGTGCCGCCTGCAGGGCGTACTCTCCCTGTTTGGTGCGATGGTGGAAGAACCCGATGTTCCGGGCACAGGCAAAAAGCAGCGCGAGCGTATGCTCGGCAACCTCGGCCAGGCAGTAATCCGGAACAAAAGTCACCGGGATCTTCCGGGCGGTCGCGGTCGGGACGTGGATATTGTCGAGGCCGATTCCGAAGCGCGAGATCACCCGGCAGCGGGGAGAGGCTGAAATCACCGCCTCGGTCACGGGAGCCCAACACGTTCCGATCGCATCCACGTCGCGGGCGAGCTCGACGAGCGTCGCTTCATCCCCCGAAGGGGCTTCGACGATCTCGGCATCGACCTCGCGAAGGATATCCTGCTCGATCTGACAATCGGGCCACGCGCGATCGGTGATCAAAACACGAAAAGACACCGCCCTTGCCCCACTTCTGGTGGCTTGCCCGCGATTTCAATTCAACGGCCGCGGCGGCTGAAATCAGCGGCCGCTTTCGGCGGCCAGTTCGGCCATCCGCTGCGCCGGGACGACGAGCCGATCCCAGTGGCGGTCGAGATACTCCGGCGGGCCTCCCTTGGAGGCGACCGCCTGGGCCACCATGATCGTGGGGACCATCTCGATGGCGTCCCACGGGCAGACCGTGAGGCGATAGGGATCGGATTTCTTCGTGGGAATGGCGACACAGACTTCGCAACCGACGCAGCGCTCCACGTCGATCTCGCACCACGACTGGAGGACCGGGATTTCGTCCCCCGGAACCTTGCTGATGCAATCGACCGGGCAGACTTCCAGGCACGCTTCGCAACCGGTGCAGTTGTCCGCGTTGATGACTGCAACTTCCTTGGGAAGTTTCTTCCGCGAACCGCTTTTCGCCATCCTGTTCACCTGTCGGGATTTTGGTCTTGCGACGAAAACTTCGTCAGACGCCACGGTCCTGCCGCCCTGTCACCGCGCAGGAATCCACATCTGTTTATTATAGGGGATACATCGGGATTCAGCCAAGCCGACCCACAGGAAATGCTTTCCTGCAGGATCGGCTGATGCAAAACGACGAGAGCCGCAAACTCCGATCTCTGGAACTAGCGGGGCTTCTCCAGGGTGACCTTCAGCGTCACCTCTTTCCCGTCGCGAATGACGACGACGTCGACGGTTTCACCCGGGGAGAACTTTCGCAGCGCCAGATCGAAATCGTCGAGGTTGTCGATCTTCTGCTGTCCCAGACGAATGAGACGATCGCCCCCCTTCAGCCCTCCCTTGTCGGCGGGACTCCCCGGCGAGACGCCGGAAAGCGCATAGCCCGGATCAGTCCCGCCGAAATCGGGAATGCTGCCGAAGTAAGGACGGCTCCCCTCACGAAGCGGAGTCGCGGTCGCCTGGACAGCAATGTATTCGGGGCGCTCCTTCATCGCCGCGGTCTCCGCCACGACCTGTTCGATCAGGTTGGTGACGCGTTTCATCCCCTCGACGTTGATCTTGTCCCAGTCGTCAGACGGACGATGGTAATCGGTGTGGGTTCCGGTGAAGAAATGCAGGACCGGGATCTTCTTTCCGTAGAACGACGAATGATCGCTGGGCCCGAAACCTTCGGGCTTCTCAATCACTTCGAGGCGATGTTCGGGAGCAAGCCGTTTGAGGAGCGCCGGCCATTCGGGTGCGGTTCCCGTTCCAAACACGGTCAGCTTGTCCTCGTTCAGCCGGCCAACCATGTCCATGTTGAACATGGCAATCGTCTTCTCCAGCGGAAAGACGGGGTTCTTGACGTACTCTGCCGAGCCGATGAGCCCCGCTTCTTCCGCGGTGAACGCGATGAACACCAGGCGTCGCGCGGGCTTTTCGTCGCGCGAGGCAAACCGCCGGGCGAGTTCGATCAGTGCCGCGGTTCCGGACGCATTGTCGTCCGCTCCGTTATGGATCTCATTGGAACCGGGAGCGAGCGAATTCGCCCCGCCGCGGCCGACGTGATCGTAGTGCGCCCCGATGACGATCGTCTCATCCGCGAGCGGCCCCTCTCCTTCGAGAACGCCGATGACATTCTTGACCGTCGCCTTCTCGCGTTCGATCGAGACTTCCCCCGCGGCAGTCCAGCCCTCAAGGAGCGTACTGCGCGGCTTCAGATCCTTGTCGATCTCCTTCTCGATGTCGGCGAGCGTCTTCTCCAGCGAGGCTTTCAGCAGACGATCGGCGGTGGCACGGGTGATGTGCAGAATCGGAATCGAACGGGTCGATTCATTCCCGCCGTAACCGAACTTCATCAGGCTGTCGGGCTCCCCTTTCTCGATGCGCGCAAGCAGGTCCTTGCGATAATCGACCGCCTTCGCGAGAGCATCGCGCGTCGCCGTCCGCGCTTCTTCGGAGTCGGCTTCGATGAACTTCTGCGCCGCCTCGGCGACCGTCTCGTTCTGTTTGGCAAGCTGATCCTTCAGCTTGGTGAGACTCTCGCGTGCGGAATAGGGATCATCCACCAGGATGACAGCCGCTGCTCCGCGCCCGAAGGCGTTGCTTACCTTGGTCCGCAGTTCCGAATGCCGGGAGAGACCGGCATGCGGCCCCGATCCGCTGAACGCGCCGTGCGGATTCCCCTGCTGCGGTTCGCGGCGCATGAGGAGCACGACCTTCCCCTTCACGTCGATCCCTTCGAAGTCGTTGTATTCGTGCTCGGGCGCTTCGATTCCATACCCGGCGAAGACGATCGGAGCCGAGAACGGACCGCTTCCGCCGAACGCCACCGGAATGAAGTCTTTCTCAAGTTCGAGGGAAAGCGATTCCTTCTGCGGATGGCGGAAGGCGAGCGAATTCTCCTTGCCGAGTTTTGCACCGGTGGTCATTTCGAAGGCTTGCCAGGCGTCGCCTTCGACGGCGTTCACTTTCAATCCCGCTTTGGCGAACGCGCGGCGGACGTACTCGGCGGCGAGGTCCAGGCCCTTGCTGCCGATCCCGCGGCCTTCAAGTTCATCGGAAGCGAGATATTTCACGTCTTCGAAGAGCCGCTGTTCGGTCGCCGACAGCGTTGCCGCGGGGGCCGCCTCGTTCGAGTAGACGAAGCAGGTGCCGCTGCAGAGCAAGAGCAGGAACGCGGCGAGTGAGCAGAGAGCCGACTGCCTGGAGAGAAGGGGACGTTGCATCATCGATGGCGTGTCCTCGGAAAGGCGTGAGAATGGGCGGGCCAGCCGAAACGGAGCGATGCCTGCCGTTGCACAAGTCGGTGCGGCAAGCATCCCTGCAGCACGCGGAAGTATTCTATACAGAACGCTGCGCGACTGGCCACCCAGGACAGGAACCATGCCGGGCCTGCCCCGCGGCGATTCCTGCCGGGCCGTTTGCATCGAAGTTGCATGAGGGTTAACCTGAAGATCGCTCCCCGCGTCTCCTTCCGTTACTCCTCAACCGCCCCTCACCGGGAGAATCCTCATGGGCCCAGGCATACTGGCCGAATCCACATTGGCAACGCACTGGTGGGGACTGCACTGGATCGACTGGAGCGTGCTCCTCGTCTACCTGATCGGCGTCACCGCAATCGGCGCCTGGTCGTACCGCAAAGTCGACGACATGGCCGACTTCTTCATGGGGGGACGGCGGTTCGGCAAGGTCTTCATGATGTTCTTCGCCTTCGGCTCGGGGACGAGCAGCGAACAGGCGGTGAGCGTCGCCGCGGGCTCGTTCCGCTACGGACTCGCAGGGATCTGGTATCAGTTTCTCTGGCTGTGGGCGACTCCCTTCTACTGGATCGTGGCTCCTGTCTTTCGCCGCATGCGGGCGCTGACGACCAGCGATTTCTTCGAAGCCCGCTACGATAAATCAACCGCAGCGCTGTATTCCGTGCTGGGGATCGTGATGTCGGTCGTGTTCATTGCCGCGTCGCTTTACGGCAGCGGCGAGATGATTGAAGGTCTGGCCGGCGGCATCAACCCGGCGACGGGGAAGCCTTACTTTCCCGCCGAGTACGCGATCGCGGGCATGACGGTGATGTTCGTCACTTACGGGTTGGCGGGCGGATTGGGTGCCGCCATCATCACCGACTTTATCCAGGGCATTCTGACGATTGTCTTCTCGTTTCTGCTCCTGCCCTTTGCCCTGAACGTGGCTGCGCAGGTAGCCGGGACGGACGGCGGCTTCGCGGCCCTGCACGCCGGCATCCCCGGGCGGCCGGGCTCTGAGTTGTTGAGCCTCACGCTGACGCAGGAAATGACGCAGAAGATGGGACAGGAGCCGATCACTCTCTTTTATGTGATCATGCTCTCCATCGGCGGACTGGTGGGAATCGTCGTCCAGCCGCACATCATGGGAGTCTGTGGTGCCGGCAAGACGGAATTCGAAGGGCGGTTCGGATTCACCGTCGGAAACTTCATCAAACGGCTGTGCACCATCGCCTGGACCTTCACCGGTCTGGCCTGCATTATCATTTACCTGACGCCGGGGACCGGGTATCTCAAACCCGAAGTGGCCGCCGCGATCCAGGCCGATCAAGGTCAGTTCGTGGACTTTGCGAATCAGGTGTTCGGCCGAGCCGCGCACGATATTCTCCCCAACATCGGTCATGGCCTTGTGGGGCTCTTGATGGCGTCGCTCCTCGCCGCCGTCATGAGCACCTGCGATGCCCAGATGGTCGTCGGCTCGGGACTGTTCACCGAAAACGTTTACAAACGCTTTCTGGTGCGTAACGGCAGCCCCGCGCATTATCTCTGGGTCGGGCGTTTGAGCGGCCTGGGCATCGTCGGCCTCGCGCTGCTGATGCTCACGCAGTTTGAGAACGTCATCCAGGTGCTGACGACCTACGTGCAGGCGATTCCCGCGTTCATGGGGCTGGCCTTCTGGTTCGGCATCACCTGGCGCGGCTATACGCCGGCCGCCGTCTGGGCCTCGACGCTCTCCACCGCGACGGCCTGGTATCTGACGCAGGCGCACACGCCCTTCAAGTTCATTTCCGCACTCGGGTCGTCGCCGATCCTGCAGCAGAACATCGACTACCTGCCGGCGCTGTTTCGGCAGATGCTCTACAACAACTTTCCGTCAATCATGCTGGAGAAAGTCGATGCCGCGGGGAACGTCCTGTACAAGACGAGCGTCCCCTGGCAGATGCTGATTTATATGTCGGCGGGAGCGACGGCGGGAATTCTCGCCAGCGTGCTGACACGGCGAACCGCGAGCGCGAAGCTCGACCACTTCTTCAAGCTGATCCGCACCCCCGTGCGCCCCGGAGAAGAAGTCCCTGCCCCGTGCACTCTGCCCGCCGATCACCTGCCTACCGAGACTGGCAAATTGATCCCGCTGGCGGATCTGGAGATCCCCAAACCGAGTGCCGTCGGACTCGGGGGATTTGCCGCCGCGTGGGTGATCGTCGCCGCGATTATCTGGCTGACGGTCAGCCTTGCACGGCTGGGAGCCTGAGGCGACTTGCGGCCGGCGCTCCGCGACACGCGCGGAGCGCCGCCGTTCAAGAAATCAGCCCGGATTGAAGGGCGGCTCCTCTGACTTTGGCGACAGAAAGCTTACGGTACGGGGACGCCGGTTCCCGCGACTCTGCCAGACACGCGGAAGTGAACCGGTTGCGGGATGCCGGACACGGTGACCGTGAACTCCTCGACGAGGTCTCCTTCCCCGGCGGGAGCGGTCACGATCAACGGCAGCACGTGGACGATGTTCGCCCGCTCGGGCAGACGAACCTGGAACGCTTCCGAGCCGGTCTCGCTTTCGATCTTGTCGACCGTGAACGGCTTCCGTCCCTTCAGAACGACGTTGACGGTCTTGCGCTCGTTCGGCCGCATGACGCCGAGCGAAACCGGATCGGGTGTCACGGTGATCTCCGGCTCGATCTTCGCTTCGACGAGGAGCGGAACCTTGGGGCTGTTCTGGTCATCGGTGATCAGCAGGATCTGTTCGCGAAGCAGCCCCGCCGGGGCATCCGGGCCGAGCTGGACGACCAGGTCATAGTTGACCCGTCCGCCGCTCCGCTGCGTCTCGACAAACGTCGCACTGATGTGCGGGTTGTTCGTCTGGACGTCGCGAATGGTCCAGTCGGCCCGGCCGGCATAGGCGACTTCAATCCTCCGCTCCTGGGGAGTCCCCTGGGCGATCGCGCCGAACTCCGCGGCACCGGGTGTAAAGACGACATCGGTGCGAATGTACGCGTGGATGGGAATCACGACCTCTTCGTACCGGGGCTGATCGAAGGTGATGATGACCTTCGAATTCTTCTCCCGCGTGAAGCGGCGTGTATCCATGCTGATCTGGATGTACGCCTCTTCGAGGCTCTGCAGCGTGTCGGTGGAGGGGCTGGCGGCCGAACAGCCGCAGCTGGTCCGTACATTCGCGATGTGCACCGTCTGCTGATAGATGTTCTTCAACTTCAGCCGGTAGATGACTTCGGCACCGCGGGCGACGACGCCGAAATCGTGGCTCTGCTTTTCGAACATCTTCTGAGCCCAGTTCAACTCCTGGGCATCAGCCGCCGCGGTTGCGACAGTGAGAATCACGCCAAACAGGACGAGGCGATGGCAAGATGTGGGCAACATGCAGCTTTCTCACTCAGGGCGAATGGATTTCCGTATCCTCGACGCGCTGGGACACCGGCACGAATTCCTCGAGGCGGTCGTCGGCACGCGGCGATCCGCACCCTCGGGAAACATTTCGCCGTTCGCAGCCGGCGAGCGGGGGATCGCTCACTCCTTACGCTCGAACGCTCGAAAATGCTGGCGAGTTTCGCCAGTTTCCCACCTGCCGCCAGAACCGTCAACGCCTTGCGCAAAACCTTCGGGATCTCCGTGTATACGCCCGGAAGTGGAACCATCCCTCAGAGCGTGAACGCGTGTCCTGAGAAGCCGTTGCGTGTCGTCGTCATCGGTTCGATCGTGATCGCGAGGTTAGTTCGTCCCGCCGAAAAAGTCAATGTTAGCGGACACGGCAGCTCTGCCCATTTTAACAGGACCGCCAGTTCCGATTTCTCCTGCTGCTGACTTTTCCGGGAACTCTTCGCGCGGATTCTCTCTCTCAGAGAATAAACAGCATTGCGAGAGATCCCCATGACTTTCTATCTTCCCCCTGTCAGCTTCCGGATCGTAAGCTCCCGGATCGCTCCCGGAGCTACCGCCTGTTAGAGTCCCACCGCGTACTTGGTACACCCACCGGGGAGCTGCGTTCATTCGCAGGCATGCGGCCCTGCGGGACGCGTGCCCTGCCCTGACGTCTCACCAACAAGCCCTGCATAGACCGGCACGGCCCTCACCAGGGACGGCCGTCACCGCCCCCATTCGCCGCAGTTTGCCCATTCCTCAATTGCTAAATGACTGGTGCGAATTGACGGGGGGAGTGGAGTATTCCCCGGCCATTCATCCGAAAACAGGATTCGTGGAAAAATGCATCGGAACCGCGCGGATCATCGCGGACAAGCCTTCTGTGCAGAGTCTGCGGCACACCGCAATCAGGAAGAGTGATCGGCTCCAGCTGGCTTGGCAGGCTTCCGGCATCGCGATTAAGATGCACACTGATTTATCTGTTGTTCTCTCCCGCAAGGAGAGCTTTGAATTTCTGCAGTTTCAACGGGGGAGGTTTTAATGGAACGGGTCACGAAGAAATTCCTGGTCCCCCACCTCACAAGTCGTTCCCGCCGTCTGTTCCCCATTCTGGCCGTGCTCCTGGGTATGGTCGCCGGCTGGGGAGGCTGGACGCTGACCGGAATCGCAGCCAGAGCCGAGGAGGGCACACCCGAAGCCACAGCCGACACGGCGAACGGCCAGAAGCCCGAGCCGAAAGCAAAGCGGGGGACGCGGACACGGCGTGCACCGAAGGCCGTGGAAAATCCCTTTCCGAACCGCTCGCCTGCCCCGAGCCTGGAAGGCGGCGTCGAGTGGCTGAATGCCTCCGGCGAGATCACGCTGAAGGATCTCCGCGGCAAGGTGGTCCTCCTCGATTTCTGGACGTACTGCTGCATCAACTGCATTCACGTTCTCCCCGACCTCAAGTACCTGGAAGAGAAGTACAAGAAGGAACTGGTCGTTATCGGCGTACATTCCGCGAAGTTCGATAACGAGAAGGACTCGGAGAACATTCGCCGCGCGATCCTGCGTTACGAAATCGAACACCCGGTCATCAACGATGCCAATTTCACGGTCTGGAGAAAGTTTCACGCCAATTCGTGGCCGACCTTTGCGCTGATCGACCCGGAAGGTCAGTGGCTCGGAAATGCGTCCGGCGAAGGGCAGCGGAAACTGCTGGATTTCGTGATCGGAAAAGTCGTCGACTATCATCGCGTGAAGGGAACGCTTGACGAGACCCCGGTCCGCTTCGACCTCGAGCGGGAGAAGACCGATCCGACTCCGCTGCGGTTCCCCGGAAAGCTGATTGCCGACGAGGCGTCGAACCGGCTGTTTATCTCCGACAGCAATCACAACCGCATCGTGATTTCGACGCTCGCCGGCGAACTGCTGGAAGTGATTGGCACCGGCGCCATCGGTGCGCAGGATGGCGATTTCGCAACCGCGACCTTCGACCACCCGCAGGGGATGGCGCTTGATGGCGACACCCTGTATGTCGCCGACACCGAGAACCATCTCATCCGGGAGATCGACCTGAAAGCCCGGCGCGTGTCCACGCTCGCGGGTACCGGCGAACAGTCCCGCATCCGTGGCCCCGGCGGGCCGATGAAGACAACCGCCCTCAACAGCCCGTGGGCCCTGCAGAAGGTCGGCGACGACATCTACATCGCCATGGCGGGGCCGCACCAGATCTGGGTGCTCAACCTCGCCAAGAAGAACGTTCGCCCCTATGCGGGCTCCGGTCGTGAGGACATCCTCAACGGCCCGCTGAACGACGCCGCCCTCGCGCAGCCCTCCGGTATCACGACCGACGGCAAGTTCCTGTACGTCGTCGACAGCGAGGGATCGGCGGTCCGCAAGGTTCCTCTCAATCCCCGGGGCGAGGTCACGACGGTGGTCGGACCATTCGACCTGCCGAATGGACGGAGTCTCTTTGAATTTGGTGACCGGGACGGGGTCGGCAGCGAAGTGCGACTGCAGCACCCGCTGGGAATCGTTTACCGGGACGGCACTCTGTTCATTGCCGACACCTATAACCACAAGATCAAGCGAATCGACCTGGCGAAGGGATCGGCAGAGACGTATCTCGGAACCGGGAGTCCCGGCGACAGCGATTCGCCGCCTCAGTTCTCGGAACCGAGCGGCCTGAGCATCGCGGGCGACAAGCTCTACATCGCCGACACCAACAACCACCGCATCCGCATCGCCGATCTGAAGTCGGGGACCGTTTCCACCCTGCAGATTCAGGGACTGACTCCGCCTCCGCCCCCCAAGGCGAGCGCGGCACCGCTTGCGGGCGGCACCGCGTCCAAAGTCGCGCCCCAGGTGGTTGTGGCGGGAGACGTGCTCCGGCTGCAGGTCACCCTGCAATATCCCGAGGGCTACAAGCTGAACACCCTCGCGCCGACCACCTGGCAGGTGGCCGCGGTCGGCCAGCAGGAACTCGTGGCTGCCGAGGCTCTCGACAAGCGGCAGGAAGTTGAGGTGACGGACGATGTCGCGACCCTCGAAATCCCCCTGGCGCAACAGACGGGCAAGGCGACGCTGCGGCTGTCGCTGAGCTATCCCTACTGCCGCGAGGGAGTCGGCGGCCTGTGCAAGCTCAAGACGATGAGCTGGCTGATCCCGGTGGAAATCAAGCCGGAAGCCGCGCAAAAGGTGATCAGCCTGAAGGTCGATGCCGATTGAACCCCGGCGGAGGTGCCCCGGCCGCGACCTGTGACCGGCCGGCACTACGGCTGAGTCACCGAACGCAGATGATCCAGCAGTCGCGAGCCCCGGGAAACCGGCGCTCGCGACTGCGTGTTTCCCGGCAGGACTCGTGAAACTGCGTGCAGCTTGCCGATTTTGTCGATCTGCAAGGTCTCGTCTTTTCGTTGCCCGCAGCCGTCGGCCACTTCTACCGCCTGGCGGATCGAGTTTAACGGGATTGCCGAGATGGCCTGCATTTGACGAAACTCCGCACAGCGGTTAGGATTCGTGCTGAAAGTCTCCCTCGTGAGCCATTTCCCGGGGGAGTTTTGTTGTTCCTGTTCGTCGTGTTTCACCCTTTTTTGCTTCGCGGCACCCTCAGCCTGATGGGGGTTAGGAGAACGCACCTGTGGCAGACATTGTCATTAAAGACATCCTGGAAGCTGGAGTTCACTTCGGTCACCGCGCGAGTCGCTGGAACCCGAAGATGCGGCCGTACATTCACGGCAAGCGGAATCTCATTCACATCATCGACCTGAAGGAGACTGTCCGCGGTCTGCTCCGGGCCAAGAAGTACCTGACGCAGGTGGCCTCGCAGGGGAGCCTGGTGCTGTTCGTGGGAACGAAGCGGCAGGCGTCGGAACCGGTGCAGCGCGCCGCCGAGGCGTGCGGCATGCCTTACGTCGCCGAGCGCTGGCTGGGGGGCACGCTCACGAACTTCCGGACGATCCGCAGCCGGCTGCGTCGTCTCGAGGAGCTGGAGGCGCTGGAAACGACCGGCGAGCTCGCGACCTACTCGAAGAAGCGGCAGTCGACCCTCTCCCGCGAGCGGAAGAAGATGTTCCGCAACCTGGGCGGCATCCGCAACATGAACCGCCTTCCCGAAACGCTGGTCATCATCGACCCGCGGAAGGAAGCGATTGCGGTGAAGGAAGCGCGGATTCTGGGGATCAAGGTGGTCGCACTGATCGACACCGATTCCGACCCCGATCTGGTTGACCTGCCGATCCCCGGCAACGACGACAGCATCCGGTCGATTGACCTGATCCTGCAGCATCTCGCGGACGCGGTGATCGCCGGGAAATCTCAACTCCCCGAGGAGCCGAAAGACCAGGCTCCCGAACCGGCCCCGGTCCCCTCGCTCTAGGCGACGGCCAGGCAACGGGCCTTGTATCGACAGGCAGGTCAAGAGGGAACCGGAAGCGTCCGGTTCCCGTACCTGCTGCTGCTGACCCTTCAGGGGCTTCGGGCTGCGACCGGGTGCAGCGTGGGAGCCGTGGACGGGTTCTGGCTGCTGGATTGGTCCCCGCGATCAGTATTGGTCGGCGCGCGTGGCCTTTCCAATTGCCTGCGGATGGGCTTTCCTGCAGGCTGCGGTTTCCCCGCGAGATGCAGAGAGCCCCGTATAATTCCCCGGGCCGACCGGCTAAGATACAGGCGGTCGGTCCGTTACGTTGTCATTGATGAATGTGCCCTTTCTTCCGCGCGGCGCGGCAAGGCAAAATGAAGGGGCCGCCGAATTCCTGACGTGATCAGCGTCTCCGGTTGGGGCGTTCGAATCGAGAAAAGGAGACTCGTGAGATGGTAGAAATTTCCGCTGCAGCGGTTCGCGCACTTCGCGACCGGACCGACCTGCCCATGATGGACTGCAAGAAAGCACTGGTCGAGGCCAACGGAGACGAAGAACTCGCCATTGAGATTCTGCGGCAGCAGGGAAAGAAGGCCAGCGACAAGCGGAAGGACAACCCGACGTCCGAAGGGCGTTTCTTTGTGGCGGTGGCCGAGGACGGCAGCCAGGCCGCGCTCGTCGAAGTGCTCTGCGAATCGGCTCCCGTCGCGAAGAGCGAAGCCTTCCTCGCGCTCGGCGAGAAGTGCGCCCAGCAGCTGCTCAACGGTCCTGGTGCAGCCACTGCGGAAGAACTGCTCTCCCAGCCGGCTCCGGGAACCTCGGGAACTTTGAACGACGTTTATGAAGACGTCTGCAACAAGATCCGCGAGAAGATCGTCGTCAATCGTCTGGTCAAGGTTGGCGGACCGGTCGGGGCCTACGTTCACCACGATGGCAAGACCGCAGTCCTCTTCCAGGCCGAAGGGGCGAACGGCACCTCCGAAGTCCTGAAGGACGTGGCGATGCACATCGCGGCACTCAAGCCGACGGTCACCCACCCGGAAGAACTCGACCAGGCAGCGGTTGCGGCCGAACGGGCACGGCTCTCGGAAGAAGCGAAGGCATCGGGCAAGCCGGCCAACATCATCGACAAGATCGTCGATGGCCGCATGAAAACCTACTACGTCGAACAGGGCGTGCTGGTGGAACAGCCCTTTGCGAAGGACGACTCGAAGACGGTCGGCAAGGCACTCGCCGACGCTGGCCTGAAGGCGGTCGGTTTCACCCGCCTGGTCCTCGGCGGCTGAGCCGAACGGGACATCGGTCAGTCGCGATGCCCGAAAGGGCAAGGCGGCTGAGCGTCGGAAAACACCGGCGGAGTGTGGCCGCAGTGCCGCGCTCCGCCGACATGATTTCGTTTCTCATCATCAAGCTGCAGGACGCAACGAATGCCCGCTTCAGACGGAACATCTCCTGCGGGAGGCGCGCCTCTCGCGTACAAACGGGTGCTGTTGAAGCTGAGTGGCGAGAGCTTTTGCCGCAGCGGCGAAAGCGGAATCAGCATGACGGAGGTCACGTCGATCTCCGAGCAGGTCAAGCGGGTCGTCGCCACCGGAGTCCAGCTGGCGATTGTTGTCGGCGGGGGCAACATTCTCCGCGGCAAGCAGTTCGCCGCTTTCAGCACGTCGATCAACCAGTCGACGGCCCATTACATGGGGATGCTTGCGACCGTCATCAATGGCCTGGCGCTTCAGGACGCCCTGGAGAACGTCGGCGTTCCCACCCGGCTGCAGACCGCCATCCGCATGGAAGGGGTCGCCGAGCCGTTCATTCGCCGCCGTTGCATCCGCCATCTGGAGAAGGGACGGGTGGTGATTCTGGCGGCGGGAACAGGCAGCCCGTTCGTCACCACCGACACGGCTGCCGCCCTTCGCGCCCGGGAGATTGAAGCGAACGTCGTCCTCAAGGCGACGCGCGTGGACGGGGTGTATTCGGAAGATCCGGAAAAGAACCCCCATGCCGTGCGCTACTCCGAGATTTCTTTTCAGGACGTGCTTCAGCAGGGACTGGAAGTGATGGACGCGCAGGCGATTCATCACTGCATGGAACACGGCATTCCCATCGTGGTCTTCAACTACCTGCGGCCCGGCAATATCGAGCGGGCCGTGGCAGGCGAACGGCTGGGGACGCGCGTGGTCCCCGCATCGCGGCTGAAGTAATCTTCCCGACTCCCCTGAAACACAGCCCGACTCCTGGCAGCGAGACGGGCTTTCCGTGCGTTCGCGCTCTTGCGGCCCCTGCCCCTGATTTCCCGGGCAGGCGGTTGAGCGCGCCGCCCGGATTTGTCTGCGCCGGGCGCGACGTTTGCGTTTCGGCGGCCTTGTACTCCACAGTTGCGGACGAATAAGATTTCACAGGATTTGCCGATGGCGGCGGGCGGTGCGGACCGTAGCGTCGAAGTCGGCACAAGCAGCAAAGTCAAAGGAACGTCGCCATGGACCAGGACGAAATCCTGCTGGATGCCGAAGAGCGGATGGAGAAAGCGGTCGAAGTGCTGCAGAAGCAACTGCAGGGGCTTCGGACCGGCCGGGCCACTCCCGGTCTCGTCGACTCGATTCGGGTCGATTATTACGGTTCGCCGACGCCCATCAAACAGATGGCGAGCGTCAGCGTCCCCGAACCGCAGCAGATCCTGATCCGGCCGTTCGATGCCTCGACGATCAACAACATCGTCAAGGCGATTCAGGCGAGCGATGTCGGCCTGTCGCCGAACTCGGATGGACGCATGATCCGGCTGAACGTTCCGCCGCTGTCGACCGAGCGTCGCAAGCAGCTCGTCTCCCGCGTGAAGGAGTTCGCGGAAGAGGCGCGGATTGCCATCCGGAACATCCGCCGCGATGCCAACAAGCACGCCGATCAGGCCGAGAAGGACAAGGTCTTCAGCGAGGACGAACGCGAAGCCTGCAAGGCGAAGACGCAGGAACTGACCAAGAAGTACGAAGGGAAGGTCAACGACCTCGCGGCGGCCAAAGAGAAGGAAGTGATGGAAGAATAGGAGCCGCTCGGCGCTCCTCTCCTCTTCGCGCGCCGGCCCGTTTCGGGTCGGTGCGGCGAAGACGATTTTTCCGGTTCTGCGACACGCGACCGGCGGCGACAGGCCGCGGCGGCAGAGCCGGTTCAGACGCTTCGATTGTCGTTCGCGGGGTTCTCCCGTCCTTCGCGCAGCCCGGCAGAACCGGTAGAGGAAACGTGGCTTAGCGGCCGTTTCTGCTGCAGGACCGTCAGACGCTTCACAACGGGAGCAGCACGACAATCTCGCACAGGACGATTCACAGTTCCGCCAAGCACAACCCGTCCGTGTCCGGCGGGAAGTTGCGGGTGCAGCATCGTTCCGTTGTATGGTGAGTGTGGCCTGGACCGATTCCCTTTCGTGGATCGATTCCATCCGGGGTAACGATTGTCATTCCGCGCGACCAGCGGAGTGCCCCGGCGAATCGTCATCGCAAGGGGGACAGTTTCCATGCCACGCCGTTTCCGAATCCCTGCACTCGTCCTGTGCGCGGGCTCTCTGGCCATGACGATTGCCAGCGGGTGCTCCAGCGCGCCGCGTCGTGGCGACGGCTGGGATCTGCCGCGCGCACTTCAGCGGCAGATGCCGCGTCATGCCCGTCGCGGCCCGCGGCCCTCACACGCACATGTCGATGCCTTGCCGCCAGGGGCAATTCTCACGCACCCCGATGGGCACGCGCCCCAGCAGCCGCGCGATCCCAAGTCGCTTCTGAAGTCTGGCCCCTCGTTCGAGCCTCTCCCGCAGGGCGAGATGCTCCCGGCCCCCGCGGATCGCATCGAGGGCCCGCATCACGAGAACAAGCCGCAGGGGTTCCAGTGGAAGAAGTCCCGGCCGCAATCCGCGGGGTCGGTTGAGCAGTCGCGCCGCACCGAGGCGAACCTGCCGAACATCTTCGCACCGCGACAGGAGACGAAGGCGCTGCGCCCCGTGCCCGATCCGATTACCTCCTCGCGGCGCACGCCCGATCGGCGACACCCGGTTGGTCTCCAGCCCAGCCAGAATCCGCAGCGATCGGTCGAAGACGGATCGGATCCCTTCACCGCGCTGCCGCCGACGCGGCATACGCCGGGCGACAACTCTCCGACGCAGTCGCTCCCGCTGCCGGAACGTTCCCCCGCAGCTCGCGGATCGAAGGGAACCACGCCCGGAGACCAGGAGCCCCCCGTTGAATTCAATGTGAATCCCCCAGCGAACGTTCCGGGTGAGTCGATCAACAAGTCGCTGCCTCCTGCCGCATTGATGGCTCCTCCGCGAACGCTTCCGGGGCTTGATGCCGTGGGGCACACTGCCACCCGGCTTCCCGCGACGGACGCCGCGCTCGACCTGACACCCGACAGCGAGCAACCCGCCGCACTGGTTCCGGTCCCCGAGGAGGAGCCGTTTCCCCCCGCCGCGATGAGCCCTGCCCCCTCCTCGAACGACCGCACCGAAGCGGGTCCGTCGCTGCTGCCTCCATCCACGATTCCGCACCCGGCGATTGAGCGGAATTCGAGCGGGGCGGGAGCACTCGGCGCATCGCTGAACGCCGCGAATGATCTGGTGGCCTCGCACACCCCGGCCCTCCCGCAGCCGGTGCGAAAGGTGAATGCCGCCCGGTCGACGAAGTTCTCGATCACCGAAGCCGCGTTGTGCCGGACGATCCGCGGACTCGATGACTACGAACCCGTTGATCCGCGGGCGCTCGAGCCGCGGCAGGAGATCCTGATCTACGCGGCCATTCAGAATTGCCGCGGATCGAAAACCGCTCGCGGCTATCAGACGCGAACCTTCTCGTCCGCGGATATTCTCGACGCGGACGGCCGGTTGATCATGCACGAACCGCTCGGCAGCGGCGCTCATGAATCCGCCGCCCAGCCCGGCGACCTGTTTCTCGGTCATCCGTACAAGCTGCCGTCGAAGCTTGTCCCCGGAGAGTATGTCCTGCGGCTCACCGTTTACGATCTGACGGGCCAGCAGACCGCCGGGATTGAGCTGCCGTTCGCGGTCCGCTGAAGCGGACAAGAAAACGGTGACATCCCGGGAAACCTTCCCGCCGACGAAGGGCACAGGAGCCTGAAGACCTGTGCCCTTTGTCATTTTTCAGGAGGAGAGAATCTCGCGGCTTCCGTGAAGAAACGCGGCCTCACCTCGTCCCCTCAACACTGCGGGCGAGACAGACTTTTTCGAGCCGTTCAACAGCACGCGCCGATCAGCTCGCCGGAGCAGGCGACCGTTACGGGGGATCGTAACCGCCGGGGTGAAACGGGTGACAGCGGCAGATCCGCAGCACGCCGCGGACGCTCCCGGAAACCACGCCGTACTTCCGCACCGCCTCGATGAAGTACTGGCTGCAGGACGGATAGAAACGGCAGTTCCTCCCCAGCAGCGGGCTGATGAAGAGTTGATAGCCGCGGACGAGGCCGATGATCAGCCACGCCGGCAACTGCAGTATCCAGGCGAACCTCTTCATGAGACCGAAGGAGGTTGGGAAGACGTCTTCGACCGGTCGCGCGGCCCCAGTCGACGGGCGGCCTGTCGGGCGAGCCGCACCAACGATTCACGATACTCCGCGAGACTCACCTCCGTTCCCGCACGGGGGATCAGGATCAGATCGAGGCCAGTCGGCAACTCGTGCTGCGAGAGCCGAAACGCTTCGCGCAGGAGTCGCTTCAGACGGGCCCGCCGGACCGCATTTCCCTGTTTTCGCGACACGCTCAGCCCGATCCGGGTGTACGGAAGATCGTTGCGGGCGGCGAAGAGCAGCAGCGAAGCATCCCCGGCGCGACAGCGCCGCTCGTAAACCCGCGCGAAGTCGCTGCTCGACCGAAGATGCTGATGTTTGCGGAACTGATAGCGCGTCACGGCACCTTCGATTCTGAACCTGAATCGTCATCCGATTGCGGAGCGTTGCCCCTGCTGGTTGTGCCTGGCGGACGGGGCGATTCTCCCGCCGTCGTATGTTTGAGATACCAGAGTTCGTCGCCCGGTCCCGCTTTCGGCAACGGCCGCCGGACCAGTCGCCGCACGCGGAAGCCCCACCACAGGACAAGGGCCAGCAGAAACAGCCCCAATCCAAGTATACCCATCAGCAGAAAGGCGGCGGCCACGAGCTTCTGCCGCCCCTCACGCTTTTCTTCCTCAGGGAGGGGATCTGGAGACGCATCCTCCGTCGCCTCAGATGAGGCATTCGCGGTTTCGTCGCCGCCTTCACCCGTTGCTTCCGCCGGGAGTGAAGCGGCCGGAGCGGTGTCGGCGAAGATCCGCGGTTGCAGCAGGAACAGGACGACAAGCCCGAGCGCGAGCCCGCAACGGAGAGTCCGTCGGCCCATCCTCGTCCCGCGCAGAACCGTCTTTCCAGGAGCGAAAGCGCCCCGCGCAACCGTGGCCGTGGATGTGCCGCGTTGATCCTTCGTCAACGACGACCTCAATCCTGCCGTGCCGTGCTCACGAATGCGGAGGATCGGACACAGGAGCTGTTTCTCCGCAGGCGCGGTTCTCCGCATCCCCCCCGAGGTGTGACGAAAAGGCACGACAAGCTTCTCCCTCGTGGTTACCACAGCCCCTGCCGGGGCGACTGGGGCACAGCTTCGGCAAGTTTCTGAAGGAGTTCCCGGGCGGTCTCGTTGAGCGGTTGCGGCGGGACAATCTTGATGACAACGAACTGATCGCCGCGCTGTCGGGTATGTCGATCGGGAATTCCCTTCCCGCGCAACCGCAGCTTCGTTCCGCTGGCGGTTCCCGGCGGGATCGTGACGGTCACGGTTCCTTCCGAGAGCGTGGGGACGTCGACCTTGGCACCGGTCGCCGCCTCGGTAAAGGTGAGCGGAACGTCGAGCAGCAGGTTGTTGCCTTCCCGCCGGAAGTAGCGGTGCGGCGCAACGCGGAGCGTAATCAGCAAATCCCCGGGCGGCCCGCCATTCACCCCCGGCTCTCCCTGGCCGGCGAGGCGAATCACACTTCCCGTATCGACTCCCGGCGGAATCTTCACCATCAGTCGCTCGGTCTTGCCGTTCCGCTGGAAGGCAAGATCCCGCTGCCCCCCTTCGGCGGCGACCTCAAAGGGAATCTCGATCTCCAGCGACTGGTCGGCTCCCTTACGCGCACGGGGCTGACGGGTGCGGCCGCCAAATCCGGCGCGGCCGCCAAACAGGTCGCCGAGGTCCACCTGTCCCCCAAAAATGTCGCCCAGGTCGAAATCGACTCCGCCGAAACCGCCCGCCGGGCCGGTCCACGTATACGTCTGCCCTCCGGGACCGGCGCGCCGCTGCTGAAAGGCGGCCCCATAGCGATCGTACTGCTCCCGCTTCTCCGGATCCCCCAGAACGTCGAAGGCGTTCTGCACCTGCTTGAACTTCTCAAGTGCCTCGGGATCGTTCGGGCGCATATCCGGATGGTATTCGCGCGACAGTTTCCGGTACGCCTTGCGAATTTCATCAGCCGAGGCCTCTCGCGAGACCCCCAGCACCTTGTAATAGTCGGGTTCTGGCATAGGGAACGCTAAGGGGACAACGTCATACGGGTCCGATTCGGCACCGTGAGTGCGGGGCCACGAAGCCATGCGTGCGGGACCACGAAACCGCCGGCCAACACGCGCATACTTCAGCACAATCATAACGACTGGTCGCGCGGTGTCCACAACCGCCGCAGCCGGATCTCCTGCCGGGCGAAGCGTCTTCCGGAACCGTGCCGCGCCCCCCTCTTTCTGATGCCGGCCATTCCGCACGGGAGACGGTGCGACGGTCGGTCCATGATCTCCAACGGCAACCGCAGACCGGTACAAACGGACTGATTCGATGTTGCCGCGTGGACCTGAAGACGACATTCGGCCAGTTCTCGGGGAAGCAGACTCGTCGCGGGCGGCGATCCCGGCGGGAAGGCCCTCACGGAAATTCCCGGCAAACGCTTTCTTAAAAGGGGCGGGATGCCTATTCTTCCAGTGAATTGCGCTTGTTTTCTGCGGTCAGGTGGTGAGATTGTCGCACACGACGACGCATGCGAAACGGTCGCGCAGTCGCCCTCGCGACGGCATGGCAACCATCGCGGTGAGGGGAGAGACGGCCCGGCCGCGACAGTGCGTCTCGTTTACAGGTCGAACGGAAAGCCCGTATGCTCAAGTACTCAGTCCGCAACCTCTTCACACGGCCGATGCGGTCGTTGCTCTCGCTGCTCGGGCTGGCGGTGGCGATTCTCGGCATGGTGGGGCTGTTCTCCGTCGCCGAGGGAATCGATGAGATGGTCTCGACGACCTTCTCGCGCATCCCCGGCCTGCTGGTGATGCAGCCCGGCGCGCCGGTCCCCCTGTTTTCGCGGCTTCCCTCGGACTGGGAGGCCGACATCGCCGCCGTCGAAGGGGTGCGGGTCGTGAACCCGGAAATCTGGGTGCGGGCCAATGTCATCGACGGCAAGCCGATCATGAGCCCTCCCCGGTTTCTCTTCGGGACCGACATCGAATCGCGGCTGAAACTCCGGCACGGAGTCTACACCGAGGCCGTGGTCGAGGGACGATTCCTGACGCTCGCCGATCGCGGGACCAGAAACACGGTCATCAGCCGCCCGATTGCCGAGGAGTTCAAGAAACAGGTCGGCGACACACTGGTCGTCGATGGACAGAAATTGCGCATCGTCGGCATCTACGACTGTGGCTCGATGATGCTGGATGTTGCCATCATCGTCGACCTCCATGAGCTGCGACAGATGTCGCGCATGGACGGTGCCGTCGTCTCGTCGTTCTACGTCGAGCTCGTCGAGGGCGTGGACCGCGACGCGGTGATTGCCGGTATTCGCGACACCCTCCGCGGCCGCGACGTGAAGCCCTGGATTCCCTCGGCAGCCCTGGCGCTCGCCGGTGGGACCGGCAGCGGACGAAATCCGCTCGTCGATCTCTTCCAGGGAATCGACCGGCTCCTGAAGGCGAACGGTAATCCCGCGTCCCCCGTAACCCCGGGATCAGGCTCCCCCTCGCAAGCCATCGCAACGTCTCCCCAGGGGGAAGCTAAAACCGCTGGAGATTCTGCCGAATCGAACACATCCGCAGAGAGTGCGAGCGAGGCCGATTCATCGACTCCCAGCGTCGAAGTCCGCACGGCTGAGGACTGGGGGAACGAAATCGAGCGGATGACTGCCGATCTGGATTTGTTCCTGCTGATCATGACCGGGATTGGTGTCACGATCGCCGTGTTGAGCATCGTGAACACGATGCTGATGAGCGTCACCGAACGGTTCATCGAGTTCGGCATCCTGAAGGCAAACGGCTGGTCGAACGGCGACGTCCTGAAATTGGTGACGCTCGAAAGTGCCCTGCTGGGTCTGGCCGGCGGAACCGTTGGCGCATCGCTGGGCTGGGTGGCCACACTCGTACTCAACGCGTACTTTCCGCATCGCATCCACCTGCACGCCAGCCCCGGTCTGCTGTTGTTCAGCCTGGGCTTCAGTGTGGCTCTCGGAGTTCTCGGCGGCCTCTATCCCGCCGTGTGGGCCTCCCGGATGATGCCGATGGACGCCATTCGACGCGGCTGACGGGTCGCGACCGCGAGTCGCCAGCGGCGGGCCGGAGATCCGTGGCGTCGACAGTCACTTGCTCCCCCGATGCATCAATGCGAATTCGGGAAACTCAGTACGGGAAATGGAATGATCGAAGTTCACGAGGTCACGAAGGTCCATCGCCGCGGAGAGACGGAGGTGCCCGCGCTGCGCGGGGTCACCTGCCGCTTCGAGAGCCAATCGTTCAACTTCATTGTCGGCCCTTCAGGCAGCGGGAAGAGCAGCCTGCTCTATCTGATTGGCGCCCTCGACGAGCCCACTTCCGGGGAGATCGTCGTTCAGGGGAAATCACTCACCCGGTTCACCCGCGGCGAGCGCGATCTCTACCGGCGGGACCGCGTCGGCTTCGTGTTTCAGAACTTCAACCTTCTGAATAACCTCACCGCCGTGGACAACGTACTCGTCCCCTACCTTCCTTCCGGGCAGGCCGAGGCGAAACGTGATGAAGCGATTGAACTGTTAAAGCGCGTCGGGCTGGGGCAGCGGCTGGACCATCGGCCGACGCAGCTCTCGGGAGGTGAACAGCAGCGAGTTGCCCTCGCCCGTGCCCTGTTGAAGCGGCCGCTGCTGATTCTCGCCGATGAGCCGACGGGCGAGCTCGACAGCCAGAGCGGTGCCGAGATCTTTCGCTATCTGCGGGAACTTCACGCCGAGCATCAGTCGACCGTGCTGGTGGTGACACACGACCAGAGTTACATCGCTCCCGGCGATTGCGTCGTGCGGCTTCGCGACGGAAAGCTGGCCACCTGAAACGACGAAGGAGACGCCACGGCTGGTCAGCCCTGGCATCTCCTTGCGAATTTCACGCGGGACGCGTCCGCGGTGGATCGGCGACCACTCAGGCAATCGCCCGGGTCGGCGGCGTCGGTTGCTGTTCGGCAGCCCGCAGTCGCGAGACGTGCTCCGCCACCGTTTCGAGCTGCGACATCAAATGCTTCTGGGCATCGAGCAACTCGGCGGCCGCCTCGGCATAGGAGGCTTCGCGGACGGAGATCCGGGACGAACGCCGCTCCAGGTCATTCGAGAATTCATTCAGATCGCGGCAGAGGCGTTCCAGCTCTTCGACCAGCGCCGCCGCACCATGCGGCCCGGCCGCGGCCGGCTGATGCGCCAGATCGATCCGGAATGTTTTCCGCGGCTTCTCCTCGACGCGCACCGACTCGGACTCGGCATAGTGCCGGCGTACGGCTTGCAGGAGTGCCTCGGCACCGCTCTGGCGGTTGCTTTCGAACTCCTCGACCATGGCCTCTTCCTGCTCGATGAGTTCGAGCAGTTCGCTGGCGCTGAGCGTTTCCAGATCGGGTTCGGCGGGAGCTTCCACCAGCTCGTGAATCGGAGGCATCGGCTCGGAGCCGGTCATTTCCTGCAACAGCCGCGACCGGACGGGCACGATGTGTGCGATCAGCTGGAACGGACCAAACTCGATGACATCGCCATCCCGCAGCCATTCCCCTTCGGTGGGCTCACCGTTGAGCAGCAGCCGGGGAGTGGACGCAATCGGCTCCAGCCAGAGTTGGTTGCCTCGAGTCTGAATCAGGCTGTGAATCGCCGGGATCTCGTCTCCCCCAAGCCGCAAGTCGCAGTTCGCGCCCGAGCCGAGGAAAAACCGAGGACCGATCACCGGACGCTGCGGGAAGGCAGTGCGTCCGCGACAGATTTCAAGGGTCAACAAGGGGGCCTGAGAAGCCAGGCCGGAGGATTCCGTAGAGACGAGAGCTGCGGGGCTGGGCGGAGTTGAGGGAGTCAACTTCACGACCATACTGTCAACCTCATGTCGGCAGAAAGGAACGAAACGGGGGCCGGTCATGGTCCCCTCAGACGGCGTGCGACATGATTGGTTTCGACAAACGCAATCTCACCGCATGAGTTAAACATGGCAACCCAAGGAACTTGGGGCAACATGTCACTCTTGCGGGAAGTGACTTTCGCGGGGGCAGTTCGCTTCGGGAAAAGCCTGCCGGCAGCGGAATCACCCCGGCGGTACGGTTGCGAAGACCGGGCAGAAGAAAGCGGCCCGCACGGCTGTCCCATTCACCTGGCGGGCAAGTTGCGCGGTACTGCGGGTCGTACGGAGTCCGCGGTCGGAGACGGAAACTTCGCGCCCGCAGGACCCGACTCCTGCGGGCGAATTTTCCCGCGAAGCGGATGGACTGATGTGGCGGGTGTGCCGCCCGGAGGCTCAGCGTTTCCGCGCGACCGCCAGCATCTGCCGGGACCGCACGAGCTCGCGTTCTTTCGCTGCGAACTCATGGTCGGTTGTCGCGACGAGTTCCGTGGCCCGGCGAAGCTGTTCTTCCGCGGCCTGGCGGTCGATCTCGGCGGCGGGGATCGCGCGATTCGTGAGCAGCGTCAGAACCTCGCCTTTGATCTGCACGAATCCGCCGTCGATGTAGTACAGCCGCTCCTGATCGCCGACCACGACGGTCAGCGGACCATATCCCAACCGGCCGACGAGAGGCGTGTGCCCGGGAAAGACCCCCATCTGGCCGTCGTACAGCGGAAACTGCAGCGAGTCGACCAGCTCATCGAGGAGCGTCTTCTCGGGAGTAACGAGCACGAGGCGGATCTGCTTCGGAAGGGCCATAGCGTCTCAAATCAACCGGGAGAAAAGAGCCGTTCGTTGTCCATCCTCTCCCCGCCCGTCCCGTTCAGGGTGGGACTCACGCAGGAGAGAAGCGAAAGCACTGCCGGAAGCCGGGGCTGCCGGCAGTGCGTCATGCATTCACCTTAGCCGGCGGCCATCTTGCGGGCCTGTTCGGCGGCCTCTTCGACGCCACCGACGTACATGAACGCCGCCTCGGGCAGGTGATCCCACTTGCCGTCGCAGATCTCTTCGAAGCTCTGGATCGTCTCCGACAGCGGGGTAATCTTGCCCGGCTTGCCGGTGAAGACTTCGGCGACG
>Ga0180217_1000337_pt1 | contig 81270 bp, 62 predicted proteins | sample eDN3rd37CBELigOP_FD_128521 | JGI IMG/M metagenome (GOLD analysis project Ga0180217, IMG submission 128521) | Enriched Organic Plus compost microbial communities from Emeryville, California, USA - eDNA 3rd pass 37_C BE-Lig OP (version 2) (version 2) ...
ATGTGAGAAGGTTTCATCCCGAAGAAGTTGTTAACCCAATAGCAATAGAGTTTTGGGAAAATAAAGATATTTCTTTACTATGTTCCCAAGTAACGGAAAATGATAGTTGGACGACTAAAATGCTTCGCACATCTGATTTTGCTACTCAATTATTCGGTTCCAAAAAAGAGTACCAAAAGTTTATTAGTCAAAATTTACCCAATCCTCTTACACCTGATTTAAAAGAATATATAAACTTTTTAGAAATAGAGAGTTATACAAATTTCTCTGACTACATAAGATTTGAGTTTATGGATTTTTCTTATTTAAAAGAAAAATTACAAATAGTAAAGGACAATAATAATTTGATAAATGATGAGTTTGAAAATATTATGGAAATTGTATTAAAATCTGATGTAAAATTAGGGGATTTAATGAGAACAGGTATTAATATAAACAATATAACAGGGTTTGTAAGTTTGAGAGGATATGAGATAGAAAAAACATACTATTTGTTTATAAAATTAAAAACAGAGGTGTACCATAAAACAATTCCTGAGTTATTCAAACATTATCAAAATCTTCTTTTGAATAAGGGATTACAGGTTAAAATAGGTTCCGATAAAAAGTTTTTAATTGATGAATCTGGAGAAAAGATTATCGAAATTATATCTGTTCAACCAAAAAAATATGACAAATAATACATAGGCAAATGAAATAGATTTTACAATTCACATGTCGATAAATCTAATTTTTAATTAAACACAGTTTGACAACTAAATAATAAAACATAATTTACAATATGAGTGACGATAATCTTTGGAATGAATATGAACTATATTTTTATTCTGAATTTATAAATTCAGAAACATTTCCGATTGAGAAAAAAATGGTATTAAAATATAGTATGGGATATTATTTTATTAATAAAGATTTCACAATTTACCAAGAAAAGGAACTTCCTTATAATGAAATAACGCAAACAGATTATGATAGAAATTTTGGAACTTTTATTTGGATTTTATATAATCTTCCTATAAATAAAGTTATAGATTTTTTAGTATTTCACTTTGATAAATACCCCAATAATAAAAGTAAATTTCTGAATTTTATTTATTATGAATTGGAAGGATCCATTTTAAGAAGAGGAACCGAGGTTTTACCACCTCCACAGCAAAAAGTTATAGCAATGGAATGGTGTTTAAATAAACTAAATATGTTAAGAGGAATTGATAATAAACCCAAATCAAAAAAAGAATTTGTTCACCCTGAGCGTATTGAAAAATTAAAATCTCTTTCAATTCAAAATTTCGATTTAAAGAAATTAATCAAGTTACTTGAAGAATTAAATGATAATTTTTCATTAGGGAATTATTTAAGTGTGGCAATGTTAGGACGAGCAATCATTGACCATATACCTCCTTTATTCGGTTTTTCGACTTTTAATGAAGTAGCAAACAATATCGGTAACACTAGTTTTAAAAAAAATATGGGATATCTAAATATATCTATGAGAAGTATTTCTGACAACTACCTTCATATGACAATAAGAAAGAAGGAAAATTTACCTAATGAAAATCAAGTAGACTTTAGTAGAGAATTAGATTTTCTACTCAGTGAGATAATTAGGATAGTCAATTAATTTAATGTGAAATGTTTAAATTTAAAATGAAAGCAGAAACCAAAATTCTAAAAGATAAATTAGATACCACTTTTAATATTTTGTTGGAATTAGAGTTCTTAAAAAATAATATCAACAATATTTCCAATAAAGAGTCTAAATATTTTGAAAATGCTTGTAAGAATTCTCAATTTTTCTATACTTCATACAAGGCTTTTGTAAAGTTATTTGTGATTGAAATATATAAATTATTGGACACAAAAAGTGATTATAATATTCAGAAAACAATTAATTTTTGCAAAACTAACATTTCTAATATAGAATGGTATAGTTCTCCAAAATTAGATTTATTCGAAAGTTTAGAAAAAAAACTTAACTTCGATATTAAGGACGTGCAAAAAATAAAAAATCTAAGAGATAAATTCTATGCTCATTCTGATAAAAATAGAACACAATTTCCATATGATATTCAAAAAAATAAATTATGGGATATATTAGATATTCTTCAATTAGCTTTTCGATTAATATGCCAAGAATATAATAATATGTGCTGGCTTTTTGACATTCAATACAAAGGTTTACCAGAATTAAAAATGGTGTCAAATTACAAAGAAATAAAGAAATTAATTCTTGATGAAAAAATTAAGTCCAATGATACTATACTAATAAAAGATTTAGAGGCAATAATTAGAAAATAATATTAAGCACATTTAAAAGTAATTAAATGAAAAGGATTCAACAATAGAGAACTTCATAGCTTTTTAAAAAGAATTTCTTCTCGCATGTTGAGTCTCAAATATTAATTTTTTGTCTCTTTTGAAAATTTAGATGAAGCTTTTAATTCAGCAACGAAAAAAGGTGTAGGTTTTAATTTAATACATATTAAGGATAAGCTAATTCGACCAATTCAGTAAAATATCTGATATAATAATACTTTAAGTAACTTTATAATAATTCTACGGGAATAGGAAATTGTAGATTATGCCTTCAAGAAGAAATGTTAAGATACTCACATATTCTTCCGGAATTTATGTATCAAAATTTATATAACACAGACATTAGAAGGTTTCATAGTTTTGAAATTAATCTTGATAATCTTGAAGATGCAAAAAAACGTATTCAACAAAAAGGAGTCCGAGAATACCTTTTATGCCAGAAATGTGAGACATTATTAAGTAAATATGAAAATTATGCAGCTGAGACTCTTTATGGTAAAAATCTAAAAAACAAAACTTATATTGTTGATGCAAAACAAACACCCGATGAAAAATATTTTCTTTATCATTATGTAGGTTTTGATTATCAAGCATTCCGAATATTCCTTTTATCTATTCTTTGGAGATTGATTATATCTAAATCTTTTAAAACACCAGATTTTCCTATTGATCTTGTTGAAAAACTTCGACAAGCGATAATCGAGGAGAATCCGTTAAGTCCTAAAGAGTTTGGTTGCTTACTTCAGGTCATAAAATATAAAAAAGGACAAATAGTCAAAGGTTTTATACTTTCTCCATATGTAACAGGTGAGAAAAATCATATTCTGAATATTATGGTAGATGGATTCATTTTTAGTTTCTTTTTTGAAAGTGAAGGATTGCCAGAAGAAGAGTTTTTTCTTAAAGAAGATGGTACAATGACAATATTTGGTAGAGTTCTATTTGAGGATAAAGAATTGTTTCAAAAACTTACAACAGTATTTGAATATTTTAGCCTTAAATAATCTCGTATATAACCTCCTTTAGTTTCTTTTACCCCCCACTTCTTTAATTTTCCTCCTCTGATTAAAGAGTTTTGATTGGAATTGAGAAACAGTACAAAAAAAAACCTACTTCTCCTAGCCTATATTTTTTGCACCCTTTCCAAGTTTGAGCTACAAGAAAAAAATATCCAAAAAAGAACAAAAACACAGCAAAGGTAAGGCGAACACCCACAGCACCGCCCAACCAAAAGCTTACGGCATAATGGCAGGGCAAAAAGGAGGCTTCGCCAAGTTTATTGTGTTGCCCTGCCACCCTTCGGGACTTATTCCGTTTCCTTTCGGTTTTTCCGCCTGTCCGCCTTGATGGAACGGCTTTCTTTTTTTTCTGTTTTTTTGTTTTGAAAACAATTTTAAGGAGAAGAAACGTACTTACTTAAATTCCTACGTATCTACATATATCACTTTTCTTTTTCTCATTTTAGATTTTCGTAGCCTTTCATTTTTTCATTTACGTGTGGCAGCATTTGGCGTTCAGGGGCACTATTTGTCCGAGTTAAAAATGTTGATTATTCCTTTACTTTGTAAAGAAATATTAATGTACTAAAAACAAAGTATTTACATGTAGAATAAAGAACAGTCTGAAACTGTTCTTGGCAAATCCTAATCTGTTCCAGAAACGGATTTTAGCTCTCTGTTCAGAGCACACCACTATAAAAAGTAGATTATCCCATAATTTTTTTGAAAATAAAATACAGCAACAATGAGAATATTTAAGGAATATACTAATGTTTTGAAAAAAGCAAGCGGGAGTTGGGCAGAGCCCTACTCGCTTGCCTATTTACTGGCGTTGCAGAGGGTTTTAGTATACTACAGGTATACTTGTAGCCTTTCAGACTACGTATAACAAGGAAAACGGTATACCGTAGGGTATATCAGTATTTAGAAAACAGCAGGTTATGAAACAGAGAGAAACCAATAGTATCCGCTATCCTAAAGAAACGGATGAAAAGATAGAGAAGCTGGCTAAAAGTCTTGGACGTAGCAAAAAGGAACTTTTCTGTCAGATGGTGGATTACTTTTACCGGAGCAAAAAAGATCCGGCAGATTTTGGAGATGAGCTATTGAAAAAAGAACTTTCTTCCGGCATCAGCCGCATTTTATCTTTTATCCGCCAGCAGGAAAAAGATTTTCTGTTACCACTCTTTACCGATAGCGGTGTTTTAAAAAGTGTTTCTTTAAGGCAAAAGGAAGTTTTGGAAGGGATAGGCAGACACCTTTTAACCGAAAGTGAGCAAACAATAATACTTTCTAAAAGAAGTGAACAGATTATAAACGGGTTGAAACATCTGATTTCAAAACAGAAAGAGAAAGAAATTTTGAAAGATCAATTCAGTCAATTATTGGATTATTATATAAACCAACGAGAGGAAATGGGTTGGACTACATCCGGTGTGAAAAAAGAAGAACTTATCGTTCACGTAAAACAATCACTCAAAAATTTGTAGGCTATGTACATTAATATTACCGATTCCGAGACCGGGAATAACAAAGGAAGTTCAGGACAAATAGTCAACTATCTGGAAAAAGAAAACCGCACAGCATTTGAAGAAAATAGAGAAAATGAGTTATGGTTCAATAACCTGAACAGAGATATTACCCCGCAGGAAGTACGGGTAAAAATCGACAATAATGTAGCCAAATTAAGCAGGAACGATGCAAAGTTTTTTCTTATCAATATCAGTCCCAGTGAAAAAGAAATCACTTATCTCAAAGAAAAGTTTGGAGAGAAAGGTGCAGAAGAACAATTAAAAAAATACGCTTCTTCTGTAATGGATATTTATGCCCGGAATTTTAAACGTCCCGGAATAGAAAGTGGTAAAGACTTGTTATGGTACGGCAAATTGGAACATTATCGTTACTATCATCACATCGATGAAGAAGTAAAACAAGGAATTGCCAAAGCAGGGCAACCCAAAGAAGGAGAGCAAATGCACGTACAGATCATTGTCAGCCGTAAGGATATTACAAACAAAATAAAGCTTAGCCCGATGAATAACTCGCGAGGTCGTAATAAACAACATTCTACTAAGCTTGGGCAGTTTGACCGGGTAGCCTTTAAAGAATCGGGCGAACTGCTTTTTGACCAGATATTTGGTTATAACCGTTCATTAAAAGACACCGTAACATATTCTCTGACAATGAAAAAAGGAAATGCTGAACAAAAAAGGGCGATGAATCTTTTAGATGAACTTGAAAGTAAACTGACTGATACAGAAGGGCAAAATATTCACGATACTGCAAAAGACATTTACCAAAATAGTAATATGGAATTAGACCAGCTCATTGACACAATAGGTGGTTCTGCTACAAGCATTTTGAGTGCTTTACTTTCTCCTGAGCCATTGATATACGAGAATACAGAAGAACAGCTTGTGCATTTTAAGAAAAAGAAGAAAAGAAAAAGACGTCCGCCTACAATATAAACAATTATATTCAGTCCTTAATGATGTAAAAAAAAAGCATTATGTTCATCAAGAAAAAACAAATAGTTAAGAGATATTCTCAGGCAATTTTTATTATTTCTGCATAGAACTGAAATAGTAAAAAATACATCGTATATGTATTTTTTACTATTTTTTAAACTAAATACAATTAGTTTGTTATCAGTTATTTATGTATTATATAGTACTACAAAACAAATGTTATTATTTCTCAACTTTAACACTTTAGAAAGGTTGATGTATAAATTAATTCAGGAAATTTACGGTTCTGTTTTTGGAGTGTTTTTGTTGAAAATATAATAAGAAGGAGAGGTTGATTTGGAACGAATTGAAGAAAAATTAAAAATACTTGCTGATGCTGCCAAGTATGATGTAAGTTGTAGTTCGAGTGGGAGCAAACGGAAAAATACAGGTGGAATTGGTAATGCTTCTGCATCGGGAATTTGTCACACTTATACTGAGGATGGTCGTTGTGTTTCATTGCTTAAAATCTTACTGACCAATCACTGTATTTACGATTGTGCTTTTTGTGTGAGCCGTAAAAGCAATGATGTAAAACGGGCTGCTTTTACGGTTGAGGAAGTGGTAGATCTGACAATGAACTTTTACCGCAGAAACTATATTGAAGGGCTGTTTTTAAGCTCAGGGATTTTTAAAAATGCCGATTTCACGATGGAACGCCTGATGCGTATCGTAAAAAAGTTACGTCTTGAAGAAAAGTATAACGGATATATTCATTTAAAAACCATTCCGGGAGCCAGTGAGGAACTCATTAAAGAAGCGGGATTGTATGTGGACAGAATGAGTATCAATCTGGAAATGCCTACGGAAGCCGGGTTGAAAATGGTGGCTCCCGAAAAAGATCATGAATCAGTTAAAAAGCCATTGGCATTTGTACAAAATCAGATTCAGGAATATAAAGCAGAATCGAAACTGATAAAGCATACACCTCAATTTGTACCTGCAGGACAAAGTACGCAAATGGTTATTGGTGCTACACCCGAAACTGATTTGGAAATTATGAACGTAGCCAAAACATTTTATAATGATTATAAGCTAAAACGAGTATATTACAGCGGTTATATTCCAATCAATACCGAAAATTCATTATTGCCACAGGTCGGAAGCAGACCTCCGTTGGTACGTGAAAATAGATTGTATCAAACCGATTGGCTATTACGTTTTTATGATTTTAATTTAGATGAAATATTAAATCCGAAGCATCAACAATTGGATTTGGATATTGATCCGAAATTGAGCTGGGCATTACGAAACCCACAATATTTTCCGATAGATATTAATACGGCCGATTATAAACAAATCATTCGAATTCCGGGAGTGGGAAGGCAATCGGCAATGAAAATTATTCAGTCAAGAAAATTTGGCAGGCTGTCCGAATATCAGGTTAAGAAAATGGGTATTGCTTTTAACCGTGCCCGACATTTTATGCGATGTGCAGATACGCCTATTATTCTGGGATCGTCATCAATGGAATATGTGAAACAAACTATATTACAAAGAAACTCCAACAAATACCTCAAAGAAACTTCGAGTGCACAGTTGACTCTCTTTTAAAGATGAACTATATTTTTGACGGAACATATAACGGTTTTTTGTGCTGTGTATTTGAATATTTTGAATACAAAGATTCTAATGTGCAATTACAAGTTGAAGGCGATGATGATGCTCAAACCGCTCTGTTTGATTCAAGTAAAACCATTATTACTGATATATCTAAGGTCAAAAGAGTACAAGCGGGATTACAAAAACATCTAGGAAAATCTATCGCAATGGATTTTTTCAGGGTTTTTCTTTCGGAAGACCGAAAAGCGTGGGCAGCGAGTTTCAGTATTATATGTCAGATATTTTTAGGAAAAACCAATATCCTTGGGAATTATGGGAATGAAGAAGTGCTGTATTTTAAACAAACATTAAAAAAAGTAAGTAGGGAACGTCACCGAATGAAAGCTTTTATCCGATTTAGTAGAAGCAGTGACGGAATGTTTTTTGCTGTTGTTGAACCGGATTTCAACGTGTTACCTTTGATAGCTACTTTTTTTAAAAACCGTTATGCCGACCAAAAATGGCTAATTTATGATGTTAAAAGAAAATACGGATTGCTGTATGTCAAGGAAAATGTAATGGAAGTGAAACTTTCGCCCGAAGAAAAACACGCCCTGACTACTGATACTGTGATTACTTTAGATGAAAAAGACGAACATTTTCAAAACTTATGGAAACGATATTATCAAAGCACGAATATCGAAGCCCGACGAAACATGAAACTTCATCTACAATATGTTCCTAAAAGGTACTGGAAATATCTGGTGGAAAAACAATAAAAACTAAAAAAATAACCAATGACGCGAAGTTCTAAAACATCAACTTGTTACCAGAGATTTTAAATAAAATGACATGAATAAAAGACCTGAAGAAATAACAAAAGATTTTAATACTATCCTTGACAAACATTTAGAAAAAATTGTTCAGGGCGAAGCAGATGCATACCTGGAAATTCAGGATGTTGCTAAACTGATGCACATACATCCTACACATCTTAGCAATACAATAAAGGAAACTACTGGAAAATCTCCTTGTGATATTTGTAACGAAAAAACGATAAATATTGCCAGAAGGCTATTGAATAATCCTGAGCAAACGATTGCGAATATTGCGACTCAACTTACTTTTGAACCAACAAATTTTACCAAATATTTTAAAAAACATACAGGCGAGACACCATCTGAATACAGGAAGCAAAGTTTATTACGCCTTTCCTGAAATTCTGAAACCTTCACCATTAAAGTCTGTTTTTGTATTTTTAATTTTGTAAAATATAAATTTTACAGAAATGACAGATTTAAAAAACAAAACAGCAATCATAACAGGTTCCTCAAGAGGTTTAGGAAAGAAAACAGCAATAGCTTTGGCAAAACAAGGTGCAAATGTAGTTGTTAATTACAATTCTAATGAGTCGGAAGCCTTATCAACCGTGAATGAAATTCTTTCAGACGGAGGAAATGCAATAGCCATTAAAGCCGATGTAAGTAAAAGCGAAGATATAAACAACCTTTTTGAAAAAACTGTTGAGCACTTCGGTAAAATAGATATTCTTGTAAATAATGCAGGGATAATGGTAACTAAATTCCTAAAAGATTTTTCTGAAGAAGAATTCGATAAACAATTTTCTATTAATGTAAAAAGTGTTTTTCTGATGATGAAAAAAGCTTCAGAAACATTAGAACAAAACGGACGAATTATCAATATTTCGAGCTCTACATCCCGATTAATGATGCCAGGCTACGCCGTATATTCAGCTACTAAATCAGCAGTCGAGCAAATGACAAGAGTTTTTGCCAAAGAAATCGGCAGTAAGGGAATTACTGTAAACTCTGTACTTCCGGGACCAATAAAAACCGAATTATTTTTAAATGGAAAATCAGATGAGCTAATAAACAGGATAGCAAGTCTATCAGCCTTTAACCGAATTGGAGAGGTAGAAGATATCATTCCGATAATTTTGTTTTTAAGCGGTAATGATTCCCAATGGATTACAGGACAAAACATAGGAATAAACGGAGGAATGGCGTAAAAAAATAACAAAAAGCGTTTTAAAACTAAAGAAACGGAACGTTATATTTTTTACTTCATAAACAGCCGATATATTGTTTTTTTATAATTTAGTATATCTTTAATTCTTTAAAACACAATACAAAAAGAAAAACTATTTTTAATTTTTCTAATGCGGTTAATTATGGATTTAAAATCAAATGAACCTTTTTGGTTAGTAAAAAACGGAATTATCAATAGTTATCCTTCGTTGCGAGAAGATACAGATTGTGATATTCTAATTATAGGCGGTGGCATTACCGGAAGTCTTATTGCACATCAATGTATGGAAGATGGCTATAAAACGCTACTTATAGATAAACGGGAAATCGCTAACGGAAGTTCGTCAGCTACTACATCAATGTTGCAATATGAGATTGACACACCTTTGTACGAACTCATCAAAATGATTGGCAAAAAAGGAGCAGTTGCAAGTTATAAAGCCTGTTCAAAATCTATTGATATGCTACAAAAAGTCTGTAAACAGATAAAATCCAAATCGGGTTTTAAGAAAAAAGAATCACTTTATTTTGCTGCTTTCAAAAAAGACATGGGTTGGCTTAAAAAGGAATTTGAAGCCCGTAAAGAAGCCGGCTTTAAAGTAAAATGGCTGGGAGCGGATGCTATTGAAAAAAAATATCAATTACAGAAAACCTATGGAGGAATCTTGTCTGAACAAGGTGCGAGTGTGGATGCTTTTACACTGGTTCACGAAATTTTGGAATTCAACATGAAAAGAGGCTTACAGGTTTTTGATAAAACAGAATTGGTTGATGTCAAATCCAACAAATCTGGTAATGAAGCAACTCTTCAAACAGGAGCGAAAATCAAAACCAAAAAGATAGTATATTGTTTGGGCTATGAAAGTGCTACGATGATTAAAGAAAAGTTTGTTGATCTAATTAGTACTTATGCTATTGTTTCTGAAATTGATGAAACGCTAAGCAGGAAATATAATGACGTACTGATATGGAATACATCAGAACCTTACATTTACTTACGAACCACTGATGATGGTAGATTTTTGATTGGAGGCGAAGATGAAGAATTCCGAAATCCACAAAAACGAGATAAACTCATTAGTAAGAAAGAACAGAAATTACTGAAATCGTTTGAAAAGTACTTGCCACATATTCCCTTTCATTCCGATTTTGCCTGGGCTGGAACATTTGGAGAAACCAAAGACGGATTGCCTTATATCGGAGAACATAAAGATTTTAAGAACAGTTATTTTGTTCTGGGTTTCGGTGGTAACGGCATCACTTTTTCGGTGATGGGAATGGAAATGGTTTCGGATTGGATAAAAGGTAAAAAACATTCATTAAGCGAATGGTTTAAATTTGGAAGATAATTAATCTATACATCTTCCCGATTATCACTTTCTTCCTTTTTACCTTCTTTGATGAGTTCGTTGACTTCCTGCATTTCCCCTTTTTCAAGATGTTTTACCAATTCTTCCTGTTCATCGGAATGCTTGTCGATATGAAAGGTGCAACCAATAGGGAAATGGTCGGAACCGATAGATGGATAGATAAAAAGTTTATCTATAAAAATATCAGGACTGTGAAATAATAAATCTAACGGAACCCTGAAAAACCAATATTTAGTATGAAATGTGGCAAGAATTCCTCTACCGATACGAGCATCAATCAAACGACTGGTTTTTTTGAATAGTATAGACGATTTTGCCCAAGCTACATTATTAAAATCACCTGTTACCAAAACAGGTAATTTATAATCACGTACTTTTTTTGCAATACATAATAAATCACCATCTCTTTCTTTAGAATTTTCTTCTTCGGTAGGGCTTGGTGGTGGGGGATGAGCACCAAAAAAGACAAAACGATGTCCGTCTCTGGTTTCTAATTCTACTTCGATACTAGGCAAATCATCAGCCACAAAATAATGAGTTTGTTTACAATTTACTTTTAATTTGGTATAAAAGTGCATTCCGTAGGTGTTTTCAAGTGTTACTTTTTCGTAATTCGGATAATCTTTTTCTAAAGTCCGCATTGCCTGTTCCCAATCACCGTTACTTTCCATTGTCAGAAAAATATCGGGTTGTTCTTTATTTATTAAGTCTATAAAACGATGATATTCCTTATTGAATTGATAAATATTACAGGAGATTATTTTTATCCTATCGGATGCTTTGTCGTTTTGCTTGGCTATTGGTGTCTTCCAAAACTTGGTATATCTCATCAATATATAAATGTGGTACCCTATCAATACGAGCTGTACTCCTTCAAAATACCATAGTACAGGGTTTTCTTTTGTATAGAAAAAAGCTACGGTAAAGACAACAATCTGTAATGGTAGTAATTGAAGTTTTATAAATTCTGCAACCCTAAAAATCCAATGCTGATTTTGTATAAATGGAAGAATACTTAACAGTATCAATAAAGCAGAAATTATAATTAGAACAGTTGCCATATTTATATCTATTTAACCGGTGAATTAATAATTTAGTAAACTAAAGCTGCTTCAAATATAAATATTTTATCCTTAGTTTTATAATAAAATACTGTGTTAAAAATATATGATGAAACAAATATTAATATTTAATATTGTATATTTATCAGGTCGGAAGTTGATTAAGCACAATAAAATATGATATAATTATTAAAAATTTTTATTTATGAAAAAAGAAAAAAATATTAAATCAACCCACATTGACGAACATTCGGTTGATAATGGCAACAAGGTAATGACCACCAATGATGGTGTACCAGTTTACGACAATAATAACACGCTTAAAGCAGGAAATAGAGGGGTGTCTTTACAACAGGATCATATTTATTTTGACAAACTGATGCACTTCGACCGTGAACGCATTCCTGAGCGGGTGGTACACGCTCGTGGTTCTGCAGCTCACGGTATTTTTGAAGCTACTGCCGATTTGTCGAAATATACCACAGCTAAATTTTTAAAAAAGGGAACTAAAACCCCCGTTTTTACCCGATTCTCTACAGTAGCAGGATTTAAAGGCTCTACAGATTTAGCCAGAGATGTGCGTGGTTTTTCAGTGAAATTCTATACTGAAGAAGGTAATTATGATTTAGTAGGAAACAACATTCCTGTATTTTTTATTCAGGATGCGATGAATTTTCCTGATTTGGTACATGCGGTAAAGCCTGAACCCAATAATGAAATGCCTCAGGCAGCTTCAGCTCATAACACATTTTGGGATTTTATATCTTTAATGCCCGAAGCGGCACATATGACCATGTGGGTAATGTCTGATCGGGCAATTCCAAGAAGTCTGCGGATGATGGAAGGCTTTGGGGTACATACTTTCAAATTTATCAACGAAAAAGGAAAAGCAACATTTGTGAAGTTTCATTGGAAACCTCGTTTAGGTGTGCATTCCGTAGCATGGAACGAAGCGCAAAAGATTTCAGGATTTGATGCGGATTTTCATCGTAGGGATTTGTGGGAAGCTATAGAAAGCGGCGATTTTCCACAATGGGATTTGGGTGTACAATTAATTCCGGAAGAAGATGAGATGAAATTTTCTTTTGATCTTTTAGATCCGACCAAAATTATTCCTGAAGAACTGGTTCCCGTAAAAATTATTGGAACAATGACCTTGAACAGGAGTCCTGAAAACTTCTTTGCAGAAACGGAGCAGGCAGCTTTTGATCCGGGACGTTTGGTACCGGGAATTGATGTTACCGATGATCCCCTTTTACAAGGACGAATTTTTTCCTATATGGATACACAAAACTACCGTTTAGGAGGCCCGAATTTTCATGAATTGCCCATCAACCGCCCAATTAACGGTAAACATAATAATCAGAAGGACGGCTTTGCCCGATTGGATATACCGAAAGGTGAAGTAAGTTATTTCCCGAACAGTAAGGCCGAAGGTTGTCCGTATCATGCTATGTTAAAAGGAGAGACAGGTTTTCAATCACATCAGCAAAAAATTGAAGCACATAAAGTAAGGGAACGTTCCGATTCTTTTGCCGATCATTTTACGCAAGCTCGTTTATTTTTTGATTCGCAAAGTCCTGAAGAGAAAGAGCATATCATCAGTGCATTGAGTTTTGAATTATCTAAAGTAGATGATGTAGATATTCGACGTAGAGAACTGGCTATTTTACATCAGATCGATTCTGATCTGGCTAAGAAAGTAGGAAACAATTTAGGCTTAACTCCTCCTAAAGAATTAGACAAGCTTACCTTGAAATTTGCCCGGCAAAACCATCCCGATTATCCTATCAAGCCCAAAAAGCCTGAAATAAAAAAATCGGAAGCTTTAAGTATGAAAGTAAAACCGGGAGAAGGAACAATTTCTACTAGAAAAGTAGCTTTTTTAGTAGATGACGGAGTAAGCAAAGCCTCTGTTGATAAAATGAAAAAAGCCTTAAAAAAAGAAGGAGCACAGGCAGTACTTATTGCATCTCACGTAGGAACAATGAAATTTAAAGAAGGCGATACAGAAGAAATAGAGCATTCTTATCTTACCGATGCTTCCGTGTTATACGATGCTTTTTATACTCCCAGTGGTGATTCAGTAAAAAAACTGGCTGATAATCCGGATTATATACAATTTATAAATGAGGGATATCGTCACTGTAAAGTCATTGCGTTTGCTAAAGATTCCGAAGATTTAATACAAAAAACATTAATTAATGAGGATGAGGGAGTTATTTTGGAAAGTAATAATAATTTGACAAGAGACTTCATTAATGCAATGAAAAGTCACCGCATTTGGGAACGAGAAAAAAACAGAAAAGTTCCATCGTAGCGAATTGTACGCGTTACCCAAATAATAATCTGACAAAGATTCAATTATTAACCATTTAATACAGATGAAAATATGATGAATCACCAACAAAATACCGGAATCATATCCTGTATTGGGAATACTCCGCTCGTACGGCTTAATCGTTTATTCAATAAATCTCCGGTAGAATTATATGGTAAATTGGAAATGTTTAATCCGGGCGGAAGTATTAAAGACCGTACTGCTCACAATATATTAAAAAACGCAATGGATAAGGGAATTATTCATTTGAATACTACAGTAATTGAATCCACATCGGGCAATATGGGGATAGGCTTAGCAAGAGTTTGTCATTTTTTGGGATTAAAACTTATTTTGGTTACCGATCCCCATATTAATGAAATAACCGTGAATATTTTAAAAACCTTTAATGCAGAAGTCGTAACAATTAATCAGCACGACGGCAAAGGTGGTTACCTGAATACCCGACTGCAGAAAGTGCAGCAATTACTCACAGAAATCCCCGATAGCTTTTGGCCTGATCAATATCATAATATGGATAATCCTTTGGCACATGAACAAACTTTTTTAGAAATAACCAGTGCTTTGGGTAAAAATCCTGATTATATTTTTGTATCTACAAGTACTTGTGGTACTTTACGAGGGTTGGGAGATGCCATAGCAAAGCACAAGGCGGAAACTAAAATTATTGCAGTAGATGCACGAGGTAGTGTAATTTTTGGAGATGAACCCCAAAAAAGAATTATTCCCGGAATGGGAGCAAGTCGTGCGTCTGACTTTTTAATCATTGACCAGGTTACCAAAGTACTATTGATTTCGGATAAAGAATCAGTGGAAGGATGCCATTATTTACTAAAAACCGAAAGTATTTTAGCGGGCGGTTCATCGGGTGCTGTTGTGAAAGCTATTGAAAAAATCATATACCAACTTCCTGAACACACAACAATTGTTGCCATTTTTGCAGACAGTGGTGAGCGTTATCTTAAAACAATTTATTCAGAAGAATGGATACAACAACATTTTAAGACGTAAGAAAAATGATTTGGAAAACCGAACATATAACACAAGCGGTGCGGAACACACAGACTTTTATTCAAAGTTTTATAAATCGACAAACGGTGCTTACAACTGAATCCGATTTAAGTTTTGATATAGGCATCGTTGGCGGGGGACCAAAAGGGTTATATGCGTTAGAAGAATTATTTAGGAATTTAAAAAAGGGAAAAACGCAGGGTAAATTCAGAGTATTTTGGTGGAATGAAACGCACAATTTTGGAAGCGGACCAAATTACCAACCCGACCAGCCTGATTATTTGCTTATCAACTACTGTATCGGTCACGTAGATGCCTGGGATAGAACACAAGATAATAATAAAGAGCTTTTAAGTCTGGTGCATTGGTTAGAAAAAACTAAAAACAATCAAGTAAAGGTACAACCCACAGATTTCGCTTCAAGGGCTTTAGTAGGTTATTATTTGCAAAATGTTTTAATAGAAATTATAAAATCTAAGCCAGAAACAATAGAGCTTTTTCTTATCCCTGAAAAAGTTTGTAACATACAAAAATTGGCAAACGCCAAATTAATGGTTCATACCCATAATAAAGAATATGTAGTAGATAATCTTTTACTCACAACCGGACATTGTTACCAAAATACACCTTTAGTAAATTTTGGGGATAATCATATTCCCGAAAACTACCTTCCGTCTGCATATCCTATACAGGTGCTAAAAAAAATTCCTCCTAAAAAAAATGTAGGAATCATAGGCTGGGGATTAACTTTTATTGATGTAGTTTTAGCTTTGACCGAGGGTCGGGGCGGAACTTTTGATGACCACGGAAATTATATTGCAAACGGAATTGAACCAGTGTTATTACCTTTTTCAAGAAACCAATTGCCTATCATGCCCCGTGGACCTATCTACGGAAAAAATACCTATCAATTATATTATCTGGATGAAAATTGGTTTCAGTTGATGAAATCTATCTCTAAAGAGAGAAAAATAGATTTTCGTAACGATATCTTTCCATGGTTGGAAAAGGAATTAAGTTTTGCCTATTACAGTACTTTTCTTCAAACGAGAGAGGTATCTAAGGTGGAAAAGCATATAGAATCACTCCCTGAAAGCAAAAAATTCACTTATAAAGACTTATTATTCCCGAAGATGCCTACATCTGCAACCGCTCAAGAAACTTATATTCGTTATATAGAATATTTAATCGATGAAGCAGAAAAGGGTGAATTAAAAAGTCCGTTGATGGCGGCAACAGCGGTTTGGCGTGAGGCTTCTCCCCTAATAGCAGATTTATATAAAACCGGAGGGTTTACAGGCGAATCACAATACTATTTAGATAAAGAGCTATTCGGTGCATTTTGTCGCACAAGTTATGGTTCGCCCATTGAGAACATGAAAAAAATATTAGCTTTACTAAAAGCAAATGTTATAAAAACACAGTGGTTAAATAAAACCGAAGTAATTTACAATAAAAATGAACCGCATTTTTTACTACGATCTAAAGAATATACAGAAAAAGTTGATTTTATCGTAGATGCCCGTATTGCCCGACCTGAATTAAAACAAAATAATTCCCGTTTATACAAAACCTTATACGAAAATAATATGGTAAATCCTTTTGAAAATGAGGGTTATACCCCCGGATGTGTAGCTATGGATGTTACAGGGAAAGTCATACATAAAGATAACCTCCATCTCTATTTTTATGGGACTAATACCGAGGGGGTTATGTTAGATAATGATTCTTTATCCAGAAAAAAAAATAATCTCGCACCGCATTGGGTAACCGGTATTTTGAAACAATATAGAATGTTAAATAAGTCTTCAACCAATAAAATCTTAGATAAAAATGAATACAGCTAAAAATAACAGCCACTTACCATTAACACCACTTTTACATTCTTGGGTGAAAAAACTGATAGCTGATCCCGAATCTTTACATACAGCTATTGAGCAATATAATTCACCTCTTAATGTGCATAGCCTAATACCATTTCAGGAAAATATTACCGAATATCAGGAAGTTTTTAAGGAATTAAATTTAAAACATAAAATATTCTTTGCAAGAAAAGCAAACAAGTGTATTGCTTTTCCGATTACCGCTGCACAAGCTGGCGAAGGTGCTGATACAGCAAGTTATCGGGAGTTGAAACAATGTTTAGATGCGGGAATCAGCCCTAAAGACCTTATACTTACTGCTGCCGTAAAAAATGAAAAACTTTTAAGCCTGGCAGTAGATAATCAAGTAACCGTAGTATTAGATAATTTTGATGAATGGGAATTACTCAAAAAAATAGTCAACGAAAAACAAAAAAAAGTAGCGGTTAATATACGTTTGGGCGGTTTTAACTTTGAAGGAAAAATACTGCATACCCGTTTTGGATTTTCTTTGAATGAATCCTTTGAGTTGATTCAACAAATTCATAATCAAGAACGCTTTGTTAGCTACTCCGGATTACATTTTCATTTAAATGGTTATTCGGTAGAACAACGTGTGGCTGCTATTGAACAATCCATACAGCTGGTAGATCGGTTACAGAAGTTAAACATAATAACTCAGTCATTGGATATTGGAGGTGGTTATTTGATGAATTATTTAGCTGATGAATCTGAATGGAAAAAATTTAACCAAGAACTAAAACGGGCAGTGTTGGAAGAACGGAACCCAGTAACTTATCAAAATGATGCTTTGGGTATAATTAAGATAAACGATCGTTTGTATGGTGAACCAACAGTGTATCCGTATTTTAACCATTTGCATAAATCTAATCTTTTAAAAACTATACTTACTGCTGTTTCTTCGATATACCAACAACCAATATTTCAATTATTGCAACAGAGAAATATCGAATTACGGATGGAACCAGGCAGGTCTTTACTTGATCAATGCGGCATAACGGTAGCCAAGGTAGCCTTTCGAAAAAAAGATACAGCCGGAAACTGGCTCTTTGGTCTGGAAATGAATCGCACGCAACTGAGAAGTTCCAGTGCTGATTTTTTACTGGATCCTGTTCATATTCCTAAATTCAAAAATGATGAAAACAATCCTGTAGAAGGCTTCTTGGTAGGAGCCTATTGCTTAGAGCAAGAGCTAATTTTGAAACGAAAGATTACTTTTGTTCAATTTCCTCAAGTGGGCGACCTGATAATTTTTCCAAATACTGCTGGCTATATGATGCACTTTTTTGAATCAGAAGCCCATTTGTTCGAGTTGGCAAACAATGTGGTACTTAGAAATAACCACCAATTTGTTATAGATAACCAAAACGGTGAGTAATAGATCAAACAAGGTACGATTTCCTGTCTTTTATAATTTCCTGTTTTCGTGCTAAAACCTGATTTGTATATAAAGTTGTTTTACTTTTCATTCAAAAACGGATTGTCGTCTCTATCGTGTGTTACCCAAATCAGTTTGGATGTATCGTATCCGATTTCTTCTGCAATTTTCAAATAATCTGTTTTAATAGTTTCAGGAATATCTTTTGTTCTTGACAGAATCCATAAATAATCCAGGTTTTTTCCTGCAATCAACGCGTATTGATAGTTTTCGTCTAATGCCACGACATTGTAACCAGAGTAGAAAGGTCCAAAAAAGCTTACTTTCAAAGCTGCAATATCCTTATTTCCTCTGAACTTAGCTAAACCATCTGCTTTTTTCCATTCTTTTTCTATGAAATTGTAGCCGCTGTTAAGTACAATGACATTTCCTTTTTCGTTTAAGCTATATTGAGCAGAAACATTGTTTAGATTCTTTTCAAAACGGAAATCAAAACGGGCAATTTCGTACCAGGTTCCTAAGTATTTATTGACATCAAAGTTTTCAACTGCTTTTGCATTTTTGGGAATAGATGTACAGGAGCTTATAATAGTAATAACTCCTACGAAAAATAGTACTTTTAATAATTTTTTTGTTTTCATGGTATGTTTAATTAGTTTCTTCACAAATTTTTGTTTAATATATACAAATCTCTGAATAACCCTTATATCTATCAAAGATAAAAAGCTGTTTTAGGTATAAATATAAGAAACTGTTCATTAATTATTCCATTTTTTCGATGAGTTTTCTGTAAAGTGGGTAATGAATTTCGACCATCGGAACCGTATAATTGGCACCGTAAGTAAAAAAAAACAGAGGATAACAGACGCCTGTTATCACTCAGATTGAGCAATCCACTTTTTAAATTCCTGATAAATCATGTCGTTAAAATTTGAGTGAAAGTTCGTAAGCTCCTTTTAAGTCTTTAATTCTATAAGTATCACTTCAAACGCATCTCTCTGATATCATCAGGAATTTCAGCAACATTATTTATGAGTGTCAGTAAATGAACTTTCAACCGTTGTGATTGCTTTGAAATGTTTTAGGAAAGTAGGATAATTAGTTAAATCCATCAAACGGCTTAATCTATTTATAGCTTCTGCGTTTATATCTTCTTTATCACGTGTTTTAAATGGAACAAACTATCCATTATTGAAAACACAAGGTTTCGGATATGATTTTAGTTGTTTCTTTTGTAGACATGTTCTTTCAAATCTTAAAAATTCCATCATCTGAAAAAGCATAATATACTGCTTTCTCTGAAAAGGAACTCGTATTCAATCCGGTAAAATGGCTGAATGCAGGAAGAATAAGTGATTTATCAGTTACAACGAAACAAGGTAATTTAATGTAACCTCTGGTGGGCATTTTGAGACGAACTCCAGGATGAGTATGTCCGGTGATTTCAAAAATATTCGATTCAGGATTGGATTGATGGGAAAAAGTGATATGTTCTATTCTTAAAGAATCATAGACATACGGAATACCAATTTCCTGCAATTTTTTTTCAGAAATTCTGTCGTGGTTCCCTTTTATCAAGATAAAATCGACATCGTCAAATCGGGTAGTGAAATTTTTGAAATCGCTTACTTCCTTATTATTTCCAGCATGGATTAAGTCACCAACTATCAAGATTTTTTTAGCGTTATAATAGGCTATCAGCTTTTCTAATCTTTGCAAATCTTTGGTAGCAATCTCGGTGGGCAATGCGATACCGTTTTTACGAAAATGAGAAGCTTTACCCAAATGTAAATCGGATAATACCAACAAGGCTTTTTCTTTCCAAAAAAGTACCCTTTGATTGTTTAGGATCAATTCTGATCCTGCAAAAACTATTTCTCTTTCTATTATGTTCACTTTCGTTTTGGTTTTTTACGCAAATTTTGTTTCTGCAATTTCGCAATGCGTTGCGCCAGGTCTTCACTGGAAAGTGATTGCCTCATATTGTCCACCTTAATGGGGAAACTTAATGGCGTAAATTGCGTAGCGGTTCGGTATATAATCTTGCTTTGGCTAATGCGTTCAAAAGCAGCTATCAGCCGTGGTTCTTCCAACTGCTGATTGAACACTTCGGCATACGCCTGACGAAGTAAAAGATGTTGTGGGTCGTGCTCTTCCAAAACTTTAAAAATAATGCCTGAAGAGGATTGCAGGCTCTTATTACTTCGTTGTGTTCCGGGCAAATTCTGAATAACCAATCCGGAAATAACGGCAATATCGCGAAATTTCCGTTGTGCCATCTCGGTTGCGTTGATGCTGCTGAACACATCCTGCATCAGGTTTTTTCTGTCTAATATTTGTGCCAATTGTTTATCGTCCAACATAATGTCCGAATCCGAAAACAATTCGAATCCGTAATCATTCATCGCCATCGAAAAACTGATGGGATATAATCTGCTGATGCGGTATGCCATCAAGGATGCCATAACCTCGTGTACCAATCTTCCCTCAAATGGATACATAAAAATATGGCAGCCTTCTTTGGTAGTAATTTTCTCTACTAAAAATTCATCCACATTCGGGATTCGGGAAGTCTCCTGTTGCTTTACAAAAAGCGGATGTAAAAATTTCAATTCTTTTTCTGTCGGATGATTGTTTGCTGATTGCGATAATTTATCCCTTAAAAACTGACTTAAATTAGAACTCAACGGCAATCTCCCTCCAATCCAACTGGGAGTGATGGCTCTGCCAGCAGATAAGCGAATGTATGCGGTCATCTCTTTAATACGTAGCAATTCCAGTACTCGTCCTGCCAAAATAAATTTATCTCCGGGTTTCAGTTTGGAGATAAAATATTCTTCTACCATTCCGATATATCCGCCCGAAATAAATTTGACCCGCAACATTGCATCGCTCACGATCACGCCTATATTCATCCGGTGCCGCATAGCAATTCTTCGCTTTTCTACGACCAACAATCCTTCTTCATTTTCTACTACTTTGTGAAATTCTTCATAGCTTTTTAGTGAATGCCCGCCTGTGGTAATAAACGAGATACACCAACGCCATTCCTGCTCTGTCATTTCCGAAAAGGCAAATGTGTTTTTGATGACATCAAACAGGACATCTGCTTTAAAACCTCCGCCCAAGGCCAAGGTGACCAAAAACTGCACTAATACATCAAAGGTCAGTAGCATAGGCGTTTTATCTTCTATGGTCTTGGTTTTTACAGCTTCTTTCAAGGCTGCGACTTCTATCAACTCCAGAGAATGTGTCGGCACAAAATAAATGGTTGATGTCTCAAAAGGACTATGCCCGCTTCGTCCGGCACGCTGCATAAAACGAGCCACACCTTTACTGGAGCCTATTTGAATGACTGTATCCACGGGTTTAAAATCCACACCGAGGTCCAAAGACGAAGTAGCAATTACGGCTTTGAGTTTTCCTTCGCTCAATGCTTCTTCTATCCATTGGCGAATATTTCCATCAATTGAACTGTGGTGCAAAGCAATCTGCCCAGAAAAATCGGGATAGGCTTCCAGCAACAATTGGTACCAGTTTTCACTTTGATTACGGGTGTTGGTAAAAACCAGTGTGGACTTACTTTTCAAAATTATAGGAACTACCTTTTCAACCAGTTTGCTTCCCAAATGCCCAGACCATGGAAGTATTTCTACTTCATCAGGAAATACGGATTGAATGTCAATTTTCTTTTTCTCTGTCGCTACGATTTTTGTTTTCTTTTTGGAATTCGTCAATAGTACTTGCATGGCTTCGTCCAGATTGCCGATGGTCGCCGTAATGCCCCAGATACGAAGTTTATTCTGTTCATTTTTTAAAAATGCCAAAGCTAATTCTACCATCACACCTCGTTTTGTTCCTAAGAGTTCGTGCCATTCATCCACAACTACGCATTTCAGCGATTGAAAGAATTTTACCCTTCCTTTTTGTGCCAATAAAAGGTGTAGACTTTCGGGCGTGACCAACAATACATCGGGCATTTGTTTACTTTGTCGCTGTTTGGCTTTTAGGTCGGTATCTCCGTTGCGGACTTCTACCGACCAATCCAAGCCTATTTCGTCGATGACTTCCTGCATAGCTCTTGCCAAATCTTTTGCCAAAGAGCGAAGAGGCGTTATCCACAATAGCTTTAAACCTGAAGCGTATTGCTCCGGGTAGTTCATGAAATCAGCTAGCACACCCAAAAAAACAGAAAACGTTTTTCCAAACCCCGTAGGAGCTACCACCAAACCGCTATAACCTGCACCATATTTTTCCCAGGTTTTTTCCTGAAAACTAAAGGGGGCATTGCCTTTGGCAGCCATCCATTCCGAAAGAATGGTGTAGCCTGTGGTATGTTGGATTTTATCTTTCAAAATCAATTAATCATTTTCTTAATTTCCTCAATGTCATCTATTTCCTGCACGGTTTTATCTCTTCTCCATCTTACAATTCTCGGGAAACGCAAAGCCACACCCGATTTGTGCCGACTGCTGAACCCAATACCTTCAAAGGCTATCTCGAAAACCAGTTCAGGTTTTACTGTACGTACAGGTCCAAATTTTTCGATGGCATTTTTGTTTACAAAACGGCTGACTTCTTGTATCTCTTTATCGGTCAATCCTGAATAGGCTTTGGCTATTGTTACCAATTTATCGCCATCTTTGACGGCAAAAGTATAATCGGTGTAGTAGCCACTTCTTCGTCCGCTCCCTTTTTGTGCATAAATAAGCACCGCATCAATCGTCATTGGGTCAATTTTCCATTTCCACCAATCACCTTTTTTTCGTCCGGTATGGTATATAGAAGATTTATGTTTTAACATTAACCCTTCACTATTGATTGTTCGCGCCTGCGATCGTTTTTCTATTAAAGCATTCCAATCTAAAACCTTAATAATTTCTGAAATTTTAAAATGAGCATTAGGTTGTTTAGCTAAAAAATCTTCTAAAATCCTTCGTCTTTCAGTCATGGGCTGTTGCCGTATATCGATTTTTTTCCATTCCATTAAATCATAAGCAAATACTGCAATGGGGATTTCTTCTAACATTTTTTTGCTGATATTTTTTCTGTTTAGTCTTTTCTGAAGCTCTGAAAAATTTAAAATTTGATTGTTTTTAACCGCTAATATTTCTCCATCCAGCACAAAATCACCTTCAAATTCCAATAAGGCTTTTTTTATTTCTGGGAATTGGTCGGTCACCAATTCTTGTCCACGCGACCAGATGAAAACTTCTCCTTCACGTTTAATGAATTGTCCTCGTATGCCGTCCCATTTATATTCAATCTGCCAGTCTTCAAGATTGCCCAAATCATCTGCTTCTTTTTCCAAAGCATACGCCAGACAAAATGGATAAGGTTTGGACAATTGCGTGTCGGCATATTCGCCTTTTACTAATTTTTCAAAAGACACTTCATCACGTTTCCATTCGCCCATAATAGCATGGCTGACTTCGTTCGGTTCTAATTGATAATAGCGCGAAATGGCATTAATCAGGCTTTTGGAAGATACACCCACCCGAAAACTTCCACCAATAAGCTTATTGAAAATGAACCGCTCTAAATAGGGCAGGTTCTGCCAGGCATTCAATACAAAAATCTTTTTTTCTTCGTCCGATTTATCTTTTAGGGAAATGATTAAATCCATCCATTCGGAAAGGTCGTGGTCTATCTGTGTTTCTGCTTCCGGCAGGATTAAAGAAATGGTTTCTGAAAGGTCGCCAACTGACGCATAACACTCCCGAAACAGCCATTCAGGAATGTTTGCCTGTTCTATTGCCCATTGCTTCATTAATTGTGTATTGACACTTCGCTTTGGTCTCTTGCCCGAAAACAAAGACAAAAACCACAGCTTGTCGCTCTCCGAGGCTTCGTTCAGAAAACGTTCGATAGCCGCTAACTTTTGATTGGTTTTATTGGTGCTATCCAAAGCGTTGATTAAATTGGCAAATGTTCTCATTTCTATTTGTTTTAAACATTAAGAAGTTAAGATTCATTCAGTCTTCACTATTCTTAATGCCTTAATGTTTTATCATTTTCAAACATTAAGAAGTTAAGGTTTCAATATCCTCTTCCTCCCCAAATTCAGTTTTTAGCTCTTCTGCATATATGCCTATTTCATTCAGGTATTTTGCGAACACGGCTGTTTGTCCGTGGGTAACATACACTTTTTCTGCTTCTGTAGCTTTTATGGTATCTAATAATCCATTCCAGTCTGCATGGTCACTAATGGCAAACCCTGCATCTGCACTTCGCCATCTTCTGGCTCCGCGAACCTGCATCCATCCCGAACAAATCGCATCTGCTTTATTGGGAATTTTACGCAACACATTAGAATCCACCAAAGCCGGTGGCACAATCACGATACCTTTATCCAGATATTTTACGTCTTCCCGAAAATCTACCACGTTATATTCAGGAAGTTGAACTCCCGCTTTTTCATACGCTTCGTTAAGCTTGCCGATGGAATAATGCACATGTAAGGTTCCTATTCCTTCCAAAGCTTTCATAATGCGTTGTGCCTTTCCCAAAGAGTAACCTACCAGTACAGACGTTTTGCCATCAGACTGATTTTTCAACACCCATTGCTGTAACTCAGCATTAATCTGAAGAATACTTTTCCAATTGTAAATGGGCAATCCAAAGGTACTTTCAGTGATGAATTCGTGGCATTTCACTATTTCGATAGGCGTTGACAATCCATCATCCTGTACTTTATAATCTCCAGAAATAACAACAACTTTTCCTTTGTGTTCCAAACGAATTTGTGCAGAGCCTATAATATGTCCTGCGGGATGAAGCGATATTTTAACGCCATTTTTCGTAATTGTTTCATTGTAACCAATGCCTCGTACATCAATCGTTTCAGCAATACGGCTTTTCAGAATAGGCACCGTAAAATGATGACACAAATAATGCTTCATTCCCCAACGGGCATGATCTGCGTGTCCGTGTGTAATTACTGCATAATCAACCGGTTTCCACGGATCTATATAGAACTTTCCGGGAACACAATAAATACCTTTGTTCGTGAACTTTAACAACCTTGATATGTTTATAATTAGAAATTATTCAGGAAATTTACATAGAAAGTTTGGAATATTTTTTGGTTTAGGTGTTAAAAATAAGTAGCTGATTTGTAACGAATTGAAGAAAATTTAAAAATACTTATCGATGCTACCAAGTATGGTTATGCCACAAGTATTTTGAGTACTTTATTTTCTCCTGAGCCGTTGATATACGAGAATACAGAAGATCAGGTTCCTTATCATAAGAAGAAGAAAAAGAGAAAAAGACGTCCGCCGGGTATATAAGTGCGATATATTCTCATAAAAAAACAGTAGTCTAAAATAGGCTACTGTTTAACAAACTAATAAATAACAAACAAACAATACTCTGCTTAATAACTCTGACGGAGTTTGCTTATAACTTACCGCTTAAAGCGTGGTGCTTCGACAAGCTCAGCAATCATTAGACTTTCGACTATAAAATTACCTCTTAACCACCTTAACCGTTCCTGCATTGCCCTCTACGGTAACGATTCTTATAAAATAGACACCGTTGCTGGCGTTTTCAAGATTTACCTGGTTACTGGCGTCAAACATACTTTGGCGTATCAGTCTTCCGGTGGCATCATAGATTGTATAGGCAGACAACTGTTCTCTGGTTTCCACATTGATGATACCTGTTGTAGGGTTTGGATATACGTTAAACGACAACGAATTAAAATTCTCGGTACTTAACCCCGAACCACATTCGCTGTTTGCCAGTTTAGCCACAAAAAAGTCGGATTCTCCGGTGGTATATAGTGGGTTTAAGCCTAAATTATTATTCAATAGCAAGTTAGACGGAAAACTACCACCAACAATATAATTACCGTCATTGTCTGTCGCAACGGCAGTTATATATTCATACTCGTTATCAGTTCCTGGGATGGTGTGAAGCCCAACTGTCGTTCCAGTGCTTTTGTCAAAACGCAATAAGGTTGGGTCTCCTCTATATAGTAGCGGCAAATTAAGATAAAGCCCGTCCCATTCAAAATCTGCTTCGCACGTACCTAATGCTACTTCATTACCGTTTATTGCCAGCCCTTTTGCTTGATGTAAGGAACTATCCTGTCTGTTAAGTGCAAAATCCGTAGGAAGCTTTACCCATTCTACTGCTCCATTACTATCAAATTTAGTTACAAAAGGTAAATTAGTTATCAATGTGCTTGAAGTAAATGTAATAGGATAGGTATATGAACCTATAGGATTATAAATTTTTACTGTGTTATCGTCATACACTCTAGAAATCTTTCCTCCAATATATACGTCGGAATTTTCATCAATAAGTAAAGATGTAATAGTATTACTTGGCATCGAACCTGAACCAGGGTCTGTATAAATTTCCCTACGCCATTTTTCACTCCCGTCACTATCGTCAAATGCTAATATAAAAGAACGATTCTCAATAGGATTTCCTTCAAAAGAAAACGGATAAGTAGTCCCTGTTATACCAGGTGAAGTAATACCCGCTATATAATACTGATTTGTGTTTTCATCATAGGTAAAACGAACCCTGGAATTAAAAAAATTATCACTCATATCTAGCAACATACTGCTGTGATAGGTCAAATCCGAATTATAAACTGCCAGATAATATTGGGGACTATTTAGATCATTGAAATTGTTTGGCACAGTTACTTGCCCATCTAAGTGCGTACCTTGCAACAATCCTACGATAAAGTGGATTTTACCCTGGCTATCAATTGCCAAATCTGAAATCAATGACATATACTCCGAAGGAACGTTAGTAACATCGCCCTGCAAGGTTACTTTATCTATCAGTTGTCCGTTACTGCTATATTTTACCAGATAGGTGGTTTTAAACGCTTCCTGTGGAATTTGTCCGCCTCCGTTGGCAGTATTCGCAAAGGGTATGGAATCGTTTTCCGTAAAGTGTAGCGGTCGTCTAATCCCCGGTCCCGAACCGGCAGTATTCGGTGCAACATTTGCCCCTATATATACATTATTCTGCTCGTCCAACACTAAATTATAGGCAGTATCATCTCGCCAACTGCCAATGGTCTGGCTCCACCGTACTTGTCCTTCGCAATCGGTGGAAAACAAAAAAATATCGTTTGCTCCATTTCCCATACCGGTATTTGAATTGTTATATGAGGGTACATCCACTCCGTTTAAATTTGTATTATAGGGACCTACCAAAGTTCCGATAAAATAATAATTGCTATCTGTGCCTACTTTTATGTCAAAAATTTGCTCATCAGTAGAACCAGAACCACTTCCACCTAAACTCGACCCTCCGCTCATTGCCCATTCCCATTCATAGGGTTGGGTTTGTTGGGCGTTGACAGATATTGAGAATAGAGAATAGAGAATAGAAGGGTTTGGAAATTTATTAATTTGGGAATTTGGAAATGAGTTGATGACTTCTCGAAGCCTGTCTTGAGCTTGCCGAAAGACTTCGCTACTCGAAGTGACGGTTCGGAATGACAGGGTATGTGTATTTTTTGTTTCATATTAATTGTTTGTTTTTAGAGAATAAACTTCTTTAAATGACAGAGAAAAAAGGTGCTAAAGACTACTCTTATAGCACCAAAATACCTTACCTCTTAACCACCTTAACCGTTCCGGCGTTGCCCTCAACGGTAACGATTCTTATAAAATACACACCGTTGCTGGTGTTTTCCAGATTTATCTCGTTACTGCTGCCAAACATACTTTGGCGTACCATTCTTCCGGTGGCATCATAGATTCTATAAGTAGAAAGCTGTTCTGTGGTTTCCACGTTGATAATACCCGTTGTAGGGTTTGGATATACGTTAAACGACAACGAATTAAAATTCTCGGTACTTAACCCCGAACCGCACTCGCTGTTTGCCAGCTTAGCCACAAAAAAGTCGGCTTCTCCTGTACCCATTAATGGGTTTATCCCCAAGGTATTATTCATAAACAGATTAGCATTGAAAGTCCCAGCAGTAATATAATTACCGTCATTGTCCGCCGCAACGGCTGTCATTCTCTTGGTACTTAGTGGTTCTCCTTCTATGTCGTGTACATCTATCACATTACCCGATTGTTTGTTTAGACGTACTAATATTGGATCGGGTTGGTAGTTGGTGGTTGGGCGTATTATTTCTATATTATCCCAAAATTCTGCACTTGCCTGTGCTCCAAGGGCTACTTCATTATTATTTATAGCTATTCCTATTCCATGGCGTAAACCAGGTGCTACAACACCTGTGCTAAAAGCTGCTGTTGCCTGTACCCATTGTACATCGCCATCGCTGTTAAATTTTACAGCCATCGGAACCGTAAAATCAGCTCCTGTAGTAATATTATAGGTTGTAACAGATGGATTCGCCGGATCATAAATTTTTATGTCAGGATATGAGGGGTGTCTGAATCTACTTCCTGCAATATAAACGTTTGAATTATCATCAATTGCTACAGAGCTAATTTTGTTACCAGAGAGATTGCTACTTGCGCCAGGGTCTGAGTAAATCTCTCTTATCCATTTTTTACTGCCATTGCTCCCATCAATAGCAATAATATATGACCGATTTACAATAGTCTGCCCATCATAAGTTAATGGTACAAGTGGTGAACCTATTCTTTCTCCGGCTATATAATAAGTATTAATATTATCATCATAAATAAAGCGAATATGCCCCATAGAAAAGCCTGTTCCATCTGCAACAGGTAAAACCATACTGCTGATGTAGTCTAAATGTGTATCGTATTTTACTAAATGATATTGATTATTATAAGTCATAGTAGCAGGGTCATAGGCATATTGTGACGGTACGGTTACCTGACCGTCTAAATGTGTACCATTAAGTAAAGTAACTACAAAATGCAAGGTATCGTTACTAATAGCAAGGTCAAAAATTTGTGAACCGGAATTATATAAATCTACATCTCCTTGCAAAGCTTTTTTACCCTGATAGTTGCCGTCTTTATCATATTTTACTAAAAAAATTTTTTTGTGGTAATCACTCACAACACTACTACTACCGGAAGAAGGTAACGAATCTGTGGAGCTAAAACGAACGGGAAAAGTACCCGAAGCGTTGGTAACCCCTTGGTTAAAACGCCCTCCAATATATACATTGTCCTCGCTGTCCAATACTAAATTATATGCCAAATCTTGCGATCCTCCGCCTAATGCCTGGCTCCAGCGAACATCGCCCTCGCAATCAGTGGAAAACAAAAAAATGTCTTCTGAACCGGAAGGTGTATTGTTTGTTGGTACGGTTAATCCGTCAAGTTGTGCATTGTTATGCTGTCCCGTTCCAAAAATTGAAGCGATAAAATAGTAATTTCCATCGCTTCCTACTTTTATATCGTGGATTGCTTCGTCACTTAAACCTCCTTTACTTGATCCTCCGCTCATTGCCCATTCCCATTCATAGGGTTGGGTTTGTTGGGAGTTTGCTGTGAAAGAGCAAAGAAGAAAGAAGAAAGAGAAAATTAGTAAATGAGTTAATCTGGGAATTTGAAAATGAGTTGATGACTTCTCGAAGCCAGTCTTGAGCTTGCCGAAAGGATTTGCTACTCGAAGTGACGGTTCGGTATGAAAGGGTATGTGTATTTTTTGTTTCATATTACTTGTTGTTTTAGAGAATAAACTCCTTTAAATGACAGAGAAAAAAGGTGTTAAAGACTATTCTTATAGCACCTAAAACACCTATCTCTTAACCACCTTAACCGTTCCGGCGTTGCCCTCTACGGTAACGATTCTTATAAAATACACACCGTTGCTGGTATTTTCAAGATTTATCTGGTTACTGCTGTCAAACATACGTTCCCGCACCACTCTTCCGGTGGCATCATAGATTGTATAGGCAGACAACTGTTCTGTGGTTTCCACATTGATGATACCCGTAGTAGGGTTTGGATATACGTTAAACGACAATGCATTGAAATCATCGGTACTCAACCCCGAACCGCACTCGCTGTTTGCCAGTTTGGCAACAAAAAAGTCGGCTTCACCTGTACTGATTAAAGGGTTTATACCCAACGTATTATTCATAAACAGATTCACGCGAAAGCTACCACCGGTTATATAATTACCGTCAAGGTCTGTGGCAACAGCCGTCATATATTGCACCTCGTCATAAAATCCGGGTATTCTATGCATCCCTAATGTTGTCCCTGATTGCTTATCAAAACGCAACAAAGTAGGGTCTGGTTTATGATTTGATAGATAATTTTGAGGAAAGCCATCCCATATAAGATAAGATTCTTCACTGCCAAAACCTATTTCATTTCCATTAAGAGCAAGTCCTTTGGGGTTTAATGGTGTATTACCCAAATAACTTGGTGCAAAATCCATTGGGTATTTCATCCATTGAACTATACCATTATTATTCAATTTAATTACAGTTGGTAAACCAGTATGTGGCGTTGGTACAAAGGGGTAGGTATATGTTCCACTTGGATCGTAGATTTTTCCGGTATTGTCGTTATATATTCTAGTGATTCTCCCACCAATATAAACATTAGATTCTTCATCAACAGCTAACGAAGTAATCCAATTATTACTTAGAGGACCATTACCAGGATCAGTATAAATCTCTCTTATCCATTTTTTACTGCCGTCGTCCCCATCAAAAGCAATAATAAATGATTGATTGACAATAGCCTGTCCATCATAAGTTAAGGGCATAAGTGGTGAACCTCTTCTTTCTCCGGTTATATAATATGTATTATTACTTTCATCATAGACAAAACGAGAAGTTCCAGTAGGAAAAGCCGTTCCATCTGCAACAGGTAAAACCATACTGCTAACATAGTTCAAATCAGTATCGTATTTTGCCAAGTGGTACTGAGTAGTTACTGTACTGGGAACAGTTACCTGATTGTCTAAATGTGTTCCTTGTTGTAATCCTACGATAAAATGTAAGGTATCGTTACTAATGGCAAGGTCTAAAATTTGTGCACCGGAGTTAGAACTATCCACATTTCCCTGCAAGGCTTTTTTTCCCTGATAATCCCCATCTTTGTCATATTTTACCAAAAAAATTTTTTTGTGGTAATCACTCACAACGTTTTGGCTTCCAGAGGAAGGCAAAGAATCCGTTGGGCTAAAACGAACAGGAAAAGTTCCTGCCGAATTGGTAACACCCGGACTAAAATACCCACCAATATATACATTGTCCTCGCTGTCAAGCACTAAATTATATGCCCTGTCACTTGATCCTCCGCCTATTGCCTGGCTCCAGCGAACATTGCCCTCACAATCAGTGGAAAACAAAAAAATGTCTTCTGAACCGGAAGGTGTATTGTTTGTTGGTACGGTTACTCCGTCAAGCTGTGCGTTGTTGTGTTGCCCCGTTCCAAAAATTGAAGCGATAAAATAATAATTGCTGTCTGTTCCTACTTTTATATCGTGGATTGCCTCATCACTTAAACCACCTTTACTTGATCCTCCGCTTTTTGCCCATTGCCATTCGTAGGGTTGGGTTTGTTGGGCGTTGACAGATATTGAGAATAGAGAATAGAGAATAGAGAATAGAAGGGTTTGGAAATTTATTAATTTGGGAATTTGGAAATGAGATCCCTCGTTACCTCGGGATGACAGGGTGGGTATGTGTATTTTTTGTTTCATATTATTTAAGTTTTAGCTGTTAGCCTTTGGCTATTGGCTTATAAAATTAATAAAAACGGTGCTAAAAGCCAAGCTCTTAGCACCGTTTGTAAATTAAACAGTTTATTTCTTAATCAATTTTTCGGTCGCAATGCGTTTGCCGTCTGCTTCCAGCGTAATGATATAAGTGCCCGGTATAAAACGGCTTACGTCCAGCGTAATGTTTCCGTCTGTTCCGCTTACTTTTTCATTGTATCGCTGCAAGCCCATTATGTCATATACCTTAATGCTTTGGGCATTATCGTATTCCGTACCCGTACTGTACGTTACCACAGTGGTATCGTGCGATGGGTTTGGCGAAAGTACCAAAGATGCCGGCTCTACCAATGTTAAACCTTGCGTTTCCGGTAATCTTACATCTACGACGTCCTGACAATCCGGTCCGCTGACTACAAACATATCCGGCATACCCGGCATATAAGTACCGTTCACGTAAAATTCCACTACAAAAGAGTTGAATCCCGGATTAAGCACCAGCACAGACGGTACAAATGTTCCGTAGCCGTTAAAGCTGCTCAGGTGCACCGCGATCGGACTACCCGTTGGGTTTGTCAGTTCCACGTAATACATAAATCCACCAGGAATAATTTCCATTAATCTGAACAACGGTTTAAAATTACAAGGTTGCTGCGGGCATCTTTCAATATCAATCGTGATATCCGGAATGTTGCTGCCATAAACACAACCGTCCTGAGCAATAAACAACTGGTAAGAACCTCCGGTATTAACCGGTTGGTTAGGGATAAACGTGTTACTGCCCGTTTGGGTAACCATAGTGTTTACTTCCCATTTGTAGTTGTCGTACATACCCAATGGTCCGATCAGGTATGCGTCGCAAACCGTGTAACAACCTGAAGGAACCACCCACAAGGCACGTTCAGGGTTGTGCGGTGTTTGTATAAAGCCTGTGGCACTACAACCTGTGGTTTCGGTATAGTTTACACTATACGCCCCGCCGTGGGTTACTTCTATGGTTTGTCCGGTCATACCGTTGCTCCAGTTGTACGTTCCTGTACTTGGTCCGGAAGCAGACAGCTGTATGGTGTACGGATCACAACCCACCACATTGTAACTGATAACCGGCGTGGTTACCTGCGGGTGTACCTCTACCGTTGCCGTAAAGCTGTTGGTACAATTCGGATCGGTTCCGGCACGGGTTTCAAACGTATAGGTATATGTACCCGCTGACAATCCGCTTAAATCCAGCACTGTGTTGGTGTCGCCGCTTACCCACGTTCCGTAGCCCGAAGGCAGTGACGGTCCTGTCCAGCGGTGTTCTACCGTATCGTCGGTTGTAATACCGATTAACGTGGTGCTTTCGCCCTGGCACATGCTGGTACTGCCGCTGATGCTGGCAAACGGTGGCTGACGCAACATATAATTCACAGCATGTTCAGCCATTATATAACTTTTACAACCGTCTGCATCAATCAATACAGGCCAGTAGCTGCCGCTTTCGGTAGGTTGATAGCTCAAGCCTGTACCTACCTGCACACTGCCTTTCATCCAGATAATATCAGTTGGTGGGGTTGTGAATGGTGGCTCATCATAACTTAATGGTATTACACTGCTGTTGTCACAAAAATCGCCATCATCCGGAACAATAGTTCCTATATCAAAATCAGCTACATTGATATGAATCATTGGTCTGTTAGCTACCGGAGTTTCATACGTACAGCCATAAGGGGTTGTAACTTTAAGCCTTATTTCATAATCATCTTCTTCAGCAAACTGAATTTCGGTATCCGTTTCGCTGGCAAAAAATGAAGTACCATTAAAGATCCACTCATAGGTGTTGCCTGCAACATAGCCACCCGGTATGCTTAAGATAATCGCCTCGTCAGAGCAATATTGGCTGTTGTTTGCCGGTGTTGTAAAATTAGGATTCGGTTCAGGGTCTAAGGTTACTGTTACCGAAACCTCGCACTCTGGCGTACCGCTTGACGGGGATCCGTTTACGTACATGGTATAGGTATAAGTACCCGGTAATACGCTGGTCAGCGTTACGCTGTCGCCCGAAGCTCCTGTTGGCACACCCGGTCCGGAATAAGTAAATTCCAAAGGTCCCACACTGCCTGCATTATAGGTCAGTGAATGGTTGTGCAGGGTTACATCATAAGTACCATCGCCGTTACAGGTTATTTCTGTGGACAACTTGGCTTCATAGTTTTTCTCAACCGTGTACGATTTTACAATAGTACAGCCACTGTAATTCAGGTATGCCGTTACCACGTGAGCACCCGGCACCGTTGTGGTAAAGGTGGCATTGTCTGTGGTCTGTCCGCCGGCAGGTGTCAGGTGCGTACTGCCCGTCCAGGTAATTGAAGTAGGTGGATAGTCGTAATCCAAGTCGGTAACAATGGTATTACAGTCTGTCCACTCAGCCGATGCACTGGCATTAGGATCTGGCGAAATCGTACAACCTCCCGGTCCGGGATCGCCGCCACAGTCTTCTATCACATAGATATTATCGGACTGTACCCAGCAACCGTTTTGGTCTTTTACTCTCAGGTAGTAAGTTCCGCCCGGGTTTGGTCCGGTAATGGAGTAATTTTCGGTATTAGCCCCTGATATCGGGGTTGTACTTGGTACTTTAAACCATTGAAATTCGGTAGAAGCCGTAATCCCCGTTGATACCGTTGCTGTTAAATCAATAGAACCATAGCTGGTCGGGCACACTACATAACTGTAGTTCGGCGATATATACACTTCCGATTCAGGATATACAATCACGTTTTGTGAAACTGAGCTACTGTAACTACACAAGTCTAACTGAAGGGTAACCGTTCTGGAAATGTTGCTGTTGGAATTGTTGCCGAAATTGTTGTCAATAAGTAAAGTTCCACCACCGCTATAAGGATAGGTGCCCTGATCAACACCGTCTATCAATACCTTAATTGGTATTGGGGTGGTTGCTGGCATTGGTGTTACGGTAATCGGTACAGGAACCTGACCGGTATCCAACGGACAAATATTAGCTATCGTACCGATAGTCAATACCGGATTTTCTATCAGCTTAATAATATAAGTATCGGTAAAAGTCTGACCGCACTTAACCACGTCCACCTGTAAGATTCCGGTTGGTGACGTACTGATTTCGTTAAAGCCTACGGTTGCCGTTGTGCTGTTAATACCGTTGATGATACTTCCGAAATTGGTGGCGTTGGTACTGCTTCGGATACTCCATGTGATATGGTCCGCAACTACACCGCCTAAATCAACTGTAAACTCGGCTGTACTACTCGGACAAAACTCCGCCAACCCGCTGTCATTGATGATAACAGGATTAACAACCATTTCGGTAACGTCAAATTCTACCGGCTCGGATTCACAAATAATGCCGTTGCTTGCCACTTGTTTTACCACGCTTACCGTTGCCGGGGAACTGGTAAACTGTATATCTGCCTGTGCTCCGGTATTATCTCCGATAATGTCCCCGTTATCCACGCTCCATACATAAATAAAGCCGGGTTCTTCTTCGCTCAGCGTATAAGTATAAGGTGTATCCAGACACACATTATTTTCTCCGCTGATGGAACCTGTTATAACAGGTGTTTCTACTATTTCCACTGTTACCGGATCTGACCAGCAACCCGCAGAACCTGCTGTAATCACGTGTGTGCCGGCATTTGGAAAGCTATAACTCATTGTAGAACCGGTGTGGGTATATACAACACTTCCGTTTAACTGGATTTCCCAATCTACCGTGATACCACTTTGAATATGGAAGTTTAAGTCCGTACCCTGGCAATTAGTAAGTTCATCGTCGGTTAAAATAACCGGTTTTTCAGTCACTGAGAATCTTATTTCAGCATAGCCTGTACAGTTTCCGTCGTCTATCAACGTATTTCTATAATTCACAGATAATACGTAATCGCCCGGAACTGCTCCGTCCACCACAATCTCATTGCGTTGGTCGGTATGTACCAGCATCGAGTGGTTCGCATTTCCGTTAATCATCCACTCAAACTCTGTTGCAGGCCACTGTGGGAGCGTAAAGCGTCCCTGTTCGCCCTGACAGATAATGGTTGGTCCCTGTATCAGTCCTCTTCTTAATATTACCGGAACTTTAACCGTCGTCCAGACCGGACAAGAGCAATGTGAAAGATAACTTACATAGCCAAAACCGTCCGCAGGATCAACCTGATTCCAGACTACTTCAATAGATGTTCCGTAATCAGCAACAATATCGCCGCCAATTACTTTCCATTCGCCACCGTCACAGCCGTCATTTACAGTATAGGTTTCATGAGCTCCTTCACAAACCACAGATGGACAGGAGATTTCAAATTCTTTGGCATCCATAATATTAACTTCCCACTTGTAATAAGAACTACAGTTACAACTGTTGGTGACGGTAAGTACAATGGTATAAGTACCCGGATTATCGTAAGCGTGGGTGGGTTCAAAAAGGCTGGACGTAGTACCGTCGCCAAAATCCCAAAGATAATTGACAATGGCAGAACCGCCGTTGTCATCGGAAAGGTTGTTAAATGAAATCGGGACAAATGTACAGAACTCGCTTTGATGTGGTTCCGGTCCGTCAACCTCAAAATAGGCTTTCGGACTGAGCACTTTTTCTATACAAACCGTCAGTACATCGACGGTATCGTCGTCATAGGTAATGGTGAGTGTCATACTTCCGTTGCCGTTGCTGCCCCATTCAACAGTGGCTCCGGTATTGCTGCTGCTTTGCAGGTTACCTCCGGTAACCTGCCAATCAACACTCACAAGACCGTCGGCGGAAAAGCTGTAGTTTACAGTGCTGTACTCACAAACGCGAAGACAAACGCCTGCTTTAATTTGTTCGATCAGATCGTAGAAGTCACGTTCTCCCTTGTCGTCGTAGTCAATACACCCTACTTCCTGATCCCAGGTCAGGACGGGGTTGTGTGCTGTTTGTGCCTTTATACCTAAAGACCACAGGACAATCAGCATGATGCCCAATGCCCGTATGACGGGCAGAATGGTAGTTCTTGCCATAATTGATAATGTTTTTGTTAATACTCATACGTAATAATTAAATTATTTAAAGGTTAATATTCAGTTACTAATCTTACAGCACCCGCTTTAGGAGTGCAAAATTTAATGATGTTAAATACGATAATGACAAAAATTATAATAGGCAAATGGTTCTTAAACCAGCGGACGTAAACTTTTGAATGTTGAGTTAAAGTGTTATAATTTCTGTAATCATTTTTTTTAACAGATAAAATGATGTGTGCAATTTAGAAACCTTTAACAAGCCAGTCAATAAGTGTTTTTACTTATATTTAGGTGTTTTTACTGTTTTAAAAGTTAAATTTTAGTTAACAGGAAGATTTGTAAATCTTTTTAAACAGAAAAACAGAGTTCAACTACAAATAGTCAAACTCTGTTTTTTGATAATGTTGAGGTATTAAAAATTACATTTTGATTAGATATATTTAGCTAAATAATATCAGCTGCATGCATATGTGGGAGGATAAATAACCTGCGTTTCTAAACACAGGGCTCATTTAAGTAACGATCTATTCCTTTATCATTTTCTTATTCATTATTCGTCCATCTTTTGTTCTAATATTGATATGATAGATACCACTTGAAAAATTAGTGTGAATTTCTTGTATTGGATTAGGATTCAAGACAGCTTTTATCAATCTACCCGTATTGTCAAAAATTTTAATTTCTTTAACCATTTGGTCATAGTCTTCTACAAAGAACCGTTCTTCAAACGGGTTCGGATAGACCTTTATAAATTGCTCTAAAGGTTCTTCTATGGATAAAGGTGTATCTAAAAGAATACGTGCCAGCGTAAAATTACCAACATTATTTGCATTTAGTTTGGACGCACCACCTATAATCAATGTATCGGTAGCTTGTAATTTAATATAGTGAAGATAATCGTCTTCAGGAGTGGCATCTACATCTACGAAACCGCTTCCATTGTTAAAAGTCGTATCTAAACTACCATTGCTGTCAAAACGGGTAATACTGTATGCAAGGTTTCCAGCTCCAATCATTTTGGTGCCACCAATAATAATCTTACCATCAGGTTGAACTTCAAAACCTCTTGTTGGATAAGAATGATAGATTATACCATTGTTTCCAAAATTGTTATCGAAACTTCCATCTGAATTAATTTTAATCAAAAAATCTGATACAGTGTTGCCTACCAAACCTCCTTCTACCACGATTTTTCCATCTGGTAGTTCCTTTGCATTACGTAAAACTTCAAATGTATAAGCTACACCATTATAGAAATCCTTTAATACTTTTCCATTTTGTCCAAACGAGGTATCAAAATTTCCTTGTATGTCTATTTTGCAGTAAGCAGCTCTAGAATTATTTATGTCAGAATCCGATCCTATACAAAGAATCTTTCCATCGTTTAAAAGAATAGACCTCAATAATGTAAACGGAAAAGTAACCGAGTTTAAGGAAAGAATACCGTTTGTGCCAAACTGATTATCTTCAATACCGTTATTATCCAATTTAACAAGAATCCCGTCTGTATTTGTGTTTCCTCCTAATATAATAGATCCGTCCGGAAGTAAGATTATGGAGTTAAAAATTCGTGAGGAGGTATAAATTCCGTTTGTTGCAAAAGACGTGTCTAACGAACCATCACTATTATATCGAACAGCAAGTCCTAAATATGTTCCGGGGGATATAGGAGTTGGTCCCAAATTGGTTTCACCAACAACAATAATTTTTCCGTCGGATTGGACAGCAATTCTAATAGGAACTTCAGAATATTCTATTGGAGTTGTTACCTTACCATTGGTACCGAAATTGGTGTCTAGAATCCCATTGGAATCTGTTCTTGTTAATGTTAAACGATAAACGCTTCCTGTTGTTGCTTCATTAGCAAGCCCGGCACTTATAATATTACCGCTTTGGTCAAAAGTAAAACACATAATTTCCGCTGTATACGGATGTGGGTGGACTGAATAACCTGCATTTCCGAAGTTTGGGTCTAATGCAGCGTTTTGAGCAAAACAAAAGAGCGAAGCAAGTAACAATAAAAGTGTAATTATATTCTTCATATTCTTTCATATTTAAATCAGACTGCCGCATGCGGCAGTCTGAATAAAAAATTAATTACCTATTATTAAGTTCTCAGAATCCACCATATTGCCATCGCAATATAAAACAACTTTGTAAGCTCCCAATGCAAAACCTGAAATATCTATATGAATTTCATTTTGATTTTTGTCAACTGGATAGTGGGTAGGAGTGCCCGAAGCTAAATAAAGCGGAACAATAGTGATATATGTATTGTCTCCGTAATTAATCGTATAATCAACTTGAAGAGTTGTACTAGTTGCCGGATTAGGGTACACATTGTTTATTGTATTAGGTTTGAAAGATAATTCAACCGTATCGTAATCCTTATAACCATCGGAAGTGGCTGTTACTTCTAATTTATACGATGTCTCATCATTTATCGTTACCGTATAATCTTTACCTTGATGTACTAAATTATCTTCATTATCATACCAATTGTAAACAGCATCCTCACCAATATCTGTAGCACTTAATACGATAGTTTCTTCATAGTTTACTTCTTTATCTCCACCAGCATCGGCATAGAATAAATCTCTCGGAAATTTGTTAATTAAATACGCTTCTCCACCAAGTAAGCTATCATCATCCATATGTCTTTGTTCAATATGATAAATATATTGTGATGTCGGGGTGTATTCAACAGTAAGGAAATTGAAGGTTAAGTTCATAATTCCTACCTCTTGTGGTTCTAAGATAACATTATCTATATAAGCGTTCTGACTTACAATCTGTACTGTATTTTCACCTACATCTTTTATCCCTGTTCCAACTCGTCCTCCTTGAACCCATGCATTATATACAACCGGATCTAAAGCTAAACTAACTTCGGCTTCTTCAAAAATAAGAGTTTCTGTATATAATTTAAAACGAAATGCCTTTGTTATGTTATAAGGGTTTGCCACGTAAATAGCTCCTCCAATTGGTTTATTGGGCTGAATATCTACTACTGTTAAGTTTTTCCAGGCAATGTTATTATTATTTTGAACATTTTGTGCAAAATAATTAGTTTCCGGAATATTCATAGGATCCTTTTCCGAATTAATTCTTGCTGCAAGACAGAAATGCCAAGGTTCCGGGGTAATGCCTTCATAATCATCAGGATTTGGAGGATACCATTCAAACTTCACGATTGTAGATTGTCCGGGTTGAAGTATAGGAATCTGCTTTTTAGGAAGTTCTCCACCAACGGTTACTCCCTGAATTTGGAAAGTTCCATCCCAATGATCTTTCCAATTTAACGAAGTACTTCCTTTTGCCCAATAAAGCTCTAAGCTATCATTTACAGTTGATGGTATGGTGCCCCTGTTATGTACTCTTACATATACATAATTGGGGTTGGAAGGATGGTATTCAGCATTTTGGTGTGTTGTACCATTATCATCATTGTTTCTTATCCAGATATCCGGACTGTCGTGAAAATATGGTGAAACGGTGTCAGGTTCATCTCCATTATCAGAAAGATTGTTACGCATATAAAGATCTAATATACCCGCATCCATTACAGCTTCATAAGCATTCACCAAACCATAACCCATTTCATTATTCCAATCTCCATTAGGTCTTCCTGTGGTAGTGGAGTAAGTATAAAGATCTGTTCTTACTTCTTTAGAAGTACGTTCAATAATATCGACTACTTCCTGACGTGTTAAATCAGGGTTTACCGATAAAACCAATGCTGCAACTCCTGCCGCCGCAGGGCAGGCAGAAGAAGTACCATTAAAAGCCATGTCATAAGAGGATCCGATAGCAGTTGTTGGCATAAGAACTCCGGGTGCCATAACATCCAATTTTGAACCATAACAGCTTCCCCACCAATTTTCCCCATCACAAGAACTTGGTGATTTTCTTTCTCCGCAAGGACTCATTGCTCCTACTAATAGTATATCATCAAAGTAATTACCAGGATATCTAGGGTTTTGATTATTCTCATTACCTGCAGCAAATACAATTACACTTCCCTTTCCGTTGCGTCCATCGTCTAATGCTTCTCTTATAGCATCCGTAATTGTATTAGAAGGGGCATACCCACCCCATGAACAACTGATAATATCCGCCCCATTTTGATACCCCCAAATAAAGCCGCTAGCTAATTGGGTTGGTGTATCTCCAAAATCAAGATTTATACTGATGGATATAAGATTTGCTTCAGGGGCTACGCCGCTTCCTCCAATATTATTATCTTGTACCGCTGCAGCAATTCCCGCACACGGAGTTCCGTGAAAGCTTCGTAGAATAGAAGGAGTTGTACCGGTCTTAGCATCAAATCCGGTTCCATAAATATTCGCCGCTAAATCTGGATGATCCATCTGAATACCGTGATCATAAATTGCTATCTTGATACCACTCCCTTTTGTAACATCCCAAGCAGTTTCTGCACTAATATCCAAACCGGCTGTTCCTCCATTTTGCCCCGTATTTTTTAAAAACCATTGGTCATCAAATAAAGGATCATTGCTTAATCTTAAATTATGATAGATAAATTCAGGATCTGTACTTTCAAATAGTCCACTTTCATAGAATTGATTTGCAAAATCTAAAGAAGTTTTTTCAGATTTAGCAGGTAGTTTTAGAGTGTACCATAATGGCATATATCTATGTTGTCCCTGTATAATAAGCCCTAGGTTATCTGCGTAATCTTTTAATAATTGAAAATCTTTAAGATCTTTTAATTTTACATAAAATTTGTCCGACAAACCTAATAATCCTTTACCTATTTTTGTTTTAAAGGTTGGGGAAGCGTTCGTTGTTTGGCTTTCTTTATTAAGCTCCTTAATGAATTTAAAATATTCATTTGCCGTTTGAATATTTGTAGAACTAATTTCAAAATAAAAAGAATCATCTAAGTTAGGACTTACGCCATTACGGTCTACCAGTAAATTGTTTTGGTTAGCTTTTATTACATCAGAAAACGTAATATCATTATGTTTTCGTTTGATATAATCATAAGAACTTTGACTTGTGTTAACTGAAACTCTACTATAATCAAGTTCAAGTAAAACTTTTTCTCCTTGATGATAATAAAAGTACTCTTGTGCTCCTGCAATTATCCAGAAAAACAGAAACACGACTAAAAATAGTAATTTCTTAATCATGATATAAAAAAATTTAGGTTACTACAGTTTTGGCACGTGAACAATAAATCCACTAAATAATACTCCAAAGCTAAGTACCCTATTTACACCAGTCAATAAGTATTTTTACTTATATTTGGGTGTTTTCACCGCTTTAAAAGTTAAATTTTAGTTAACAGGAAGGTTTGTAAATCTTTTTAAACAGAAAAACAGAGTTCAACTACAAATAGTCAAACTCTGTTTTTTGATAATGTTGAGGTGTTTAAAATTAAAAACTACATTTTGTTTCCAATTGTTCTTTAGCTCAATAATTTTAACCGTTATTTAATGCTCCCGGAATCTGACTGGTAATTTCATTATCGAAAGTAATGATAACATAATCCACGCCTTGTCCGGCGAATTCCTCTAAAACTTTAAAATAATCCTGTATAACATAATCCATCTTCTTTGAATAAATCAAGATAGCAGTAGTGCTGTCAGTTAAATTAAAATCGGTATTATCTGCCAACTTTTTCAAATGGAATTTGGTATAATCTTTTCCGTCTTTCAGATTTTCTTCTACATTTTCTACATTCAGGTTATTTAAAGCCAAACCACAAACCGATTCGTCAATTTCTCTTCTTCCGTCTAAAATTTCAGCACTTGTAGAAAGCTCTCCTTTTGTAAAGGATAAGACGGAATTATGCAGGTTCTGAGCCAAATCGACCATTGATGTTTCATTAGAAATGTAAACAATTTTATTGCTATCCACGTTCCATGTTTCTACAATATGATTAAGATATTCCTCAGGAGTTTCCTTAATCTCCGCACCCTGTCCTAATAAGATGGCAGGAAATAATAACACAATAATTTTAAAAAATAGATTCATATGATTAAATATTTAATGATTTTAAGTTACAAACGCTTGTAATGCAATTTAAGATATTTTAAGTTTAACGACAAAAAGAAACGTCGCCGCTTCTTTTTGCCTGATTTATGATGAAATTGCTGTGTATTTCAAATATTTTTTCAATACATATCTACCGTATGATAATCAATTAATGAGGTAATCTTCAAAACTTCCAAAGTAGATTAACTCATTGTCCTCACTAAAAATAGCAACATTACCGTTAGTTTGGGCATTTTTATATTTAGAGTCGTATTCTGCCAGAAAATTTTCAGCTTTATTTTTGGATCTTAAAACTACTCCGGATAAATATTCGTCACTCAGTATAAAAACGGGGTAAGGAAACATTTTCTTATTTTGTTTTTTAGGTTTATAGAATGCGTTAAAAAAATGAGTTGCACGGTTACTTTGTTCCTTTTCTATACTTGTGATTAATAAAGTGTATTTCTGTAAATCAATATTATCCAGCAAGTAATTGAAATGCTCGTGACAAGGAGCACACCATATTGGAAAGAAAAAAACCACAGTTTTGGTATCAGGATTACACCGGATTATTTCTTTCATAGCCTTCTTATCCAAGCGATACAACCCTGTACGATTCTTTTCTGTAACCAGTTTTTCACCCTGACAGTTATATTCTTTCACCTGAGGTTGTGCCCAGATGAAAGAATTGAAAAGAATGAATATAAAAAACAAACCTCTTTGTGGATGCATTGTCTTCTTAAATTAATTAACTACTATATGAATCCTATATCCTCCGTATTCTCCAATATCACTTTGATATAAATATTCTCCCTGAACAATTTTGTAATTACCATCTTCCGAAATTACATCCTCATCAACAATCATATTTTCACCTATCTGATTCATATAATCATCAGATATTGGAAGCTCGAAATGAGAATCATGAGATGTTGAAGATGTACCGTTGTATGTGTCTTGAATTTGTTCAATTTGCTCATTAATTTGCTCAATAGCTTTGTCATAGTCAGGTTGATCCTCTCCTGCACAAAAGAAGCAAATTTTACAAACTCCCCAAATATCATTACAATTGTATTTGTGACGTCCTATATTTAAATAAATGATTTGGACCCCATCGGATTTTGTTGTTAATAGCTCTTGACTTCCCGTATCTTGTGTTAGGGTAACATCTTCTTTTTCTGCGTCACAAGCGATAAAACCTAAAGAAAATATTACTGCTAATAATAAAACTAATTTTTTCATAATGATATATTTTTTGAGTTGTACAAAAATTTTATTGGTTATAGTTACAAAGCTAATGACCTTATTTACACCAGTCAATAAGTATTTTTACTTATATTTTAGGGTGTTTTTTTGATTGAAAAGTTAATTTCGCTGAAATGGAGACAAAAGTCAGAATAGAAACATACAGAAATTATATGTTGCTACATTTATATTGAGTAAATATTTTAGTAGTGGTATGGTTTTGAATGTGTAAAGTCAATCAGTGTTTATTTATTTTTGACAGTATATCTTCTGTTTTTATGATTTTGTGGTGGTAACAGTAGGCAACCACTGTAATCATTGAATCAAAATCGCTTTTTCCTAAAATGTTTTGTTTATGTACCTCTACTGTGCGACTACTGATATTTAAGATGTCTGCTATTTCTTTTGCTTTCAGTCCTTGGGCAAAATGTTCAATAATATTAAGTTCTGATTCGGTAAAATTCGGGTGTTCTGATTCCGGAAGTACAAAAGTGGAGTTGGATTTGATGTTTTTTATTTGAGAATAGAGACTTTTTTCAGAATAAAAACCATCTTCTTTTAAGCCTAAAATAGCTTTTTTCAATTCTTTAGGTGATGTGTTTTTAGTAAAAACACCATGAAGATCCATTTCAATGACCTTGGATATCATGCTAATATCATCCATAAGCGTTAATATAAGTATTTTTACCTTACGGTATTTTCTCTTTATTATTTTTGCAGCTTCAAAACCATCCATTACCGGCATTTGGATATCCAATAAGAGAATATCAACTTTAGTATGCTCTAATTTATCTAATAGATCTTTACCATTTGATGCTTCAATTACCACTTCAAGTTCTTCAGAGGCATTAATCCATAGTGCTAAATTTTCTCTAAATAAGGTATGATCATCCGCTATCGCTATTTTTAGTGTATTTTCTGTCATTTATTTCTGGTTTTTTAAAGTAATTCTAAACTTGTTCCCGTGATCTACCGGAAATTGTACAAGTTTGGCATCAATATTTGATAATCTGGAAATAATATTTTTTATTCCCATTCCTTTTGAGTTTTTTGATGATTGGTAAAAATCAAAAGAAGCTCCGTTATCGCAAACATCGAAAAAAACTGAATCCTCTTGCATTGAGATCGAGAAAGAGATTTTATTAGCATCACCGTGCTTTATCATGTTTGTAGTCAGTTCTTGAATCGCACGGAACAGTTCATGCGATTGAGCCGTTGGAAGGTCTAATTTTTTAACAAGATACTCTTGTGTAATCTCTATTGTGTATATTTGGCTTATACGTCCAAAGTAGCTCTGTAATGTTAATATAAGTCCATAGTCTTGCAACATTGGTGGCATTAAATTATAGCTTATATTCTCTACATGGTTCAATGTTTTAGATAGCATGATACTAATTTTCTCCAACTCTTCTTTTTTAATTGAACCTTCATTTTGTTCTGTTAACCGAGTTACGTGGTACTGCAATGCATTTAAATCCCCACTTACCTCATCGTGTAAATCCGCTGCAATACGCTTGCGTTCCATTCGTTCAGCTTCAAAGGTGGCACTCATAAGAGTTCTTGATTCTTTTTGCTTCATTATGTATGTTCTTTTGTTGTGAAGCACCATTACCAGTAAAACTGTGATGACACTAAACAACATAATGGCAGTTACAATCCAGAAGAAAATCTTTAAGCCGGTTTCATTTTCCATACGCCGATAGTTAAAAGTATTCGTAAAATAAGTGTTGCCATTATATTGACAATAGCAAAATCATAAAAATACAAATTGCTGTTGAAAATAAAACTCCCCATTAAAAACAAAGGCATAGTGACCAAATAATAGATGTAAAAAGCCGATACGAAATAAAAGACAGGGTTTTGCCAGAGATTTTGTATTTCATCATTCCTAAACAAATCCCTTACCCACCAGAAAGACCCCAACAACACAAGGAATGTTAAAGGGGTTTTATTAATAGCTTTTGCGATAAACGAAGAATATTCAACCCAATAGTAAAATGAAACACAATAAGTAACTGTCAGTAAGGTAAAGACCAAAAGTAAAGCCGTTTTGAATCGAGGTTGAAACAATTTAAAATAGAAATATAAAATGGTCAAAAGTTCTAATAAAGAGTATATTTGAAACCAATAATCTACATTTATTTTTAGAATAATTGACCCTACTAACTCATATAAGGAGGCTATAGTTGTGAGCCAAATAAAAGGGACAATAGGTCTATTGAAAATAAAGGCTCTTTTTTTGAGAAACAACACTAACAAAGGGAGTATCCCTGTAAAAAGAGCCGTATATAAAAAAATATAATACAAAGTTATGGTTTTATTAAAACACTGTTTTTGGGGCAATAATTAGGGCAAGTTACTAAATCTTCTAAAATTACACCTGTTGTTATGTCCTCGCCGTTTTTATCCACACCCACCAATACAAGGTTGTTTTTTCCTGTTACCGAATCTTCTCCGTTATAAAAACGGATGCCGATGCAATCATCCTGCCCCAAGATACGATTAATTTTGTTAATCCCCGCAAAGAAGGATTTAATTGCGTCAGGGTTGTTTTCCTGAAAAGTGTGCGTGTAATTAATTGCTTCGTCCAATGTAATTACTTCTCCGGTGTTGTTGTCAATTGTCATAATTAAAATTTTTAATAGTTAAGCAAACAAAGTTCTTTGTTCCAAATAAAAAAGTCAATAAGTAATTTTACTTATATTTTGCTTTTCGACTTAAAAGAAAAAATCACTTCTTGTATTCTAAAAAATAATCATAGACAGTGCAAATATAAACATTTTTGCTTATATTTGTGTAATGATTAAGCAATACGAAAAATACAAAGGTATCCATCCGGGAGTTATACTTGACAGAGAACTTAAGAAACGCTCTATCAAACAACGCCCTTTTGCGTTATCATTAAATGAGCATCCACAAACGTTTAATGCAATTACGAAAGGTAAAAGAGGTATCAGCACAGCATTAGCATTGAAAATCGAACGGGAACTTGGTTTGGAAGAAGGAACTTTAGTTATCTTACAGGCATATTACGATATTTACAAAATCAAGGAAAAGAACCATCATAAAACACCAAATCTCTCAATCTTAACCAAATCTTTATTTTGGGATACCGATATTAATAATATAGATTGGGAACGTCAGTATCGGGCGGTTGTACAACGTGTTTTTGAACGAGGGAATGAAGCTGATAAAGAAGAAATCATTCGTTTTTATGGTATTGAAAAAGTAAAACAGGCTTTGGAAAAATCCAAAGAAAGGAAACCCTATACTGTTTATCAACAAAATAAAACAGCCGATTAGTTATGCTACATTACAATACGGTCAATGACTTATTAAGGAACTCATTGGTTACCTTGATGAATTCGGTATCATATTACAAATTAAATAAATTTTCCAAATATTAAATATTCTGGTAATTCATTCCCAACAAGTACCTGAAAAAGTCCCTGTATAAATTTTTTTTGCTTTTTATTTTTATAGTTAGGATAACTAACTATATTTGCAGTAGCAATGTTGCTGCAAAACGATTTAATACTTAACAAAATGGAAAAATCAGTTTTTTATCACGCAGGTTGTCCCGTTTGCATAAGTGCAGAACACGACATCATTAACCTTATTGGTGCTGACAATGTAGAGGTAGTTCACCTTGGTGAAGTGCGAAACAGAATTGACGAAGCAGAAAAAGCAGGTGTAAAATCTGTTCCCGCTTTGGTTACACCAAACGGAAATGTGTTGCACATCAACTTTGGTGCTTCTATCGCTGATGTAAAAGGTTAAAAAATTTGCCCTACATTGTTAGGACAACTACCTTTGTAGGGCATTTTTATCATTACAAACAATTAAAATCAATAAAAATGCAAGTAGCAGTCTGGGACACCTATGTAACAAAAAAAGACGGAACAATAATGCACTTTGATATTATTGCACCAACAGAAATAAGCGACACAATTGTAATATACAATTACGGCAAAGAATACCTTAAGACAAAAGGACAGCAAGGGCAACCGCTGACTTCAAAAGAATGCCAGTTTTGCCACATTGAAACGGTAAAACCACAATGGGAAAATGAGATCAGGCAAAAAGGATATTTCATTTATGAAATGGAAAATTGCCAATAAAATTTAATCTGTATGAAATCAGACTTTGACTTAGTTCACCAAAACCAAAGCACCGAAAGTAAAATTGTAGCTTCACTTGAACGGATTGCACAGGCTTTCCGCGTATTGTTATGGCAGGAAAGCAAGGAATTTTCCTTAAGTCCTATACAGGTTCAGGTACTGATCTTTTTGCTTCATCACAGCGAAGAAAAAAGAAAAGTAAGCTATCTGGCAAACGAATTTAATATGACCAAAGCCACGATCAGCGATACAGTTAAAACACTAGAACAAAAAGAACTGATAAGCAAAGAATATGAGCAGCACGACACAAGAAGTTATATCATTAACCTGGCAAAGAAAGGCAAAGACATAGCGGATAAAACATCATTTTTCACCAAAGAAATCCGCACACCTATTGACAAATTACATCAGGACGACAAAGACAATCTGCTGTTGAGTTTGCTCAACATTATACGGCATTTAAACCAATCGGAAGTAATTACCATTCAAAGAATGTGTATGTCTTGCTCTTATTACCAATCATCAGACAAAGGACAAAAACATTTTTGCACATTGCTTAATCAGGATTTGCACATTGCAGATCTGCGAATTGATTGTCCAGAACACGAATTAAAAGTATGAATGATATTTTACACACCGTCCATCAATTTTCGAATGTCTTCGTAACGGTAATACATCAATCCACCTACTTTGGTGTAGGGTAGTGTACCATTTAGTCTCAGACTTTGAAGCGTGCCTGCGGAAATTCCCAGTAATTTTCTAACTTCATAACTTTTCAGCCATTCCTTTTGGGCTTCATCTGTTTTTTTGAAATGGAATCTGTTTCTTCTGATTTCTTCAAAAAGTTCTTTTTTAAAACTTTCCAAATCATCTTTTGTGATAAGTTCTACTTTCATTTTCATTCGTTTTAGATTATTAAGATATTGATGCAAATCAATTCAAAATAATTACAACCTTAATGAAATTGGCACTCAGAGGCATTATTTGGCGTTCAAAGGTAGTTTACTAAAAATTTATCTTTGAGAGGAAACCATTTTTAGTTTTAGGTTCTGCATATCCTCGCTTAGCTTATGTTCTACCACTTTGGCATAGATTTGCGTTGTTCTGATAGAGGTGTGTCCCAGCATTTTACTCACAGATTCAATCGGAACTCCATTACTTAACGTAACCGTTGTTGCAAAAGTATGTCGAGCCAGATGAAAAGTTAGATTCTTTCTGATATTACAGATGTCAGCAATTTCTTTTAAATAAGCGTTCATTCTTTGGTTGGATATAACAGGAAATAATCTTTCATTAGCAACTGCCGAAGGATGATTTTTGTATTTGGAAATAAGCTGGACAGCTTGTGGCAACAAAGGCACTTTTACAAATGTATTGGTCTTTTCTCTTTGGGTCATTAGCCAATCTCTTCCGTCAATACCTTTACAAATATGCTCCTGGGAAAGTTTGGAAACATCAATATAGGCAAGTCCTGTATAACAGCTAAAAAGAAACATATCCAATACCGATTGAAGACGTTCAATAGAAAAATTTTTCTTTTCAAGAACAGTCAATTCTACTTTTGACAAATGACCTCTTTCAACTTTCTCAAAACGAAGTCTGTATTTAGAAAACGGGTCTTTTTCCAACCAATCCATTGTAACCGCCATATTAGCCAATTTCTTCAACCGTTCCAAATGTTTCATCACACCGTTATTGTTCATTGGTCGTTGATGATCAGTAGGTTTGTGATTGTGCAGAAAGTTTTCAAAATCCAGCATAAACTTATAATTCAGTTTCTCAAGATAAACATCTTCCTTTTTGTATTGTTTTCTGATAAACCTTTTCAGATACGACACAGTAGTAGTATAGTTTTTCAACGTACCCGGAGCAAGTCTTCCAGTTTCAACCTGCTTATGATATTCCGAGAGTTTTATCAAAGTCATTCCTTCCTCTTTATTTTCTCCAAGATAAAGTGATTTAACAGCTTCAACGGTTATCTCTTGTCGTTGTTGTATTAATTGATGATAACAATCGGTAATCAACGAACGAACCCGTTCAATGTGATTATTGAGTTTAATAACGTCAAGATTTCTGCCTTTGGCTTTACCTATAGCCATATCCCAATTTTTAGGCAAAACCTTTGCTTTCAAGGAAATTTCAGTCTTTCTGCCATTTACTGTAACTCTCGCAAATACAGCTCCCATTTCATTTTTCTGTTGTTTAGTCACTCTGATGACAAAGTGAATACCAAAAGTGTTCATTGTTCTCATATCCATTCATTTTGTGTTTAACCATTGTACTTTGATACAGTTCACTAATTCCAATCATTAGTTGCTCATAAAAAAGAAGTCAAACGGCGATAAAAAGTGTTAAAATAAATAGTTTAATATTTTGATATACATTTACTTACACCCTTTTCTGTGAGCAAATTTAAAGCATAAAATTTACTCACTTAATTGCTCACAGATACATTGATATAAATTGGGATATTTTGATATGAAATAAAAGCAAAAAACCCGCAAATCCATAGAATTTGCGGGTTTATGACGTCACTTAGTATAAGTGTTGTCGGGGTGGCAGGATTCGAACCTGCGACCTCCTGGTCCCAAACCAGGCGCGATGACCGGGCTACGCTACACCCCGTGAACTTTTGAGAGTGCAAATGTAGATGAAAAAAATAACTTTGCAAATATTTTTCTATTTTTTGTATCAATAATTTTTAAGTTGATGAATTAACCGTAAATTTGCTATCCTAAAATTACACTTTTTTATAAATAAAAATGAGTATAGAACACGTAAAATGCCTGATTATAGGCTCAGGACCTGCGGGATACACCGCCGCCATATATGCTGCCAGAGCAAACATGAACCCGGTATTATATCAGGGGATCCAGCCTGGCGGACAGTTAACCACAACCAATGAAGTAGAAAATTTTCCAGGATATCCTGACGGTGTAACCGGACCGGAAATGATGGTACAACTACAAGCTCAGGCAAAAAGATTCAACACAGACGTTCGCGATGGCTGGGCAACCAAAGTTGATTTTTCCGCACCCGTGAAAAAAGTTTGGATTAACGATACTATCGAAATTCATGCCGACACCGTCATCATCAGTACCGGAGCAACGGCAAAGTATTTAGGTCTGGAATCGGAACAACATTATCTGGCACAAGGTGGGGGAGTTTCTGCCTGTGCGGTATGTGACGGTTTCTTTTACCGCAACCAAGATGTAGTGATTGTCGGAGCCGGAGACAGTGCCTGTGAAGAGGCTCATTATCTTTCTCATCTGTGTAATAAAGTAACCATGCTTGTGCGTTCAGAGCAATTCAGAGCGTCGAAAATCATGGAGGAACGTGTGAGAAAAACACCGAATATCGAAATCTTGATGAATACCGAAACTTTAGAAATCTTAGGCGATGGTCAGGTGGTAAACGGTGTAAAAGTAATTGACAAGACAAACAATGAAGAAAAAACGATTCCGGCTACCGGATTTTTCGTTGCTATCGGACATACACCAAACACGGAAATATTCAAAGATTTCGTAGAAACAGACGAAGCCGGATATATCATCACTAAAGGCAAGTCTTCCAAAACAAATGTTGCCGGGGTTTTTGCCTGTGGCGACGTACAAGACAGCGAATACCGACAAGCGGTCACGGCAGCTGGCTCGGGTTGTATTGCAGCACTGGACGCTGAAAGATACTTGGCAAGTATTTCCTAAATCATCAGACAGCCTCGGCTGTCTTTCTTTTTATTATGCTACAAGTCAATAATTTATCTTTTCGATATGAACAGAAAACCGTTCTCCGACAGCTTGATTTTTCGGTCAAATCCGGGAAATCTATGGCTGTTATGGGCAAAAGCGGAAGCGGAAAATCCACATTAATCAAACTATTGTATGGCCTGTTAGACGCCGATAACGGCTCAATTTTCTGGAAAGATATAAAAATTCTTGGTCCTGCTTATCATTTGGTTCCGGGAATGGATTTTATGAAATATGTAGCTCAGGATTTTGACCTCATGCCCTACACTACTCTACAGGAAAATATCGGGCATTTTTTGTCTAATTTTGATTTACGATATAAAAAAGAAAAAGTTGACGAGCTTATTGAACTGGTTGGATTAACCGGCTTTGCGACCCGGAAAGTTTCGACACTAAGCGGCGGGCAGATGCAACGGGTTGCTCTAGCGAAAGCATTGGTCAGCCAGCCGGAGGTTTTGCTTTTGGACGAACCTTTCAGTCATTTGGATTATCCGCATAAAATTGAGCTGAGCAGAGCCATTTTTAAGTTTGCCAAAAAAAATAAGATTACGGTTATTTTTGCTACACACATACCGGAAGAAGCCTTGCAATTTGCCGATGATATATTGGTTTTGCATGAAGGAAAAATGATTTTTAACGGAACTTCCACTGAGGCTTACTACACCAAAAAAGACATTCGAGTCGCTCAATTATTTGGCGAAATCAATCAACTTTCTTCAGCAATAACTCAAAAATTAAACGTGACAGAAAATCTGTTCAGACCTCATGAGTTAATTATTTCCGACAACAACGGTGTGTTGGCAACCGTTTCCGAATCTTATTTTATGGGTGACAGCTATTTGATTGAATTGCTTTGCGAAAGTCAAACTATATATGTAAAAAATTCTTCAAAGATTGCTTCAGGCGAAAAGACTTTCTTTACTGTCAAGTGATTATTCTATCTTAAAGATAATCAACAGCGAATTAATGATATACTGAATTCCGATTGCCATAACCAAAAATCCGACAATACGAGAAACAGCCACAATCCCTGACGCACCGAGTAATTGAGAAATGTAATTACTGCTTCTGAGCACAATAAAAATAGACAAGCAAGAAACCAATATAGCCGAAATAATGATAACTTTATCCAAATAGCCCGGATAATCCTGATACATCGCTATCAGCAAAGACATCGCTCCCGGTCCTGCCATCATCGGGATTGCCAAAGGCGTTAGTGAAACATCAGAACGGTGCTGGGCATCTGAAGTTACTTTCTTGCTTACTCCGCGTTGTTTTCCGGTTGCTCCCATCAATAATCCGTATGCCGACATACAGATAATCAATCCTCCGGCAATTCTAAGTACATCTATCGAAATACCGAAAAAATTCAGGATATACCTGCCTGCAAAAAAAGAAACAATCAGGATAATCAACACATTAATTGAAGTCCAGAGAGCTGTTCTTTTTTTACTCCGTTTGCTGTCGTCTTGCGTCAGACTGAGGAAAATAGGCACTGAACCGATTGGATTCATCACTGAAAATAATGCACCGAAAGTAAAAATGAACAAGTCCATAACTGCTGATTTATTTTGCCTCAAAATTAGGAAATGTAATCTGGTTGACAAAGTTTTATTACCTTTGATGATGATGATTTAAAGATAAAAAAATGATTCCTTATTCTTTTCTCGATTTAGCCCACGTTACGCAAGATAGTTCTTATACTGAAACTTTTGAAAAATCTGTCCGGTCTGCTCAATGTGCTGAGCGATTTGGTTATAAACGATACTGGTTTGCCGAACATCACAATATGGAAAGCGTAGCAAGTACCGCCACTCCGATTTTAATCGGGCACATTGCCGGAAAAACGAACCGCATTCGGGTTGGTTCCGGAGGAATTATGTTGCCCAATCACTCGCCATTAATTGTAGCAGAAACCTTTGGCACACTGGCATCTTTATATCCAAACAGAATAGATTTAGGTCTTGGAAGAGCTCCCGGAACTGATACCAAAACTGCCCAATACATTCGTGCTGATTTTTTTCAGAACGCCCAAAATTTTGATGTTCGATTACAGGAATTACAACGTTTTTTTACTATGGAAAATCAGCACTCAGATTTGAGAGCCATTCCGGCAGAAGGAACGAATGTACCTATTTGGATTCTGGGTTCAAGTACCGATAGTGCTTATGTCGCCTCAAAGTTTGGACTGCCTTATGCTTTTGCCAGTCATTTTGCTCCGCAACAACTCGTTCACGCAATGGCTTTATACCGGCAAAAATGTGAAGAATTGGGTAATAAACCGCATTCCATGGCTTGTTTTAATGTGATTATTGCCGATACTGAAAAAGAAGCTCAACGATTGTCAACTTCTTTTTATCGTATGTTTTTGGGAATTATCCGCAATGAAAGAAAACCTATGCAGCCGCCAGTCGATAGTATGGAAGGTTTGTGGAATCCGGAAGAGGAAGCCTATGTCAAACAAATGACAGCCTATTCGTTCATCGGAACAAAAGAATCTGTTTCCGAAGATATTCGATATGTGATTCAAAAATTACAACTGGAAGAGGTAATTGTTTCCTGCCCGATATTTCATATAGACGACAAACTGTCGTCTATCCAATATTTTGCTGAGATAATGAATGAGCGGTAATCTTATACAAATAGAAACTCCGCTCTAAAGGCGGAGTTTTTGTTATAACTTATTAATGAGTTTGTTTAAAGTTTCAAGTTGTTATCGTTACAATGAGATTTAGAATTTCACGTTCAAAATTTCAAATTACTTTCAGCTCAACTTTGAACTTTTCTAACTTTATAAACTTTATATAAACTATTTCACATTAATCAATTCTACATCAAAAATCAATGTAGCATCTGGCGGGATTACTCCTCCGGCTCCTCTTGAGCCATAGCCTAAATACGACGGAATAACCAACCGGGCTTTGTCGCCTACCTGCAACAGTTGTAAGCCTTCGTCCCAGCCTTCGATAACTTGCCCGATTCCGACAACAAATTCCAAGGGTTGATTGCGTTTGAATGAACTGTCAAATTCCTGACCATTAGCAAGTTTACCTCTGTAATGTACGGAAACAGTATTTCCTTTTTCGGCTTTTTTTCCGTTGCCTTTTTCGGTAATCTGATAGCGTAATCCGCTTGATGTTTTCTCAAATCCCTGAGATATTTTATCCAGCTCGGCCTCGCTACGTTGTTTCTCTTCTTCTAATCTTTTTTCGCGAGCTCCTTCAAATGTTCTGAATGCTTCAATCGCATTCCATTTCTGAGCTTCTTCACCTACCCGAATGATTTCTAAACTGTTAATAACATCATTAGGTTCTATGGCATCAACTACATCTTGTCCTTCAATCACATATCCGAAAACAGTATGATTATTGTCCAGCCAAGGTGTTGCCACGTGGGTAATAAAAAACTGGGAACCATTTGTCCCGGGACCAGCATTCGCCATTGAAAGCACTCCTGGTCTGTCATGCTTTAAATCCGGGTGGAATTCATCATCGAATTGGTAACCAGGACCTCCGGTACCACTGCCACTCGGACAGCCTCCCTGAATCATAAAGTCACTAATCACACGGTGGAATTTCAGTCCATCATAATAAGGTTTTCCTTGCGGACGAATATCATTTTCGAGATTTCCTTCTGCCAATCCCACGAAATTCCCTACTGTTCCGGGCGTTTTATCATAAGTAAGCTGAATGAGAATATCTCCTTTTTCGGTATTGAATTTTGCGTAAATTCCGTTTTCCATAATAAAATATTTAGTCAGGCAAAGATACTTTAATCCGTCTAAATACACAAAAAAAGGGTTGACTATCCAGCCAACCCTCTCTATATAAAAATCAAAAATCTATTATAATTCCAATGCTTTAGTCGGATTGTTATCCATCAAAAGCTCTACCGGATTTTCTAATGCTTCTTTCACAGCAACCAAGAACCCTACAGATTCTCTACCATCAATAATTCGGTGGTCATAAGACAATGCGATATACATCATCGGAGCGATAACCACTTGTCCGTTCACAGCCACCGGTCTTTCGATGATATTGTGCATACCCAAAATACCTGATTGTGGCGGATTGATAATCGGTGTGGACAACATCGAACCGAAAACACCTCCATTGGTAATGGTAAACGTTCCTCCGGTCATTTCATCGACAGTAATTTTACCATCTCTGGCACGGGTTGCTAATCTTTTAATTTCAGCCTCAATGCCTCTGAAAGTCAATAATTCTGCATTTCGCACTACCGGCACCATCAATCCTTTTGGTCCGGATACTGCAATAGAAATATCAGCAAATTCATATTTAATCTGGTCTTGTCCGTCAATCATTGAGTTTACGTCCGGATAAAGCTCCAATGCTCTTGTAACCGCTTTGGTAAAGAAAGACATAAAACCTAAAGACACACCGTGCTTAGCTTTGAATGCTTCTTTAAATTCAGTTCTCAATCGGTTTATCTCAGTCAGATTTACTTCGTTGAAAGTAGTAAGCATTGCCGTGGTATTTTTCGCCTCAACCAAACGCTCAGCTACTTTTCTGCGAAGCATGGACATTTTTTTGCGTTCGCTGTTTCGCGGTCCTCCGGTTGGCGTTCCCATAGACGGCACGGCATTAACCGCATCATCTTTAGTAATACGCCCGTCTTTTCCGGTACCCTGAATAGTAGCCGGGTCAATGTTTTTCTCGTTTAATATTTTCTTCGCAGCCGGCGATGCAGAGCCTGTTGCATAGGTTTGCTCAGCTTGTTGCGGTGCTGGTGCAGCTTGTTTTTCTTCCGGTTTTTTATCTTCTTTCACTTCTGTTGTTGCAGAACCACCTTCTGGTTTAGCTGCACTTGTGTCAATCAGGCACACTACTTCTCCAACAGCTACAGCATCGCCTTCTTCTGCTTTAAGGGTAATTATTCCGCTCGCTTCAGCCGGTAATTCCAAGGTAGCTTTATCTGAATCAACTTCTGCTATTGCCTGGTCTTTTTCTACATAATCTCCGTCCTGAACCAACCATGTAGCAATTTCAACTTCCGTGATAGATTCGCCCGGGGAAGGGACTTTCATTTCTAAAACACTCATCGGTTATATCTTTTTGTTTTGTGTTAGTAACTATTTATTGGTCTAATTTATTAAAAACTTTTTGAATGGCGACACGGTGTCTTGCCTGTGACCTCATTACCGAACCTGATGCCGGTGCTGATGCGTCTGCCGGAGAGGCTAATCTGAATTTTACCAAATCGAAATTCATCAGCATATAGCTGTAAGCTCCCATATTTCTCGGCTCTTCTTGTGCCCAAACATAATCATCTGCATTGGGATAACTCTCAATAATCGCTTTGATTTTCTCCTTATCCAACGGAAATAATTGTTCGATACGCACAAAAGCTACATCATTTCTGTCCAGATTTTCTCTTTCTGCAATCAAATCATAATAGAATTTACCTGACACAAAAACAACTGTTTTTACGGCATTTTTATCGGTAATTTCTTTGTCATCAATAACAGTTTGGAATCCGCCGGAAGTAAATTCTTCTTTGGAAGAAACAGCTTTCGGGTGTCTGAGCAAACTTTTCGGCGACATCACAATTAATGGTTTTCTGAAATCAGTAACCATTTGTCTTCTCAGCAAATGAAACTGATTTGCCGGTGTAGTTGTGTTCACTACAAACATATTGTGGTCGGAAGTCAACTGCAAAAATCTCTCTAATCTTGCAGAAGAATGTTCCGCTCCCTGATGCTCATAACCGTGTGGCAATAACATCACAATTCCGTTTTGGTTGCCCCATTTATCTTCTCCGGAAGAAATATATTGGTCGGAAATAATCTGAGCTCCGTTAGAGAAATCTCCAAACTGTGCTTCCCAGATGGTTAATGCCTTCGGATTGGTTAATGCATACCCATATTCAAAACCTAACACGGCATATTCGGACAATAATGAGTTGTAAATACGCATTTGTCCGTTTTGGTTTTTAAGCTGATTCAGCGGAATGTAACTTTCTTCGGTATCTTCTGTTTTGATAACAGCATGACGGTGTGAGAATGTTCCTCTTTCTACATCTTGTCCGGAAAATCTTACGTCAAAACCTTCTGAAATTAGTGTTCCGTAAGCCAGCAACTCGCCCATAGCCCAGTCCAAACGGTCTTTTTCGTAGTACATAGACTTACGGTCGTCAATCAATTTTTGCGTTTTCTTGATAAATTTCTTATCGTTCGGTAATTTCGTCAGCAATTCCGCAACTTCATCGAGTAATTCCGGTTTCACATTAGTATTATAATCAGCCAGCATCGTTTTACGGTCAGCAATTTTGTAGGTTTCCCACTCATTTTGCATGAAAGGAATAACGATAGCCTTCTCATTGTTTCGGGCTTCTTCCAAATTTTGCTCTAAAAGATTTTTGTACTCGTCTTCAATATTTTTCGCGTCCTGCTCGGTAATTACTCCGCTGTCAACCAATTTCTTGGTATATTGCACAGTCACTTTCTGATGTTTAGAAATCAGTTTATATAACAAAGGTTGGGTGAATTTCGGCTCGTCACCTTCGTTATGCCCATATTTTCTATAACCAATTAAATCGATAAATACATCTTCCTTAAAATGATTTCTGTATTCCAATGCAAACAAAAATGCCTTAACTGCCGCCTCGGTATCATCTGCATTCACGTGAACAACTGGTGCTCCGACAACTTTGGAAACATCTGTGCTGTACACACTTGTTCTCGCATCTGTTTGATTGGTCGTAAATCCAACTTGGTTATTTAATACAATATGAATAGTTCCGCCGGTTTTATAAGCTCTGAGTCCTGACATCTGAACAACTTCATACACAATACCTTGTGCTGCCACAGCAGCGTCGCCATGAATAGCTATCGGCAAAACCTGCGACGGACTGTCACTGTAATATTTATCTTGTAGAGCCCTTGAAACTCCTTCGATCACAGCTCCTACCGTTTCCAAATGTGATGGATTCGGTGCCAGATTGATGTTTAATTTTTTATCGCCAAAATCAGTCTGGGTAGAATATCCTAAGTGATATTTTACATCGCCGTCAAACGAATCAGCCACATCGGCATAATCCTTTCCGTCGAATTCGGTAAATATATTTTTCGGTTGTTTGTTGAATATATTAGCCAGCATATTCAACCTTCCGCGATGTGCCATACCTACCACAACTTTTTCGATACCCGACTCTGCAGCTGCATCAAAAAGCTGGTGCATTGCAGGGATAACCGTTTCCAACCCTTCAATGGAAAACCTTTTTTGACCTACATATTTGGTATGGAAAAAGTTTTCAAAAGCACTGGATTTGATGAGCTTGGCTAAAATTTCTTTTTTCTTGTCGGCAGATAAATCGGCAGCACCTTTTTCAAAATATTCGGCTACCCATTTAATTTTTTCCTCATTGTTGGTGTGTTCGAACTCTACTCCTACCGTACCACAATATATTTTTTGCAAATGAGCAACAATTTCCTTGAGTGTAGCTTTGTTCAACTGAACCATTTTTGAAACCTCAAAAACAGTATCTAAATCGCTATTGCTCAAACCAAAATGCTCGATAGAAAGATTAGGCGGGTTTGCCACTTTTCGTTCTTTCAGCGGGTTGATTTGACTTAGCAAATGCCCATATCTGCGATAAGCATTGATTAACCGGATAACATCAAATTCTTTTTGCAGGTGCAAATCATTGACGTCCTGTATTAGTCCATCTACAGAACCATTGTATTCAGTGGCAAAATCATAGCCCTGAAAAAAGGCTCTCCAACTTGGCTCCACACTGTCGGGACTTTGTAAATACTGGTCATACAAATCTGCAAAGAATGCAGTGTGAGCTGCGTTTAAAAAGGAAAATCTATCCATAGTTTTGTCTTAAAGACACTTTATTGTTTGTATTTAAATTGCTACAAATTTACAATACTTTATTTATTCTACCATATACTTTTGTATAGATTTAAACACACTTTACATATCAACAAAAATAAGTAGATTTTTTTATGAATATATCAAAAAAGATTTGATAAAATGAAGATATATCAAAAAATGAATTTTAAACAAAGAACATTATCGCCAATCCGACAAATACAATAACCTGAAAATATTTCAAAAATAGCTGAAATTTCACGTTCTGACGCATAAAACTGGTTAACTTGGACGCTAAAGCAGCATATAATGAAAAAACAATCAAAGCCTGAAAGACAAAAATTATTCCCATGGTAAAAATCTGTCCTTTGATATTTTCATTGGACAAGTCAATAAAATTAGGAATAACTGCCAGAAAAAACATCAATACTTTCGGGTTACTGATGTTCATAATTAATCCCTGAAAAGTATTGGCTATCGGATATTTTTTCGCATTTTTCTCTGTAGAAATCTCAACTGTTTCCGGCTCAGATTTCCAAGATTTGTATGCCAGCCAAAGCAAATACAAAGCACCGAAGTATTTGACAGCCTGAAATATTCGCTCGTTTTGTAAGATTATCTGAGAAATTCCAAATGCCAGCAAAGAAGTATGAAACAACAGCCCGCCAGACAACCCCACCGCCGACGCTAAACCGTATTTTCTACCTTTGGAAATACTTTGGGCAATCACATACATCACGTCCGGACCGGGGGCAATCGTGAGCAAAAAACTGGCAATAAGCACCGTGCTTATTTGTCCTGACATGTTTTTAAAATAGCTTTGTTGATGTCTTTGACCAACTTTGGTCCTTCATAAATAAACCCGGTATAAACCTGCACCAGACTGGCACCGGCGTTGAGTTTTTCCAAAGCATCTTCAGCAGAATGGATTCCGCCCACTCCGATAATCGGAAATGCTCCGTTACTTTTTTCATGCAAAAACCGAATCACTTCTGTACTGCGTTTTTTCAATGGCTGCCCCGACAACCCGCCGGTTTCTTTCTGATTGGTAGATTGCAAGCCTTTACGCGAAATGGTGGTGTTGGTAGCAATCACTCCGGCAATTTTCGTATCCTGAACAATATCAATAATATCGATCAGCTGCTCGTTGGTCAAATCGGGTGCTATTTTGAGTAAAATCGGTTTGGTTTTGCTTTTTTGCTGATTTAAAGTCTGCAAAGTACTTAACAATTCTGTGAGTGGTTCTTTATCCTGCAATTCACGAAGGTTCGGCGTATTAGGCGAACTCACATTGACCACGAAATAATCGACATAATCATACAGTGCATTAAAGCATATTTTGTAATCTTCCACCGCCTTGTCGTTTGGCGTCACTTTGTTTTTACCGATATTCCCACCAATCAAAACGCCTTTGTTTTTTTTCAGCCGTTCAACAGCCACTTGCACTCCGCTGTTATTGAACCCCATTCGGTTGATGATTCCTTTATCTTCCTTTAAACGGAACAACCTTTTTTTAGGATTCCCGTCTTGCGGTTTGGGTGTAATCGTTCCGATTTCGATAAAACCAAAACCGAAGTTGTTCAATTCATTGTAGATTTTAGCATCTTTGTCCAATCCTGCCGCCAAACCTACCGGATTATTGAATTTCAAACCAAACACTTCCCGTTCCAGTTTAGGATTATTCACCTGATAAATAGAGCGTATCAATGCAGAAACACCGGGAATTTTATTCAAAAATGAAATCATTCCGAAAGTAAAGTGATGCACTTTTTCAGGGTCAAACTGAAACAGTATCGGGCGGATAAGTGTTTTGTACATATATATAATGTATTTGTTTAAAGTTTTTTTTTATTTCAAGTTGTGAAAGCCAAAAGCTAATAGGCAAAAGCCAATAGCTAATTTTAAGTTTCAAGTTCTGATAGAAATGACAAAGTAACGACTAACTAATGGCTTTTGGCTCTTCACTCTTAACCAATCAACTAATCGCTAATTATTGTTCGTCTTCGTTTTGTCCCATCATCATCAGATAGGCTTTTAAAAATTCGTCTATTTCACCATTCATTACCGCATCTACATCGCTGGTTTCATATTCAGAACGAACATCTTTGACCAGTTTATACGGGTGCATCACATAATTTCTGATTTGCGATCCCCATTCGATTTTCTTTTTGCCGGCTTCAATTTCATCTCTTTTTGCCTGACGTTTCTGCAATTCTATTTCATACAGCTGGGATTTAAGCAATTGCATCGCTTTGGTTTTATTGTCTAATTGCGAGCGAGTTTCAGAGTTTTCAATGATAATACCCGTCGGGTGGTGGCGTAACCGAACGGCGGTTTCCACCTTGTTTACATTTTGACCTCCCGCACCAGACGACCGCATGGTTTCCCACGAAATATCTGCCGGAGAAATTTCAATCTCAATAGTATCGTCTGCCAATGGATAAACATATACCGAAACAAACGACGTGTGTCGCTTGGCGTTGCTGTCAAACGGGGAAATCCGTACCAAACGATGCACGCCGTTTTCGCCTTTCAGGTAACCAAAAGCATATTCGCCGTCGAACTCCAGAGTCACTGTTTTGACTCCCGCAACATCGCCTTCCTGATAGTTAAGCTCTTTGATTTTGTATTTGTTTTTCTCGCCCCACATCATATACATACGCATCAGCATAGACGCCCAGTCACAACTTTCTGTACCTCCGGCTCCGGCAGTAATCTGCAAAACGGCACTCATGCTATCCCCTTCGTCTGACAACATATTTCTGAATTCAATATCTTCAACAAATTGCAAAGTTTTTTGGTATTGCTGAGCAACCTCTTCCTCTGAAGCATCGCCGGACTGAGCATATTCAAGTAATATCTGCAAATCCTCCAAAGATTCTTTGGCATTAGTATAGTCTTCCACCCATTTTTTCTTCGAGCGAAGTTCTTTCATGATGATTTCCGCCTTTTTGGAATCGTCCCAAAAATCAGGTGCAAAGGTTTTTTCTTCTTCGTTGGTAATTTCAATCAGCTTTTTCTCGATTTCCAAATACTTATGCAAGGCATCGATTCGCTCACTGAGATTTCTTATTTGTTCATTATTGACCATATTGTTGTGTCGAGGTAATTTCCTACAAAATTAATGAATTTATGGTTAAAATTTCAGAAAAAGTCGATTAGTTGGTTAGCTATGAGTAAAGAGCCTTAGCCTGTCTCGGGTGTCACTTCGTTACTTTGTCACAATTATCAGAACTTGAAACAAAAAACCTACAGAGTTAGCACAACAACGTGTACAAACCTTGTAGGTTTCTTTCTACATCAAACACCCATCATTCGCTAATTAACTCATTAATCAGATTTCTTCTTGAGCTGAAAATTATCTTCTGGAATAATTTGGTGCTTCTTTGGTAATTGTGATATTATGTGGGTGACTTTCGCCGATTCCTGATGCGGTCAATTGAACAAAACGAGCGGTTTCCTGCAAGGTTTTGATATCTTTTGCTCCGCAATACCCCATACCGGCACGTAAACCACCGATAAATTGCAACATACTCTCAGCCAGTTCACCTTTGTATGCCACACGCCCTTCAATACCTTCCGGAACGAGTTTTTTCACGTCGTCTTCCACATCTTGAAAATAACGGTCTTTTGAACCTTGTTTCATCGATGCTAATGACCCCATACCACGGTATGATTTGTATTTTCTACCTTCATAGATTATGGTTTCGCCTGGCGACTCTTTCGTTCCTGCCAGCAATGACCCTAACATCACGCAATCAGCTCCGGCTGCCAAAGCCTTTGGAATATCGCCTGTGTAACGGATTCCTCCGTCTGCAATAACCGGAACTCCCGAACCTTTCAGTGCTTCTGCTACTTCCAACACTGCAGAAAACTGAGGAAATCCAACCCCTGCAACCACGCGGGTAGTACAGATAGACCCCGGCCCGATACCAACTTTCACGGCATCTGCACCGGCTTCCGCCAAATATAAAGCCGCTTCGGCAGTAGCAATATTACCGACAACTACATCTATTTCAGGAAAACTTTTCTTAACTTCTTTTAAAACAGTAACCACTCCTTTGGTGTGTCCGTGAGCTGTATCGATAATCAACGCATCAACTCCCGCTTTGACCAATGCACCGGCACGCTCAACCGCGTCGGCAGTTACACCCAAGGCAGCCGCTACACGCAAACGCCCGTATTTGTCTTTGTTGGCATCGGGTTTCAATGTCAATTTGGTTATATCTCTGAAAGTAATCAGTCCGATTAATTCATTTTTGCTATTAACAACAGGCAGTTTCTCGATTTTATTTTCTTGTAATATATGTTCGGCATCTTCGAGCGTTGTTCCCTCAAATGCAGTCACAATATTATCTTTTGTCATCACTTCGGTAATGTAACGGTTGCCATCACGCTCAAAACGCAAATCACGATTGGTTACAATTCCTGCCAGTATATTATTTTCATCTATGATAGGAATACCGCCAATGCTGTTTTCACGCATCGCATTTTTGGCATCAGCAACAGTCGCAGTAAGCGGAAGTGTAACCGGGTCAATAATCATACCCGATTCAGCTCTTTTCACTTTTCTTACTTCGGTTGCCTGTTGCTCGGCGGTCATATTCTTGTGCAATACACCGATTCCGCCCTCACGAGCCATCGCAATAGCCATCGCACTTTCGGTCACGGTATCCATCGCTGCCGAAATAACAGGAGTGTTCAGGGTAATATTTCTGGAAAATTTTGTTTGAATGTTTACTTCTCGTGGTAATACTTCCGAATAATTCGGGATAAGAAGTACATCGTCATACGTCAATCCCTGACCTATGATTTTTGAGGTGTGTGCTTTCATGTGCAAATCGTAGTTGAATTGCATGCAAATTTAATCATTTTTTTTGAAGTATGAAAATCAATGATAAAAATCAAATATTTTCATTGATTCATTATACGAACTTTCAAACGCAGTAGGTTTGATTCCTGTATCTATTTTATTTGCGGTAAAATAACTCAGCATTTTTTCGGTTGGCATATTGCCTGTCAAATCGTCTTTTGCCATCGGGCAACCACCAAAACCCTTGATAGCTCCATCAAAACGGGTGCAACCTGCTTTGTATGCCGCATCAATTTTTTCAAACCATCTATCAGGCGTGGTATGTAAATGTGCCCCAAACTCAATATCGGGATATTGTGGAATGAGATTAGCAAACAGATAATCAATCACTTCGGGCGTTGAACTTCCGATAGTATCGGACAATGAAAGGATTTTCACACCCATATTTGCCAGCTTTTCTGTCCATTCCGCTACGATTTCGACATTCCATGGGTCGCCATACGGATTTCCAAATCCCATAGATAAATATGCCACAACTTCTTTGTTGGTTTTTTGTGCGATTTCAATGATTTGTTGTAAGGTTACGATAGATTCGGCAATGGTTTTGTGTGTATTACGCATCTGAAAATTTTCTGATATGGAAAACGGATAGCCTAAGTATTGAATTTCGTTATGCACCGCTGCTAATTCTGCTCCTTTTACATTGGCTATAATGGCGAGCAGTTTACTTTTGGTTTGTGATAAGTCTAGCTTTGCCAGCACCTCAGCGGTATCCTGCATTTGCGGAATCGCTTTCGGGGACACAAAACTTCCGAAATCTATGGTGTCAAAGCCCGCTGCCAATAGTGATTGGATATACTGTACCTTTTTCTCTGTAGGAATAAACATTTTGATGCCTTGCATGGCATCTCGCGGACATTCGATAATCTTCACTGATTTCATCTGTTCATTTTTTTGCTTTTAACAGCAAACTTAATTGTTATGACTGATTATAGCTCCAAATATAATTCATTTTATCTGAATAGGAAAAATTAAGTTAGCTTTCAGCCAATAGTGATTAGCCAAAAGCCATTAGTAACCTCAGTCGTTACTTTGTCACTTCGTTACTTCGTTACAATTTACAGTTGTCAGAACTTGAAACTACCTAGATTATTGTATAAGTCCTTTTTGCCACGGTGTTTCCAGCGTTTGTGCGTCCACAGGTAATATTCAGGTGCCTGATGGATTTGCTGTTCTACTTTTTGCAGATACTGTTTGGTCAGTTCAAATTTCGGAAGAGATTGCACATCGTTTGTCAATACTTCAAAAGTCGCCTGATAATGTCCTCTTTTCGCTTTTTCTACTTTGAGATACAGTACATTCATGTCGAATTTCTTAGACAAAACTTCGCCTCCGGCATAAACCGGCACTTCAATACCCAAGAATTTCTCCCAATGACTGTTTTTTTTCAGTTGAGGAGATTGGTCTGCAGCTAAACCATATATGCCTTTTATTCCTTTATTTTCGTTGGAACGTATGACTGATGCTGTTTCAAAAATATGAATGAGATGTGTTTTGAACCGTCCACGGATTTTTTTGACTAAACCATCAAAATGTTTGTTGTTTATCTTTTTGTAAACAGCATATCCCTCAAAATTAACGTAATTATTCATCGAAATAACCCATTCATAGCTGGCGTAATGGGCACACATCAGAATAATACTTTTGTTTTTGGATTCCATTTCCCGATAGACTTCCATGTTGGTAAAAACAAATCTTTGATTGATTTGTTTCCGGCTTATTTTCATGGTTTTAATCATTTCCAAGAACATATCACACATGTGTCGATATGATTTTTTCTCTATGATTAAACGTTCTTTTTCAGAAAGATGCGGAAAAGTCAATGCCAGATTTTCTCTGACTGTTTTTTTACGATAGCCTATGAGATAATAAGTAATCCCATAGGCTATGTCTGATAAAAAATATAATATTCTGAACGGTAATAATGCAATCAGCCAAAGCAGCGGATAGGCTATGATATAGACAAGAAATTGCATTATATTTTGTTTTTAGTAATAAAAATATCTTCGGACTTGGGCAATGTATTTCGCCAATCGAACTACCTGCATGCTGTAACCGAATTCGTTGTCATACCATACGTACAGCACCATATTTTTCCCGTCGGGAGAAACAATGGTTGCTCTGCTGTCATAGATAGACGGTGCCGATGTACCGACAATATCAGAAGAAACTAATTCGTTGTTAATCGAATATTTGATTTGCTCTACCAGATTTCCTTCAAGAGCGTGTTTTTTCATGATTTCGTTGATTTCCTCAACAGAAGTTGCTTTTTCCACTTCCAGATTCAACACTACCAATGAACCATTTGGTACCGGAACTCTGATTGCATTAGAAGTTAATTTACCTGCCAATGACGGCAAAGCTTTTGCCACGGCACTCCCTGCTCCTGTTTCGGTAATAACCATATTCAAGGCTGCGGCTCTACCTCTACGGTATTTTTTATGTTTATTATCTACCAAGTTTTGGTCGTTAGTATAGGCATGAATAGTTTCCAAATGTCCTTTTTTCACACCTAAAGTGCTCTCAACAGCGGCTAAAACCGGCGTGATAGCATTGGTTGTACACGATGCTGCCGACCAGATTTTAGTAGTATCCACATCATATTCATCGTGATTAACTCCATACACAATATTCGGCACACCTTTACCCGGTGCAGTAAGCAACACTTTGTCGGCTCCTTTTGATTTCAGATGTCTTGACAAGGCTTCTTCATCTTTGAAAACACCTGTATTATCGATAATCAAAGCATCTTCAATGCCATATTGCGTGTAGTCAATATCTTCAGGTTGATTGGCTGTAATCATTCGTACAGGTGAACCGTTGATAATCAATGATTCATTTTCCACATCAATATTTACAGAACCATGAAAATCTCCATGTACGGAATCATACATCAAAAGAGAGGCTCTTTTTTCCAATGAACTTTCGTCGTTAGGGTCTCTGGTAACAATAGCTTTTAAACGCAACTGTTGCCCTTTTCCGATTTTTGACATCAACTCTCTTGCCAACAAGCGTCCGATTCGTCCAAAACCGTATAATACCACATCTTTCGGTTGGATTTCTGGTGAATTTTTAGCATCTTTCAACTTGTCCACCACAAATGATAAAGTATCATTGTATTTGTTTCCTTCCAATTGATATTCATAGGTTAATTTCCCTAAATCAATACGAGCCGGCGGCAAATCTGAAGTAGAAATGGCTCTTGCGATTTCGACCGTATCAAAAACGTTTATCGGTTTTCCTACGAATTTTCCGGCATATTCATGCAGGTTGATAATGTCGCTTACATTTCTGTCCAACAATTGATTTCTGAATAAAATCAACTCGATAGACTTGTCAAACCATAAATCGTTTACAAACTTGATTAGTTCTACGCAAGCTTTTCTTCTGTCTGCCTGAAAAGCCAATTCTTTTCCGTATGAATCGTTAGTTCCCATGAAATGAAAAATATAAATTAGATAAAATTAAGTCCTACAAAAGTAACAAAATAATTGATATGATAAATTTTAAATTTTTTGAAACAAAAAACGGCTATAAAATAGCCGAATATATTGTTTATACCTGTATTACACCCAGGTTAAATGGTTTTTCGATCGGTGCGTGATCGGCAGCCTCGATGCCCATCGATATCCATTTTCGGGTATCTATCGGGTCAATTATTGCATCTGTCCATAATCGAGCAGCGGCATAATAAGGTGAAACCTGTTTGTCGTATCTCGCTTTGATTTTTTCAAACAATTCCGCTTCTTTTTCCGGTGTGAGCTCCTCTCCTTTGGCTTTGAGCGATGATGCTTCAATTTGCAACAACACTTTTGCCGCCTGTGCTCCGCCCATTACCGCCAACTCTGCACTTGGCCAAGCAAAAATCAATCTTGGATCGTAGGCCTTGCCGCACATAGCATAGTTGCCGGCACCATAGGAATTACCAACAACAACCGTAAATTTAGGTACAACCGAATTGGAAACCGCGTTTACCATTTTTGCTCCGTCTTTGATAATACCGCCATGTTCAGATTTTGACCCCACCATGAATCCGGTTACATCTTGCAAAAACACCAACGGTATTTTCTTTTGGTTACAATTGGCGATAAATCTCGTGGCTTTATCGGCAGAATCGGAATAAATTACTCCGCCAAACTGCATTTCGCTCGGCTTGGTTTTAGCTCCGGTAGTTTTGACCACCATTCGCTGATTAGCAATGATTCCCACCGCCCAACCGTCAATGCGGGCATAAGCCGTGATAATCGTTTGTCCATAACCTTCTTTGTATTCTTCAAACTCAGAATTGTCCACCAAACGTTTGATAATTTCTTTCATATCGTATTGTTCAGCTCTGGATTTTGGCAGAATACCATATATTTCTTCCGGATTTTCTTTTGGTTTCTCCGCTTTCACACGGTTATAACCAGCTTTGTCAAAACCGCCTATTTTATCAACAATATTTTTGATTTTATCCAAAGCATCTTTGTCGTCTTTTGCTTTATAATCCGTTACACCGGAAATTTCGCAATGTGTAGTCGCACCACCAAGCGTTTCATTATCAATACTTTCGCCAATAGCAGCTTTTACCAGATAACTTCCTGCCAAAAATATACTTCCCGTTTTATCTACAATCAATGCCTCGTCGCTCATAATCGGCAGATAAGCTCCTCCGGCAACGCAGCTTCCCATTACGGCAGCGATTTGTGTAATTCCCATGGAAGACATCACGGCATTGTTACGAAAAATTCGTCCAAAATGTTCTTTGTCAGGGAAAATCTCGTCTTGCATCGGTAAATAAACGCCTGCACTATCTACCAAATAAATGATTGGCAAACGATTTTCGATGGCAATTTCCTGTGCACGCAAGTTTTTTTTGCCCGTAATCGGAAACCAAGCTCCGGCTTTCACAGTGGCGTCATTGGCGACAACGATACATTGTTTTCCTTTGATATAACCAATTTTCACAACCACGCCACCCGACGGGCAACCGCCATGCTCGGCATACATTTCTTCTCCGGCAAAAGCTCCGATTTCAATGCTATTTTTTCCGCTATCTAACAAATAATCAATTCGTTCTCGGGCTGTCATTTTGTTCTGACTGTGTAGTTTGGCAATTCGTTTTTCCCCTCCACCCAGCTTTACTTTGGCTAATCTTCTTTTAAGTTCAGAAACTAAAAGTTTATTGTGGTCTTCGTTTTTATTGAAGTTTAAATCCATAGTGTTATTTTTAAAGTTCGGCTAAAGTACAAATTTACAAACAATCTTCAAAAATTGTTTTTAGAGCCTGTTTAAACTTATCTAATAATTTGTTTATGCTTCTTTTTGGTCATAACTGTGTTAAATTTTAAAACGATAGCTCTGCTATCCTTTGAAAATTTGCCTTGTTCTGCCTCAAAAATAACCTATAAACATTTTTACAATACAAATTTAAACAGGCTCTTAGTGATTGGTGAATTAGTTGATTAGGCAAAAGCCATCAGCAGTTCCGGTCGTTACTTCGTCGCAATTATCGTAACTTGAAACAAAAAGAAAACCCGCAGAGTTAGCACAATAATGTGTACAAACCCTGCAGGTTTCCTCCAATACTCTATACTACGGCAGTCTTAAAATTTAAGATTCAAACCGAGTAAAAAGTTCATAGTTGCCTGCGGATAATAACCTGCTCCTTCGATGGTTGATATTTGTTCCGGATTAGTCCAGTCATCGTCGTAGGTGTAATAATATCCGTTGGAAATATATTCGGTATCGAAAATATTATTTACCATCAAATCAATTCTTGCTTCTTTGAACCATTTTTTCAACGGCAAACGATAACTTGCTACAAAATCGGTGGTGGTGTAAGCATCTAATTTTGAGGTATCGCTATCGGTATTTCCCATATACTGTTTACCAACATACTTAGTCAGCAATGTCAATGATAAATCATCAACCGGCAAAAAGGTAATGGCATTTCCGGCAATGAAATTCGGCGAAAAAGAAATATTTGTGTCACCAAAATCTTGAATTTCCCCATCAAATTCAGCCCGATAATCAATATTTTTGTTTTGGCTTATGGCTAAATTCGGCTGCCATAACCATTTTTCATGAAAACGGTATCTGGCATCAATTTCGATACCGGCACGATAACTTTTCCCTGAATTTTCTCTGACGGGTGCTCCCACATCGTTCAATGCCCCTGTCAATACTAACTGGTTGGTATAGTGCATATAATAACCATTTACATTCAGTTGTAGATTATCTTTATTAAGTTTCCACCCCAATTCAAAATCGTCCATAGTTTCCGGCTTCGGATTACCGCTTTCATAATCGTTTCGGTTGGGTTCTCTGTTGGCTCTGGCATAAGATAAATAGAAATTACTTTCATCGTTTAGCAAATAAGTCACCCCAGCTTTTGGATTGAAAAAATTGAATTTATCATCAACCAAACCAGTATCCTGCCCATTGGCTTCATAGCTCACGTTTCTCAATTGCAAATCGCCATACAAAACCCATGAATTATCAATGACATAAGTCGCTTTGGCAAAAACATTCGCATCGTTTTTGGTAGAATTATCGAAATAATATTGTTGCTTGTACTGATAAGCCAACGGTTCTCTCGTCCACAAAATATCGCCGAAATGGTCGCCCTTGTACTGATTAACCGCACCGCCAATCATCAAATCAAAATTGTCTTTGTTATAATTGGCAGAAAACGTGAATCCATAAAAATCATTTTCGAGGTATTTTCGACGGATAATATCCGATTCTTCAATCAGTTCGCCGTTAACCATCACAGGTTCAAGACCGTATTCGGTTATATCTTCGCTCGCTTTGTAGTTTTCATAGTAACCAAAACCATCAGTGTAGTGAAAAGCTAAACTCGATTGCCAGTAGTCTGACCATTTTTGGTGCCAATGTATCTGGTAATGATTTTGTTTATAATTATCGGTTTCGTTATCGTAAAAACGCATATTTCCGTCGTCATCAAAATACATTCCGGAGGTATTAAATCGCCTTCCAAATTCCTTAATATCAGCATTCTCTACACCATTCCACGCCTGATATGTTTTTTCATTTCCGCCAAAAGCCAACATCTTAATCAATGTTTGTCCTTCCACATAAGTACCTTGCAAAAAGTAGGACTGCAAACGACTCGACGCCCTGTCGATATAACCATCAGAGTGCATGTCTGACAATCGTCCGGTTAGTTCAAAGCGGTTATCAATTAATCCTGTGGTAAATTTAACTGTGTGTTTTCTGGTATTGAACGACCCGAATGAATTGGAAATTTCGCCACCGGATTCGTAAGAATATCCATCAGTCAGCATATTCAAACTCCCGCCAAAAGCACCTGCTCCGTTAGTCGATGAGCCGACTCCTCGTTGCAACTGCATATTCTCGACACTTGATACGAAATCTGGCATATTCACCCAAAATGTTCCGTGCGATTCGGCATCGTTGTATGGAATACCGTTGATGGTTACGTTAATACGTGTTGCGTCACTACCACGCACCCTGATTCCGGTGTAACCCACGCCGTTTCCGGCATCGGACGTGCTAACTACCGAAGGCATAAAGTTCAGCAAAACAGGAATATCCTGCCCTAAATTCCGGCTTTCCAAATCTTTTTTGGTAATCTTGGAAAAGGTCATCGGTGTGTTGTCTTTGGCTCTTACTGACTGGATAATCAATTCGTCCAAAACTTCTTCGGTTTGTGAGTTTTTCAACGAATCGTTCTGTGTTTGTAACGATTCATCGGTTTGTGCAAATGCCGTCGCTGAACTTAAAACAGCCAGACCGACAGTGCAAAAAAAACATCTTTTCATTCGTAAAATAATTTACAAATAAAAGGGGCGATTATTTTTTGTTAAACAATAATGTGATTGTAGAACAACATAAATAAGCGTGCACTCTTATTTATGTTGTTTTCCCTTGGCAGCATTACCCGCCCAGGTTCATTGGGTATGATCTCAGCCGTTATAGGCACCCCTTTGAGAACGGTGCAAAGGTAATCATCTTTGGAAATATAACAAGGTTTTTTTTTAAGTTGTGATGGAGTGACGAAGTAACGGGGTGACGGAGTAACATTGTGACAACTCTTGCTTTGTTATCCTGAGCTTGTTTCAGCACCTCATTCACTAATGGCATTTTGGCTGATCGCTAATTTTGTTTCAGGTTTAAAGATTTTTTGTATCTTACCACTATGAAAAAACTACGCTACATACCGGGAATGTTTTCTATTATTTTGTTGCCTTTGCTGGGATATATTTATCTTCAATCAAATGGATATTTTACTTCATTAACTGCAGTAATTTTTGATCATATGCTTGCCGATGAGTTGATTTTTGAAGACTTTGAAGACTATAGACTTTATGAATTTGACAAACGCATCTATACAGAAATCACACTCAACGGAAACAAGAAAGAATCAAAAGAAACATTCCAATATATTGATAATTTTGTGAACAAAGTAATTCATACCAAAGATACCGTTAATGGTTTGAAAATTCATTTTGGAAAAAATTCAACCTACAACGAGTTCGTTCAGTTATTAAATATTTTTCAGAAAAATGAAACGAGGTTATTCCGTTTAAAGAATAATACGATGTATTTCATAGAAATTGACTGGTCGGCCTTAAATAAAAAGGCATTTGAGGAAATAGATTGCGAAGGCCCTCCTATTGAGTATATTTCAGATGAGCAAATTGCTAAAATCAAAAAAGTTTTTGATGCTAACAATAAAGGTTCAGTCTCTCAACAAATATTCGACAATCTCAAAACAAAATTTTTGCAAAACAAAATCATTTACAGTGCTTATTTCATTTTTGTATTTGTAGCATTGACTTATCTTATTAAAAGAAAAAGCACTTGACTGTTTGAAACGCAAGTGCTTTTTGATGAAATTTTATTTTTGTATTTCGGCAAAACATCTGAAAGACAACGATTTAAATTGTGACGAAGTGACGGGGTGATGGAGTTACCTCGACTTCAGAAAATTACCGTAAACATAAAGGAGAAATAATACAAGATAGACAACACTTAAAAAGTTTAATATCAAATATTTTCTACTTTTCACTAACTCAATAGCTAAAATACATATCAATAATAAACCTATGAACATCGGTACCGATATTAACCAATCTTTCATATCCAAATTAATAATAATAAATATATCGAAAGATAATATATAAAAGATAGTGATCAAGTAAAATATTTTTCTGATTTTATTATTAAAACATCTTCCTATATTAATTAGAAATATAGGTATCGATATTACCATAAATACAATCAAAACCCCCATTGCCAAGTTTCCTTCTTTTTTTAGTAGAAAGTATAAAATACCCGTTATTATAGGAAACATTATAAAAAAACTAATTCTTAACCCTTTCTCCATTAAAAGTTACGCCATTTAAAAATTGACTTGAATCAAAAAAAGCACTTGACTGTTTGGAACGCAAGTGCTTTTTGATGAAATTTTATTTATACATTTCGGCATAATACCTGTAAAACAACGGAATCGTTTCTATTCCTTTCAGATAGTTAAACACTCCAAAATGCTCGTTTGGCGAGTGAATAGCGTCTGAGTCCAAACCAAATCCCATCAAAATAGATTTTGACTCCAGTTCTTTTTCAAACAAAGCCACAATCGGAATGCTACCACCCGAGCGAACCGGGATTGGTGCTACACCAAAAGTGTCGGTATAGGCTTTCGCCGCCGCCTGATAGCCAATCGAGTCAATAGGCGTTACATATCCTTGCCCGCCATGGTGCGGTGTTACTTTCACTTTTACAGATTCAGGTGCAATGCTTTCGAAATGATTTTTGAATAAGGTTGTGATTTCTTCCCAATCCTGATTAGGTACCAAACGCATCGAAATTTTCGCATAAGCTTTTGAAGGAATTACTGTTTTAGCACCTTCGCCAGTGTATCCGCCCCAGATTCCGTTAACGTCCAACGTAGGACGAATTGAGTTCCGTTCGTTGGTAGTGTATCCTGCTTCGCCATACACGTCGTTGATATCCAAAGCTTTGTTATATTCTTCCTGAGAAAAAGGGCGTTTTGCCATTTCATCTCTTTCTTCCTGAGAGAGTTCTTCTACCTTGTCATAGAATCCAGGTATAGTAATACGGTTATTTTCGTCGTGCAGTGAAGCAATCATGTTTGTCAGAACATTAATAGGATTGGCTACTGCCCCGCCATATAACCCCGAGTGTAAATCGCGATTTGGTCCGGTTACTTCTACCTCAACATAACTCAAACCACGCAAACCTGTTGTAATAGACGGTTGTGTGTTGGAAATCATTCCGGTATCGGAAATAAGAATTACATCGTTTTTCAGCTTTTCCTTATTTCTTGGCACAAACCACGACAAGCTACTCGAACCTACTTCTTCTTCTCCTTCAATCATGAACTTGATGTTGCAAGGCAAAGTGTTGGTTTGCATCATCAGTTCTAAAGCTTTTACGTGCATGAACATTTGTCCTTTATCGTCACAAGCTCCACGGGCGAAAATTGCTCCTTCAGGGTGGATAGCGGTTTCTTTGATTACAGGCTCGAAGGGTGGCGAATCCCACAAATCAATCGGGTCGGCTGGTTGCACATCGTAATGTCCGTAAACCAAAACCGTAGGTAAGTCGGAATTGATGATTTTTTCACCATACACGATAGGATAGCCTGGTGTTTCACATATTTCCACTTTGTCACAACCGGCTTTTTCTAAGAATTCTTTGACCTTGTCGGCTGTATTGATGACATCTTGTGTATAGGCACTGTCTGCACTGACAGAAGGGATTTTCAACAAGTCAATTAACTCATTTATAAAGCGTTCCTTGTTGTCCCTGACGTAATCGTTTATCTGTTCCATATTTGTAAAAAGAAAATAAAATTTTATTTGATAACAAATATAATAAAAAAATATGGTTCAACTATTGCATAATAAATTTCTGTTCGTATATTTGCACTCGTCTTACAAGAACAACAAGTTCTTCCAAAGCCGCGGGTGTGGTGAAATTGGTAGACACGCCAGACTTAGGATCTGGTGCCGCAAGGTGTGTAGGTTCGAGTCCTATCACCCGCACTTTTAACCCTGACTTTTAATAAGTTAGGGTTTTTTATTTGTTGTTTTAGCCAACATATAGCCATTTAAACCAACAAAAAAGGATTAGCCTAAACCAATCCTATTTTATTTATTCAGCATCATCTTCATTTCCCAAATGATTCCAGCCTCTTGCTTTGAGCGGAATTTGGCTATTTTCTCTGGTAACCAAATTCATGCCAGCACTTTTGTCGGTTGTATGACCAATAACTGTGAGATGGGGATTGCCCTTAATTTTGTCAAAATCTTCCATTTTAATGGTAAATAACAACTCATAATCTTCTCCGCCATTAATAGAAATCGTGGTGCTGTCTAAATTAAATTCTTCACAAACATTGATAAACTCAGGGTCGAGCGGTAATTTATCTTCATAAATCTGGCAACCCACGCCTGATTGCGTGCAAATATGTATCAATTCTGAAGATAAGCCATCAGAAACATCAATCATTGACTGGGGTTTCACGTCCAAATCCTGCAAGAGCTTTTTAATATCTGTCCGGGCTTCGGGTTTGAGCTGTCTTTCAATGATATAGCTATACATATCCAAATCGGGTTGATTGTTCGGATTAACCAGAAAAACCTGTTTTTCTCTTTCTAAAACCTGTAACCCCATGTAGGCAGAACCAATATCGCCGGTCAAAACAATTAATTGCTTGTCTTTTGCTCCCGAGCGATAAGCGATATCTGACTTATTCGCTTCTCCGATTGCCGTTACACTGATAACCAATCCGGTTTGCGAAGATGAGGTATCTCCGCCAATCAAATCTACCTGATAACGCTCACACGCCAGTTTAATGCCTGCGTATAATTCTTCGATTGCTTCCAAGGTAAAACGATTGGAAACTGCAATAGAAACCGTTACCTGCGTAGGCGTGGCGTTCATGGCACAAATATCGGAAAGATTAACCACCACGGCTTTGTAACCCAGGTGTTTGAGTGGCATATAACTTAAGTCAAAATGCACGCCTTCAATAAGCAAATCGGTGCTTACCAATGATTTTTTATTTTTGAAATCTAAAACAGCCGCATCATCTCCTATTCCTGTTAATGTGGACGGATTTTTTACTTCAAAATGCTGAGTCAAATGGTTGATTAATCCGAATTCGCCCAGTTTTTCCAGTGATGTTTTTTGGTTTTTATTTTCGAGCATACCTTATTTTTTTATTACATATGTCTGAAAACATCTTCTTTCAGACCGTCGGCTTCTATCAACGAATCCATTTGTTCTTGTTTTTCTCTTTCCATTTGTTCTTGTGCTTTCAGCGATTCATCATCTACACCTGCTGCTCGCAAAAACCGAACAAAATAATTACGATAACCTTTCAGTTTTTCTTCTATCGGAGAGGTAATCGTGCTGTCATATTCTTTTGCCATCAGTATCAGATTTTCCATTCGGTGCAAATTTGCCAAAACTTCATATCCATATTCATTCTGTTCGTCAGGTTTCATGGATTGGTAGAAATATAACTGCTCGTCATATTTTGTTGTCAAACGCGTAATAATTTGATCAGCCTTTTGTTTTTCGCCCAACACGTAATACATTTCAGCAAACGGTTCAACGGTTTCATAATTGCCGTAATAATCAATCGGGAAATTTGCCAGTGCGGTATCTATCACGTCTTTGGCTTTTTTCTGCTGACCTTCTGCGATGAGTTGTTCGCTCAATCTTCCCAGATAAATCCGGAAAAATAAGGAATTTTTACGTGTTTCAGGATCATGGTAAATGTTTTCACTTCCGTAGTTACCCCAATCCCAGCTCATTACGGTTTTATACATTTTGTCCGTATCAATTCCGCCCATATTCAACGGATTCGGGTCACTTTTATCGACCGGTGTTTTTACCGGCACCAGCTGATAGGCATATCCGGTTAATTGCAGGTAATCTTTCATCCAGAGGAAATCTTCATCAGAAATTGCCCCGCCTGTGAAATATATCGGTCGTTCCCAATTATTATTCGCAATAATATCCATCATGATGATTCTCATTCTGTACAAATAAGAAGTATTCATATCAAAATCAATATACGGAACGATATCATCATAATATTTTTCAGAAACAACCTGGTTTTTCATTACTTGTTCTTTGTCCACCGTAATACGTACTTTGTTGGTTGGAATACGTACAAATTCCTGGTTATTTTCTGTCTGAACTTTGGTTCTCGGGTCATCTGATGCGATATAATCTAACAATGAATTCAATTCAATTCGTTCTTCGATTGCCGGCACAACAAAAGCCTGATACAGTTTTTTTCCGTTATATTGCTTATGGTTAAATCGGATTTTCAATGGATCGGATTCATAGGCTTTCACTTTCATCTGGTCGATATACCAATCGGCCTGTAACAAAGCGGTACAAACCACCCGAACATCTGTACGATAACCTTCCACTTCCTGCAAATACCACAGCGGGAATGTATCGTTGTCGCCAATAGTGAAAATAATCGCATTGGGCTCGCACGAGTCAAGGTAAGCCTTGGCTGTGGCAAGAGCTGTGTATTTTTCGGAACGGTCGTGGTCGTCCCAGTTTTCTTTTGCCATCAATATCGGCGAAGCGAACATACCTAAAACTAACACGACCGGCAAAGCAATTTTAGCATTCAAACGTTTGGATAATTCATCATACACGGAAAACACGCCGTAACCCACCCAAATCGCGTATATCATAAACGATGCCACCACGGCATAATCGCGTTCACGAGGTTCAAAAGGACGTTCGTTCAAGAATATTTTCAAGGCAAAACTTGTAAACAGGAATAATGCCAATAATACATAAAACGTTTTTTTGTCGCGACGGTAATGAAAAATAATTCCAATTAACCCGAGGATAAACGGTAACATATAATAATGGTTCCGCCCTTTGTTGTTCAATACATCAGAAGGAAGGTTTTTCTGTGAGCCCAAACGGATTTCGTCCAAAGGTGTGATTCCTGTGACCCAATTTCCGTTCATTCTGTCGTTATTCCCCTGAATATCATTCTGCCGGCCGGAAAAATTCCACATCAGGTAGCGCCAGTACATATATCCAAACTGGTATTCAAACATAAACTTCATGTTGTTGCCAAAAGTCGGGTTTTGTATTTCAAAATACTCCGAAAACTCCGGATTCTGTAGGAATTCAGCATGGTACCTTTGCAGAGAAATTTCGCCGGACTCAAGCATTGATTTCAAATCATAAGCCAGTTGCTGCAACTGTTGGTCGCCAGCAAACTTCGGTTTGATTTTAAAATCCAACGGTTCGGTATATACCATATAATTTAACGGGTGTGAACCGTCTGTACTCCACATTCTCGGTAAAAAACCTTTGAGCTCACTCGAAACATTTTGCTCGGCATTTTTGTACTGATTAACAATCACATATTTACCCGAAACCGTGTCACGCTCATAGTTTGGCAATTCATCGACATAAGGTTGATTCTTATCCAGTTCCTGACGATAAGCCGTTGTAAAATAAGTATCATAAAACAACGAACGTGAACCGTATTGCTCCCGATTGTAATAAGCCAGTAGCTCTGCCGCATCTGACGGTTTATTTTCATTAATCGTAATATCTGAATTGGCTCTGATAGGCAACATCAACCAACATGAAAATCCGATAAAAACAAACAACATACTAAGAATAACAGTATTTGCTGCGTGTTTTTCCTTTTGTCTTGTATATCTCAGACCAAAAATAAAGAATGCCACAATGAAAACAAAAGCCAGAATTGTCCCGGAATTGAACGGCAAACCCAATGAATTGACTGCAAAAATCTCGAATTTACCAAAAAACTGCATCGTCCATGGTAGCATAAACATAAATGCAAAAAACAAAATGGCGACTACCACTACGTTAGCCACAATAAAATTGATGATCGTTACCTGCGGATATTTTTTGAAATAATACAAAAAACCGATAGACGGGATAGTCAGCAATGCCATGAAATGTACCCCAAACGACATTCCTATGACCAAGGCAATGACGAGCAACCATTTGTTGCCGCGTGCTTCGTCGATGTCGTCCACCCAGCGTAAACCGAGCCACAACAGCAAAGCAATCATCATGGTTGCTGTTGCATATACTTCAGCTTCAACTGCACTGAACCAGAAAGTATCAGAAAAAGCAAAGGTCAAAGCTCCGATAAAAGCACTTCCTAAAATTGCACAAGCAGTGTTTTTGTTGATTTCTTTATAGCTTTTGACTACTTTCGTGAGAATGTTAGTGCTGCTCCAAAACATAAACAGAATAGCGAATGCACTCGACACCGCCGCCACCATATTTACCGCAAAAGCGATGTTCTCAGAGCTACCTGCAAACATGGAAAAGAATGCTCCCAGCATCTGATACAATGGTGCTCCCGGAGGGTGTCCTACCTGCAATTTGGTAGAAGTTGCGATATATTCGCCCGCGTCCCAAAAACTTAAAGTCGGTTCCACCGTAAGTGTATAAGTAATTAAAGCCACAGCAAAAGCTACCCAACCTAAAATGTTATTCCATTTTTTGAAATTAATTGTTTGCATATCCTGTTTTTATCTTTCTTGTTCTTTGGTATTTTAATGAAGATACAAAGAAAACGTTTTTTTAAGGATTATGCACGTAAAACGATTTTTTTAATTTTTTATTCATAAAGATTTGCGTTGTATTTTTTTTATATTACATTTGCAACCGCAAAGGCAAAACCACTTTGTTTTGCAACGTTCACGAGTTTATTGGCCTATGGTGTAATGGTAACACAGCTGATTTTGGTTCAGTCGTTCTAGGTTCGAGTCCTAGTAGGCCAACGAAGTTTTGTAATACAATACTTTTGGTTAATAAATTAGTGGTTATACGAATAGGATGGCCTATGGTGTAATGGTAACACAGCTGATTTTGGTTCAGTCGTTCTAGGTTCGAGTCCTAGTAGGCCAACAAAAAAATCCGTTTTCTGATGAAAGCGGATTTTTTAACAAGTAAAAACATTATTTTAATTATGTCTAAATAAATATAAAATGAATTTACAAAAACTATTTGCACTATTTTTTATTATATTTGTGTTCAACTCTTGCAGTGAAGACAATTTATATGAAGAAATTACTGATTACAACGAGGCACAGTACAGTATCAAAAGTAACAGAAGTATTGACCTTAATTCATTAAAAGCACTTATTGAAGGGAAATACCGTACTCTTAACAACAAAAAACTATTGTGGGATAAAGCATATACATATCATTTTAACCTGTTGTGCATTTAGCATAAATTGATTTTAGTTTTGTTTAAACTTCTGTTGAAAACGAAGAAATTCAGATACTGGATTGTTGTAAACGCTGTTATTTTCGACAGAATTCTTGTTGCTAACC
>Ga0180217_1000338_pt1 | contig 81222 bp, 26 predicted proteins | sample eDN3rd37CBELigOP_FD_128521 | JGI IMG/M metagenome (GOLD analysis project Ga0180217, IMG submission 128521) | Enriched Organic Plus compost microbial communities from Emeryville, California, USA - eDNA 3rd pass 37_C BE-Lig OP (version 2) (version 2) ...
GGGAAAAAATCGCAGAGAAGTGTGCATGGACCATTTTACGGATCTCGTCTTCATCTTTCGCTAGCTCTAAACCCTCGACCGTGACTTCGTCAGACAGGTACCGAGTACCACTGCTTTTGCTTTCGTCACCTCTAGTTAACTTTTCAGTTCAATTTGTAATTGTGGTCAAAAAGGTGGTCACACTCACTCACGTCTCAACTCCGGACAAGTTTTGGAAGAACCCGAGGACAGCGCGGCTGATAACCACGCATCGCAGCAGACAACAGCCTCGCGGTCCCCTGCGCCTGAATCCCAGCCGAATGTGTTCTCCACAATGAGGTCAACAGCACACGGCTCCGAACCAGAGAAAGCCGAGAGTATCCTGGCAAGCTTGCTAGGCGATTTTTCAGAGGAAGAGGAAGAAGAGGATTCCCAAAGATGTGCGCACGTGCTAAAGACTCACGCACAGCCGCCAGCATCTGTCTACGTACCGCCATTGCCCTCCCTTTCGGTACTTGAGGTGGAAAAGAAAGTGAGGAAAGAAAGTGAAGAGCTGGAGGCTCAGGGGCGAGCCACCTCGATCCACTCGCAGCCCAACGAAATTGATGACAACTCGGTTACGATCCGCATTGGGAAGGCAATAGCCCCATTAGTCCAGGCCAGTACCAAAAGTGGAGCAAGTCTAAGCGGAGTGGGCAGCTCTCAGGCAAAGGCTAGTGATTATGAGAATATCCAATCAGAGAGCGACCACCAAAGCCATGCTGCCGCCGGTTGCCTTGATGCAGAGTCCAACCCTCAACTACCTAGCGGTAGCAACTGTATAACCGACGAGAAACGCCGTGCGGAATTCATTCGGATCGTTGAAAACGTCCTCTGGGAGGAACACATGAATGCGCTCAATCATGGAAGTATGGCATCATCGAGAGACTCGGATGAATCCTTGCCTCGTAAGTTTGGCGAGCTTGGTCCGACGATGACGCCATCAGAGTTGGCACAGGCGCTCATTACGAAGTTTGGAAATCCGGAGCTTAAGCTCCTAGAGCTGTCCAAATCCCTCGAGCCACCAGTCCCGCTGCTAGGGCAGGCGAGTGACTCGATGCAAACTAAGTTATCCACACCTGTGCAAGGCACTACGTATACTTCAAACAAAGTGGTGAGTAGTGGGTCTAGAGCGAGCCATGCATTGACGGCCTCTCCCGACTCCGAGTCTGACTCAGTTTCCGAAAGGTTTTGCGAAGATGAGGATGACCAGGAGTCTCCTCAACAAGAGATGAGAGAAATTGAGGGAGTGGACGAGGTAGATCTAGAACAGGAGGCCATGCTACAAGCGCTCACTAGGTCTGAGCGGAGCCCCTATTCCGTGGATGCAGCAACGCAAGCCAAGACTGCACAGGTTAAGCCTTTGTTCCGGGATCTGGGTGATGACCTGGGCATTGACGAGCTTGAGGATGGCGACATCAATGGTCAGCTTCTAGATGCAGTGTATGCTACCGCACAAGGCAACTGTCACGATGGTCATGGATCACGTGCTGACCTGGATCAGCGCGATGTCGGTCGTGCCTTCCTTGCTGAGAGCATATCTGACGAGATAGTAACAGAAATCGCGGAGCCTTTTACAGAACCGTCGGATGAAGAAGGTACATAAAGCCCTGCACAACATGATTCTTATCGTGTCATATTGAGTTGAGTCTCCACTGTACCGGGTTTGCAGTGAAAGTGCGCTGACCAAGAATCAGCAGACTAGTCAAACCGGATCGCTTGAGCACAATTCCGACCTTGTCAAATCTCGCAATGTGTTGCATATGGTGGTGAAATAACATAGTTTCTATGTACCTCACGCCTGTAAACCCTCATATAGGCCATGAGCTTGTTCAAGAAGGCCGCTAGCCACAGCCAATCGCAGCTCCATATTCTCCGCCTCTACCGTGGGCTGATCAGGTGTGCAAAAGACAAGGACCCATCCATCCTGAAAGCAGTGCGAGGTAGGTTATTAGGCCGCTTTCCGGATGTCCATCTCAGCATCTACCTACCTATAGCGTGCGGCTATAACAGGTCAGGTAGATCCAGTAGCTCCAGAATCAAGATCATGTCACCTCAGTGTCCCACTAACTCTTCACTTGCCTTGCATACCTGATTTTTCCGCCACTTTGTAGATGAGTTTAAGCTTAACTCGAAGATTCCGCGCCAGAACATGCTTGAGATCGACTTCTTCGTGCGAAGAGCCGAAAAGAACCTTGAGATGCTGCAAAAGGCCAACGTTGTGGGAGTCCGACATCGGTAGTCGTTTCCCTGCCGCGCCAGGACGCCATGGTTGTAGGTAAACTTGGTGCAAGGTCCCAGCGAACGGGGACGACCTTCTCCTGAAAGATGCCCATCTTTGAGTTGGCTTCTATGTGAGCTACCAGATCCCCCACAGATCTTTTGTAACACACTGTACATAGTCGGAATCATGCAGCCCTGACTCGCTGAGCTCAATCAATAGTCAGGGTGTCTAAGCCCAAGCTGTTTGGGCAACTGCGCTACAAATCCCAATAAACACACAACCTCGTTTGTTCGGAGGTGTGTATTGTCATCGTATAAACCAGCTTAGCGAGCTCGAACTAATCAACAAGACTGCTTATACCTCTCTTCGGGTTAGTATCTAAAGCGCTCAAGTAAACACATCATTGCACACGTCGCATACGTTGGGGTCAAGACATACGTTGGGGTCAAGACATACGAGAATTCTGAAGCATGAAAAGGTTCCTTTATGACTAAATCAGCCGCCTCTGGTATTGATCCACGCGACACTCAAGCCTGAGGATACGAGGGCATAGGCATGGCTCGCGAACTAAGTTGAGTAAAATGTGCAACTGCGCTTATACATAAATAACGTGTTATGATAGTTCGCTGCCGCTTCTGCTGCTGCGGTTGCGGTTGCAGTTGCGGTTGCTGTTGCTACGACACAATGCACTTTACTCATCGAAGAAAGCGAGCTTCTCCTTGGGATCAGGCTTGATGGTCTTAGCACCCTTCTTCCAGTTAGCAGGGCAGACCTCACCGTGGGCAGCAACGTATTGGTAGCCCTCGACGAGACGGAGGTATTCGTCGACGTTGCGGCCGACAGGGGGGTCGTTGAGGGAGAGGTGACGGACAACACCTTCGGGATCAATGATGTAGGTAGCACGGCAGTGGTGACCGGACTCGAGAAGGCAGCCGTAGTCCTCACCAATCTTGTGGGTGAGGTCAGCGATAAGAGGAATGTTCATCTTACCAAGACCACCCTTGTTGCGAGGCGTCTCGATCCAAGCGAGGTGAGTGAAGACAGAGTCAACGGAGGCACCAATGACCTCGCAGTTGATAGCCTTGAACTTCTCAGCCATCTCCGAGAAAGCAATGATCTCGGTGGGGCAGACGAAGGTGAAGTCAAGAGGGTAGAAGAAGAGGACGACCCACTTGCCCCGGTAGTCAGAGAGGCTGATAGTGGAGAACTTGCCATCGGGCATGACGGCCTCTGCCTTGAACTCGGGAGCGGGCTTGTTGATCTGAGCCATGGAAGATGTGGTGAGGATACTAGACATATGAAGCAGTTGAATAGGTATGGGAGGAAATTGTGGTGAGTGGTATGCCTCAGGATCTGCATATACGAGCATGAGATGATGGACTGTGACCCACTACTGCGGCACAACTCAGCATTGACGTCACCATCGGACTTGTGACGAGGCTCGCACTCAATGCATACAATCTCACACGTGGGCACCGTGCAGTGGATCACTACATCAATATGCTGCAGCTAGACGGTAGATCCTAGTTATCTAACTTGGTTGCAGTTCAATGCACATGAGTATACCGTCGAAAACATCGCACAAAAAGAACTCCGCTCACTAGTCCAAATGTGACGTTTCAGATACTTCTCCAAGGCGAGTTTCCTAGTTTTGTTGATATATTTCGCGATAATACTGCAGAAGGAAGTGCATAAAAAACCCATACATGGTATGTTACATGCATGATCTATACAAATCTACTTCATTGGAGGTCACCCAGCGTATACAATCCGAGTTTACTCATAATTTAGTGCATTGCAACTTTAGCGTGATTTCTTTCTCTCCCTGGCTTTCCTGGCTCGCTTTCGCTTGCTCACTCGCTCGCTCACTCTGCCACGCCTTCCACTGACTTCTCGACTGTTCCAGAAACCGAGCCACTCCAGGCCGTGGCCAGGCGTCCTGGCCCTGAAATAATCTTGCCAGGAATACGGCTGCGCAAAAGGTAGGACTCATAAGAAAGGTAGGGTTCTAACCGGGGGTGACGAAATATCCCCCACCCCAGCTACTTGAGCAGCTTGAGACTTGGACAAACTCATACTTTTCAAGGCGGAATACTGCGCGCGATGTGTGTGCTAGAGTCAGAGAATTATAGTCATTTTATAGATTCAGTATCGAATTTGAATTTCAACTTACTTTGTCCTACGAAAACCCCTGCCTTGGTATAGAAAATGAGGTCCAATCACAAGCTTGCTTTGGCTCTCGTTGCCATTCTGGCACTGTTGATGGTAGCTTCGGCCTCGTTCCTCTCATTCGGAGACTACGAGTTCGTCCAGAACGATGCCGAGCTCGAGGTTCAGCATGAGAACCCCACTGCGGTTGAGCTTCGCGCCCTCGAGGACCAGGAGGACGAGGAGTACATGAATGCCTTCGAGGCATCTGCTGCTCACATTGAGGGTGCTGCGGAGCTCGATGACAACTTCGACAGCGAGGGCATCGACAAGATGCGTGCTGAGATGGAGGAGGCTGTTGAGCGTGAGAATGAGCACGAGGCAGAGGGTCCCACTGACCAGGAAATCGCTTCTTTCCTTGAGAAGCCCAACGCTAAGACTCAGGAGCTCATCAAGCGTGTTGATGCTGCTCTCAAGTTCAACGATGCTTCTTGGGGCATTGCTGACATGGCAAAGCCTCAGAAGAAGATGAAGTTCCCCAAGATCTCCAAGGGTGTCAAGACCCAGCTTAACTCAGCTCTTGCTCTCGCCAAGATCAAGGACGAGCTTGCTGAGGCACCCAACACCAAGCGCTCGATCATCCAGGAGATGGAGGGTCTCGAGAAGGACACTGAGAAGTTCATTGCTCAGTGGGAGCAGGAGAATGGTGGCCACTGGTGCATCAAGCAGGGCAACTGCAAAAAATAAGCAAAACGACAATCCACCCCTGTATTAAGTTTGGTTTGAGGAAGGTTTAGGGTCGAACAAAAACCAAGACCACGGGTTGAAACGGAGGCAACAGCAAGGATACCTTCGATTTCTCCATGCACCTGGCCTGCCACATGAGTGTTGAGAGCGGTCTGTTATGTCCCGCTCGTGCTGACAACAATAAACCTTGATCCTGACTCATTTTGACACGTCACTGACTCGATGTCCAATCCTGACTCATTCATTCCTGTTACGGTCCGTGTTTGGCAAGTATTGTAAAGAGGAACAGAACCATTTCGAGCTAGCCGAAATGGTTCAATGCCCTTTTGAGGAGCGCGGCAGCGAATCGCCGGCCGCAGGGCAATGAGGCAAGTAAGTCCCCACATGCGGGACCTACTCCCCACACGAATACAAACGACTTTATGAGAATATGCACATTAGAAAAACATCGTTAAATACTCTACCATCATATCAAGAACATTAACACGAACAAGAAAGGCTAGTGACATGAAGAGAAACTCGATAAATGAACTGGGAGTCTTCCTGCTAGCTCTTGGACTGCAACTCCTTCTTTGCGGCTTCAATTTCCTTCATCAGAACTGCGATTTGCTTCTTCAGAGCGGTCGCGCGCTCAGCTGCCGCCTTTCGGTCCGCTTCGCTCAGATTGGTATCCTGAGCCTGCTTCGTAGCCTCATCGACCTTCGCAAACATTGTCTTGGCTAGTGTCATTTTGGCCTCAATCAGCTTCTTCGTTGAATCTGCGATCGCAGCGGCAGCGGCGGCCGTTGGCGGCGGTCCGGCCTTGCGCTCACCTTCCTGAGCAGGCTTGACTTGTGACACATCCTTTTCTGCAGCAACGCTATCATGAGTGGTTTCATCTTGACCTGCAGCAGCGGCGCCACGACCACGGCCTCGACCACTCGATAGGCCACCGCGACGCACGAGACCGGTGCCATAGTAAGGGTCGAATGGAGGGTAGCCATACATGCCAAACTGAGACGGGTAGCCATGTGCGTAGCCTTTTTCGTGCTTGTCGTGGTCCTTGTGCTTAATATCTGCCCATCGTACAATGATAAACGGCCAATTGCACACCGCACCAGGATCTGACAGCGCGGTCTTGGCCTGCTCATGAGTTGCGAAACTCACTTTAGCAGCCCGACCCTCGTTGAGCATGCGGACCTGCTGCAGGCCTTGGAACTTAGCAAAGTGTCCCGTGATTAGGCCCATATCACGCAGGTGCTGTGGGATGTTGCACACATATAAGTGAACGTTCTCAGGTGAGCCTTCAATGTCAAGCTCCTCGTCTGCTCCCTTCGACTTCTCCTCCTGGCCCTCAGCGTCGTCTTGCTGATCAGTCGACTCGCCGCCCTCAGTCGGCTTAGGTGGGATGCCAGCCATCATCTTGCCAGTCTCACGATTAAACTGGGCCTTGAGAGCCGGGGCACGACCGCCAGAGTGGCCACCACGGCCTGCACCGCGGCCGCGGCCACCCCGACCACCGCCACGGCCACCACCGCGATAATTGTCGTAATCGGTTTGTACGTAGACACCCCCGCCGTGACCACCAGTAGCGTCGGCAGCCGCTTGAGGTGCAAGTTGAACTGGCACCAAGCCTGGAGCCGTTTGATACACAAATGGGGCTTGCGTGATGACCGAGCCCGATAGCCATGGTTGACCTGCGGTGCCATCTGCGGGACGCACGACAATAGCAGGTGCACCAGGGGGCAAATACGGCATGCCTGGTTGTGGGGCATAGCGAAGAGTTGGTCGTCCCGCTCCGACGGCGTAGCCATCATAGGTTAGGCCAGGGTCACTTGGGGTGACATCGCGTCCCGATCCGGGGGGATAACTATCAGCCGAGGTCTCGTCAAGCGAGTCCGATGGAGGGGCATCGCTTTGCGAGTCAGCCTTTGCGGTTGGCTTTACGATCACGAGTCGCTTTCGCTGCTCCCCACCACTGCTATCCGTACTGGGCTCAGTCATCTTTACCTTCTTTGTCGACGCATCATCTGCGACAGCTGCCTGTGGTGTGGACTGCGCACTTCGCTTGACACCTGGGCGATCAGCCGTATCAACGCTGGCAACGGCTGCTTTGAGGCTCTCACGAGCAGCCGTGATCCACGCGAACATGCTCTCGACGAACGGAACGGTCTTGTCGGCAAGGAACTCTTCGAGACGGGTAATACACAACTGCTTGAGCTCGTCGTCGGGCATCTGCTTAAGCACTAGAGTCTGGATGTACTGGGCCATCGTGGCGTGGTCCGAATCACAGACATTTGGCAGCTCATCCACGAGCCACTGCCCAAACTTGCCAATGAGTACCTTTTCAAGCATCTCTCTAGTTTTTGCGCGTGCTTGAGGCGTACTTCTGGTGGTTAAGACGAAGTGTTTTAGAGTGAAGATGGTATATAAGATTACATATTGTCGAGTTAATCACATTAAATCGGTACGACATGAGTGAAATACCGCGAAACACGAGGGGACCGAGCGCAGGCGCATGGACTTGACTTGGGAACCTCATTGGTGAGCACACCGATACGTCACGCAAGTTGGCGAGTTCACTATGTTGAACATGGTATACACACGGTAAATAGTCGTTCCATCACTCAGGATGCCGGATATATTAGCCCCATCCCACGCATTCGAGTATTAAAAAGCGTGGTCACACGGCTCACATTTTGTGAAAGAGCTCTGTCCATGGCCGTTACAAAAGTAAGTTGGTAGACCATCGGTTGGCTGGTCAATCAGTGGCGCGCCGATACGCAGCAATAGATGGCAGTATCGACGAGTTTTAGCTGAGGCTAGGACGCGATTCACACATCATAATGTTACTCTCTATGAATGGTAGTTGCATTGTATTGTTTTGTTTCGCGTTTCATCATGCACAGCACTCGACTACAAATCAAGAAATGTGATTTGACTCGGCATGGGTAATCGCCGTGTTATACACCAACAGCAAGCTTAGCCAGCCAGCAACTACTTGTTCTCGAACTCTTGTCGCCACTTGTCATATTTCTCGATATCGTGTTTGCTGACTGAAGGGGAGATCTTGGCCAGAGCCTCTAAGCAATCCTGCATAGAGATACGTTTATCTGCGACACTCATCAAGCTGCGGATTTCCTCCAACGTCTTGCCAGACTCACGCAACCTGCGCAAATTCATCATGGCGGCATCACGGGCAATGATTGCAATATCCGCACCTGAATAGCCCTCGGTGGCATCGGCCAGATCTTCAAGCGAGACATCTTCTGCTAGTGTAACGGACCTCAGGCAAAGTTTGAAGAGCTCCAGACGGCCTTCACGATCGGGAAGTGGGATGTAAATGCGCTTCTCAAGCCGGCGGCGCAAGGCTTCATCGAGTGTCCATGGGAAGTTAGTCGCGCCGACCACTGTAACACACTTGCCCGGTTCAGTAGCGCTCGAGCAACCGTCCATCTCGATGAGCAACTGCGACTTGACGCGGAGTGACGCCTCGTGCTGGCCAGCGCCATCACGCGAGCTGCAGAGTGCATCGATCTCGTCGATGAAGATAACTGACGGAGCATAGTGTCGTGCCATCTGGAACAGAATCGAGACCATCTTCTCACTCTCGCCTCGGAACTTGGAAGTGATCGCCGACACAGACACGTTGAAGAACGTCGTCCTGCATTCGGTTGCCACCGCCTTGGCAAGCATGGTCTTACCTGTACCAGGAGGGCCAAACATCAGCACACCCTTCCAGGGACTCAGCATACCCTGGAAATACTCGGGATACCAGATCGGGAACATGATAGCTTCCTCAAGCAACTTCTTTGCATCGTTCAATGAGGCAATATCAGACCATCGCACGTTGGGGTTTCGATCAAGAATTGTGGATTCGATAATATCAACAAGCTCCTTGAAGGCCGGGTTCTCGTAAGGAGCAGGCTCGCCTGGCTTGTGTGAGCTTGACTTCTCTTCTGCCTGGTGCGATTGAGCAGCGTTCGATCCGGCCAACGACGAGCGTCGATTCGTCGCCGCCCCCGCGGCACTGCTCTTTGCTGCTGAGCTGGCTGTGGCAGCACCAATACGACGCGCACCTGACGCCTGCGCACTCGTCGATGTCGACGTGCCACGGCCTGCGACGCCACGCGACGCTGATTGTGCGCTTGTCGCTGGAGTAGCCGATGAAGATGACTTGGCCGGGACTCTGCTTGGAACGGAACGTGTGTGAGGGACGCCAGACGAGCTACTGCCGGCGGATGTACTTGAGGTTCCGGAGCCTGCGCTAGCCGCAGCGCTGCTGGCGCCTGACCCAGCGGTGGTCGGTGAAGCCATGGCACCTCCACTCGCAGGTGGCACCACTCGACGGACAGGAACTCCTGAAGATTTGGTGACGCCAGGCCTGGTCACTCGTGAACTGACGGCAGGATGGCCTGAGCCTGCCCCCACGTCGGTTTTGTGGTCTGAATCCTCGTTGCTCAACTCCTCCTCTACCTTGAAGCCCTCGAGTGGAGTGTTACGGAAGAAGTTGAGTTCTTGGTTGATGTTCTCCATTGCGGAAAACTCGGAATCTAGACTATTTAAGGATTGTCTCCAGTTGCGAACGACAACAGATGGCCGCTCTGATCGTAGATATGATTCGATGCTGCGCTTGGCACCCTCATAGTGTGCAAGTGCTGTTTCATAGTTACCGAGTAGGGCAAACTCGCGACTGATTTTGAAGCCGTCGACAACCCCAGCGAGATGGGCGGCCATGACGAGTGAAGGTACTAGTGTAGGTAATGTATAATAATCAATATTTGTGGACCAGTCCTCGCTCTCAGGTTCTGAAACGGGAGGAGAAGGGGTGTCTGGAATAGGGATGGAGAGTGAGTGCCATTTAAATGGGTGAGTATGATCGAAAGTATGTGTATAATGGCGCAAATGTGGAGAGATAATAGGTTCAATCAGTCATAACAAGATGATCATATCGAGCCAAATGTTCCAAAATACAACACACGCTTTCGACACCGAGTTTTCGCACGTGCAACATTCTGCACTCAACGGCTCGAAAACTCTTCCTTTCAGCAGTCGCCTGGAATTTTGTCTGACATTTGTGACGCAGCGAGTCATAAGACCTTGGCCACGGGCTGGAATCATATTTAACTCTATCGCAAGCAGCTGACTCGATGCCAGACGAGTGGATAGATGCACGACATGCGGAGCTATGCACTGGAAACCTCTCAGAGACCCAGCACGTATTTCTGCTTCCAACTCCAAGCGTAGGCACAGTGAAGCCCTGGAAAACGCAGAATGTGGTAGTGCAGGACATGCTGACACCATGGATATAACATGTCCTCTCAGTAACATCCTCTCCATTCGCAAGGCCACACTCTCTGTTGTGCCGAGAGAGCAAGGGAGGAGAGGGAACTTCGGTACATTCTAATTTTTTCGCCCCCGTAAGCCTCGGGACGGTGTGAAATTAGTATCCGCTCTTGGAATGTCGGTGTAGAGAAAAGCCGATTGTATTAGTGCACTCGCAAAGACTAATATTGTTTTCGATCTGAACCTTTGACGCAAGCTATACTGCCCTTGCATTAGGTTGCAGTACTTCCGACCACGCGAGCTAAGCGTAACAAACCTATATCAACCGAAGCGAATTCACACTCAGGATGAGTCTCGCACTGAATAAGGACTGTGCTGCGGTGGGTAAACGTGTTGAGATTAATGTCTCGTACGGTGCCCACAACGAATTTCTTCATCAATGCTACCTAGGCAACGCCGAAGAAGTCACCAAACTGCTGATTGCCAATGGTAACGAACAGGTAAATCAACCCGATCCTATCTCAAAGACGACGCCGCTGCATGAGGCGGCCTCACGAGGCCTCGAGGTCATCGTCAAAATTCTCCTTGCCCATTCTGCGAATGTCTACGCACGCGACTGCAACGGTGACACCCCTGTTCACCTAGCGATCCGAAATCATCACGACAAGGTTGCGATTATGATTCTCAACCACGCCGCTTCCTACTCAAGCAAGCCCTTCGAGGCTCAAAAGGCGCTGGGTGTATTATTTGGCGACGTTCCCATGGATGTGGCCACTAAGATCACACCTAATTTACCGACGCCGACGATGAGTACGAGCTCAAGCCATGTATCAGACTCCGCATCCAGTGCTTCTTCGGCCGCTCCTGTAGAAATGTCGCAAACACAGTCAGAGCCTCAGTCCTCCGTTCAGGAGGCAACAAAGATTGATATCGAAGCGGTCGCTCCGGAATCGCAATCGAAACCTGTGTCCTCATCAGAGTCGCAGGAGCCCCAGCAACAAGAATCTCAGCAACAATCTGGCAGTGCGACCGCATCCAACCCCAACCCCTCCACGGAAGCACCAGCACAACCTGTGACAACCATCCCCTCCGTTTCAACAAGCTCAGATCAGGGTGTAAAGGTGCAATGGCCTATTCTGTTGTGGGACGTTCCAAACATTGAGGGTGAGACTCCGTCCTCACTCGCGCGAGCTCGAGGTGGAATTGAAGCAGGACGATATGCTCATTTAGAAACGGCTCACCGAGCCATGTGGAATGCGCAGGCAAGCGATAAACTGGGATTAGTCGTTGATGAAACCCAGCGAGTCAGCACTGAATGCTGTGAAACTTGTGCCATTGCATAACTTCACGTCAGAACGGCACTTGGTGTCGCTCCGCTCTGTATCGTATGCTTTGCTTTCCGTTCTGCTTGAGTCACAGTGGCACGACTCGCAGTACTTCTCTATGCACTAGCCACATTCAGTTCTTTCCAACACAGCGTACATGCTGAGTCTCAGTCTAGTTCAGACCTCTCTCCAATCCATATCGCCTCGTGGTAAGAGACCTTTCGTCTCGATCGAAAGGGCCCATTCAACCAGAGTCCGCCATGAGCCTTTCAAGTGCAAACTTGGTAATCATACTCATGCACATTGATTCTTTGATTATGTACATGCCCCCACTACTGTTTTCATAAATCCCCCATAGTTCCAGGTCTTGACAGCCGTACAGCGATGTGTTTATTTTATTCAAGGTGAACTTAACGTACAAGTGGCTGTGAACCGTCATCATCATCGTCGTCATCACCGTCGTGATCAGTTCCATTCTGTTGTGACGATGCTACCAAAACAGCACCAGATGCCTCGGTACCAGTGGCCGTGGCCGAATCAACATGGCCCTTATCGAGGATGCGTGAGCTCGATTCACCCGCAGCCTCTGCAATGTCGGACGTAGATCTAGAGTCCGCAAGCCGCTCAGCCTTGAGCTTGGCACGAAATTCGGGCAATGCAACGTCGCGCTCGGACGCCGACATGTTGAGAAGACCACCGCTATTCTGGTCGTAGTACATGATGTAAAATGACAGACACAGAGAGAGACTCGCGAGTACAGTGAAGAAAATTTCGACAGAACCGTATTCGCCGGCCTCGGCGCGGATCGCTCCGACGCAAAGCGGGAAAGTAGCAAGACCAATGTTCTGGAGAGCGGTCATCAAACCGTAAGCGGTACCGACTTGGTGTTTCTCAACAGTAGCAGGGACTGATGGCCAGAGCGAAGCAGCGTAGGTCGTGTAGGCAAGACCCATGAAGACGAGGAAGATAACAAGAACTGTGAAGTCTGTGCTGATGCTGAAAGTAAGGTGAACCATCATCAGCACGAATGAAGAGGCAATAATGAGCACGGCGTTACCACCGAATTTACCCACAATACCTCCCATGATTGGCGACAAAACTGCAGAAATAACGAAAGGAATACCCATGACGAACGATGACTTGCTTTCGGCACGTTTCTGAGCTTCGCACTTAGTCTGTCCCGTGGGGCAACAAGGGCCATGGCAGATGTAGCGCTCGTTAATCATAGCACCAGAGACGTTGTTGAAGGGAATGATGCAGCCATAAAGCAAGATACAGCTTAGGACAAGGAGCCAGTAAGGCTTCGTGAAGAACCTGAACTCAAAGAATGACACATCTTCACGGTTTATCTCATGCTCCTTGCTATCAAGGCCCTGCTCGGAAACAGATGCGGAAATCTGTCGTTCAACCGAGATATCAATAATGGCGAAGATGATCCCGCATCCCATCGCAATGGCGAGCAGTATCACACCGAACCAAACCGCGAAGGGAAGTCCTTCGTCGTGGTAAAGCATGCTGGAGCCTACGTTATTGAGGACCGAGCCCAGTCGTCCCAGCGAGAGGTTGATACCCATAACGGCTGCAAACTCTGCGGTACCTCCAAACCAGTCATCAAGCAACGCAGAGAGACCGACGATGATGCATTCGCCACCGAATCCGTAAAGAACACGACCGGCAAGAGCAAGCGCAATATCCTTGCTTTCAATGCCAGCAGCAAAGAGGGTGTGTCCCGTCATCAAAAATGCACCGAAGACGAGATTCATCCAGCGGTAGCCGAATCGATCGATCAAGGCGCCTCCAAAGAAAGGAAGAAGAACGTTCGGGAGGTGATACACGGTATAGAACAGACTGAAGAATTTTTCAAACCGCTTTTCATCGAACTTCTGAGAGAAATGCGCCTTCATTGCATCGTGAAGAGCTGCAGGGTTGTCCAGGCAGTAGTATGATGTCATCTAGAATGATTCGAATGGGAAAGTTCGTGGGTTAGCGAGATTTGTCCAGTCGAAGCAGCATTGGAGCAGGTGCATACATGCACAGGTTCGGTGAGACAGACGTACCATAAACATGCTGGAGAGTACAAGCACGAGCCATCTAATTTTATAGTCGCGCTTGCGAATGGGCGCCGGGGCGGGGCGACCCTCGTCCTGCTTCGACTCCACTACGACTTCCTCCATGTTCGCTTGCTAGGTGCTCGAGGGGTTAGATCGAGCTACGGCAACAACAAACGGAGCGGTGGCGGCCAGGAACTAGAAAGTGAAAATAAAGCGGACACTGGATGCTTGTGCGTGCTTATCTCGGATGGGACGCAGCGATCGCGAACAGTCCAGCGCCGTTGGGGTCTATAATATCGACCAGAGAGGGAGAGCAAGAGGAGCTCGTGAAGATTTAGGCGAATGTCTAGTTAGGATATGGGTGCCCAAATCAGACGAATTATCACGCTGGCTGCTGGCGACCCGGCGCATGCCTCAACATGCAGGTGTTCACATAGTATCTTCCGTGAATCTCAGTTTTGTCCACTTAAAGCGTGGGTTTCATGAGGGATACGGAGATTTCGCTGGGTTATATACATCGTCATCACAGCCCTTCATCGGCTTCAGGGCCCAGCATCTAGCACAGTAACTTCAGTACCCCTCAAACGATGACGTTTTCATTCCTTCTGTTTCACAAAATTTGGCCCCGCCTGGTATCCGTCCTGGCCCGGAAGTGGCAGCACATGAAGAGCTCTGGCTCTGGGATAATTGGAGACTGCCACAGACTCACTGGGCACTCAACGGGGCTTTGTGACTTCGTACTTGATATTAGATGCTCAAGCTGTTGTAATTGCATTCGCTCAGCTGTGCTCGTGGAGCTCTTTCAGCGATCTCATTCCGTAACGCTTCTAGCGTGTCCACAAAGGCAAGAGTCATTGTATGTCCGTGTGGGTGAACCACCTGCGCCAGTGAGGTAGATTCTTACCTGAGTGATATCAAGCAAGCTCACGCGCTCCCACGGGCTTTGCTCCTTCGCTCAGACTTACTCCGTCACTGCTGGTCTAGCTGGCACATTCAGGTTTGAATTCAAATTTTTGAATTTGAGTTGGGAGTGAAAAGTTCGAAATTGTGTGAATGTAAGGATGACTGTTGGGTGCATTGCCGTTAGTGCTGCAGTATGCTGACAATATGATTCAATGTATCCCGTATCTATAGACCGATAGCATCTCAGGAGCACCGCGATCCTGAGATACGACCCTTCAAAAATGTCAACAACCTTTGACGCGGGTAAGTTCTCATTTCAAATTAGGACCCCATCCACTGTCGCCTGTAGTGGTTGCAGTGGCAGTGAGCAATGTATCAACCGCGCAAATGCATCAGCATCATGGCATGACTTAGGTTCCTCCATCGAATCCCCCACCCTCCTCACTCTAGACGGAATCCCAGCGCGGAGCGGAACCGAGACAAGCGCGAGGGAAATAGATGACAGGGAAGACACACTCAATTCGATTGAGTCAATTGAGAAGTTGATCGAGAAATATGCGTCGAACGAGTTCCTGGCAACAATAACCGATCCTACACAGTCGGCCAGCGCAGATACCACGACGCGCCTGCCCACGGCCTCGGAGTATGCCGACCTCATCAGCACTGAGAACGACCTAGGCCACGCACAGCTGGGATTGGCGTCACCGACTGTGAGCAACACTGGCAGCAGCAACCGCATGGATGACTCAAGTCGGGAACAGCTGTTTTCTACAACGGACGCCTTTGTGGACTCTGATCCCACAGCCCACCCGATCCACAATTCAAACGAAGAGCTGCTCGCTACAGCTATGGCCGCAGCTTCAGTGGTACAGGACCCGTCTCAGCCCCAAAAGAGCGTGTTCTTCGCCCCGCTGGAAATCGAACAATATGTTCCTCACTCGCAATTGGGTGCAGACCGAGTGGATTTGACATCAGGCAAGGATGCCGCTGCGGCATGTTCGGCCGAGTCTCATTCGAAGAAGGGACGCCACGAGTGTCTTTGCCCGTGCGTCTGTGGTGGTGCTCAAGTTGACACCGCTAAGCTGATTGAAGAAAAGAAGAAGCTGGCTGCTGAAGTACGGAGGCTAACACTAGCCGTGGAGGAGCATCGGCTCGCGGCTGTTGAGCGTGCGGGTGAACTCGCTGATATGCAATCTCGAGCAGCCAAAGATCTGCGTGAGTACCAACGCAAGGTTGCAGATCTGCAACTTCAACTCGAAGAAGCCCAGGCTAAGGCAAAGAGGCTTGAACGTGACCGCAGTGAACGCGAGTTTGGCGGATACTCATCGCGCAACGAGGCTCTGGCTGCGTTGAATAGGCTTAGCCAAGAGAATGCTGCCTTGATGCAGCGTGTCACTACTTTAGAGCGAGAATGTGAGCGGACAAAGGCTGAGGCGGAATCTAGGCAAGAAAGCTTGCGTGGTGCTCTGGAGAAGGCAGTCACGCACGCTGCAGCGGTTCGCTCAGAAGATGCGGCTACAATTCGCTCGGAGCTAACTGCAGTCTATACCGCCGAAATCAGTGCAATCCAAAGAACAGCCAAGGCAGAACGCGATGCCTTGGAGGCAGAATGCCAACGACTGAGACACACACTCAAAGAGCGCGAGGAGTGGTGGCAAGCGCATGCTAAGGAGAGAGCCGTGCAATTGGGTGCTGAGGCCAAGCAGGACCGAGTTGCATTGGAGGAGCGAGAGCAACTGTTGCAGCGCCTCCAACAACAAGAGCGGCAATACTGCGAAGAACGTCTGCAGACGCTCCGAACAGAGAATGACACGCTTCGCACAGAGCTGACACAAGAACGAGAGGAGCGCGCTCGCCTGCACCAACAACTGCGTGCCAGCGAAACCGAGCTTACGAAGCTGCGTGTGCGAACCGAAGAACTCAACACGATGATCGCATCACTCCGCGCAGACGTAGCCACCGCAGATGAAAGTCGAAGGCAGCTTGTACAGGCTCATAATCGCGAGCTTGCGGCACAGCAGCGGGCTATCGCAGCCGCAGAGCAGGCACGTGAGGAGGCCATTTCTCAGGCTGAGGCAAAGCTCAAGGCGCATATCGAGGCTTGGAACAAGGAGCGGGCCGAACTGCAGAGAGAAATCCAGAATGAGCTTCTCAAACGTGAAGATAACGAGCGATCTGCTACACGAGATTGGGCTCGCAGCAAAGAGGAGGTTGAGCGCCGCGAGGCTGCGAAACGTCGCACCGAGCGTGAACTCTGGCGAAAGGAGCGAGACGCAGCGCTCGCACAACAGGCTAGCGAGCACCAAGCCGCGATGCTTCATGCTCAGCATCGATACATCGAACTGGAAAAGGTATGCAAAGACCTACGTGATCACTGTGAGAACCTACGGAACGAGCTGACTGCCCGAGCGGTCGAGCATGCCACCGAGGTCCAGACGCTGCGAGCCAAGATTGACGACTTGCAATACCGAGAGGAACGCGCTCGTGAAGAGACTCGTCGTATGCATCAGGAGCTCCAGGCTAGAATTGCGGAGGCGGAGTTGTATGAAGCCGAACGAAGACGTGCAGAGGCTAGACTGGCAGAGCAATTGGAAGAGGTTAAAAAGGCATACAAGGGTCAATCTGCAGAGCTACGCCAAGAGCGCGAGCAACTGGAGAGGACCCACCGCGAGCGCGAAGCTCAACTCCAGCGCGAGGCGCAGCAACGACTCGAGCGAATTGAGCGTCAGGCCGCCGAACGAGAAGCCGAACTCCGGGATCGCATTGCCGACCTCTCCGAGTCACTCAGTCGCGCCCAAACTCAACTTCAACAGGCTCAGGTTCAGGCACAAACGCAGGTACAACTTGCCAACCTGATGCATATGCAGGACGCTAACAACAGCGCCCGAGGTCAGGCCTCAGTAGTTTCGGGTGCCACACTGGAAGAAAAGCTGCGACTTGAGCAGAAGAAGCGCTTGGAGGCTGCCCAGGCCTTTGAGTTGACTGAGCGTGCGCTGCAACAGCGGCTTGAGGATGCTAGACTGGCCGCGATGCGCGAAAGTGCTGCAGCCGCTGCTCGGCTCCAAGCTGCAGAAGCCAACGCACGCAAAGAACAAGAGGCACTTCTGGCCAAGATTGAACAAATGGAGGCTGAATGCACTGCCACCAAAGATGCACTTGCCGCAACGCAAGCAGCGCTGGAGCGTGCAGCGGAAACACGTAGATCTCTGGAGCGTGATCTTGAGCGTGCAAATGATTCGCATGCACGAGAACTTGAGCGCATCAAGACCCTGCACAACAAGGAACTGGCACACGTCCGAGAACTTGCAGCTGCAAACATGGAGGGCTTGCAGAAGGAGCACCAGCAACAACTCAAGTTAACCCAACAAGAGTCCCGTACGCGTGAACAAGCTGCAGAGGACAGAGCTCGATCGGCTGCCGAGCAGCTCGCACAGCTCAAGGTCTCTCTTGAGCGCATGATGCAGGAACGTGCCCAACTTGCAGAATCTTTGTCCTTAGCTGAAATGCGCATCGACGAGCTTGAGCAAGTCCGCAGCCAGCTCACCGGACGCATCAAGGAACTCCAGAGTGAGCTCGGCAGCAGAGAGCAAGAAATTGAAAAGCTTCTTGAGCAAAGCGCAGCAAGTGCTCGCGAATCACAGCGTAGGCTCGACGCGCTCGGGCGAGAACACCAGATCTCGCTGGCCTCTATTCAGCACGAAGTCGCAGAGGCTGAGAAGCGGAACCGTGAGCTCCAAGCTGAGGTTGAGAAGCTACGCACAAGCTTGCACGATCGAGAACTACGAGCAATTCGAGAGGCGGATGAACTAGAACGCTCGCATCAAGCTGCGCTCGCTCGAGTCAAATCTGAAACACGCATGGAGTTGGATCGCGCATTAGCAGCGGCCAATGAGCGTGCGATTCAGGCGGAGACCTCCCTGACCTCCGAGCGAGCTCGTGCAGAGGCGGAGCAGCGTCGTGCAGATGCTGCCGAAAGGAAGCTGACAGAAGAAAAGAAGGCCCAAGCATTGGCGCGCTTTGAGCTGCAGGAGAAGTACACTCGTTTGCTTCGCCGAGTATGCACTGGATCACTGGCGAAATCGAAGTCTAGACCCACACGCAGCTCCCATGTAGGTCACGCAAGATCCCAAGATACTGACGGTTCACTGTCAGCCGATGAAAGTCTGCATGGCCTCTATGGCGAGTGTGATCTGGATTCGGATGAATCCTCGAGTGAGGTCGAAGGACAGCCAGCTCGAGCCCCTGTTGTCAGCCGCTCGAGGAAGAGACAATCAAGGCCCATTCTTCCTACGATGAACAACGAGGTCTTCGGCCTGGAGCTTGAGATCTCAAAACTGCATTCCAGCCTCAAATCGCGAGAGGAGGAGCTGGAACATGAGAAGCAACGAGCAAAGCAGTTGGCCGAAGAACTCGACCGCGCTCAGGAGACGCTCGTCCAACTCATGCGAGAGGTCAGCACGCTCCACCAGGCGAAGGTGGAAGCGGAGACGATTGCAGAGGTCCATCGACGTGCACGTGACTCTCATGATGAATCAAAGAAATCCGTCACAGATGACATGGAAAACAAAGCATCGGATCTTGGTCCTGACGAAGGCGCTCAAGGCACTAGTCGAAACATTCGCCACTTGACTCATCAATCCAAGGAGACTGTGGAATCCAGTGTTGGCGACAGCGCATCTCTCCAAGCCATGGCAAATGCCGCCAATGCCGCGGCTGCCCTTGCGGCCCAACGAATCGCACATCTGGAAGGTGAAGTAGCACATTACAAGGCGCGGTTAGAGGAAGCCAAAGTGCAATCCATCGAAGAAGCCAAGCGAGCAACGCGTGAACGCACAGAACTTGAACGCCTATTGCGCCATGAATTAGATCAAGCTGACGCATCCGCACGGGAAACCCTGAGAAAAGTCGAAAGTGAACTAAAGAGGCAGATTCTGCATCTTCAGGCAGAACTCCAAGCGCAAAGACTCTCAGCGGCTGCTCGTGGGCCCCTTGAAAGTACGATGGTTCCGACCACGAGCGATGTTTCAGCAACGAACTCGAACCTACTAGAGGAACACATGAAGTTGGTCAAAGCGACCCAGGCAGCCGTACAAGAAGCTAACGATCGAGCCCGGGTTCTTGAGGAGCAGCTTGAGGCAGAGCGAGGCCAATTGGCCCCTTGTATGAATGCCTACAAAGAAGCGCAAAAGAAAATCGACGAGCTTCAATTTGAGGTGCAGCAACACGTTACCGAAATTGAGCGGCTCCAAGGGGTGGCAGAGGAAGAGCGGCGGCGTCATCTTCAGCTCATCGCTGAGCAGCAGCACGATATTGCCGAGCGCGAACAGCGGTTGGAAGATGTCGCGCTTCAGCGAGATCAACTTAATTTAAAGCTTGGTGAACTCGTTGAAAACTGCAAGCAGCTGCAGGCTCGAATCGAAGAGTTAGTCAATGAGCGTGATCTTGCACGGGCTGAAATCGAGGCCAAGGCTCTAGAACTGTCACGAGAACAAGCCTCGCACCACCGCACAAGGGAGGAACTCAAAGAAATGGAGCAAGCCGTTGAGCGTGCTAGGCAGGCAACAGGGCTTGCGAAGGCTGAGGCTCTTGTCGCAGGATTGAATCAGACGGTGAAGGAACGAGAAAAGCTTCTTCGTGCACGTGAGACGGAGCTCGACGAGGTTCGAGCTGAAATCGCCCGCATGTCACAGCGGCTCGCCGCCGAGGAGGAAAAGAAGGCGCGCGTAGAACGCGAATACGAGCGAGCGAAGCAGGACATTGAATCAGCCCGCGAAACTGCCAACCGTGAACGTGAACGTGCTGAGGAAGCAGAACTCCAGCATCGTCGTCAATGTGAGAAACTCGAAGAGGCGCTCAAGCAAGCACTTGCCAAGCAGCGTGACGAGGAGGCCAAACGCGACAAGGCGGAGCGTGAGCTCCGCGTTCGAATCACAGAACTCACCGAGGAATTCCGAAAGCGAGAAGAGGAGGCAAATGCCAAAGCGCAAGAAGCAGAGGCGCGAGCGCTAGCTCATGCCGATCGCTGTGCTGAAATCCAGCAGCTCCTTGATGCCGCTCGCGCGCGAGAAAAGCGAATCCAAGACATCCAACTAGAGAGTAGCGTTGCTCAGAGCAAAGCAACGGCTTTGACAAGCGAACTCGAAGCCATGCGAGCACGCCTCCAACAGGCATCCAGTGCGCTGAAATCGGAGCAAGAAGAGTCCGAGCGACAGCGCACCCAGATTCAACAGCTGCAATCTGCGCTTGAACGTGCCAAGGCAACGAGAGAGGCTGAAGCACAAGCATCAGCCGCTCACGTCCAACAGCTCGAAGCAAAACTCGACGAAAAGGACCGACAACTCGCCGATGTGCAACTCAAGGAGCAGCGGGCTCAAAACGAGTTACGACGACTAAGTGAAAAACTGGCCACTGCGGAGGCCGAACTAGAGACTGTCCAAGAACGTCTCTCGAACTTGCGTGACTCTGAGGAAGGCCGTGTCAGTGCGCTGTATGCAGAGAATACCAAGCTACAAATTGAAGCGCAGCAGCTCAAGTCTGAAATACGCTCGCTTGAAAGCGAAAAGTCGCTTGCAAAGCTTGCGCAGGATGACCTCATTCAACGACTCCAGCAGGCCGAAGCCAAGGTCAAGGTTCTCGAGAGTGAACTCGCAAGTCATGCAGAGCAGCGGGTGAACTGGACCAAGGAGCGTGCTGAACTCCAGCGCACGATTCAAGACATCCGCACGCAGCTTGAGCACTGCCGGGTTCAGCTCCAGACACGTACAGATGAGTTGGCCGATGTACGCTCCAAGCTGGTAGGTGTAACCCACGAGAAGGATAATCTTGAACGTGCCTTGGAAACCGCTCGCTCTAACGCAGAGCGTGCCTTGGAGCGCCTGCGTGAACAGCACGCGGAAGAGCTAGCAGCTCTACGCATGGACGGCAATCGGGCCGCCCAGGACCAAGGACAAGAGATTATGAGGCTGCGTGCGGATGCAAAGGCTGCTCGCGAGGAGTTTGAAGCGGAGCGTGAACGTCTGCTCCAGAAGAACGGTGCTCTTAGTCGAGAGCTGGAGGCTGCAAAGGCTGAGATTGCGCAACGCGGTCGTGACATCGCACATCTCCAGAGCCAGGCAGCACGAGAAGTCGAAATCTTGAATCGCCGAATTGCTCAACTCACTGAACAGGAGAAGGCACTTGTTGAGCAACTCGAGCGCGAGCGAGCCTTGGCTGAGAAAGAAGCAACCCGTGCGGCACAAGAGGCTCGTGAGCGAGTCGCGCAGGTCGAGCAGCAACTTCGTGAGGCCGCAGAGCGTGCGGACGCGGCTAATCGTGAAGCAGAGGCTCTTGTAAAGAAGTTGGTTGCGGACGCTGAACAGGAGCAACAGCGCTCATTCGAAAAGATTCAACAACTCACTTCGCAAATTGAGCAACTTGAGAACAAGGTTCGTGCTCTACTTGCTGAAGAGCGTCAACGCGCAGATTCTGAACGTGTACTCATTGCAGATATTGAGACAAAGTGCGCGGCTCAAGTACGTGAGGCTCGAGCAGAGCAGCAACGCGCACAAGCTGCGGCTCAAGCGACCAAAGATGAGCTCGCTCGTGAACGTGAGCGCTGCATCGAACTTCAAGAAAACTTGCGGGTAGCGAAAGAGGCCGAAGGAGCTGTGCGAGCCCAGGCTGCAGAACGCGAGCTGGCGCTCATCGAAAAGGCGGCCAAAGACATGGCGGAGGCTCGTGCAGCGGTCCTTCGGGAGGCGGAGGCGGAAGCCGAGCGCCTGCGTGATTCAATTAATCGCCTCACAGATGCCAAGACACGAGCGGAACAGCAACTTCAGCTCGAGCAGAATCGACTTCATGAGATGGAACTGACCAAGGCTGCGCTGGACAATGAGCTCAAATCGGCACTTGTGGAGCTACGCACCGCTAACGCTCGAGCTGAGGACTTGGCGTTGCAACTGAGTCAACTCAAGGCAGAAAGAGCAAGACTAGTTGAGCGCGAGGAGTCGCGGCAGGCGCAGCTTGCGTCCGAAATCACGGAGCTACAGAAAGCCCTGAAGGATGCGGATGCTAATGCAGTTGCTGCTCAGCACCGGGTTAAGGTGCAAGAGAAGGAACTGGATCGTTACCGCGACGAGCTCCACCAAACCCAGCGCCGCATCCAGCAACTCGAGGATGAGAAGCAGGAAAGCGAACGCAATGTACGGGCAGTGCAAGCTCAACTCGTCGCGGCGCAGGCTGAGACCGCGCGCCTGACTTCAGAGCTTGCCCGTGCGAATGCTGACATTGGCGTGGCCGTTGCCGCGCGAGAGGCAGATCTCGCAGCATGGCAGCGTGAGCGCGAAGACGCAAGTCGTCAACTTGCAGTTACAACACAAGGCTTCGCAGAGCGCATCGAAGCCCTGAGTCGCGAGCTTGACGAACGCGAATCAAAGATCCAAGCGCAGGTCACCGAGATCACACAGCTGGTTGCAGATCGCGAGCGCCTCCAGGCACGACTCAAGGCTGCAGCACAAGAAGCCGAAGCCCGTGTCAAGCAGGCGGGTGAGCAAGGTGAAGCCAGCGAGGCTCGCTTACGTGCTGCTCTTGTAACCGTAGAGGCCGAGAACTCGGCATTAAAGGACAAGGTCGTTCGTCTCGAGAACGATATCGCTCGTGCAACCTCTAGTGAAGCCCGAGCCCATGCTATCCTTCGAGAACGAGAGGCTGAAGTCGACGCAAAGAACGAGGAGCTCAAGCAACTGCACGCTCAACTTACTGCTAAGACTCAGGAGTTTATGGAGCTGCACACTGACCTTATTCGTCGCCTGAAGATCACGACTGCCGCAGGCGCAAAGAGTGCAAAGGCCCTATCAGCTCAGCTTGAGGAGCTCTCACAACGGCACGGTGAAGTTGTCAAGTCATTGATTATGTGCAAGCAGCAGCGCGACCAGTGCGCCTTGGCAGTCCGTTCAGGGCAAAAGCTTGCCAGAAGATTAATTCAAGCATTCCGTCGTGTTGCCGCACTGGCAATCGCGATTGCTGATGAGCCTGGATTGGATGTTCAGACTGCAGAGGACGCCCGAACGAAGATCGCCAATCAAGTGAAGTGGTGCGATCAGCAAGTTGCCAGATTGGATCCTCTACGTGGAACCGAAATGTCTCTCTTCTCTCCGACCAACCACGAAGAGCTTCGGACCTCAGGTCTGGATCAATCCATGGGCGATAGTCGATTCGGTTCATCGCCTCTTACAGGCCTTCAAGCGTCTGAAATGGCCACCCAACCAGGTGAGGCAAACCTGGAGCTGCAGGAACAGGCGCAGTTGGAGGCAGCGTCTGCTGAAAAGCGAGCAGCGGAAGCGCTCAAGCTCCTGGACGAGCAGGTTGTGGCAACGAATAGTCGCATCGCAGAGATGCGGTCAGCTATCGATGCACTCTCAGAGCAGATTGGTGCCATTTCGGGCTTGCCTGTAAATGTTCCCATCACCTCCGTCGGACAGGCCGCGACCAGTGGTCTTGTGCCAAACGTTCCTGAGCTGTCGTTCGCAGGTCTCGCTTCCCAGCACGTTCAGGAGGTAGATCGTGTCGAGTTTGTCCCGACAAACCAGAGCCAGCGGTCGGCTAGACGTGAGGATTATGATCAGCAGACTGTCCAGCAATTCCAGCATGTCACACTCGCGGGAGACGTCACTGAGGAGCAGAATCGCTCCGTAGTTTCTCAGGCTAGCACCTCCTCGACGCAAAGCCGTACTTCGAATCGACACGCGATCATCCAGTCGCCCAAGACGGGCAAACTCGTACCCCCTCACGTGAATGCTGCGTTGTCAGCAGCCACTTCCGCGAGTGCACCTGGAAATGAGACTAACTCACATGCTCCGGTCTCTTACACTCGCGAGGTGATTCCGGACACTTTGGTAAGAACCGTCTCTCCGGTTCGCAAATCCGCACGACCTCGAGTCGAAACTAGGTGGTCTGAGCCGGCTCAAGAGCCAACAGTCCAGGTTCAGGTGCATCAAGATGGAACAGTTACAACCCATATTACGTCCCCCAAGCCTTCTCCGCTCGCGGCCATCACTCCCCTGCCTCCTCCGAGTGAAAGCGTTCAACCTTTGCCATTCTATGCAGGTTCTGTGGGATTAGCGGAGCATCGCCATCGTCAATCGCGCTCACGCTCACGCAGCGCGTCCAGAAGTCAATCACGATCACGTTCAAGATGCCGTCTCGGTGTCTCAGATCTCCTCTCTAACACTAGTGGAACTGGCGGAGCGAGTCCCTATGTGAGCCCAGAATCACCCCGCCGTGTAAATGCTGGCTCTCAGGGATTGCAGACTCCTACAGGCAAGCGTCCTTCTGGTGCCAGTACGGTATCGACGGCGCTCGGAGGTGTTACGCTCGAAACAGTGCGGCAGGCTCCCCACGCGGGAGGCCGTGTCACGGTTCAGGTCGCCAGGGCACCGATCTCGCCAGTATTTACTCGCGATGCCCACAAAGGTGTGAGCGAGGAGTCGTTCGCGCAAGCACAAGTAAGGATCTATGCGTCGCCAAGTACCGACGCTGTAACCCCCACACGAATCATGGCTCCTGGTCGTGAGCACTCGAAGGATGTGTCCCGGGCCAGCGAAGGCGGTGATAGCATCCAATACCCAGCATCATCGGGTAGTGGCTTGAACGATGAGGTTCTCTATCAAGTCGGAAGCACTTCAGGTGGATCATTAGACTTCCAAATCACTCCGACCGCGTCAACTGAAGCGACCGACAGCCAAATCGCTCGCAAGCTTGGAGCAAGCGAACATGATGGAGAACCCTTGCACACAGTTCTTGAAGGCAGCAGCGAAGAGCGCAGTGGGCCCTCAACAGATGAAACTAATGCTACGACAAACGCACACCAGCACCAACCGAGCGCGAATAATCCGGATGCTCTCGGAATGGAGTCGGAGATCCTAAGTACTCCTAGAGCACGACTCGGCTATTCACACGGAGCATTCTCAATGCGTGAGGACTACCCAGGCACGCGTCAAGCTCCGTACACTGCCCCTCAGAGTGCGCCTCATCCAAAGGCAGTCTCTCGCACTCAGGACACAAACATTGTTGGTGAAGCATTGCAACCGGAACTCCAGGAATCGGTATCAAACGCGCCAACCGCCTTGTCGCAGCTGATGGAGGCATATGATGATCAGACTACGTCCTCGGAAGAAGACAAGAATGAGGCAAAGGATACATCGAACACCTCGAGCTCACACACCTCGGCTCTTTCAATCTATAACAGGCACCCTCTTCTTCGCAATCTGGATGAAGTGATCCGTGAGTCGAAGAAGCTTTTAGCCGCAACAGCGAGTGAAACTCCAGGCAAAGCAGGTGTAGGTACTCAATCTTCTCGTCAGGGCTCGTCCTCGGCTTTTAACACTGTAGCGATGGTAGCCGCTGATGGTCAAATTGATTACACGAATCAGTTCGGCGAGAGAGATAAAGCTGAAAGTGATGCTGGGGTCGGCATGCCATCGACACTAAGCTTATCTTTCGAAATGCCTGTCCCAAGAGATGCGCCCCCTGCCCAGCATGAAGCGCGGACATCGTCCAAGCCTCGTCCTCCTGCATCCCAGCAGCTGGCGGCACCCGGTCGAACATCACGACCCCAATCTCAAGGCCCAAGTCACTCTTTCCGACCATCTCGTGGATTTCTTGCCCAGGCAACAGAAAGCAGTACAAGGGATAGTGTATGGAGCGGATTGCGGAACGGCAAAAGCAAGAGTCGAAGCAGAAGCCGTGACCCTCCTGCCTGGCGATAAATTGAGTTGACCAAGCTCGTTTAAACATTTCTCGCCCATCATTAGACGAGCCGCTGCGTCTAATTCTAATAAGCTCAAATAAACTACCTATAGGTCAAATGTTAAAGTCCCAAACGGTCAAAATCTCGTCAAAATCTGATAACGAGCCCGCATCAGAGAGCTGGGATCATTCATACTTTATTTTACGTATGGTACAGATATTCAACATCCAGTTCTGCGGAGTGGCTAGCTGTGGATTGTTACACTCGATGGAGCTTGTGAGGGCGGATGGCTCCCGGCGGCAGCGAGTGCGCCCTTCAACGCGCTAAGCCTTGTGTCGAGGTCGCGGATAACTGGGTCATCAATTGTAAACATTTTGCACGCAAGCAACTGTTGTCTCTCGTTTTCCAGACGTGCAATCTCACTCTGAAGGTTGAGAGGTGGAGGGTTTACCTGCGAAGTAGATGGAGCGAGCGAACTCAAATCGGAATTGCCCATAGGGATTGTCCACGCATTCCCTTTGAGGAGAGCTGACGACGGCTCGCTGGCCTGGTTGCTATACTGCTGATAGCTATGAACTACTTTGTTCGCAACTTTTGTCTGCTTCGCCTCAGCTGCAGCAGCCACATCGGCGTTGGACACAAGTTCCGAAGCTGCTCGAGCGGCAGCATAGTCTTGCGCTACCTGCTGTGGGGTGGAGCTGTGTCGATTGCCCCCGGGATGACGAGGCATGACTGTCTGCTCTGCGAAGGCTCGCGCAATCTGTTGAGATGCAAGGCTCGGCGTACCTGCAGCGTTCAGTGGTCCTGTAGGGACCGTAGTCGTTGTAGTCGTTGTCACGGTTCTGGCCTGTGTAATGCCGGCAGTGGGATTCGGTGGTATCACATTCGTCGTGGTTGTTGTCTGAACAGCCGGCTGTGGAGCAAAGGAGCCTGCTTGGCCAAGAACATCTCCCATAAGCATGGCGGTGCTGGTGGGGTCACTCGCTCCTTGCAAGAAGGCCGCAGCTGCAATGTCATGCTCAGTGACAGGTACGCGCGAATAACTGTTTGGGTCTGCTGCTAGGCTTTGCATTGCATTCTGTTGCTTCTGGATTTCAGCCAAACCCGCGGTTTCAAGTGCTAAGCGTGCAGCGCTGACTTCACCTGGCGGCGGGTGTGCAACCGCACTCAGAAGCGCATCTACTTTGCCTTGTCGCGATGCGGAAGTCGCAGCTGCGACGGCAGCCCCCTGTGGAACATATCGAGAGAGTAGTTCTGCGTTGAATTGCGCGGAGTCGGTGCGGTCAGCGCCAAGTGGGCTCAGATTAGGGGCAGGACCGCCCTCGGGCAGCATTGATGCCACCTGAGAAAGTCCAGAATTGGGCTGATTCAGATTGCCAAATGTAGCAGTCGAGGGAGCTTGATTGGAGGTGGGAAGTTCGGTCTCAGCGAGCAGTTGCGCGATGATATCCGAACCGGATCGTTGATTGGGGCGCGCTGATGAGGTCTCGCCGGCAAGTAGGGCATTTAGCTCCCGCTTGATCGAATCCAATTCCGCAGCATCTCGCCGTACACCGAGCTCCTGTTGCTTAGCCAAGTACTGGAGACGAAGGCGATGCAAGTCCTTCCGCTCGAGCTGCAGGCGCTCCTCTTGTTCTTGTTCTCGCTCCTTCTTGAGACGTACAGTCTCTTGGAGAGCCCGAACGAGCTGTGTCCTCAGCTCCTTGACAGCGTTCTGAGCGTTCGTCAGCTGGTTCGTGATATCCTTAATTTCCAGATCTTTCTCCTGGAGCGCGGCACGAAGCTGTCCAACATTACTCTTGTGCCATCGTGACTTGTACACTCTGAATTCTTCGTCAAGTTCATTATATCGCGTCTGAGCAGCCACAAGTCTGGACTTCACAAGGTCATATTGACGTCTCAGTTCGTCATGAACCATGCGAACCATGCCAAGCTGGTGCTTATGTTGGTCCTTCAGTCGCTGGATTTCCAATTGCGCAGCCTTTTTCACCGAGTCGATCTCGGTATTGAGCATGGCGGTGCGCTTCTGAAGCTCCTCCTCTCCGAGGCGAAGGCGCTTCTCTTGTTTCTCAACGTCAAACAGTGCTTCTTTGAGCTTCTTCTCGAGACGAGTAATCTCCTTCTGGCGTCGCGCGAACGCCTGTTCTCGGATAATCTCCTGCTTTCTCCACTCCGCCTCCAGCTCGCGCAACCGCTCCACCTCAACTTCTTGCAGCTTGGCGGCCCACTTCGCTTTCTCTGCCTCTTTCCATGTCTTGAGTTCCCAAGCCACCTGGTACTGCATCTGAGCACGAAGCTCCTCCTGGATCTGCATAAGTTGCGCCGTCAATCCTGGGGGTAGGTTCGCAAAAGAAGCCTGATTAGTACCACCAGACATAGGTGGCAACGGCGCAAACTGCACGCCTGCAGGAACTTCAGGGTTAGGAACGCTTAGCCCGGGGATTTGTTGTGGTGGAATCTGATTAACGGCAATTTGGGGAGGGGGCTCGACCTGTGGTACACTTGGGCGATGCTGCTGCTGATGTTCCTGCTGATACTGCTGCTGCTGATGTTGTTTCAAGCGCTGATCAGGCGCTGCAGCTAATTGACCCGAGGGTGGGTTAGCCGATTCTTCCAATTCTGTAGATTGACACACGTTTCCACTGTTTGCATCACTTACATTGCTATCTTGGCCCAGAGCGTCCCATTCACGAACGTCTTCGAACAGTTGATCATGAACTGGGGTAGTTGTCGAACCACCGGCACCGCCGGCACCGCTAGTACCAACGATTGATTCCGCGGATTCATAAAACATGAGATGAAGTGTGCAAGCAAGGCCTGACGGAAGAGCAATGGGTCTACAAGTGGGGAGGGGTTCGAGGTCCAAGCAGAGCATCGTCAGTGACAGAGGAATTCGTGAATGGCATGGAAAGTAGGACAATATACACAAACGTCCACCAAGACCTAATCCAAGGTTATCTGGGGCCACTTACTTCTGAATGAGAACCACGTCCTCAGGCGTCATTTGAGCAATCCTACTGAGCTCGGTTCTGGGATCAAACTTGAGGTTCACAGTTGCAGGTCGCGATGGATCTGCATGCTGAAACTTGACAGAGAACTGTTGTTGTAGCTGCCTGATTAAATCAGTCGTACTACCAGGGAAGAGGTGGTGGCTAAAGCTCTTCCAGTCGGGTGTAGTTGCAGAGATCTCACCTGCTTGCGGTGGCTGCTGCCCGGCCTGCGGTAGGAGCTGCAATGGAGATGATTGGCGATTGTGGAAAACGGGCGAAACGCACACAGCGGTGTAGCCAGCCAACGAAAACTGGTCCTCACCACTCACGCTCACGGATGGGTCGTAAGTTAGGGCGAGGCCAATGATGCACTGGTGAGGCCCCGGCAGTTGTGCTGTCTCGCTACCCTCCATGGCTCGCTACAGTGAGAGATACAAGCGTGCGAAGGTATGCAGGGTGAATTAAGCCACGCACTACGGCAAGACACGGAGCCCATGCGACGAGTAAGCTAACCGCTCTCGAAGATAGATATGATCATCCAGAAGTTCTGGTGGATATGCGAGGCTAAAGGAGGATATCCAGCTGGCACTCAATACAGCACGATTCGATGCTCCGAATAGTAGCACCGGCATTGCCCCGCACTCGCGTCATCACGCGTTACATCCACTCGAACGTCGTGCAATCAACGGAAACAAAGAGCCGTTACATAAAAAGTTAAACCAGAGAGATCCTATCCACCCGCAAACGGCCCGTTTTCAAATTTTGGGCGAAAATTTGACTCACACACTACAACATCAATTTCTTGAAATCTCACGAGGAGGTGCATATCTGCATTTACTAATCATCTGTAACTACTTAGAACGGTGTTACTAACCATCTCAGCGAGTGCCCTGCGTGAGTACCCTCCATGAGTAGCGAGATTGAGCAGAAAATTCAGTCACTCATCCAGGAGGCTCTCTGCGCAGAGCAGGGGAACTTGTGGCTTGATCTGGTGAGCTCAAGCCACGCAAAGCGCCTTGCCCCACTCATCCGTGCGCTGGATCAATCAATACGCGAGTACAAGCTAGTCACCTCACCGTCAGAGGTCAAGAATCCTCGAATCTCGAAGTCCGGAGAAGAGCCCGAGCATGCGCGCTTTGCAGAGGAAGATGCCCGTGAGTCGCGCACGATTTCCTATCCCGCTGCCATCTCGCAGCGGGTCCAAGTGGTCCTGGAGCAATTTCGTACGGGTAAAATGCCTCAATTCTACCATAGTTACACGAATCTTAGCGTCCTCTATGCAGATCTGGACCGAAAAGCAGAGGAACTCGTGCGGGCTCATTTGATAGACAGGGCGGCGGAAACAGAGGTCAATGTAACAGGAGACGAAGTTGAGCGCGCGGCTCGCATCAGGTCCGTGACAATGAGTGTAGCTCACTCGAATAAGCTCAACCCGCTACGAGCTATTTCGGGAAGTTTCCGATTCAACCAGTTCCGTGACTGCTTTGAGCAGCACCAGGGACGAATGGAACTCAATCGTGTGTTTTCACACGAAATAAGGGCGTTAACCGAGTCTCAAGCGTGGATGCTGCCGTTGTTGCTTGACGCACCTCCATTCCAAACAGGCCATGACTCGCAATTCAGTACGGAACGGTTCAAGGAGGGAAGTTTGGAAAAGGCCTTGCGAAGGTTGGTTGAGGAAGCAAGCCACCCCAAGCCTGAGCCTTTGCTAGAGTGTTCAACTCTTGGCCTGAGTGTGCTTCACACCCTCGCTGTTAATGACGTCGCCCTCGCTGCTCGGATATACTCATGCGAGCGCGACCGGAGGAAGAAAAGGAAGGAATTGTTGCGTTTGAAACAAAATAAGCAGCACGCACTGCATCTCCAAGTTGATGAAAGCGATGCATTAGGAGATGTCATATTGACGATATACAACTATGGAGACCTGCCTGGTATTTTGGACAAGGCAATTTTCAGGCTTGTGTACCTTGTTATCAAATATGACGAAGCCGCCAACACCCGATCATCATTTGACAGGTTGCGCCTATCGGATGTAATGACCTGCTTGGCATATGCCATTACAATCAGTGCACGGTCGAACTACACTGCTATCAGCCAGCAAAGGCATAACGAATTGAGGCCCGCCCGGGCGCTCCTTCGGCAGACAGCTGCGCAGACCCTGGGTCTCGCGTATTCTGTACTTTTCCCTGTGTCCTCAGCTATCGATTCGGAGCAGAAAGAGTTGCACGAGTCAGAAGATATGTGGGCCTCTCAACAACTGCGAAAGGAAGTACTGCCGAATCTCATTCGTGCTCTGGGATATGACGGACCCGTTGGATTTGAAGCAGATGAAGCGCTGGTTCAGGAGGCTGAGCGCGAACGGGAACGACTATATCGGGAGTATACTGTGGAGTCCTGCAAACGACTTGAAGCTTTGCAATCGAAACTTGCATCACAAAGTGTCGGCATGCTACACCAGGCGGTTGTACGACCCATGAGAGCATTGTTGTACACTCTCAGTCAGTCGCTGTCGCCCGAAGAGCCGGTCTCCACTACAGAACCCGGCGCCGAAGCCAACAGCCCCTGGTCACTTAGTGAGTCGTATTGCGACTCACGTCGCTTGTTCCGGCATTTGTTGGATTTTCCAGAGACCGCCACTCGAAACACACTAATCAATCTGTCACTGGATATTGATGCAACAATGGGTATGAAGGAAGACTGCGTGGACTTTGCATTCAAGCCTGATGATGCTATTGGAGTTGAAAGCACTTACATTTGCATGCTTGATGCTTGTGGACTGGATGTTGAATCGCGTCCTCTCTACGCTAGCTGGTATGGATCCCCAAGCGTAGAAGATGAGCCCGAGGCCAACACTCCTGATACTTCCGAATTCGATCGTAGCAACACGCATGAAAGTCTGGATAAGTTGATTCATGAGCACCGGACAGAGCCATCTGGACAGCCCAAAGATGTGACAGAGCTGCCTGTCTCATCACCAATGAAATCTGCAACTCTACCTCAAGCGCAACTTGCCAAGGAAACTAAATCGACATCTGTTACACCACAGACTGAAAGCTGGATGATGAATAACGACTTGCCACCACCTCTGGACGACGAGTTTAGTTTGGATCCAGATGAACTTTTAGGCGAAACTGACTTTGATCTCCCAGGCCCACCGATTGATTGGAAAGCCTTTGGACTTGAGGTTCATGAGGATAAGACGGTTAGCTTTATAGACAGCGCAATATCAGCTAATCCAAGTACCGGAGCGCTACCAGCGGCAGCGGCAGCGGCAGCGTCACCGATCCAGTCTCAAGTTCAAATCGTTAAAACAGTCAAGATCCTTAGTGAGGCCGAAGAGGCCGACAGGATGAGAAGAGCGTTGTATGGTTTTAAGGATGAGTAACTGTTGAGCTAATATTACCTCTGGAATAAACACTGGAACTGTAAACTGAGAATATCGTTACTCCATCTTCGCCTTGGTGCGAATGCTGTTCTTCTGAGAAGAGGAACGCACTCGACCGATGATTAGCGCAAGGAGGAGAGTAGTATAAGTTGCTACTGAAACAATAATGCCCTGGGTTAATCGTTTGGGCCAATAGAAAAATCGCACGACGAACTCTCCTGTGCGATTCAAAACGGCAGCACGTCCGATGCCTGCATTGGCTGATAGAGCATCATTAGGGCCGTCAAGCAGCTGATGATCCTGATCTAAGACTTCGAATCTCCATCCTGGGGCAAACACATCTGAGGTGACAAGCACTGACGGTGAATGCGATACTTTGACCTTCACGGTCATCTCGTTCGGAGTTATAGTTACAACGTCTGCTTTTGCGGTGAAGTTTGGGTTCTCACCAGCCGGTGGCACATTTTCAACATCTTTTGCGAGTAAGTGAACTCGTTCACCCCACTTAGTGGGGAGTGTGGTGATATCGCGAAGGGCGAGGGCCGAGCTGGAGTCGTTCCACTCCGGGGCGAGTCCCTGACGATGGATCCTGGACGCTTGAAGGATGATTGCTCGCGGTTGCGGGTCGTATTCTCGGTTTGTCCACTTATTCACCCCATGCGAAATGCTTACAAAGTGGGAAACGCCTAGTGCATTGCAGAGGCTTTGTGAGCAACACCCAGTAATCAAGGACCAAGTCTGGGTGGTATAGTCCTGGGGTGCGCGCTTCATTGCATAGTTGCAAGCGCGTACGAAGGAGGCAGGGAGGAATGTATCATACCCTGACGCCTCTGCAAGGTCGTGAATTCCGGCATGGTTCAGCAATTCATGTTCCAACATCACAACTCGAGCTCCAGGTCTCAACTCAGATCGGAGTTTGTTAAGATCCTCAGGTCGCATGCGGAAGTTTTCGCTTGAAATCGTCCTCAAATACGGATAGCCAAAGTATAACAACTCTCCAAACACGATGATCACAATGAGGAGTGTAGTTATGGAACGAATCATACGAACGGCAGATGCACTGAGAGCTGCTGCAAGTGCACGGTGCCGGGCGAACGTGGCGCCTAGTAGCAGCGCGATGAGAGTGAGAACCACAGTAGCGATTTGAGCTGCTCGCTTGAACTGCTTCAACATGAAGCGGACAATAGCATTTCCAACGACCGGGGATGGCCACATCGGAGACATACCGCCAAGAATGACATCTTCATTGAGGAATCCATTTTCTTTCAGCTTGATCCATCCTGGCACTGTGTTTGGTGGAAGTGGAGGGATGGGTGTTTTAATCGCTGTCGCTACTCCTGCCGGATCCAGTCGCAAGGTATCAGCCAACCAAAGGTACACGAGCCAGATTGCTCCGACAGCGCCAGCCGCTTGCACAATCACACGGAAAGCCTCATGCTTGCGAGATGTGGACTTGCCGTTGGGCTGGGCCGCCACAGCAAGCTTCACCTCTTCCGGCTGTGTGGTCTGCAAAATCACGTGAAGACCTCGAGCTGCGAGCCATATCACAAAGAAGCTGACGATTAATACGAACCGACTTGGGGCACGGAATCGCCACAAGAGCGGATCTATGTGGAAGTAGAGGGCAAAAAATGGTGTCGCATCGCCAACCGCAATTAGAGCTGCAATGACCATTGATGATGTGATCATAATACGATTGCGTGAGAAGCCGGGCGCAAAGTACCCAATTGAAGCAAGTACTAATGCGGTCACTGATACAAAGCCTAAGCCTTCCCATGGACTCCAGCTGCCGCAAAAAGGATTTGTGCCACGTTCATCACCCAATGCATGAGGAGCGATGAACCGCAGAGCGTCCCATGCCGGTGCGCCGTGTGAAAGTGCAAATGACAGTGACTTCACCGATGAGCGTTGCGAGTTAGCGACTGTTTCCATATACGGCCACAATTGGAACGCGCAGAGCGCGGCTGACATGCTGCCGAGTGCCAATGCCTTGACAGCGGTCCAGAGTGTTGCGGAAACCAGATCCACAGACTGTGAGAGTGGAGTTTCAGTTGACCAGGGCTTCACCCATAAATAGGGGGTTTCTTCTGCATCGCTACGAGGCAGAATGACGTTTGCGATAATCCCCGCCACTGTAAAGCATGCGATACCAACGAGCGAGATGTAGACCACATGAAGGTGACCGGACTGTACCATAAGCGCGAACGCTAATGCTGCGTGGATTGTAGTGCTCACTCGATTGGAATTGAGCGCTCTCAGCCAAAGCCAGAAGACAAGTGGCAAGTAGGGATACGTTACGATGATATCAATGTGACCAGCAAACGCGTGACTCATGCCGAAACCGCCAAGAGCGTACATAATTCCTCCCATGAAGGACGCTAAGGCATGGAACTCCGCGTGATGGAAAAGCAGACATCTCATAAAGTACATCGCCAATGCTGTGTGGACGAGAAATGTGACCTTAATCTCCCAATCTACTGGAAGCAGGTACTGAAATAGAGTCGTGAAGTATACAAGTGAATGCGATCCTGTCTGGAAGGGGCCTCCAGCAAAGATCGTGTGATTCCAAAGGGGCCAGATATTGCGGTGGAGCCATGAGGTGACAAAGGCCCGTTGAGGATACTGCAGGGTGGGCATATCTGTACCGCTGCCCAAGAATGCTTCGCTGGTGGTGAATAGGGGTGCCAAGCCCAGCAAGGCAGTGATGAACGAGGCGAAGAGCGCACCCCACTCTGAGCTAAGGAAGATTTCAACGCCGCGGAACGAGACGTACGAATCCGTGGACCATGTTAGCAGGTGATCCTGCATCGGGAGAGGGGGTGATCGCTTACCCTGCGCGGCGCTGATATGCCTTCCCGAAGCATGATGTTCATTTGAAGCATCCAGGCTTCGGGGCTGCGCGTCAGAACGCGGGCCATTGTGTGACATTGTGGCCTCGCCGAAGGATCTGCTATGCAAATAAACTCAGTTTTGATGGGAATTTGAGATTAGATCAACTAGCACACACCCACGACACGAGATATACAAGCTTGGAAAAAGAGCACAAGCCGTCCAAATTTTCGAAATCTTGGGTTTTCAGAGTGGTCGAGCACGCCGGGTTGGGCGAGACCGAAAGGACTCATGACATCTATGCCATTGAGCAGCACTGAAAATCAAGACACAGGACTACGTATCGCTTTATGAAACAATAGAGATGATGATGATGATGTTGATGATGAAGTTAAGCAGGCGCTGACTATGAACGATAGACGGTGCTGCCGCTTGAGACCTCTGCCTAGTTCCAGCCCTTGAAAAAGCTTGTAACAGGCTGAGGCAACCAAGCCGAGCGCTTCTCTCTCTCGGCCAAAACCTTCTGCGTCTGTGCTGGTGTGAGCTTGAGAACGGCTGAGAGGACGGGGAAACAACGGTCGAAATCGTTGGTCAGAAGGTAGTGCATCACCACAGAACGGACATATTGCAATGGGACGCGCGGGCCTTGGCCTGCAGTCGGCGACTCTCCCACGTCAACTGCAGCTGCGGCAGCGTCTGCCGCAGCCCTAACTACTGCCTCATGAGAGTCGGTTGAAAACGTCCTACCACGTGCACCCGAGTGGTCTGCATCGTCGTAATCGGTAACTTCGGTCAACGATTCGTCCTCCACTGGCGCACTGGAGTCGTCCAGGACAATGAGAGGGCGACCGTCCTCTGTCACCCCCATCGTTCTGGAAACGCCTACTGTGGTGATACTTGAGCGGCGAACCTTCGTGAGCGATTCGGAACGGGTCAGAGTACTGGTGGCGTGATGCCGGTTCTGCTGTTGTTGTCGCTTGCTCTCCTCGACGATAGGCGGCTCCTCCGCAGTTTCTTCAACAGCTTCCGCATGTGAAGGTGGCCTTGCACGGCGCTCAACACCGGCAGATTCTTCATCTCCTTTGATTACGATATCCAAGTGCTCTTGAGCCTCGGCTACTGCTGATGCTTTAGCACGCGCGAGCTCTAAGGCATCTAAGAGCTCAACAATACGTGCCTCAAGCTTGGAATTCTCTTCTTGCTTTGCAGTGGCTTCGCTCTGGCGTTGCGACAACTCCGTTTCGAGGCGCTGAACTCGCCCTCTCAGATCATCCGCCTCGTTTTGGACTTCCCAAAGCTGTTTCTCGAGATCGGGGTCAGGTTTGGAGGCCTGAACAGCGCTCAGCGATGCAAGTTGAAGCTCGTTCAGAGACTTCTCGAGAGCTTCAACTGTGGCCTGGGATGACTCTAATTCCTTATGCTTTGCATCCAGCGAATCCTGCAGAGTTTGAATCAATCCTTGAAGCCTGTCGACCTCACTCTCGAGCTGTCGTGTGCGATCGCTGTCTGTTGCATCCACAAGCTTGGCCCTGAGAACTTCCATCTCGTGGCTGGCGTGATTTGCATTATCCTTTGCATCTTCGAGTTGGCTTTCAAGCTCCCAGATGCGTTCCTCATATCGGTGCTCAGTAAGTTTGAGCTGACTCTCGAGCTCGGTCTTACGGCGCTCGAGTTCTTCAAGAGCAGATCTTAACTCTTCCATCTTATTCTCGAGGCCTTGCTTTTGTTCGAGGGTCGTCTCGAGTGTCTTGGTTAGTGTGACAACTGCTTCAGCATTGTGCGCACCTTGCGTGGCCACGCTAATTTCAGTCTCATGGTGGCGACTCAGTTCAAGTCTCAGGTTATCGATCTCCTCTTCGAGTTGACGTGTTCGGCCTTCAAATTCGGCCTGTGCTCGGGTGTACGCAAGTTGTGCCTCGTGCATTTCATGCTTGAGCTTGTCGAGCTGCAAATGGAGCGATGAATTCGCCTGCTCCGCGTTAGCCAACTTGTGCAGGGCCTGCTCCAGATCGAGTTCAAGAGCCAACTCTCGCTCGCTTTGTACGTGTGAAAGTGAGGGGACTTTCTCAGTACCAGAGAGTGGAGATTGATTCTGCGGTGCATCCTTGTTCGACTCGACGTTAGACAGAGCTTCACTGTCTTGGCCGAGTGAAGCATCCACCTGCTGCTGTGATAGCCGATGAATCGAGCGAATGCGCGCCAAACCTGCTTCCAATAGCTGACATCGCTTGGTTCGGGTAGCTAGCTCCTCGCCTGCAATGAGTAAGCGTGACTGGGTCTCCCGCAGCTGTTGGGCGTACTTAGCAACATCGGATTGTGAGGTCGTCAGGGCCTTCCGCAGATCCAATACCTCAGTCCGCAGGTTTTCCAGCTCCTTTGTCAATTGCCGAATCAACGATGACTTCTGGAAACGAGGAGAGGCCTCAACAACCTCAAAGGTTTCTTCCATATCCGGCTTCTCAACATTAACAAGGAGAGCGGGTTTGCTCGAAACAGTTGACTCGACTTTTGCTGACTCCGGGCCCGCCACCACATAGTTGTTTGAGCCATCAATGCTTGGGTCTTGAGCGTATGCGGACAAGTCGAGGTTTTGTACGTGGCTTAGGGCAATGTTATTGCAGGCGCTTTGATCACTGGACTTAGCATCAAGGTCAAGTGCACTCTTAGTCTTGGACAACAAGGGACTTTGCTCGAAAATATACAGTTTCGCCGCTGCTGCCTCAGCTGAATGCGCCTCAACAAGCACTCCAGAAAGCACCTGGGATCGCATCGCTTCGAAGTCAAGAAGCCATCGAGTCTGAGCCTCCTCCCATGCGACGACGCACTCTCGGACATTGCGTCGTTCTTCATCAAGCTCTTCGTAAGCCGCCTGAGTCCGGAGTTCCGCTTCCTCTAATGAATGGAGTGCAGCTTGAAGTTCAGATTCACGCTCTCGCAATCTAGCCTCCAAATCCCGCTTCTCATTCTCGATCCTCTCACGCTCAGCCTCCAACTCACGTGCGAAGTTAATCGAAACTTCTTCGGCTCGCCGAGAGGACGAGCGTAGGATTTCGATTTCGTTGTTTTGGCTTTCAATGCGCGCCTGCAAGCGCTGAATTTCTGCCTCAAGGGTAGCTCGTTTATATGCCAAATCGTCGGCTCGAGCAGTTTCATGTTGAAGCTGTGCCTCAAGCTCAGTTACTCTGTGCTGAATCTCGCGAACCATGGATTGTTGTGCCTCGAGGGAGGACCGAGCATCCTGATTACTGAAGGTGGCTACTTCCAACCTTGCGTTTGCTGCGTCGAGATCCAGCTTGAGTTTAGATTCACGTGACTCTGACGCGAGCGATCTGGCCTCCTCTTTGCGAACTGACTCTTCGAGAAGCTGAATGCGTGCCCTCTCATCTTTCAGGTGATTCTCCAGTTGGACGACTTGGGCCCTCAGCGATTCGCATTGGGCACGTGAGGTATCAGCATCCGCGAGAGCAGCTGCGCGAGCTCTGCTCTCTGAGTCGAGCTGTTCGCGGACCAAATTGAGCTGTTGTGTGGTTAACGCAAGAGCTTGGTTGAACTCGTTGATAACGTGCTTGCACTCAGTTAGCGCAGCCCGTTCTTCATCTGCTTTCTTTGCCACTGCATCGTCTGAGGCACGGCAAAGTTCGGTTGACCGAGCCATGAGTTCAGCTGCTAGCTCTTCGCCCTCGATGCGCAGGCGCTCGCTTGCAGAAAGGTCTTGTCGAGCTTGGGCAATAAGGAGTCGGAGCTCTTCAAATAGGCACTTCCGAGCAATGTCATACTCGGTCTGCTCCAACGCTGCTTCTGGCGTAGCCCTTTGGTCCGCTTTAGTGGTATTGGCATCAGCTTCAGAACTGGCAGTGCCGGCATCCCCTGCTTGAGCCTTCTCATGAGTGAGTTGCTCAACTAGCGCTCGAGCGGCATCAAGCTCTTTAGAGACACGCTCACGATCCGCTGCACTAACTGCAAGGGCTTCATGTAGCTTGGCGCAGAGTTTGTGTGCCTCTTCTTCTGCACGCTCAGCGCGTTCGGCACGACCGACCTCAAGAGTGATGCGTGATCGCGCTTGTTCAAGCTTCTCCCTCATCTGCTCTATCTTCTGAGCATGTTGTGCCTGAAGCTTCGGAATAATTTTGGTGTTTAGTTCATCCAGAGAATTGCGCAGCAACTGCGCACCTGCCTGACTCGTCTCAAGAGCTACCCTGCACTCTGCGAGCTCTGCTTCAACTATTTGGAGCCGCTCTGCCAATGGACGGAATTCGTCCTGCGCATGTTTCAAGGCAATGCGCAGTTCTTCTGCCGCCCGATCAGCCGCTTGGCACTCTTCCTCCGACAGCGCGTACTTTCGCTCAAGATCTTCCATTTGGCGGCGCACTACCTTGAGTGCCTCTGATGCTTCGGCTACGCTCAGTTCGAGTGCTTCACGCGTTGATTTCTCTTCCTGCAACATTAGCTTGCACTCATCAAGATCCCTTGATTTTTGCTGAAGCTGATCAAGCAGCATCTGTGCTCGCTTTCTCTCCTGCGCAAGCGCAGATGATTTGCTCGAGAGATCTTGAGTCTGCAGGTCTAGTTTGGTCTGGAGGTCCGTTAGGAGCCTGGAAACCTGAGAAGACAAAGGAGTGTCGTTGCTTGGAGTGTCGGCTTGCGCAGTGGCATCGCCTCTAGTGGACTCCGCCTTGAAAAGCCTTTGCCTGAGCTCCTCCTCCGCGAGTCGCAGATCCGACAGGGACTTAGCGAGATCATCGGCAACTCGTCTTGCCTCATCGAGCTCTTTCGAACGAGACTCCGCAAGTGCTTGAGCTATAAGCTTCGCTTCGGTCTCTGCCTCAAGACGGATCAAGTACTCCTTGATCTTCGCCTCCGTCTCAGACTCCCTGTCTGCAAGCTCGGTATTGAGGTCCAGAATCTTGCGCTGAAGGGTATTGATAAGCTCATTGTTAGCACTTAATTCTGCCTCACGCTCAGTCAGCTTTGCGAGTGCCTCGTCTCGCTCAGCCTGCACGCGCTCCAAATTGGCGTCTGCTTGATCTAGCTCGGTAGTGAGCGTATTTACAAGTGCACTCTGAGTGATGAGAGCCTCTTCAAGCTGTTTTGAACGAGAGGTTAGATTGGCAAGCGCAAGCAAGCTCTCCTGCTGAAGATCGCTTGGTGGAGCGGGTTGCGGTTTATCCTCAAACATCGACATATCCGGCGTCATGGTTGATTCCACGGGAGGACGACTCGGCGCGAGATTGTTGATGATACTGGCTGGCTCATCAAGCAAGGCGGCTTCGCGCTCTTCATTGTCCTTCAGACGCTGTTCAAGTAGCTCTTTCTCTTTCGTCAGCCGCAGGATAGTGGCGTGTGCTTCAAGCAACGCCTTGATATTGTCCTCGTGTGACTGCTCGCGCAAGTGTGCTTCCTCGGGATGGGTGTCTAATATAGAGTGCTGAGTTGCGCCTGACTGTTCGACATGTGCGAGCTTGTTTTCTAATTGCTCGATCCGCACACGCCATTTCTTCTCTCGAGATTTCCACAACTTCTCACGCTCACGCATGCGAGATGCAACATCTGCGGCGTATGCACGAAGCTCATCGGAGTAGCGGCTGTAAGCCAAAAGACTCTCTCGGGCCTTCACGAGCTCTGCAGTCAGTTCATCCAAAGAGAGAGACTGTACAGGGACAGCACGTCCAGATTTCGCAGTCGTAGCATCACTGCTCGCAACGGTGGGAGAAGCCGCTGGCAGCAGCGTCTGCGTCTGCGTCTGCGTCTGCGTCTGCGTCTGCGTCTGCGGCTGTGTTTGCGTTGAGTGGGATTGCGTTAGTTCACCAATCGGCCCGGGTAGCGCTCGAGTCGGTGCGGGACTTGAGGCTAGCGCTGCCGTTGCTCCTGCCGTGATCTCTTCGATTAAAGGTTGGAACTGCTGAGCAGCCTGTTGTAGGATAACGGAAGGCCGTCGGCCCGCACTTGCTGGCGGTGACCTGCGTGCGGGGGCCGCCCGAGACGTCGGAGGAGGGGAGTCCATGTTTTACCTCCCACACTCCACTCGTCACACACCACCGCACTGAACTATCCGTTACGGTCTAGATGAACATTTCAAGGTAATTACGAGCTGAGACGTGAGAATCTGGGGGTTGTAATAAATCATAACGTATGTGGGGTGTACAACAACCAATTAGAAGGGGGTGCTTCTCGGTGTTCTAGCGAATACCCGCAGAAAAACATCGCGAGCAGTGGTAGATTGCTCACGACCAGAAAAAACTCTTGCAAGTCGAATTTAAGGACTCCCAATGGTAAGCTGTCAAATAGGGCGGTGTAAACCAATGTGAAAAGTGAATTCATACGCGTTCACAGCTCTATACTTTCATCATAGACGCACAACCTCGGCTACACGCATTTGTTTCCTCAGTCGGAAACGTGCTTAGAAAGAGACTTCATCCACCCTTGGCCGGCCTGCGAACAGTATGAGGTTTTCGGGCCAGGACGGATGGACGAAGTGCGTCGAAGTTCCACAGTGGTTGAGTATGCAAATGGGAGACATGTGGCGTGTGAATTGAGGGAAAAACGCCGAGATGCTGTTCTTTATGAGATTTCTTCCTCTACTGTTGCGTTTTGAATCCCAGGCATAGGCCTTCAGCCTCGCTCGAAGGCCCGATTTGTACCTATTACTCACGCACTCTTCATGGGACTTCTCTGTCGTGTGCTGGTGTACGACATCCTGTACCACGTCTAGCGTATCTAGCGAGCCATGCAGACGGTACGCACCACGATTCGCAAGAATCGCAAGGGCAACGTCTACAAGGTTGTCGAGGAGCACTACCTACGCGATGACATTCCATGCGGATGTCATCTTTGCTCGTCCTGCTCCGAGTCCACGGTACCTCAAACCGTGCCGTGCCTAAATGTCGAGACGGTCCAGCCCTTGCTGCTGCCCCTTGCTGAGAAGTTAAATCTGCCCTTCGGACAGCTGTGTGACAAAAACGCTCATGTCGTTGTGATCCCTGACGCCTCGGTGTATCTCGCTCAGATGGATCTGTTGGAGACGCGATCTCCACCCTTTGCTAATGTCATTGTCCTGCAGTCAGAACTTGAGGAGACCCGAAGGCGACACTACCGCACATACCAGCGCGTTCGTAGTTTGGTCAAGACAACGAATCCAGAAGAGGCGAGTGTGTATGTCTTTAGCAATCTGCACCACAGATTAACTTACGTCAACACCGATGAAACCAGCATTCGGTCGCGCCTCGCAACGACGTTCATTGAGCAGCAGCAAAAACACAAGTGCGTTCGGATGGAAGATGCTCCCACTGATACAGATGCCAGCTCAGAGGACGATGAGGAGGAGCCTCTCGTGACGCTTGTCGACTTTAACTCTGTGATGAACACCGCCGAGCAGGAAACCGGTGAAAGCGATTCCAATAGCAGTGAGGCACAGCTGGGCAAGAAGCGATCGTTGGATGAGAGCAAGCGTGCGTCTAGCACCACTGCCCGGCTTGCTGAAGCTGCAGAGAGGCTTGTCGTCGCTGCAGCTCGATGGTACCATCGCCATCTCCAGAAACTCAACATTCAAGTTGTTCTCTTGACGAACGAATCTGGCACCGCTGCTCGTGCAGTACAAGAAGGCGTGCTGGCGCTCAGCGTAGAAGAATACGTGCGGGGTATGTTGAGTAAATATCCTCATCTTGAGGACACCCTCGCCAAGACGGTTGCAGAAGCAGAAGCACGCATTCGTGGCGACTGGTCTTTCGAGCCTCACATCGACCTTGACACGGCCAAGAGAGGTCTTGACCGGGGCGTATATCATAAGGGTGTGTTCGAGGTGCCTCACAACTACTGGGTCGAAGGATTTGTATCAGTGCCTCAGATGGGCCGTGTGTTGATTCCCGATTTCCGAAGAATGAATCGTGCCATTTATGGCGATGTAGTCGTCATCGAATTGTTACCAAAGGAGGAATGGAAGGCCCCGTCCAACGAATTGCCCTCCGAAGAGCTTACACTTGATGGCTCGAAAACGGATGAGACGATCGAAGAAGAACTCAACCAACCTGAGGAAGCTGAGCGAACCATCAAAGTTGATGATGACTACCTGCCTGAAGCCGTTGTCCCGGAGACCAAGGACAAGGCTTCTGACGCAAAAACAGTGCCAACAGCCAAGGTCGTGGCTATCTGGCAAAGGAATACGAAGCCCTACTGCGGCTCCATTGAGGAAACAGACAAGAAGGAAGGTCGAGTCTTCTTCCTTCCTATTAACAAGCGCATTCCAAAGATCCAAATTTCATCCAAGCAGATTGACGCCATTATGGATAAGCGTGTTATTGTGGCCTTTGACGCGTGGCCTGTTACTTCAAGGCACCCGCTTGGGCATTTTGTCCGAGCGATTGGTACAATCGGCGACCACGCGACCGAGACTGAGGTCGTGTTGATGGAGCATGAGGTGAAGCATGACCCATGGACCGAGGCCGTGAAGGCATGTCTGCCTCCACCTGACTATGCAATTTCAGAAGCGGAGATTGCTGGTCGAGTCGACCTGCGTGATGTCTTGATTTTCTCCATCGATCCTCCTGGCTGCACTGATATCGATGATGCTCTCCACTGCGTTCCTCTGCCGGATGGTAACTTCGAAGTCGGAGTCCACATCGCGGATGTATCTCATTACGTCCGACCTGGCTCTGCCCTGGACGAGGAAGCAAGGCAACGTTCCACCTCCGTGTATCTTGTCGATCGAAGAATTGATATGATTCCGTCTCGACTCTCTACGAACATCTGCTCCTTGAGGAGTGGTGTCGATCGCTTGGCATTCTCCTGCGTATGGAAGATGAACCCTAAGGCTGAAATCATCGATACGCGATTCTTCAAGTCGATCATTCACTCCAAGGCTGCTCTCACTTACGCAGATGCGCAAAGCCGAATTGATCTGCCAGAGGACGGTTCAGTGGTCCTCGATGATATGACCCTCGCATGCAAGAATATGATGCGTCTAGCATTGCTTCTCAAGCAAGCACGCAATGATCAAGGCGCGCTCACATTGGCATCGTCTGAAGTCCGATTCCAGCTCGACCCCGAGAGTGGTATGCCTGTGGACGTCTCCATGTACAAGACCAAGCAGGCCAACTATCTCGTTGAAGAGTTCATGTTAGCAGCCAACGTGTCGGTCGCAAAATTCATCCTACGCGCATTCCCTACATTCGCTCTTCTTCGACGGCACCCAATTCCTGCGCCTGATATGCTCGAGCCGCTTGTCAAGGCAGCCAAGTCGCAAGGCTTTGAGGTCGATATTTCGAATGGTCGTGCTCTCTCACGCTCCCTTGATTTGATTCAGCGACCAGGTGACCCCGAGTTCAACCGAATCGTTCGAATGATGACGACACGATGTCTGACACAGGCCGTGTATGTCTCTGCTGGCGAAACTTCTCCGAAGAATTACTTCCACTTCGGTCTTGCGATGCCAACGTACACCCATTTCACTTCGCCGATTCGCCGCTACGCTGATCTCGTCGTTCATCGCTTGCTTGCCACTGCACTTGGTATCGAGCCATTACCAAATGATATCAAAGATCGTGCACATATGCGCGACGTCGTTGAAAACCTCAACTACCGCCACCGAATGGCCCAGCTCGCATCTCGAGCCAGTACGGAAATCTACACCCTGCTCTTCTTTAAGGACAGAGAAGTGGAGGAGGATGCATTGGTGTTAGCAGTCAAGTCAACGGGTGTGCGAGTTCTGGTGCCCAAGTATGGTATCGAATGCGTTGTCCGCATCGTTCCTCGTGCTGACAGCCCCACCACCGCTGCGCAGGCTGCCAAGTTCAAGTATGACCCTGACTCGCTCTGCATTAAGTGTGGCAATAACCCGAACGCCAAGGTTGGTATCTTTGACCGTGTTCGTGTTCGCATTGCAACGAAGGAGGATAAGATGCGTCGCATGTGGTTAAGTGTTGAGCTCTGTGGAAAGACTCGTGATGCGATTGACCAGGAGTTGGGTATTCCTAAGTCAGTCGCCTCCAAGGATAACGTCTCGTCATCAAAGAAGGGTGAGGCTGCAAATGCCCCAAAGATCCCCATCCAGCTCACAGCGCGATCCACACAAGACGAGGACTCCGATTAGACGTCATACGCTGCATGTGGTGGAGTCTTGCTTGATCTGTATGTATGTAAATCTCAGCTAGGGTGCGAGACTGGTCAGTCACCTGACTGACCTAAGCGCCTTTCGTTAAATAAGAATAAAATACGACCTGATGCGACTAATTCTGTGTCCTTTCGTATCACCCGAAGATATGGTGCGCGCTGCCCATGTGTCTAGCTCCGCTTTGTGTTGTATGTGCCTGACCCACGACTCCAAATCCGAGTCCAAAATTCAAAATTGACGAACTGTTGGACCGTTTGTGCATAATTTCGAGCAGCGCTGAATACAGTGTTGGAGCCGGTGTGTATTTCACTCAACAGTTTCTACCGGCGTAGCACTGGTATTCATATCACTCTGATACTTTGATTTGGCAGTCTACCTTCGCTAGACCTCACAAATCAAGGGAAAAGGTTCTCCAATAGGACAGAGCTGAAATCGCTCGTTCCGGTATTCAACCAGAGTACTCCCACGCCCGCATGAACCGTGCACAATATTATCAATCACAGTACGTATACCACCGTGTCATATGTCATGCATCTCTGCCTGCCCAGACACTCCCTAATAACCAGTTGATGAAGCGCAAATATCGTAAACTGACTTAGCTCGGCTTGCCTGTTCCCCATTTCGCACTCCAGGTACCCTCCCGGGCGTCGCCATGAGGAGGAATATGAGCCATATTACGATGAGCATGGTGATGAATATGACAACGGTCAGAATCCCGAGCCGGATTACTACGAAAATGAGGACGATTTTGACGAAATGGATGGAGGAGAAATGAATGAGGAATTTCGTTCGCACTACGGCAACAGCCCCCCCACCCAGATGGCACTTCTACGTGAGCGCAATAGAGCATTGGGCCACGATGAGCCCAGTTCAGCGTCTTCAAGTTATTTCCCCGCGGCAACTCCCACTCCAAATGAACGGAGACGGGGTAGTGGCAACAGTACGATAACGAGTCCTACGACTTCGACCAGAAATACCAGTAGCATCCAAGCATCATCGATAGAGGAGATGGATGCGGCACTATTTGGTAGTGCTAATCCTCTCTTATCCATTGGAGTCGGAGTCGGCGGAGCTTCGACATCAGTGGGTGGAACAACGCGCACTCCAAATCCTACGACCACACGCAACACAGCCTCCGCATCCTTCTCGAGACCAGTAAGTACTGCTCCTACCGAGCCGGCTGATAATCCAGATATGACTCCTCTGCCTCACCGCGATACCCTGAGCTCCATGAGATCCTCGCTTATGGATGAATCCAGCGCATGGGACATGAGCACCTCAACGGGTATTGTCGGAAACGCTCCTCAAGAACCGACCCCTACAACGGTCCCGAAGCCACCTCACCCATTTGCTCCAGCGCCATCAGCAATGTTCAAGCCCTCACAGGCCCCTACAAGTACAGCATCATCCACCTTGGGGAGCAAAGAGGGGGCCGAGCTGACTCTGCGACATATCGGGAGTCAAAGTACGAGTCAGGGGACGGGCGCCAATGAGAACTCCACCCCTGGAACCACCCCGAGAGGACGCCGTGCAGCAATTATCAACGTAAACCTGGGCGTGTCCAAGCTTCCCGAACCTGATTTAGCACCCGTGCGATCGCGCTCAGCGGCAGACACACGTGATCAAGGTGCGACATTCCCTAACGACCATTTCGCTACTCGTCAAAGTTCCGCTTCAGTGCAACCCATTCCCGAAGCTGGAGCAAAAGTCGTCCCAAATGAGACCACCAAGTTCGGGTTCCTTACTGATCCTGACTCAGCTGCATTTAATCAAACATTAGAGGCCAGCCACCCTGAGGGATTTGGAGAAGAGGACGAAGACTTTGATGCCGAAGATTTTTCTCACACGAAATATGATACAACAGGCTACGATCGACTCGATGCCAGTGTAGACAGGGCTCAAGAGCGCACCTCGGGTGCGTTTTCGCAACCTGATCGTTTTGGAGAAGGCTCCTTCCGTCAAGAGCAGAGAAGTTACGAATTCGATGAGAACGACCCAGAGTTTGATGGCTCTGACCATCCTGAAGAGTCGACATACTCACCTCGATTCGCTGCAAATACCCAACACCTCCCGCCTAATGACTCTTCTGATGACCAGCATTCGATTGACAAGTGGCCAAATGATCGATACCGGCCGCTGCCTGAGCCAGGAATCGCGCGAAAGGAACCCGATCTTCTCAGGCCTCAAGCTGCGAAGGATCGACTGGGCCGACGCTTGCAGGATCCGTTCCAGGGGAAACCAAACCATGGGCGGTCGAGTTCTGCAAAGCAAGGCCACTCACAGACCTCTCGGCCAGGACAACCGACGGAGAAGGACCGTAAACAAATCGAGGAATTGGTCCGATCACTGGAAGAAATGCGTCATCAGAACCGAGAGCTTCAGGATGCACTTACAAGCTCGGAAAAGCAGCATATTGCAGATGAACGGAAGATTGCCGACCTGCGCGCAAAAATTGCGAAGATGCGAGCACAACATTTGAAAGACATCGAGCGTATTCGTGGAGATGTGAAGGCTGAGGTTGACCGCTCGTGGAGAGGTCTCATGGAGCACGAGCGTAGCATGCACAAGCTGGCACTCGAGCAGTATCGAGCCGAATATGAGCTTAAAATTGCTTCGTTGAATGAGGCGCTTGCCCGCAGTATTACCACATCGAAGCTATTAGCACCCATTTCTGAGGCCGCTGCAAATACCAAGTCTTCAGAACGTACCGCAGACCGCGATCAAGGCGGTGCTGGGACAAAGCAAGGCTCGGCACGATTCACTGATGCACTCAGTGCTCTCGAGTTCCAAGCGCGCGAGGAGGCACTCAAGGCCAAGGAACAGCGACTTGCAGCGCTAGAAGAGCAGCTTGAGCAGGTCAAGGCTACGAATGAAAAAGCCAAGGCTGCTCTTGAAGCGGAGCGACTGCAGTTTAGTCAAGAAAAGGTCGCTTACGAGACCACACATCGAGCAGCGATTGAAGAACTTGCAATGCGGTCCAGGGCAGTGGAAGCGGAACGCTCGCAAATCCTTCAGGAATTATCGCGCGCCAAGGAAATGGAGGCAAATCGCACGAGAGAGCTCGAACGCGAGAGGACGACACTTGTGAAACGAGCAAAAACGCTCTCCGACATCCGTCAATCTGTCCTACAGGAACGTGAAACGCTTGAGGCCGTCCGAAGTGAGTGTATCGCTGCACAAGAACAGCTCAGGGAGGCTTGGCTACGATTCCAGGCAGAGTGCACGCAGAAACGTAAGCTTCTTCAGGAAAGCGAACGTATGGCTGAGGAGGCATTGAATGCCGCTAGAACCGCCGCACAACAAGCGCAGCAGGCGGCCGAAAAGAAAGCCACCGAAATTGAGCAGAAGATGCATGAGCTAGCTTCGCTTTTCGCGAAGGTTAAGCTCGAATCTGAGCAGCTGGCAAGCGCAGCAGCGGCCCTACGTCAGCGTGAGGAGCTTGTCAAACAAATGCAATATGAAGCAATGCAGTTCCAGGCCGAATCTAGAAATAGTCAACAAATTGCATGGGGTGTTCTAGAACGAAGGATGCAAGCCTTGGAGGAGGAAAGAGCAAAGCTAGATAGCCTTCGAGTCGAAAGGGTTCAGACCCTGGCTTCCAGTGTACCGGCCGACTTTGCGAACCGGGGAAGCTTTGCGGAGCTAGCTCGATCTGTTGAAGGGCGCCCAAAGGCTGATCTTCTTGCGGAAGCGGATGCGTTAGAACAAAGATGGGCGATGGCAAACGAGCCCGCGAGTCTGGCAAAGATCGCAGGTGACCGAAATCGCCCGCGTCTTCTTGAGCTACTCCCTTCTCGGCGCGTCGCTCCATCCTCAATTCTATCCCGTGTGACTCAACCAGCGGCTGAAGGATCTGAACAAGAACGAATGGCAACGATTCGGGACGAAGGCGCTCCCAAACCTGCATTCGCTTCTGCATTATCAGAACTGAAGGCACGTGTTAACGAGATCGGCACTTTTATCTCCGAAATCCGACCTAATGCGACCGGTGCAGTTAATGATCTAGAGCCCGTAAGCGTTACGCAGAAGGTAGCAGAGTTACGTGCCGAGTCCCAGATCGCCCTTGATTCAGCGAAGTCCGCAGAGAACGCTGTAAATTCTCTGCTCAGTCGTTTGGAGCAATCGCGACTTCTCCATCAACATGAGCCTGAGTCTCAAGACTCGAATTCCCTTAACCATGACTTGGCCCTCAGAGATATCACCCCTCCAAGTACGCAAACGCTTCACGATTCTGAGGCTGAGGATCAGACTAGGCACAATCCCACAGCTTCTCACACGGATATCGACTTCGGCATTCTCAACGAGAGCTTCTAGCTCACTTGAGGGCCACAGCACTCTCTGTAGATGCGTTAAAATAAAGGCAAGCAGACGTGTGTCTTCATTGTATTATCACTTGAAATTGCACAAAGAGGATGTTTTGGTAGCGACTGGGTCATTATAATCAACGAGAAGCAAGGAAAGGATGTAAGTGCAACATCAAATCGTTACAAGTTAGTTAAAGCGCTAAAGTAAGCTAAGCAGCTCGCGTCGAAGGATCATGAGAGAACTCTTGCGTTTGGCGGTATTCAAGATTGTGGACAACGGTGTTGTTAAAGTTTTTAGTTTAGAGGCCATGATCGGTAATGTACGAAATGTCGTCGGTAGGATGACGGTAGAGGGGCTGCTTGAGCCGGTTTTGGTCGATCCAGTGGCCAATGAAACCGATTGAACGGCCGACGACGAAAAGGCCGTTGAGGATACCCATGTCAATATACTCGGCAGCCTCTTCCTTGGTGAAAACACCCGAAGAGCGCAGCATGTCGACAAAGGCGACAGCAATCGCACCATCGACGTTGAGAATAAGGTTGGCCTTCTTCTTGGTTGTAATCTGTTCGACCTCAAGAGCGAAGTTGAAGACTTCAGTGCGAGTCAGGTGTTTCTTAACGAACTCCTTGATTTGAGCGACACGAGCATCAGGATCCTCCAGCGACTTGAGACGGTGACCGATACCAGGAATCAGCTCCTTGCGGCGACGCATCTCCTCGACGAAGTCCTCGGGGCGGAAGCCCTGATCGTAACCCCATGAGAACCTACGTGCAGCATCGTCCAGAGCACCACCGAAACGTGGGCCAATGGTCAAGAGACCGGAGCAGAGGGAGGAAATAAGATCCTTACCCGCACGCGCGGCCACAATAGTGTTGTGAGCACCTGAAACCGCAGGACCGTGGTCGGCCGTGAGCTGCAAAGTCAACTCGATGAACTCGCAGAAGTATCGTGGCAATTGGCGACGGAACCAAAGCAGACCAATAACACCACCAACGCCAATACCGCTTGAAATGACGTCTGAGATCTTCATGCCGGCGTACTTAAGTTCCTCACCACGCTCGTCCGAGATGGAAGAAATGAAGCTGGCGGGCTTGCGGATGAGGCCGAGCTTGTTAGCCCAAGAGTAGTCGACAGGAATGACCGGAGGAGGCAATTCAGGCTTCAAACGGAGAACGCCCTCGTCTAAAAGCTGGTTGTAAACCTCATTGATAGTGACACCAATGTGTTCGAATGATGGAGGCACAATAGCACCAGCCGCCTTGAGCGCCTTGTTCTTGTCATCGGCAGTTTCCTTTTGCGCATTCGCACATGCACCTGCGTGACCGAACTGGACATCGTAAGGGAAGATCTTGGCGCACGTACCAATGCACCACGCAATGAGTGGCTTAGTGATAACCTTCTCCTTAATGAGGCGACAAATCTCGTACTCCTCAACGCCACCGACCTCACCGAGGACCACCATCATCTTAACCGCTGGGTTGGCCTGGTAGCGCAGCAGGTGATCAATGAAGGTGGTACCTGGGAAGCGATCACCACCGATGGCAACACCCTCGTAAACGCCGTCAGAGTTCTGGGCGATAATGTTGTTCAGCTCGTTGGACATACCGCCTGAGCGAGTGACGTAAGCCACGGAACCTGGGCGATAGAGACGCGAGGCGATGATATTGTCAAGCATGCCACCGGCGTTACCAATACGGAAGCAGCCGGGCTTGAGACCACCGACGGTGGCGGGGCCAATGATAGTAACACCCTGCTTGCGAGCGCGCTGGAGAAGAAGGCGTGAACGACGTTCAGGAACACCCTCCGCGATAATGGCAATCGTCTTGATTTGAGGGAAATTCATTGCCTCGAGGGTAGTTTCATACACCGAGCGGAAGGAGGCAAAGTTAACGACAACAGTGACGTCGGGGAAGCGCCGAATCGCCTCGCCGAAATCCTGAAGGCAAGGAATAAGAACCTCCTTGTTCTTCCAGTAGAACTTTTCGTAGTGGTTGGCCATGAATGGGTACACCAAGGCTGCAACAGAAGGCTCGCTGCGACCGCAGATGTAATCAAAGTCGAGCATGTTTTGAACAGCGCCAGTCTGGAGACCATAGACGATGGCGCGCGTGGTAGGAGTGAAGAGTGGGTTAGGATCGTCCTCCTGGGTGACCTTGCTCTCATGGCTCAGGTGGGCAGCTGGAGCCGGGGTGGTGGGCTCCGCACTTGATGGAGTGACGGGCTCAGCATCCGAAGCACCACTGGCACCTGGGCTGGCAAGGAGGTTGTTGGTGGAAGCGGGGCGTGAGAGAGGCTTGGCAAGGCGCATGAGAGAAGGCTGGGTTGTGTCAGGAACTTGAGGAACATTGCGTGGCGTAGTGTGGTTCACGGGAAGGCCGAGCGCCATGGGAACAATGGAGGTCATGTGAAGCTCGGGACCGTATACTTGAATGTCCAATCCCAAGTTGATACCCGTCTGGCGCATGAGTTCGAGACCCTCCTGCCAGTTAGGACCAGCGCGGCGGACGAGGATCTTGATGCCCTGCTCAATCAGGGGCTTGCGGTACTCAGTCAAGGCCTTGATGACACCCTTGAAGGTCTGCGCAATATCAGTGAAGTTAGCAATACCACCACCAATCAAGAGGACCTTGTTGGTGATGGAAGGATACGCGGTCATCAACTTAAGGATCGTACGCGCATAGTCATACGTCTGCTGAGTGGTGGGTGCGCCTGAGTACTCACCGTAGTTGGCAAGCTCGTGGCCAAAGCCTGCATCAGTGACGGTATCAGCATAGATGACAGACGCACCACCACCAGCAACCATTAGCCAAATGCGACCCTTGGGGTTAAGAATAGTCAGTTTGAGGGAAGCACCAGTCTTGCTATCGAGCTCCTTGACAAACTGCTCTTCAGGAGTAAGAGGACGGCCGAATGGAGGAGGGAAGGCAATATCACCCCACTTTCGGCTGACTTCAAAGCTTGCGGTCTCATCAAGCTTGGCAGCCAAGTCAAGAATGCAGATGCGGCCATCGTCGAGGACAACGAGAGGGTTGATTTCCAAGTAAGAGAAGTGCAAGTCTTGGAAGACAGTGTGGAGCGCACGAATGAAGCCAGCAACGATAGCTTGGCGTTCGCTGGGAATCTTTGTCAGGAGAGTCCGGAAAATCTGCTCTTCAGTGACACCACCCTCGAGCGGAGCATGGAGGACGCTGGCCTTAGAATCGACATCACCAACATCAACACCACCCTCATGGTAGAACATGATCATGTCCGAGAAGCGCTGGGTTTGAATGCAGATATAGTACTCATCCTGAGGCTTGTGAGGGACAAATGGCTCGACAAGGAAATGAGTAAGCACGCCAGAGACATGACCGACGGTGACCTCCTTGTTGCGTCGCTCTTGAATCCATTGCTTAACCTCGTCCCAGGTGAGGTTCAGGCCGATCAAACCGGACTTACCACGTCGCTTAATGAGCTGATCTGGCTTCACGACGAGCTTGGTGGTGTGGAGCCACTCATTGCCCGGGCTAGAAGCCACAACATCCAGGTCAGTACGAGGCTCGATCTGGAGGAACTGATGACGTTGGAAGTTTTGGTTCGACTTCTCAAGCCAGTTGGCTAGGATCTTCTTGCCGTCATATCTAGAAACGTGTGAGTAGGAAAATACCCGAGATGAGTTTAGGCGAGGTAATGATGTGTGTTCGTCATGGTAAAAATGTGCATTTAATAGAACGGGGTAGAGATAGTCTATCTGGTAACTGCCAGGTCGAGAGGCACATCTCTTGGCGAGACATTCCACCAAAACAGGTAACGCGTGAGGACTGAATCACTGACGAAGATCGGCTTTGGGTTCGGAACCGAGTGGTCTGAGTCCGGTCCGATCTCGCGGATAGGGTCACCCTCCCGCGCAGTAGACATGTGTGAAGTATGCACATGAGCATATCTCTCTAATGATAGGGTCACAGGTGGATCTTGGACAAAAGTGTTACGGTTACGTACTCTCGAACTGCGCGCTGAGACATGATATGGAGTCTACCTAATGTCTACAAAGTTGAGATTGATCGTGTAGTTGTGTAAGCAATAAAGCAAAGAATTGTGTAGATCGGACTTGGTATAATGCAATGCACATATAATACACTTCGTGCACTCGTAGATCACACCACTAATCCCACCTCAAACCGCTGCGGTTCCAAGTCAAATCTTTGGATCTGACTGGATGTGGCGCCACGATCAAGTCGGTGCATAAATTCAGGCCAGGACGGATACATCAAGAGAACCGAAGGAACCAAAAAAAGAGCGCGCTGGCGAAGATATTTAAAATTTCACTTTTAGACTGCAATTCTAGACCATTTAGACCGTAGAGTTTAAAACAATTTCCATTACTCTATAGTACACCTCCCAATGTATTACTATGATGGAATATTTTCACGCCAGGTTGACGGAATCGCCACGATTCGACGATTATAAGCGCGCTCCTTCGGCCCCAATATTAGCCGAGAAATTTTGAAAACCTCCACGCAATGCGGTTTTGTGGACCGCGAATGACGCAGCTGAGAAATGTGCTACGAGGGTAGCGGAAGATGGGCAGATTTGAGAGTCGATGGAGCGATGCTGGATCTCGCAGGGACTGCAATATCTGTAGCGACTACAGCATATGTTACCTAGGTCATGCGTCCAGCGTTGTGCTGACTGGAATGCCCACGAAGCATCCTGTGCTATTATTGCTCCACTCACACCACTCACTTGCGGGTGTAGTAGTTGATGATGGCAGAACGGGCGCTGGAATGGATGGCGCAGATGTCAGACGCCTCGCTGATGTATCGGGCCTCGCGCTCGCGGATCGCCGGCATCGATATGCTTGAGATACCTGCAGGAATCACCATCTCCTCGGGCCTTATCTTGGCTTCGGTTCGTCGCTTCCTGGGAGTGTTAGTCTCATCGAAATCGAGCCCTTCGTGAGTAGCAAAGGGTGTGGGGGTGTGGAATTGCATCTGCATCAGCTGCTTGGGTGCCAGGGTAGCATAGGGGTTGGCATACCATGCCGTTCCAGGGAAGTGGCCTGGCTGTGGCTGAGAGCTCAAGCTTTGTTGAGAGGCATGAGTAGGATGAGGCGCTGAGTCGCAACTCTGTGGTCCTGAGGCCACCTGGTAACCTGCGGCGGAACCAGGAGCCGGGGTGTACGTTGGGACAACAGCAGGGGCGGGTGCACCAGGGGCTTGAGTCTGAATCTGTTGTAGATCAGTCGCAGGCTCGATCTCTTTAACATCCACCTTTTCGTTGAACTTCACGTGAATGTCTGCCGATAGCCGACGCGGTGAGCCTGGCTTGTGAAGAGCACGGTGGTGCGCTTCCTCAGCACTCATCTGACTTGGGATGGTTGCGGTCTGCGGTCGCTGAAGCCGTGCAGCTGACTTGGCTTCGGGTGTGGTGGCACCAGGAGCTTCTCTTTGTGTTCTGGCACGAGCAATCGGGGCCTGAGTGGACGGGGTTGCAGCAGGTTCGTGCGCATGAATGGTGGGTTGCGACTTGGCAACTGGTTTGGGGTGTTGAGGATGGGAGTGCGATACTGGCTCAGGTTGTGAGATCGCTGACCTACTCGAAGGCGCAACAGTTGTTGACGAACACTCTGGAACTGCCGGCGTGGCTGGAATAGGTCGAACAATTTGGCTAGGCGCGGGAACGTAGGATGCTGCGGCCGAGTGCAGAGCTGGCTTGGAAAGCGCAACAAAGTGCGAGCTTGGATCAGACACCCCGATGGTCGCGGGCTGAGCGACCTCGGTAGTGAGTGATGGCTTCGAAGACCTGGAAACTGGTGCCTCGGGTGCATCTCGAGATTTCACTGCGTTGGCGAGCTTAGCTGCCTCTCGTTCGCGCTTTTCAGCATGAACCCGGGCGCTGGCCTTGAGCAAGGCTGGCTCAAGCATCTGCTGAAGGCAACGCTCGTCTTCCAATTCACTGCGCACTCGGTGACGCCAGGCGCGGCGGGCCGTTGCATAGACTTGTCTCGCGGGAGATTTGTTCGGAGGCTGCTCTGGAGTAACATTATGAGTCAGCATGTGGGCGACGCCTGGCTTATTGACAAGAATCTTCTTGGCTCCAACGCCGTAGTTGTGGAAAACTGGTCGGTGCAACTGCTTGGCAACAAAGCTGTCTGGCATGAGGCGCGAGGACTCGCTGAGGACGAGCTTGGAACCGCCTCCACCCTCGGTTGTTGGAGCGACTGCGCAGGCACCAGCACTTGCCCCGCTTCGCTTCGCTGCCGCAGCGAGTTGAGCTTCAGCTCGCTTGCGCTGTCGAATCTCGCGGAGAAGCTGGGCGGCTTTCAGCCTCCTGCGTCGTTCGTCAGCACGCGCTGCAAGGCGCTCTTGATTCTCACGAACATCACGCGTGGTGAGTGCGACCTCATGAAGGCTAAGCAACTTCTTTACCTTCAAATACAAGAGAGGGTCCGCTCGTTCCAACTCTGCCAATTCGGCATCAGTGTACTTCTTCACCTTACCCTTGGCAGACTTGTCGTCTTTCAATGAGTTGTCAACATCCAGATGTGTCGCTGCGCCGTTGCGTGCCATGTGTTGGATTAAGGAGCGCTCGATTCGATCTTCATCTGCAGTGGCCTGTGCCTTTCGGCTGTCATGCGCACGTGCAACAGCTCGTCGAGCACTGGTACCCTTGGCTCCTGAGCTGGCCGATCTGGGTCTTGACTCAAAGTCGGAATCAAGAGCTTCGCTCTCGACTCCACTCTCTTGGCTAGCTTGTGTAGATTGTCCGTCTGCATCCGACAGGTCTTGCTCGAAACCACGAGTCTGCTGAGAAACAGAGTGAGGAGGAGCATACGTCGGCTCTGTCGAGGTGACGTTTGCGTTCGCAGCAGGGGCTGCGGCAACCTGAGGGGCGACGGGGGCTGCGAAAGTGGGGGCATCCCAGGCGACAGGAACAGACGTCTGTGCATTGGATTTCGCGTAAGCGGCCTCTTCAGGATATTGGCTCTGCGTCGCGTCGTACGGCGCATGGTGAGGATGCAAACGTGTGCCAGTGTGGGTGTACGTCAGGGTTTGTTCGACGGGCAACGGAGGGGAAGGTGGATGATGTGTTACCGGAATGGACGCGTGCCCAGTCTGAGGGAAGTCAGGCTGACGTGTGGCTACTGAGTTGGAGTACGTCTGAGACCACGAGTCCACCACCGTGGGTTCATCCGGCAGTCTGTGTGGAGGGTAATACAAGCCGGTAACCACGCCCTGCGTCGGCGTGACTGCATACTGCTGAGTCGGATAGGGATAGGCTGCTCTTCCATGCTGAGATGCCACTTGCTGAAAGCCGGCTTGAGGGATGGAGTTCTGGGGCTGAGGCTGAGGCTGAGGCTCGGCTCTGGCGTAGCGTTCTGTGGGAGGCTCGTCCCAGTGGAAGATCTCCCCCATGGCAAACGATGCGTTGCGGAATGGGTTCATCTTCTTGCTCGGTGGTGTCACTTTAACTTGCTGCTGCAATGCTACCTGGGGAGGCAGATAGGGACCTGTAGCGGCGGCTGCAGCTGAGATGCCATGAGAGCCACGCATGGCATCGCTTGATGCGGCCGAGTGCATGGTCTAGATTAACAAAACAGATGTCACTATCGCATAAGCCATACCTTACTCATTTCAAATGCAGAAAGGGCGCACAAATTGGTATGGAGGCTGGATCGCTGGTGTGGAGGCTTATGCATGGATCAAAAACAGCATCCAGTGGGGAATCTAAACCTATCTAGCTCACACATGCATTTACACTCGTGTCGCACAACCTGCATCCCCGCCAACACGCATGGCTGCCAGGCTAGATCTTGTTTCAAAATCGAGTATTCCATCACCCCCGACCCCGATGCGCGCGAAAAGCTCGCCCTTGGTTCGACCTCATATTTCCGGGCCAGGACGGATGGGAGCCGCGGACAAGCAGGCTGGACTGCTTTTTTGCGACGGTATATCTCGCGTCTTAGAAGTGTGACAGGACGTGTACTAGTATCAGTGCATGGAGGTGTTACGTGCAATGTTCTACACCTCATGTAAACCTGCAAAACTGCATTATTCACACTTAAAACGTCATTCCAACGGCACCTTACTAGAATGGACGTTGAAAACGCTCGCCGTGTGTGCAGTCAGCGGCACTAGGTCTGAGTCTAGCGCCTTGAGAGTTCATGTTTATGGTGGCAAATTGTGTGTATCTCCTAACTAGCTGCATCACCCCTCACAAATGACTTTGTCCGACACAATTTGTCTCAAATCCAGACTCGCCTTGACATGGCCTCAAGTCTTGCGCGATCTCTAACGCGCTTCGCAGGCACGGTGGCGGGCGTCACCACCGCTAAGGCGCCTATTCAGGCAGGCAGCAGCATGCTTTTCCTGCAGGTGCGTGATGCCACTGCATTCCACAAGTGGAACAAGACCCACAAGCTCGTTGTCAAGAAGCACCAGAAGGCAAAGGCAGCGCGAAGGCGTAACAACTATGCAACGCCATTCGATCTGTATGAGAAGATTACAAAGGAAGAGTTTATCACGTACGTCTTAACTCACGCTGCTTTCCTATGTCAGCTCTCCGCTCTCTCTGAGAGGTCGAAGGATTACTCGAACATAGAACGCTCCTTACCTTACCACCGCTCTCCCTTCAACCTCCTCTTCAAATCTAGATGGCCCCGACCCGCTGTGATTGCGTCCGAGACGATTGACTACGTTGAGCCTGCTCCACAGCTTATCCACACCAAGCTCCGTCAAATGCCCGCGTTTGAGAAGAACCCATACTAAACAGAGGTACTGCTCTGACCACCTGGATTGCCAGGCCTCACTCTGCCAGAACCCGCTGTCTCCACAATCAAACCCATGTATGATTAGCCAACACTCGTATCCTTATATTCCCACCATAAACGTATCGTTAAAGTAGAGTACTAGCTTATTACCGCATCGGCGACAGCTGGAACATGAGCCCTCGCACTGGGTAAAGACTCACAGGAGGACACTCAAATTGGGGCGAGATCCAGAGTCGCGAATGGCGCTGCCTCGAACTGAGTGCTGCCATCTCCAACCTGTCGCATTATCTCATGTACGTACCAAGTGCGTGTCGAAGTCGCCACTTGGCCACATGTTCCGAACCACCCACGCGGCCAAAACTGGGTGGATGAAAAACACGTCAGAGGGAGAAACCGAAAATCATGATATCCGAAATTCTGCGTGTTGCTGTGCTGTTATGCTTGTAAGAATCCATGAAACCTAGTGCTAGTAGTGTGTCAGCTGAGAATCTGGTGAATAATCTCGCAAGGTGTATCGCGCTCACTGAAAACTTGGCTGTTTTCGATCTTGGAGTAGTTGATTCAAAATTCAAATTGCCACTCTACTTTCCGCGCCAGTTTTGCGCGGAGTCAGGGGGTGTTTGGCATATATATCGCATTATTCATCCTTATTCCCTGAGTGTCCACACGCTAAATAGGGAGGGCATCACGTCCGCTTCCGCAGTATCCACAAAACCTTGGTCTCCAACCTAGGTCCAAACTCTCTTCTCCCCGCCTTGACCCTTTTGACTCACCGTGCGTGCGATCCAACGCTCCCTATGTCTTATTGTCTAGCGGATTGAGTGTGCCAGGGATCCTCTCGACCACCTCTCGCAGAATACGTGCCCAGAAATTGGACGTCGTGCGAGACTGAACCGAGATTCACCACCACTCAACTCCGAAGTGCTTCTGCTCTAAACCTAACTACTAGCGATCGAAACCTCGCGTGCACATCGCTGAGCAGAGATAGTAGCACGACACTAAACTGACGACATGTCTGCTAGTGCAAACAGTCCCACTGCGGGATACCTCAGTCCTGGATCAGAATCTCCCTCGGGTGACTCTCGCTTCCTGGAGTCACCCAGGTACACACCTACCCCAGATCACAGCGTTGGGGACAACGATGCTCTGACTGCTCACATCGAGGAGTATTCAGACGCTGGACAGACGGACGAGCTTTTGCGATGGCTTCGGGAGCGTATCCGTTTGCCAGGCTACGACGATTCAAAGAAATGGTCTCAGGAACTTACAGTCGCCGCGAGAGAGTTTCTGACCAATCCTTACCAAACACGGCTTGTGTTATATATGGATCCGTCTGGGGAGCTGTTGGTGAGTCCCACTGCCCCGGCGCTCCGCCAAATCCGCCACCTTCAATACTTCATTAAGACCGTGCCCGAAACTCACCCCGAAGTCAATGCTATGAATCTGCGCGTAGCTGCAGCGGCAAGTTCTATCTCACCCGACGCGCTTTCGACTTACATCCAATATGGTACGATCCTTACAAGCGAACTCGAATCTTTGCTTTATCGACTCAAGTCGGTCTACCGCCCTGCTTTTAACTCGGATGCGGCAGGATCGCTACCAGACTCGATCCGTCGAGAGTTCTCCAATCACTTGCACAAACTGATGGCTTCTCTAACTGAAGCTGTTTATTCGGCTCAAGGTAAAACAGTCTTGTACGTGCCAGATGATGACCTTGATAATATTACATCGATTGAGCACGACAAGGACCTTCAGCAACGCCTTGAATCGACATTGATTCACTGGACACGACAGATCAAAGAGGTGGTCGTCGCTCAAGCCGAGACCTGGAAATCTCCACAGTCTGATTCGGAATCTGGCTCGTCGGGTGCTTCGTCCTTGGAGGAGGCAGGTCCTCTCGACGAGATTCGTTATTGGCGTGCCCGTGCTCAGGACTTGAGTGGACTTAGTGCACAACTGGCGCGACCAGAAGTCGCCAAGATCGTGAAGCTCTTGGAGAGTACACAAAATGTAACCTATTTGGCGGACCTCGCTGAATTGGGACAGCGCATTGAGGCAGGTTGCAAAGAAGCCAATGGTATTGTCAAGTTCTTAGAGCTTCTTGCCGAGCCCTGCGAAGCCTTGGCTCGAGCAACACCTGACGAGATCCCAGACATGCTCCCCCACATCCTGGATTTGGTCCGCGTCATCTGGACGTGTTGCCCTCCCTACCAAAGCGAAGACCGAATTGCATCACTTCTGCGCAAGATCTCCAACCAGATTATTAAGCAGTGCTCAAAGCAACTCTCTCTGGATGAGATCTTTGAAGGTAATCCTGAGGTCAGTGCCAAGAAGCTTATGGCAGCCGCCCGCTGCGGTGCAGAATGGCACCGTGCTTGCGATCGCATGTTCGCAGCTGTAGCACGTCAGAACCAACAGCAACGAGGTGGTCCTACTATCAGTGCTTCCACACCCAGCGGAATTTACGCACAAATCGATGCCTTCGTGCAGCGATGCAACAACTTGCTCGAAATTTGTGAGGGCCAGCGCCAATTCATTCGCCGCCGTCGCAAATCATCGCGCAAGGGCTTCCTCAGCGGTGATCGTGGATCTGAGTTTGAGAAATCGCTCGCCGAAATTGAAGAGGCGTTCAAGAAGCACTTGCAGCATCTTCGCTCAGTGCCGTACGACATTCTCAACGTTAAGGCCACGGAATGGCATTACAACTATAATGTATTCAAGACTGGCTTGCGGCAGGTTGAGCAAATGTTGAACAATGTCATCTCAACCGCGTGGGAAAGTGTGACGACGGTGACGGGTGGCATCGAATTGCTCGAAACCTTGTCGGACTTGGCAGTGCGACCCGCTGTCAGGGCCAAGATTCAGGAGAAGGTGAATAAGCTCTATGAGCACTTCATTAAGGATCTACGTTCAATTCAGGCTCCTTCGGTGCCAGTTCCCTCAAGTGGAGTTGCTGGTTCTTCCGCAGGTTTGGCAAATGATCTCCGCGAGTTGTCTCCTCTGGGACTTGGTGAGCCCCAGCTCCCCGGTTGTGCACTGTGGGCACGTGGTATTCTGCAGCGAATCCAAAGCGATTATACTGCATTGCAGAACGCGCAGCATACCATCTTCCGAAAGTTCGGCTTTGGTGGACCGACTTCTTCACAGAGCAGCGATGGCAATGCACATTTTGCGCACCTTGCTGGCTTGGAGGAGGCTGAGCTCGAGTATCGCAAAGCTGTTTACTCGTTGACTCAGACCATTCGTGCCGCACACACTGAATGGTGCCAAAATGTCACCAAAGCGATTGGCCACGAAAGCTCACGGAGTCTGGCAGATCGATTGGCGGTTCCCCTCTTCGCACGCCCCGACCTTCGCAAGAATCCGATCTTTGTGGAGTATATGCGGGCTCGAAACGAGTACACATTGTGTGTAAACCGCTATAGCGCCGCCCGCGATGCACTTGAGAATTCCCAAAGCAAGACATCTCAAGAAGAGGCACGAAGGGTAAAAGAACATGATGACGCACTCCTAGCTTTGGAGGAGGCACGCGCTACACTGGAGCGCTTACAACCACTTGTTAATGGCCCACGCGGTCCAGATCACTTCTTGGAGTGCAACATGGACAAGGAGCTGCTTAAGATCGTTGGTGAAGCCCGCTTGTGGAAGAAGCTTAGCCAACATTTCTCTGTTCCGTTCGCGGCTCTCCCGTTAATTCAGCAGGCTGAGAACCTTCGTGTGTTGCGTGAGAAGGTGTTGAACATCGTGCGTGTCTACAATACCATCCTCAGTACACTATCACTCTCGGAGGCCCGTTTGTTCCACGACCACCTGAGTCGACTCGATGATGCGCTGAAGCCAGGCTTCAGCGTGTTCAACTGGACCGAGAAGACGAATGCCAAGGATGCCTTCTTGCGTAATGGTCTGGAGCGATGCCGAGAGGTGCTTGAGCTCGTCCGTGCATTTAAGCGTCGTGCCAATCGTGTCCATGTGCTCATCGAGCAGATGAAGAATGGCAGCTTGATTGTCATCGAGCGTAAGGTCATATACGACCTGGAGGAATTCGAGCAAAAGCAACAAGACCATCTTCGTGCTGCGGAGGAACGACTGAAGACCAACCACGCGGAAATCATTAACATCCTCCGCCACACAGCACGCATGTTCGAAAACCAGTCATCAGACGTTCGCAACGAATGGGTCAAGTTCGTTAAGGCAATTGACAACCGCATCAATTCTGCGCTCGTGTATGCCGTTCGCCAGGCCGTGGCAGAATTTTCGAGGGCACTCCACTGCGAGATTAAAACCACTATGGATGCCAGCGCATTAGAAGAGTACCGCGCTTACATTGAGGAACTTGCTGCGCAGGAGCGTGCTCGCAATGTCGACGGAGCGACTGGATTTGAAGCGTATGGCTCACGTGAGGATGCAGAAGGCAGCGATCCACTCATTAGGCTGAACGTGATTCTTGAGAAGTCATCACCCAACTCGGAGTATCATCCTCGCTTGAATCCTCCCTGTGATGATGTACAAACCACGCTCGCTCGGCTCGCGCATGGTATCCCTCGAACAATCCGCAAGCTCAACTCGCTCATGTCTGAACTAGAATTTAAGGGTGGCGCGTTGGCTGCATCGCAGTCTAACGATCGAGTCGTTAGTTTCGGTGATGACGCCGATCAGTTGCAGTTGAGCCGAAACCGCTCCTCTCACGATGCTGAGATGGAGATTGTCAACGGAGCGATCAAGGCCCTCGTGGAACAATGGGTGCCTCACGTCTGTGGCAAGATTACTGACAGCCTCGTGGCATACTGGGATAAATCTAAGAAGTCATTGTCGGAAAACCGCTCATCCAGCAGTCATCGTCGAGACATCAATGCGTTGGCCAATGAGCTTGAGAATAGTACGGCAGCTTTGAAGGAGGTTAATGACGACGACCAATCCAACAACATCAAGGCTGACTTCATCCAGATGGATCTCGGTACGATGAACCGCAAGCTCGTTGAAATCCATGAACAGCACCAGAGTTCGCTGCTGAATCGCATCTCGAAACTCGTCCAAGCCACTACGGAGGAGGTGTTGACCATCTGTGCGCGTGAGCTCAATAACTTCCGCCAGCCTATAGAACAGGCCTCTCAGCTCCTCGCTGCAGTTGAGCGCCTGAAATCCCTCCCCAAGATTCTAAGTGAGTTAGAGGCCAAGCACAAGGAGGTCGCGACGGCCCTACAAGTTCTGGATCGCTACGGCGTTGTCATTGTTGACGAAGAGCGTGAACGAGCCAATATGCTTGGTTCTCAGATTCACCTCCTCAACAGTGCCTATCAAGATGCCCTTAAGCAAGTGGAGGTTAAGAAGGTTGACATGCTGAAGGAGATCGACTCCGCTTTAGCTGTCCTCGACGCAAACGTTGTGGACGCACTAAGTGAATTCATCGACAATGGCCCGTTCAACTGCGATCCTCCGCTCACCTTGGCCGCGGCTGAGACCGCTAGAGCGTATCTGCGCAACTTTGCGGCTCGTGCCAATGACTTTGCCAACCGAATGGCCACACTTATGGAGCATCGCAGCAAGCTCTCTCCATCCACGCCTGCTCGAGCGGACTTCCATGAAATTGAGACGCTCCAAAACGACATCAAGAAGCTCGATTCTGCCTGGGTTCTCGTACAGAAGTGGTTGCTAGAGCGCGAGAGTGTTGCTTCGGATCTTATCAAGACTGTCGCACCCAAATTGCCTGAGCTTGAAGGTAAGGCCCGAGCTGTTCAAAATGAAATTAAGGCCTTGCTCTCCCATCGCTGGAATGTCTTGACCGTGTTGTACGACAGCACGAATCAATTCATCCAATCCATTCCATCCATCGAGCATCTCGCATCCGATGCAATCAAGGACCGACACTGGGCTCAGCTTCGAGCCGAAGTGCAATCCCTCCCTGAGCACGTGGATCAGCTTGATTTCGAAACCTTTTTCTCCTCAGGCTTGCCAGCCCATGCCGAAGTCATTGCCGCGATTGCAACCAACGCCCAGCGCGAGCGACAGATCGAGCGACAATTGGCCGAAATTGCGTCCACTTGGGAGACCCTTCCTTTGGTCATGAGCTCCCATGCCTCTGGCCCACGTGTTGTTTCAGTTGAGGAAGTTCACGCCCGTCTCGAACAGGATCAGTTGACACTCGCTCACCATCGCAACTCCATCTTCTTCTCGAACTTCGAGACCATCATTCGAAGCTGGACCGATGATCTGGAACAAGTTGCCGAGGCAGTTGAGAAGCTACTTGCAGTTCAGTTCAAGTGGGTTTACCTCGAGTCTGTCGTGGGTACTCCCGCGAACATGCGCAAGCAGCTTCCCAACGAGGCCGGAGACTTCAATACGGTGAAGGAGCACTGGCGAGATTTATGCGAGGCGCTCAGCAAGCAAAACTTCCGAGTGATGGCATTGCTAGAGCCTCGCCTGTTGAGCAATCTTGACGTGATGTTCACGATGCTTGAGAAGATCAGCCAGAAGCTCGATAAGTTCTTGGAGACCAAGCGTGCGGCATTCCCACGCTTCTACTTCCTGGCTAACGATGACTTGCTTCAGGTCCTAGGTCAGAGCCGTGATCCTGGAAATGTTCAACGCCATCTGAGCAAGATCTTCGCAGGTATCAAGGGCCTCCGCTACACTACGTCCTCTCCATCTCGCTGCGATATCACTGGTGTGGTCTCCGTCGACGGCGAAGCACTTCAAATCTCACCTTTCGTTCAGGTTGAAGGTTCAATCGAGGTAGAATCCTGGCTCAAGGGCGTCGAACTACGTACCCAAGAAACCCTGCGCACGGTTGCCGCGAACGCTTACCTCGCTCATGAGAAGAAAGGAGAATTGCTGCAGACTCCTCAACAACAGAACGACTACAAGGAATGGATCCGCGAGTTCCCTGGTCAAATCGCGCTCCTTACTCGCCAGGTGAGCTGGACGCATCGCATGGAAGGAGCGCTGCAGGACACCACCAAGGCTCGCGCTGCTTTGAAGGAACTTGGTGCTTCTTTGGACCGCGCACTGCACGTGTATGCTGACTTGATTCGCAGCCGTGATCTGACCCCATCCCAACGCGCAGCGATCACTGCCCTGATCATCATTGATGTTCACCACCGTCAAGTCACTCACGACATGCAGGTGATGGCACGATCTGCTCAAGGCCACATGCGTACTGGGCTGCTAACATCCTTCCAATGGCTCTCTCAATTGAGATACTACAACGAAACGCGCTATGGAGATGGGGGTCAGCATATTGTGCGGCAAGCAAAGACATTCTTCCCATACGGTTACGAGTACCACGGAAACAGTGGTCGTCTCGTCGTGACTTCACTCACTGACCGAGTTTACCTTACCATGACCAACGCCCTTTCATTGATCATGGGCTGCGCACCCCAAGGCCCAGCTGGTACCGGTAAGACTGAGACTGTCAAGGATCTCGCCAAGAACCTTGGTCGCTTCGCAGTCGTTTTTAACTGCTCGGCTTCCATGGATGTCAAATCGCTTGTTCGCGACTTCTCTGGTTTGGCTCAGACCGGTGCTTGGGGTTGCTTCGATGAATTCAATCGTATTCCCGTCGATGTCCTGTCGGTCCTCGCGCTCCATGTATCAACTATCTTCGAAGCCGTTCGTTCCCTGCGCAACGTAGGTATGGGACTTGGCATGATAGGTATGATGGGTGGTGGCTCTGCCGGTGCTGCGATTGGTATGGGCATGGGCGTTGGTTTGGGTGCATTGGGTGGCGGAGTTGCCCGCTTCCGACTTGATGGTCAGGAGATGCAGCTGAATCAGAATGTGCGCCTCTTTGTTACCATGAACCCCTCTGGCTCTGAATATGGTGGACGTTCCGAACTGCCTGAAAACCTCAAGGCCCTGTTCCGACCTATCGCCATGATGGTGCCCGATTCACAGCAGATTGCAGAAATCCTTCTGCGTACGGAAGGCTTTGTAAATGCCAAGGACCTCGCCAAGAACATTATGTCGGCTTATAAGCTTATCGACTTCCAGCTTACGAAGCAGGCCCACTATTCTTATGGCCTCCGTGCACTCAAACCTATGATTGCTAGAGCCGGTATCCTGAAGCGTGAAGACCCACTTGCAGATGAAGAGAAGTTGGTCTACAAGGCTATGAAAGATTCGAACTTGTCGGGTCTCGTCCCAGAAGATGTCGAACTCTTCAAAGACCTCTTGACTGATTGCTTCCGCGAAGTTGGTTTCATGGCCAGCTCCTCCGCAGGATCCGGCTCGCCTGACGAGCTCATCAACATGATCCTCCAGGATGAGCTGAATAAGCAATTGAGTGAGGGTGGCTTGGCTGATAATGCTGCACTCGTGCAGAAGACTATTCAGCTATTCGAAGTCACGAACTCGCGACATGGCAGCATGCTCGTTGGTAATTCGCTGTCAGGTAAGTCAACTGCATGGCGCCTATTGCTTCGTGCTTTGACGTCTCTCGCACGGCGCCGTCGCCCATCCCGACCAACCCGGCCCTGGTTGCAGGTTGAGGCGCAATACCTCAATCCCAAGGCTGTCACTGAGGATGAGTTGTATGGTTACTACGATCCCAGCACGAAGGAGTGGCGCGAGGGTATCTTCTCAAGCATCCTTCGTAACCTTGCGACTGCGACCCAACAGCAATTGGCACGTCAACCCGAACTGCCCTTGGTCCCATTGGCAGTGCCCTCCGGAACAGATGGACCCGCTGGCGCGGGTTCAAGTGGTGACGGTGCCCACGATGCCTCAGCTACGAATCGATTCGTTGTCATGCAAGGCAACGTCGAGTTGACTGAGAAGTGGATCGTGCTTGACGGCCCTGTTGACACTCATTGGATTGAGAGCATGAACTCACTGCTCGATGATAACAAGATGCTAACACTCGCCAATCAGGATCGTATCCTTCTTGGACCATATATGTCGCTCCTGTTTGAAGTGGAGAACCTTCATGGTGCTTCGCCTGCGACTGTTTCACGCTGCGGTATGGTTTACTTCTCTGAGAACACGATCACCTGGCAGCACTACTTCTGGATGTGGGTTCAAAACAAAGTACGTCTCTTTGAGGAAGCGCTCCAAGCTCTTGGTGCATCCACCACTCCAGCAGCCGTTGCAACGGCAGCTGCAGCAGCAGCGGCAAGCGCGCCAGCATCAAACTCCCTGTCCAACGCCACTGCTGGTGTAAATTCACACGGTGTGAATACGAATTTGCCGATGGGGCTGGCTGCCTTTGAGAACGCATCCCAGCACCCTGCTTCGCATTCATCCATGTCGGGCATGGGCTCTGGTTCCCCACGCACGACAACTCTCTTCACGAAGGAAGCCACTGATTTGCTGAATGCGCTTCGGGCGAAGTACTTGGAACCCATGCTTGAGGCGGCCGAGGGCCGTGAGAAGGATCCTGAGACGGGTCACCCACTTGTCTTCACCGAAGTCATCCCAACTACTGCACTGCAGAAGACCATGTCCGTGTGCAGCCTCTTCGATGCACTCGCTGTTCCTCAGCGTGGTGTGGACCATGAGGAAGGAGGTACTGCATATCTCAAGCTCATCGAGATGTGGTTCTTGTATGCTTGCCTGTGGGGCGTTGGCGGTACTATAGATGCCGCTTCTCGTACCCGACTCGACATTGTGGTCCGAGGACGTGACACACAGTTCCCTCCACTTCAGTCTTGCTTCGATTATGTCGTTGACTTTATCAAGCGCGACTGGGTGCTTTGGGAGGATAAGGTCCCCACGAGCTGGCGACCTCCTTCCAATGCGTATGCATCCATGTTTGTCCCGACCGTGGATACCGCTCGGTACGGCTTTGCGATCCGTTCACTGCTTGAGGCGGGTCGTCACGTTTTGTTCTCAGGTCCAGTGGGTTGTGGCAAGTCGCTCATCGTGCAGGAAGAGATTATTAAGCCAACGATGAACTGGAGCTCTGCCGCAGGTGGTAGTGAGCGTAGTCCATGGCTTGTTGCATCCGCGCACTTCACAGGTAGCACTACTTCGCTGCTCGCACAAGAGATTGTGGAATCCCAGCTGGAGAAGCGCCAGCGACCTACATGGGGTCCTGCTGGAGGTCGCGAGAAGCTTATTGTCGTGATCGATGACTTGAACGCGCCCGAGCCTACGCGTGTTTCTGGACGTGCCACTGGAGGTATTCGCGAACCTGTTGAACTGCTTCGCCAGCTCATTGAGTACCGCATTTTGTATGAGCGTGCAGGTGCTAGCGGCACCTCTTCCGCGTCCAGCACAGGTGCTCAGAGCTACTTCCAGCCTAAGTACGTTCTTGATACTCAGTTCTTGGGTGTTTACTCCCCCGAAGTCGGAGGTCGGGAGCCACTGTCACGCCGTTTAACCACCAAGTTCTTGGCAGTTCATATGCCCATGCCGGATGACAACTCGATTCGCAAGATTTATCGCATGCAGGCCGCGGCACACCTCAGCAACTTCGAGGAGGCCGTTAAAGCACTTGCGCAGCCCCTTGCGAACGCAACGACCGAATTATTCAAGGCGGTTCGTGACACCTTGCTTCCCACGCCATCGACTCCTCACTATGAGTTCACGATGCGTGATATCTCGCGTGTCATCGAAGGTGTACTTCGCACCAACCGTAGTTTTGTTGACACAAAGGAAGCGCTGGCTCGAGTCTGGACTCACGAAGCCATTCGTGTCTTTGGTGACCGCCTGACAAGCGACAACGACAAGCAACGACTTGGCGAATTGATTGCTGTTCGACTTGCTGAGCCGCAAGGTTTCGAGGTCTCCATCAAGCGAGTGATGAAGGAGGGATCTAGCCTGCTCTTCACAGATATGCTGAACATGGATGCAGCTGCAAGCGTGGCAGGTGCCTCCGACGCCTTCATCGCGATGGCTTCAATGTACAATCCTGACAACGCCACCTACGTGGATCTGGCAGGACGCATGGAGGACCTCATGAAGACTCTGAACCAAAAGCAGGCGGATCTCGCATCACGATCAGGAGGACAAGAACTTGTACTTTTCCCTGACGCGGTTGAGCACATTGTACGCGCACAGCGTGTCTTGTCACGACCCATGGGACACCTGCTACTTTTGGGTGTGAGTGGTTCTGGCCGAAAATCCGTTGCGCGCTTTGCTGCTCACTGTGCTGGACTCAAGTTCCATACCTTAGCGCCTGGTCCGAAATACGGTCGCAAGGCGTTCCGTGATGACCTACGTCGTATTATCGAGACGTGTGGTCTTCAGTGCGAGCCCACGGCTCTCTTGATCACGGATAGCACCATCAAGGACGAGACTTTCATGGAAGACATCAACTCCCTGCTCAACTGTGGAGAGATTATGCGACTATTTGCTGCACAAGACGATATGATCCGCATTACTGAGGCCATGCGACGTCAACTTGAAGGCCACAAGCAAGGAGGAACGGGTGGAGCTGAGAGCAAAGTTGCTACTCCCGACGGAGTCCCGCAAACCCAGGAGGCCCTATATCGCCTCTTTATCCAACGTGCACGTCAGAATCTGAGACTCATCATCTGCATGTCGCCCTTCGGTCGTAAGTTCCGCGATCGATGCCGACAGTTCCCGGGCTTGGTCAACTGCTGCACGATTGACTGGTTTACATCATGGTCCGAAGCCGCTCTTCGACAGGTAGCTCAGAAGATGTTGGTACCCAAGGCCATCCCACACCAGAAGCATGGCTCCCAGACGACACCCATGGCAGCCGCTGTGCCAGCTCCAGGAGCTGGGCAGCCAGCTGTAGATGGACCAACGACTCCGTCAGCTCTCCGACGGCCCTCGATGGATGCCAATGCGGCTGCAGCCACTTACATCCCTGGTCTTGTCCAAGGTCCAGTCACAGCTGAGGCCCTGTTGAATGACCCCTCTGCAGATATCGTCACGACTCTGTTGATGACACCTCCCACAACTGACATCGATCTTACAGAGGGCGTTACCTTGAATGACACCCCTAATGCAAATGGTTCGAGTGCTCCCAACGCTTCTCCGTCCTCAGGGGGTTCGAATGCGTCGAACCACGCGAATGCTTTGAAGTCCGGTCAGCACGGTACGACTGCCTCCTCTACTCAACACGTCAAGAACCCTGCTAACGCAACTAAGCGAGCTGATATCTTGGTTGGTCTCCTTTGCGCTATTCACTCGACAACAACCGCAGTTTCAGAGCGCATGAGACGTGAGACCGGACGCATGAACCAGCTCACACCAACGAAGTTCCTCGACTTGATCAAGGTTTACCGCCATCTCTTGCGTCGCCGTGGTATGGGTATCCTCACTGCAGCGGATAAGATCAAGGGCTCGATGCTTAAATTGCAGCAGGCAGAGGAACGCATCGCGATCATGCGCAACGAGTACAACTTGAAGCACGAAGAGCTCGTTGAGAAGCAGCGCAACACCGAAAAGGTCGAACAGCAGCTTCGCCGACGCAAGGCCAGTGTTGAGGCCAGTGAGAAAGTCATGGAAGAGCACCGTGCGCAGGTCGAGCTCGCTTACATTGATGCTGAGCGCAAGGAGGCCAAGTCAAAGGAAGAGGCACAGAAGCTCGCGGTCGTGCTTGAGAATGCCATGGCAGCCGTCGATGAGATGAAGAATCAGAAACAGATCATTACGGAGATTCGCAACTACAAGCTCTCCACGCTGAACAAACTCTTGATTAACGTCCTTCAAGCCACCATGGTTCTGCTCGGCCGTGAACCCACGCCTGCTGCGATCATGAAGGAATTCGCGGACGGTAAGTTCATGTCGCGTCTTGAGAACCTTGACATTACCAAGATTACACCTCGTCAGCTGAAGACCATTACTGCCTACACTCGCATGCCTGGATTCGACAAGGCGTCTGTGCAACCTCTTTCCACGGCCATGTCTCATCTATGCGACTGGGTGTGCAACGTCGCCAAGGCTGTGAAGGCGCACAATGAAGCGCTTCCGCTCAAGATTGCGGCTGAGGAGGCAAAGTTGCTCCACGAGACCGCGCTTCGTCATTTACAGGAGAGTAACGCTAAGCTTGAGAACTTCCGCGCCGAAATTGCGCGCCTCGAGGACGAACTTGCCCAAATGACGGCTGAGGCTAATCGCATGCGTCAAGCCGAGACAGGCATTAAAGAGAACATCGATCGAGCTCACGAGCTCATTCAAGGCTTCTTGAGTGTTCGTTCCAAGTGGGCTGCGGAACTCCGTGAATTGCAGCGTGACGTTCGCACGCTTTCCGGAGACTGTCTGCTTGCTGCTGCCTTCCTTGTGTACACTGGACCTCTTTCTGACGGCTACCGCGACTCTCTATTGCAGGAGTGGACCCAGATTATTCAGACATCTGGATTGCCCTTCAATGCGGCTCGGGATGTTAAACTTCTCTTGGCTCAGCGCGCCGACTTCGTTTTCTGGACTAGTGAAGGCTTGCCGGACGATCCCTTCTCGCTCGCGAACGGTTTGTTGGTCAAGGAATCCAATCGCGCTGCTTACTTGGTTGACCCACAGGGTCAGGCTGTTCGCTGGCTTAAGGCCAGCGAGCCCTCTCTTGTTGTGGCCCATATCCACACGGGGTCGAGTGGCACAGGCAGCTCTGGACCTGCAAGCAGCGGCAATGCGCCTGCAAATGGCGCTGCGAATGCCGTGGGTGCCGGTGGTCAACCCAGCGGTGGAACGCTTGGTTTGGGTCTTGTCTCAAGCGCCCAAGCTCAGGCAAGCCACTGGACCACCATCTTGGAGAACGCAATCGCATCAGGTCTCCCAGTTCTGCTCGAAAATGTGCCCGAAGAACTCGACCCAGTGTTGGACACCCTCTTCGAGTTGCCCTTCATGGCTTTGAATGCGATTGCCAATCCGAACAGCGGTGGAGGCTTCGTTGGAGCGAACACCTCAGGTACTTCTAGTGCCGGTGCCTCTGCAGCCCAAAGCGCTCGCCAGATGTTGCGTGGCCATGGCTTGGTCAATGGTCAAATGCAAGTGTGGTTCAACGACAAGGAGATCCGGGTCAAGCCTGGTTTCCGCCTGTTCCTCTCCACATGCAACCCCAACCCCGTGATCTCCCCAGAAGTTGCGGCCCGTTGCAATGTCATCGACTTTGCCGTGCGACCTCGCGGTTTAGAGCAGCAATTGCTGTCCATCGTCGTGTCCATGGAGGAAGCCAAGACCGAAGCTGAACGTGCACAACTCATCTTGCACGATGCTCGTCAGCGCCAGGCACTGCGTGAAACCGAAGATGCCATTCTCCAACGAGTCCGTACCGAAAAGGGTGACCTCCTTACAAACCCTGAACTAGCAGAAGCACTGCGTCGAGCTCGTGCAGACGAGCAGAAGATTGTTGAGATGCTCGAGCGTGGTCGCATTGCGCAAGAGCAGCTTGATGCCGCACGTGAGACCTACCGTCCTGCGGCTGTTCGTGCAGCCATGCTCTATTTCGCTCTAATTGACATGAACGCCGTTGATCCCATGTACCAGTTCTCGCTTTCGTCGTACATCAACCTGTTCCGCAAGTCGATTCGCGAATGCCGCGGTGGTGGCGGTTCCGCAGGGGGTAGTGGCGTAAGCGGTGGTTCTGTATCAAATTACTCTAGCTACGGATCAAGCTCGTACGGTGGCTACAGTGGGGCAAGCTCAGGCTCGAACTACTATGGTGGAGATGCGGACACTCAGGCACGCGTTCAAGCCATTATCCGTGCGCACACTATTGCTACGCACAGCTACGCTGCGCTGGCTATGAAGGACCATCACCGCTTAGTGTTTGCATTCCATGCTTGCCTGCGTCGTTTGCAGTATGAGTCTGCTGTTGACGCTGACGAGGTCTCATTCCTGTTGAAGGGTCCATCCTTTGGCCTTGATGAACGAAGGTCCGGAGAACACGACCTGGATGGACACCGCGTACGCATGGGCGCTGGTAACTCAAGTGGAGCGTCGTCATCGAGCAGTGGCGCACCTGCCGAATTCCTTAAGGAGCGAGAGTGGGAGGTTCTGGTGGCTATGGAAGATACATTGCCCGTGTTCCGCCAGCTTACGAAGTCCCTTGAACAGCACGCAGCTGAATGGCGCGAATGGATCCGCGCACCGTGCCCAGAACTGCTCCCGCCACCTGCGGAGTGGCAGAACCGCCGAGGTGACATGCCTCATCTCCTATTGATCAAGGCCCTTCGACCCGACCGCCTGGTCTTTGCAATTAAACAGTTCCTCAGCACTCGCACTGGCATGACGAGTGGACCTGGTATGGGACTCGGAGGCTTGGGAACGGGCAGCAACCCCAACATCACGCGTCAATTCCTGGACGCTCCCAAGAACCCACTCCAAGAGGCATACCGCTTGTCGGATCCTGGCACTCCCGTCCTCTTCTTGCTGAGCCCCGGTGGTAGCGATCCACAAATGCAACTCACGCAGTTCGCGCAGCAACAGCTTGGTGCATCGCACGGCCACGTGAATCCAAACGCAATGGGTATTGGAGCTGTGGGAGGTGCCGCACTTGCTGGCTCAACTCCTGGACTTCAGGTTATTGCAATGGGTCGTGGCCAGGGACCCGCCGCCGAGGCTGCCATTCGCGATGCATGCCACCAGGGCAGCTGGGTCTACCTGTCGAACGTTCACTTGGCGCCTGACTGGCTCTCCAACCTGGAGCGATTGCTCATCGAGCTTGGAGCACAGCCCGGCCCGACCACCATGCAGGGAGGCCAAGGCCAGCACGGACACCACTCGCAAGCACAGCGTCGCGCTCACCAGATGGGTCCTATGTCAGGTCGCAATGCGGCTCAGGGAGCTGCGGGTGGTGCTAATTCCGGTGTTGCAGGTGCTGCGGGTGGTGCTGGCGGTCGCTCAGGTGGCATCTACTCAATGGAACTCGGACCTCATCCTGACTTCCGACTCTGGATGTCATCCGAGCCAATTGTCACCTTCCCGGCTAGCCTCCTACAGACTTGCACCAAGGTAATGAATGAACCACCACGCGGTATCCGTGCGAACATGCATCGTGTATACTCAACCCTGAGTGAGGACAACTTCACTCGCGCCCGTGTCGGTCCCGGTGGTCAACAGCCTGGCAGTCAGATGGGAGGCGGCGCAAGTAGCGCACAGCAAGCTGGTACTGGCAGCACTACTGCCGCCGCTGCTGCTGCCGCTGCTGCAAGTGATAACTACGCCACTCGCCTTGTCCGCTACAAACGCCTGCTCTACTCACTCGCCTGGATGCATGCCGGCTTTATTGAGCGTAAGCGCTTCGGCTCTTTAGGCTGGAACAGGCCATACGATTTCTCTGTGGTCGACTTCACTGTTGCTGAACGCATTGTTGCACAGTACGTGCTCGAAGAGGACGACATTGCTTGGCCTGCCCTCCGCCGCTTGATTGCGGAATCGACCTACGGTGGACGTGTCACCGATGATGTCGACACCCGTCTCTTGAATGTGCTGGCTAGTGAAGCTTTGCGTGAGGAGATCATTACGCCCAAGTGCCCATTGATCGTTCTGCCAACGGCAGGTGGTGGTCTTGGAGGTGCAGGCACATCGTCCACCTCAGCCGCAGTAGCTGCCGCTGCGGCCGCTGCGGCCGCCGTTGCGTCTGGCTCGGGCGCAGGCACATTTGGTGGCTTGTCGCTAGAACGACTCGTGATTCTCGGGGATGGTGACTACAAGGACTACCTGCGTGAGATCGACCGCCTCCCGTCCGCTGACGAAGAAGTCCCCGAATTGTTCTACCAGCACCCCAACGCACTCATCGCTGCGCAGCGCGACCAGGCTCATCAGTTGTTGAATCAGCTCTTGGATGTTGATAAGTTGTCCACTGGTAGCTTCCCTCCTCCCAGCGCAGACACTCCACAAGGAGGCGCAGATCCCGCCTTGGCTGGTTCTGGCGCCGCCGAGGGAGAGAATGGTGCTTCCGGTGAGGCCGCTTCCAACGAGGCTGGCCGAGCCTCGGGTGCCTCAACGAACTCGGCTGCGAGAGGCTTGTTTGGTGGCCCTGGTACAGGTGCCGCTGCCGCTGCGGTCGTCGCCGCAGCCGCAGCCGCAGCAAACAACTCTGGTAACCCCTTGGGCAATATTGGCTCTGTCTCGACTTACTTCAGCACCGCCGCTGCGGCTGCTTCCTCGACAAACAACCGCTTCGGCAATGGACGTACGCCGTTCGGCTTGGGTATGGGACTCAATCTCAGCTCGAATGCACGTATCCTCGCAGCTATGTTGGATGACGAGGTTCCACCTACCCCAGCTCCCAACAACTCACGCTCCAACGTCGATATGCCAGATGGTCTCGCGGGCGCTCGCGCAGCAGTCCGTCTGGCACAGGCCACAAGATTGCACGCACGTATGAAGGAAATTCCTCGTATCATTCTTCGCGAACACCACTATGTGCATCTCAAGTCTGGTTCGAATGCCCCGGGTGCTGCGAATGCTGGTGCTTCTACCGCCGCAGGTGCTTCATCAACGGCCGTTGTTGCTAGCTCTGCAAGCGGCACCCCAGGTAGCGGCAACAATGCGATTGGAGCATCGAGCGCGGAAGACAAGGCGCCACTTCTGGTTGTCCTGGTGCAAGAGTCTACTCGGTACAATCACCTGCTTGACCTCATTGACAGCAGCTTGACAGAGCTCTGCCGTGCGCTTCAGGGTCGCGTCGTCATGACCAAGCGATTGGAGGCCATTGCTGACGCGATTGACCTTGGCCGAGTGCCTCAGGAATGGGGCCAGTTCTATCCATCTGTGCTTCCGTTGGCCTCTTGGATCCGCGATCTTGCTGCACGTGTCAAGCAACTACGTGCTTGGTCAGATGCGCCACTCCGCTCTTACTGGCTGGGAGGTCTGATGTATCCCATGGGACTTCTCTCTGCTTTGCAGCAGCAGTTCGTCCGACGCTCAGCAGGTATCTTGATCGACCAGGTGGCATGGGACTTCGCGGTTGTCGCTCAGACCGAGCAAGCCGCGATGGCCAACCTGCGTGAGGGCGCCATCATCACAGATCTTTATCTTGAGGGTGCATCTTGGGATGCCGACAACGGCTGCCTCGCAGAGCCTCGACCCTTGGAGCTGTACACGCGCTTGCCTCAGGTCCACTTCAAGCCGGTATTGCGCAAGTCCAAGGCCAAGGGCTACTACAGTGCTCCTCTGTATATGTATTCAGTGCGTTCAGGTAGCGACACACGCCCATCCTACTTGCTTGATATCGATTTGCGCGCTGGAGACAAGGCTGCACACGATCCTACGTTCTGGATCAAGCGCGGCGCCGCCGTTCTCCTGGCTCCTCCTCTGTAAGTGTAAGTGAATGACTCGTTTTATTTGAATCTAACCATCGATGGCTATATGTTTGATGTGTAGCCTACATACATAATACAGTGCTCTATGGAAGTATATTATCAAATACGGTTTATTGGCTGAGTGTGATGTAAACAAAGGATTGAAAAGCAAGGTGTAGGGCATGTCGAGTAATGTTTGGACGGGACGAAGACTCTCACCTTACTATACTGGAGGGGAGCGGAAGACGTGTGATCCGAGAGTGAAAAGAGCTCACCGCACTTCACTCGGCTTTCTGGTCCTTGGGTCCAAAGGTCGAAGCGTCGATCACAAAGCGATACTTCACATTTGAACGCACCACTCGCTCGTAGGCCTCATCGATTTGATCCGCGTTGATGAGCTCAATCTGGGCCGAGATGCCGTGCTGAGCACAAAAGTCTAGCATCTCTTGGGTCTCCCTGATGCCTCCGATCGGTGATCCTGCAAGGCTTCGGCGACCAGAGATCAGGGAGAACGAGGAAATCGGAGTTGGGTTCTCGGGCGCCCCAACCAAGACCATCGTGCCATCTCGCTTCAGCAAACGAATGTACTGATCATAGCCGATGTTGGCGGATACCGTGTTCACAATGAGGTCCAGCGAACGATTGAGCTTTTCAAACGTTGAAGGGTCTGAAGTGGCGTACGCTTCGGCCGCACCAAACTTGAGCATATCGTCCAGCTTGTTCAGGGTTTGGGAGAGCGCGATGACATGTGCACCCATCTTGGCCGCAATCTTGATACCAAGATGACCAAGACCGCCGCAGCCGACGATGGCCACGCGTTTGCCTGGACCGCACTTCCAGTGTGCAAGGGGCGAGTACAACGTGATGCCAGCACACAACAGCGGTGCGGCCTCAGCAAGCGGAATGCTCTCAGGAATTCGAAGGACAAAGTCTTGGTCAACAACGATCAGATTGGAATAGCCACCGTATGTCATGCGCTTTTCGCCTGTGGCTGCCAAGTGGATGGTGTCCAGAGAGTTGTAGGTACCCGTGGCCTTGGGGCAGAACTGCTCGAGTGACTCCTTGCACTCGTCGCAGGTTCGGCACGAGTTGACGAGGCAACCTACGCCCACACGATCTCCGACGGAGAACTTGGTGACGTTGGCACCGACTGCCTTGACAATGCCGGCGATTTCATGGCCTGGGATGCAGGGGTAGGTCGTGTGTCGCCACTCGTTCCGAGCGGTATGGATGTCCGAGTGGCAGATGCCACAGTACTTGATCTCGATTGCTACGTCGTTGGGACCGGGCGCGCGGCGAGTGAACTCGTGAGGCTTGAATTTTTCGCTAGGACCAAACGTGGCATAGCCATACGCGGTGAGTTCGGCAGAAGCAGAGGAGGACATGATGGGCTGTGTGATGGGTCAGTGTGTCTGGAGCTGGGAGAGTTGAGAAAGGAAGTGCATGTGTGATGAAAATGTAAGTTGTGCGGCCGGTAAGGAGGTAATATAAATCATGCAGGGGATGTACACGCGTCTGGAGAACTTGATGCGAGTGTTGTCATACAAGATCATTCGAGCGATTGGTCTAGTTGCACGCGAGGTTCTCACTCAAACCTACGCTTGGATCGGGATATTTTTATATAACCACATCCGGCTAAAAGGCTACCAGACACAGTACTCGCGAGGACTCCCCACATACAACACTTAACAGGGCTGTAAGATCTCAGGGGCTGAAAGGAAAGCTTTCAGAGGATCTTCACTGGCCAGCCCTGGCGGCAAGCAAGCGTGGTGATCTGCGACTAGTCACACCTACACCTACACGGCCTGCCAGATTGTTTATTCTGAAAACCCCCGTTCGATCGTCCGAGTCGTGAAGAAACCAAACAGGTTGCTGGGTCGGAGGAACCCGAGGATGAAGAGGAGGATGATTGTGGTGAGGACAACTCTGACGATGAACCGGGTTTTATGTATGTAGACGAACCGCTGTCTGAACTCGAGGAGGATGAATGGGGGAGAGGACAGCTGAGGGTGCTATGCGCTCCCGTCCATCGGGCTTCGGTACAGAGCTCCGCGATTTCTACCACTCGAACTGCCACTGACCCGAGCTCTTCCGTGCCGTTTCCGGCGGCAGAGTTCTCAGCATGAATAGTGATCAGGTGGGCTATCTTCTTCCTCAGCCCGTTCTAGCAGCACTGCGATCCCTTAGAACCGGTTGAATCAGAAAGCGAGGGTGTAGAGGACAGCAAGTCGGCACAGTCTCAGTCTGCCTCTCAAATTTTGATGTTCCGGACAGAGTGCTGTTGTGTTGGAAGCGAGGTTGACTGAACCCTCCCAGTGCCGGCCGGTCCCGTCGAGTTTATTGGACCGTAAAACTACATCAACGCATCCTCAAGCATCCACTGTTCGAGTGAGCAAGGGTGTTCTTTCACTGCTATAACCCCATCCGGGCTAAAAGGCTACCAGACATAGTACTAGGGGGGTCGGAATACCTAGACTAAGAGGTATGGAGATTGCTCCTTTTTGGCACCTAGAGGCAACCTCCACACACACCTCGAATAGGTACTCTTACGCCCTCCCAGAACCAGCCGAGCCAGTCTCCGGGAGTTTATTGGGTGTTCTTTCACTTTCCTCCTCCATCTTGCTGTGCTCATTCCGAAGCTCCTTCACCTCGGGGTCTGGTTTAGTAAGCCCATCGGAAATGAATGCTTCATCGATCTTCTCGATGGACTTGTTAGTGTCCTGTTCTCCCAGAAGTGCGAAACGCTTTGTTGTGAAGAAGGGGGTCGTGGCGGTGATGCGCTTGCAGTATCCCACAACGTCATCCACTAACTCGTCAATCTCTTCGCTTGAGACGCGATTTCTTGTAAGGCTGCTTATGAACCCCTGATAGTCTCACCCTTGCAGTTCCAGTTGCTTGTTCGAAAAAACAAGGTTGATTGAATAAATGGGGTGTTGTAAGGTCTGTCTTATAGGGCCCGTGTTGTGAGATTCAAAGTATAACGCCGTCACAAAGGGTCGTCTCAAAGAGTCGTCACATAGAGTCGTCACAAAGCGCCATCAACCAGCATAGACAGGTCGTCATTGCGACCAGGAATCGATGAGAGCTCAGCGGGTGAGCAACAAGTGAGAGTTGTAAAACAGACGGTGAACAGTGGGTAATGTGTGGATCGCACTCTGTCGGAAGTCTCTTGATGTCAACCGTGTTCTTGAGTTGTGTTGTGTTGTGTTGTCGCAGTGAACCCCTCCAGCGAAGAGAATTCGCACGTGGGTTTCAGTCACTTCAGAGATGTGATAGTAGCGCATCTGCCACCCCCTGAGACCCATGTATATGACATCTCGACTTCGCTCACTTCACTAATCCAATCCAATCCAATCCAATCCAATCCAATCCAATCCAATCCAATCCAATCCAATCCAATCCAATCCAACCAGAGTCAGTCATCTCTCCATCCATCGCCACGCTGCGAATCTCCCTCAGTAGCTTATTGGTAGTAGTATTGGTTGAGTGAGCGGAGTGAATTCATCTACTAACTTCAGTCAACTCAAGAGATGATATACGGTCACTTCAGTCAACTCAGTCACTTCAGAGACGCATAGGAGCCGCATAGGAGCCGCATCTGTATATATACATCTCTCACACCCCCCTGAGACCCATGCGGCTCCCATTACATCTTGACTTCACTCACTTCACTCGCTTCACACACTCGCTTTTAACCGCATCACATTACTCCCCAATCCAACCAACCAGAGTCAGTCGCATGTGTGTGTTGCCAACTCTGATGAACTCATGCAAGCAAGCACTTAGTTGTCTGTGTCCGCACCGGATCCCCTAGAATTTCGTCTAAATTAAAGCCCGCCTCAGTAGCTAGTGGTAGAAGCATCGTCATCCGCCCACTTCAGTCAACTCAGTCACTATTGGGAATGGACATTGAGAGGGACAACGAGTACATATATGTCTCCCAGAAGTCCTACATCACAAGGATGGCAGCAGAGTACCAAAGCCTCCTGGCGACATACAGAGGCAACCCCAGCCTAGGGTCAACAGCAAGAAGAGTCATCAAGGCGAGAGCACGCCTACAGATGGCACAACGCGGAGAAGATCACCAAGACACAGCCGAGGAGGAGGATGACGAAGCGGAGGAGGAGCCAAAAGAACCGACACCACGGGACTGGAGAGCCCTCCTAGGAAAAGACCTGCTGACAGTAAACGGAACACTGCAGGCGATAGCAAGCGCAACGAGACCAGACATCACATACTACACGGGCTTAATAGCAAGACACGCGGACAAACCCACGAAGGAGGTATGGGAGCTGGCGGCAAAACTA
>Ga0180217_1000339_pt1 | contig 81118 bp, 55 predicted proteins | sample eDN3rd37CBELigOP_FD_128521 | JGI IMG/M metagenome (GOLD analysis project Ga0180217, IMG submission 128521) | Enriched Organic Plus compost microbial communities from Emeryville, California, USA - eDNA 3rd pass 37_C BE-Lig OP (version 2) (version 2) ...
AGATTTGTCGAAAGTCGTCATCGATGATGAGTTTAACGGGTCTTTCTTCCATACGGCACCGTAGGCGCATCGAGGATTCCCCACCGTTCGAGCATTTCGGCAGCTTTCTTGAATACTTCTTCTTTAGTAGCATTCGGATTGTTGTCCATAAATTCCTCCCACTCTCGATTCCAGTGCGGGTGGATTCTGCGATGCAAATCCTCGGGAATCTCTTTGGCTAATGCATCGACATTGATGTTGCGTGTCTCGAAGTATTGACGCCGAGCAGGATTTTCGCGGAACGCCGGGAAGATGTGGTGCTTTACTTTCTTGCATGGACTACCGTTATGAACAAGAACACCGTGCTTGCCGACCGCATACGCATGGGAACCTTCAACCTCCAAATTATATACGGTTCGAAGCTCGGCTGTGTGTATCAGACCTGTGACCAGCACAGTCCCAGTGGTCGCAAGCACCACATCGCCTAGACGAAGTTCTGTGGCAGCTACCCAGCCGCGGCCCGCAACGGCGAACGGGTGTTCGGCGGTGGTCCGTATGCGCTCCTCCCCAGACGTACCTAGTAGCAATACAATCAAAATCGGCGCCAGCCGTCGCGTCGCGGTTGCGACTACGCAGTTTGAGTCGGATTGAGCTCCGTCTGCTCCGAGATGGACGACTTCCTCGCCTACAGCGATTTCCTCGATCGCCTTTGGACCTGCAGCTGTCCATACTGCAGTACCCGCATCGAGACAGGTGCAGCCGCGCAGGAATGCTCTTACACCGTTCATTAGCCCGATGCCGCCACCAACTACTCCACCACGAATGAACCGAGTGGCGAATCGTGCAAGGCGTGTCGCTGATTGCCATGCCGAAGCTCCAAGCCGGCCCAAAAAAGTTCCGAGCTTGGTCTTGGCAAAGTAAGCTGCCAGCTTCCCACCGGGAATCAGCCCAAGTGCCAAACCCGCTCCAGTTTCCAGGGCACTCTGCTCACCGAGCGCATAAAGGGCCAGATCGCCGAGGTTGCCAACATATGGGAAGGGCAGGTAGCTGGCGATGGTGGCCGCCACTACCGCCACGGCCTTCATGTCCTGGCCGATGCTCGCGAGGAACGCGGCGGTGTTGCCGGCCGCCTCGGCGAGGTACTCGTCCACCACGTCGAAGGGGTCCCAGCTGAGCCCCATCGGGTCGCGGCGTTGCCACGGGCTTGAGCCCAGGTACTCGTAGAGGTTGGCCCCGTCGCCGTAGAGCCCGTCGAGGTCGAAGGCGCTGGCAATCGCTTCAATGCCCCGTCCGTGGTACGCGCTGCTCTCCAGCAGCACCATGGCGGTGGCGTTGGGGTCGCGCTGGTAGAACCGCCCCAGGGCCGGCGAGTACGCGCGGTTGCGGATCTGGTACACGCCGTGCGCGTAGGGCGCCAGCCGCGGGGGCTCGCTGGAGCTGGAACCCACGCCCACGTCCAGGCGGTCCAGGAACAGCCCCTTGTGCCCCAGGTGCAGCCGCGGGGCCGGGCTGAACTCCTCGGCGCTGAGCACCGCTCCGTAGGCGTCGTAGCGCCACTGGGCGATCACGACCGGGTTGCCGCCGTTGCGGTCTACGAGGGCCACGATATCGCCGCCTGCATCCTGCACGGGCCAGGTCGGCAGGCGCTGGTGGTCGTAGTGGACCAGCAGCTCGTCGAGTCCGGCGTCACCCGGACCCCAGACATACTCGCGTGCCAGATAGGTGACCGTGGGCAGCGATATGGGGCCGTCCCCACCCAGGTCGCCCAGTCCCTGCTCGAGCACCATGGGGGCCGCGGCCCCGTCGAGGCTTGCGCCGGCGTCCACGCTCTCGAGGGCCAGTTGCTGGAGCTCGGGGTCGTTGGAGGCCAGCGCCTTCTCGATGCCGATCACGGGGTCGGTGACGACCTCCTGGATGCGGCGCACGCCGTCGTAGTAGAACCGCTCGGAGCGCAGGTGCCCTTCTTCCGCCGTATCAGGGTCCGGCCAGGGGGACTGCGTGCGGATCAGCCGTCCCAGGCCGTCGTAGGTGTAGTGTTTGAGCAGCAGGCCGATGACGATCTCGTCCTGGGCGTCAAGACTCGCGCGGTTGATCTGGACCAGACGATTCCAGGCATCGTACTGGTAGAAGTACTGCCCGTCGAAGATCAGGTTCCCCGCCTCGTCGTAGCGGGTCTGCGTCGGCGTGGAGCCCGACGAACTGCTGGTGATGATCCCGGTGATCTCGTTCTGGCCGTTGACCTGATGCAGGATGGAAGTGACCGCCCCCGACGCGTCGGTGATTTCGCGGCCGGCGTCAGGGGGCCCCGTAGTCCCGGCTTGGGCTCCGCCGACCCAGTTGCCCAGCAGGTCCAGCTGCCACGAGTCGGTCCGCTGCCGCGTGGTTGGGTCGATGCTCCACTGGCCGTTGAAGTTGACCAGCGAGCCCACTTCTGTCTTGATGAGCCTGCCCAGCCCGTCGTAGGTGTTGAGCTGCGAGTAGAGGTTGGTGCTGCCGAACTGGGTCAGCTCCGCCGTGATGCGGTTGCCGGCGTGGTCGTAGGTATACTCGGCCCGGAAGAGCGTCTGAGGCTGCTGTGTGTTGGTCTGGAAGTGCAGGTCCGCGACGCGGCCGTACGTGTCCAGGCCCAGCAGGCCGATCTCGGTCCCGAGCCGCAACGTCTGAGTGATCGAGCCGGCGGCAGTGGCGAGCCCGATGCGGCGGCCGCTACCTGAGTAGGAGAACTGGGCCAGATCGGTGACCGGACCCAGGTCCGTGGTCAGCGCGGCGAGCCGCGACAGCTCGTCTTCCACCGAGCCCGTAGCGCCATAGCCAAGCGTTACCGTGCGAGAAGGAGCGTTGGGCTGGGCGGGATAGGTGACGGACATCAGGCGCAGGAAGCCGGGGTCTGCAGCCGTGAGGCCGGTAGGTTCGTATGTCCAGGCGTATGCCGTCTTCGGCGAGACACCGCTGACCACCTTCCCGTGCGACTGGAACTCCGCGGTGAGGTTGCCGCGGGCGTCGTAGGTGTAGCGGTTCTGCGAGATGATCGTGCCGCCCAGCTTCGTGTAGGCGGTGATGGTCTGCAGGCGTCCGGCGGTATCGTAGGCGTAGGTGACGTACCCCACGCGGTCCACCGGGTCACCCGTGGATGGGGTCATCGAGTCGGGGTACGCCGGGACGAAGACTCCCCCTGCGACGTAGTGGCCCACCTGCACCGATGCCAGGCGACCTAGGTCGTCGTAGCGGTAACGGAACACCACGCCGCGGGCGTCCTCGCGCTCGGCGACCTGGCCGGCGAAGTTGTAGCTGATGCGCACCAAATCGTGGGAGCCCGATGCCTGTCCCGTCGATTCGTCCGGGAACTGGACCAAGCCGATGAGTCCGTTGTTCCGGGAGACCCGCTGGAAGTCGGCGTCGACGATGTCCGCGCCGTACGTGAGGCTTGTTTCTTCCTTGTTCCCGGCCACCTGCACGTTTGTGCGGGTTGCCGTCATGGAAACGAGACGGCCATACTGGTGCTGGTACCTCGTCTCCCTGCGCATGTTGGGATTCGGGTCGCAGCGGTTCTCGATCTTCTTCTGCAGCCGGCCGGTGCTGGTGAACTCCTGCTCCGTTACCGTGTACCACGGCTCGGTCACGCCGGCTGGGGCGGCGGATGGCTCCACCAGGCGGACCTGATTCCCTCGCTTGTCATACTCGTAGATGCGCAGGGGCGCGCCGGGGGGAACGCCCTGGCGGTCCACGGTGAGCACGTCGTTGTTCACGCTGGCCGAAGGCGCGACCGCTCCCCGGACGAAGCCGGTTGCGCCGGCCACGTACCCGGCGGCCTGCTCGGTGCCCAGGTCTGCGGTGGCGATCAGCCGCTTGTGCACGTCGTACCAGTTGACCGTCCGCGTGCGAACGGAGTTCGAGAGCGAGAGTCGATCCGCAGCGTCATCGATCACCCGCTCCCAGTGATGGGTCTCGATGACGTTCCCGTCCGCGTCGTACACTGAGTCGGTGCGGGTGAGTTCGTATTCGCCGCCCGTTGCGAGGCTCGAGGGCAGGACCTGCGCCGACTCCTTGAGGCGACCGAGGCTGTCCAACCGCCTGATCTCGACCGGCTGGCCGGGGCGCTGGACGAAGACCTGCTGCCCGCCGTGGCCCGCGTATTGGCGCTCGGCGTGGTACGGGGGCTGGGCCGACGGGTCGCCCGCCGGCGGCGTCCAGCCCATGTCGTATACCAATCGCTCGACCTCGGTTCCATCCGGGCCGTACCTCATCTCCACGATCGATAGCGGCTTGGGAACCGTGTCGAAGAACGTTCGTGCGTCGGGCAACGGGTCCAATGGCCCCAGCGTCGTGGGTTCGATGCCGGTGGGGAAGGTCGCTGGGGCCCCGGCGCCGTAGGTGACGATTAATCTGGGGCGGTCCACGAAGTCCAAGAAGGTGAGCGTGGTGGAGAGCCGGGGCGCGGAGGCAGGATCGCCCTTGGCGTGCACGTCAACGCGGACGGGACGCATGCGCCAGTCGTACCGCGTGACGGTCGCGACGCCATCGGAATCCTGGCTGGGCGGTTCCCCGTGGTAGTCCATCGCCCAGGACGGGTTGCTCGTGTACCGCCGCGTTACGGTCGGGAGCCAGGCATCGTGGGGACCCGAGCCGTACTCGACTCGTTCCACGAGCACCATGTTGTTCTCGGCCGCGTCCCACTGCTCCGATTCCCACGCGGTGTCCACCGTGCCCACGAACGTTCGCAGGATCTGCCCCAACGGGTTGCGGGTCTGACGCGTGATGGTCCCGTCGATCTCGCGGCGGCGGATCACCTCGCCGATGTCGTTGTACTCGACGGTTCCCACCGCCAGCCACGCCCCGCCCGGATCGCGCTCGAGCAGCTCGACCTGCCGCAATCGGCCGTTGGAGTCCGGCCGCATCCTGATTTGCGTGAACTCGACGAACTCGGGCTCCTCGTCGGGCGCATTGGTGTGGTCGAACTCGAGCGTCGAAAGCGGCAGCGGGAACTCGCCGCGTCGAACTCTGGCGGGGGCTCCCCTGGTGTCGGCGGAGTTGTACTCCTTGATTTCCCCGGGTGTGAGCGACAGGTACGTGCCGTTCGGGTTGGTCTGGATGTCGTTGAGCACGAACTCCTTGGCCTTTGGCGTGGTGTCGGGGTACACGGGGGGATAGACAACAACCCGCCGGGCCCAGCGCCGGCCATTGGGGAAGAATGTGTCCGACAGGCCGTGCCCGTCGTAGCGGAACTGCGTGATAAACACCGGGTGCTGCCCCGCGGGGTATGTGGAGCCGGGGATCCGCCGCCACTGCGGGTCCGGAAAGTCACCCACTACGATGAGATCATCGGGGTACGGATCTCCCTCCGGGTCCAGGCTCTGATAGCTGCCGGGCACGGCGTCCACTACCGTGGCCACGGATCGCCCCGATTCGTCCCGGTCGTAGTAGGTGAACGTGAGCGAGGCGAGCGGGTTGGCCGCGTCGGCGCTGTAGGGGTTGAACGGATCGGTCACTAGCCCCGTTGCGGACCAGATCGCGTTGCCCGTGTCGCTGTAGAACTCCCGTTCAACCGGGAAGTACCAATCAGAACCGGGGCGGAGCTGCCGCGGGGCGCCGACCACCAGCCTGCTGCTGATCGGCCAAGCCGTGGGCGGCGTGTCCGGCTGCTCCGTGTAATACGTGTAGGTGTACGTGGCTTTCCACGGGGGCGGCGGGTCCGACGGACCCAGCGGCTGCAGGGGCGGGATCGAGGTCAGAAGCGAGGTCTGCGGCCCGAGGAACTCCACGCTGAACGTGACTTCGACCGACCCGGTGCGTTCGCGGAGCTGCTGTCCCCGGTAGAGCTTCGTCCCGGTCGTTCCGCGTCGGATGCCGGATGTCGTCTGCTCGATTCGGGGGGGAAGGTCGTCCTCCCCGGGGGCTCCCGGCTCGATCACGACCCGGTACTCGTTGAAGTCGATGAGGCCTTCGTGGGCCTGGTCCTGAGCGGCCGACCAGCCCACCGATCGCCGCTCCACGAGGAGCAGTTCCCCGCGGACGCTCGCGTACGGGTCGGGGTCGCCCGGATTCTGCGGGGGACCTGGTAACGGCGAGCCCGCCTCCTGGAAGTAGTCGGCGGCGGTCATGTAGACGAACTCCTCGCCCAGACCGCTCCCGGAGACGAACGCGCCATCGTCCGTGAACTGCCATTCCCGTTGCTTGAGCACGAACCCGGCGGGGTTGATCTCCACCACGCGTCGGCCGGTCTGGCCGTCCTTGACTGCTGAGGAAGCGTCGTAGGTTGTGCCAACATATTTGCCAGTGCTGTGGACGGCATCTTCATTGATGAACCGATCGACGATCGTGATGTAACGTGGGCTCATCAGGTCGATGCACCGGGGGCTTTGCGGATCCGAGAGATCCGGCGAGGAAAGGCCGGTGGACGCAGGGGTGGTGTAGCCGCGCCAGAGGTACGGCAGCGCGAAGATCGACCGCATCGGCCGAAGATCGCCCCAGCCCTCGTTGAACAAGTGGAACGGCTGTCCATAGAGCGGGTTCTCCTCCCCCAGCGGAGGGGGCGACACCATGAGGTAGTGCAGGCGGTAGTGCTGCTCCATGCCCGATGGGTCGCGGAACGAGATCGCTGCGACCTTGTCCCAGGAGTTGGCGTTCACCAGCCGCTCGGCGTCTACGCTCGAGACAAACGCTCCCTGCGGTCGGGTAACGATCAGGGCATCCGCAGGGGGCGTGACCGGAGACTCGAAAGTCGGCCAAAATGTTCCTTCGAGCTGGTCCATGCGGAGCGACGCGCGCCGCTGGAGCCTCATGCGGTCCTCGGGTTGCCATACGTTATCGATGTGAGTTCCGTCCGAGTTGCGACGCCGCGCCAGGTTGGTCACCGTCCAGTCGGCCGGGATCCCGAGGCTGTCCCGGATCTCCGGGCTGAGCACCTCGGCGATGTCGCGGCTGTCGTACATTGCCTCCAGCCACGGGATCGTGTACGGGGCGTAGGAGGTCACCGGCACGGGGCTGTAGTGGAAGACCTTGTCCGCGATGGTTTCGACGCCGGACTGGGAGGGCGAGGCGCGCGAGCGGACCGACGTGCGTATCAGGACCGTCGGGAGCAGGGGCTTCCCGTCATCATCACAGTCGTAGTGGTACCGGATCTGGTGGAGCCAGTTGGTCGGCAGCGATCCGCCCGAGCTGTTGAACGTCAGGAGCGGGTCCGGCGCGCTGTCGAGGTAGCAGGCCGCGTCACGGTAGGAAGTCCGGAGGCAAGCGTTCGCGAGCGTCGCATCGGGCACATCGCCTTCGAACACGTAGATCCGGTCCACCACGGCTTCCCCGAACAGTTCGTAGTACGGGTTGTTGCCCGGGACCGTGTCCGGGTACTGCTCCAGGATGTAGCCGGGGCCATAAGCTGGTTCGCGGCCGCGGAAAAAGCCGTGGGCATAGAGCAAGGTCCAGACCGTTGTGCCGTTGGCCTTGAGCTTGATGTACTTGATCTGCCCGCGAGAGAGGCAGTACTGGATGCACTCGGTACATCCCTCCGTAGCCACATCATCGAGCTGCTCGCGCTTGGACGGGCAGTACTCGATCTGCACTTCGTGCCCGTAGCGGTCCTCGATCCGGGTGCAGAGCGCGTAGTACGGGATCCCGAAACCGGGGTTCGCAAGGTGGCTATACGGATCGTGGTACCGACGATCATCCCCCTCCGGAAAGTGATCGGGCAGCAACGGCCTGTCATGGTAGCTGGAGACCTTCAGGTGGCACCAGCGCGGATCCTCCTGGTTCGGCGGGTCGCAGGAGGAGAAGGGGTCCTCCGCCTCGTAGAAGTCGTACCACCACCGGTTGATCGGGACATCCTCACGCACCACGACGAACGTGTACGTGAGCTGCTGTTCGACGAGGTGCACCTTGTACTCGGTGGGGGGGTATTCCCACGTGCGCTTCCCGTCGATAACGGTCCAGTTGTGGCCGTTGTGTTCGATCCGTGCGCGGAAGCGGGGCGGCGCCTCGTATTGACCGGTGCTCTCGATCTGCTGGAACGGGATCGAATGGTGGGCGTCGAGAATCAGCCAGCACGTCCGCGGCATGTCGCCGATCGCGTCCGGGATCGCCGCGTCGACCAGGAGGAGGGGGTTCTCGCTGATCATCCACCCCGAGCCGAGCCAGTCCCACCATTGGTCCCGGGCATCCATCCTGTTCATTGAGAACCGCCGGTGCAGGGGCGGGCTGCTGGAGCGAGTCCGGGTGAGCCTGAACGTGGCGCCCGCGAAGGGGAGTTCCAGATCCGTCGTCTTCACGAGCGGGACGCCGGTGATCAGGTCCACCATCCCCCCGAGCGTCGGCCGCTCAATCCCGTTCCACGCGGTCGGTTCCGCGTCCGCCCCCGGCGGCACGAGGCAGAGGCTCGTTTCGCCGATGGTCTTGCCAGGTGGAAGAAAGTCCCCCGGGACGGGGGTCGCCAGCAGGCTGATGTGCAGGCTGAAGCCAAAGGGTGGCCGTGTGGCGGTCGGATACCCGTGTACCGGCAGCACCACGTCCGGAGAATTCTCTTCCCCGGCCCGCGAGCCGTACGCGAGGTTGGCCCAGCACGCGGACGGCTGGCCGGGTGTTGCCGGCGCTGTTACCCACTTGAAGTACGGCCGCGTGTACGGCGGTTGCACCGCTGCGCCGCTCACGTAAACCACGCCCGAGGTCGCGGCGCACGGATCGCCGCCGCCCGGTTCGAGAGTTGGCATCGTCGGGACATACATCTCGTTGTGATAACACTCCCGTTCCGAAGGCGCGGGATACGGGGGGGCGTTGGGATGGGGATCCGGAGGGTCGTTTGCACCTGCTGGCTGGCTTCCAAGCACGGCTAGAGCGGCGATTGCGGTGGCAAACCACGGCCGGGAAGACTGTCCTTCCGTGATGAGGCCCATATGCATGCACCTCGCGTGAAAAGGTTGTAGCGTGGCGGGCGACCGGCCCATCGTCGGGTTAGGTCTGCACGCGCGCCACAAGTGTGCCGGATAGCGCGCCGCGTGTCAACCGGCGGTTGAGATCACGGAGGGAATGACCATGGCGTCCACGAAACCATGGACCCATTAATGGTATCACTCGTTCATGTGGGATCCTGTATGGGCCCGGTTCGGCAGCCTGGTGCGGGGATGTTTGCCTGCATCTGGCCTGCATCGAGCGTGCCGTACTTGGCCCACGCCCTCGAATGAGGCACCCAACGCTCCGGCTTGTGCCGAAAGCCGTATCTGGCGGCCGCGCAGGGCCTTGCAGCATGAGCGACACACGCCGGTTGCAGACAGAAGGGGAACACCGTGCCACACGGACGAGCGATCCGTCCTCGAAAGCGGCAAGGTTGAGCAGCTCCACAATCCCGAGGAGATGGCGCTCCGCCCGGACCGCAGGTGCGGCCGTGTACCCCTTCCAGCCACTGCGCAATCTGGCGTCGGCCGCCGGTCCCCGACCCCGCGCAACTGTAGTACGCTGTGCTGGCGCCGTTCCGACGGAGCAACTACCCGTGCCCAGCGTTAATACACCCGTCCCGGTTGCTGTGCGATCCGTCCCGGAGCTGCGTGCCACGCTGGTCGGCGTGGAACGCGTGGAGTCACGTCCTACGCTCGCCTCGTGCTGGAGGGTCGGGCCGATCTGGAGGATGGACGCGGCGGTTCGGCACTGCTTCAGCCCGCGTGCGGCTGGGCTCTGACCGATGCGCCCAGCCGTCGGCGGAACTGGTCCACGCCCGGGACACCCGTGTGATCCGTGCCACGGCGCGCGCCGACGGTCCCTCAACCGACCGCCGGTCCGGCCCGTTCGGAGTGGTGGTCATCGACATCGAGGCCGAGGTTCCAGCGGCGGGCGTGCGTCTGCGGTGCTCAACGGGCCGGGCCGGGCTATCGCTCCATGATCGCGGCGCACAAGCGCCGCCTCCAGCTGTTCAGCGGCCTTTCGCCGAGCATTGATTGCGGCGACCAAGCGACGCTAGGAAGCGGTTTTCAGACATGGACAGCCCTCCTTCCCTTGCCTCTGCCCTGCTCCACGACAAGGGCTGCAACGGGATCGGGTGCTGTTCTGTCTGCAACCTTGGCAACGGACGGCAAACGGTGGAGGCGGGTAATACCCGTTTAGCGTGGAGCTGTGCTCCCTCCTGAGCTTCCAATAGCCTAGACCAGGCGGGCTCGCCGGGCACGACGCTAGCCGACAGCGGGGCCTCCGCTGGCGCTGGCCCGTCGTGTAAGGCCATTGGGTTTCAGGCCGGGGAGTGTGAACACGCTGCGCCTCTGCGGCGAATGTTCGATCGCTCAAGATCGGGTCGGATCGGCTGTGTGCCGCCGCCGGCCTCGCGGGGTTTGTCGAGTCAGGGCGGACACAGGAGGCAACCTGACTCGTCCACCGACGGCAGTGTCGACGCAGGGGAGGGGGTGTGGTAGGCTGTCTGCTTGGCACTGGAGTATGGGCTCGGATGACCGAGCGGAGCTGGAGGCGTGGGCCTGTCGAGAGACGCTGGGGGCGCCCACCCCGTGCGGCATTTGCGCCCCGTGACAAGTCCCATCGGTGTGCAAAGCGATTCGGCTGGCTGCGTGGTATCCTGGGGCATGCGGACACCGGGTACTCAGACGCGGTCACCCATTCGCCGGCCCGTCCGCCGCGTGGCGGGCGAGTCGCTCTACGAGGAACTGCACGACCGGTATCTCTTCGCGTGGGCGATGCGGATTGCCTTCGCCGAAGCCCTCGTCTACCTTGCGGCGCTCGAATGGCTCTGGATGCTGCTTGGGATCAGGCTCTCGCCGTATACGTACACGATCCTCGCAGTCGGCGTGTCGGCTTGGACGTGGTGGAGCATTCGCCGCTCGTTCGACGCGGCCAGGAACATCCGCCTGGGCCTCGAGGGCGAGCGGGCGGTGGCCGACACACTCACGGCTCTGGCTGAGGACGGCTACCGGGTCTTCCATGATCTCCCAAGCCAGCAGGGCGATGGCAACATCGACCATGTGCTCGTCGGGCCCGCGGGCGTGTTCGCCATAGAAACCAAGACCCGTCGCAAACCTGTCGGGGACGGGCGCGCTGCCCGGGTCTGTTACGACGGTGAGGCGGTGCGAGTGGGGGAGGGGCCGCGCGATACCGGACCGGTTGTGCAGGCGCGGGCGGCTGGGGACGAGGTCAAGCGGTACCTTGAGGGCACGACCGGTCTGAAGGTTCGTGTCGTGCCGGTGGTGCTGTATCCGGGCTGGTACGTCGAGGACGAGCCCGGGGCGAAGGCCGTCAGGGCGACCGGGCCATGGGTGCTGAACGACCGGGCGTTCCTGAAGTGGGTTGCACAGGAGGAGCACCGCCGCGGCGTGCTGCCGCAGGCGGACCTGCGCCTGATCGTGGACCGGCTGGAGCGGTGGCCGGCCAGGGGCGGGTGACCCCCGGAGAATTGGGCTCGCATCGATCCGGTATGCTGCAACCATGGAGTCCTGGTTGGTTGAGGTAACGTAGGCCGCATTCGAGCGCATGCGAGAGCACATAGCGCTGATTAGGTTGCCCAATACCGATGAGGCAACGCCGCGTCTGCCCCTTCAGCGGCCGCACATCGTCCCGCAGCTCATCCAGGATCCGGGCCGTCGCCTTGGATGGCGGTGGCCAGCGCCGTCCGCAGTGCCGCGATGCTCTCGGGATCGATCAATGGGAGCTTCTAGGCCGCCGCGTCACACGCGGCGGCTTTGTTGTTGACCGGGGCGGCCTCTCGGCCCGGTCCGTCGCCCGCCAGAAACTCCCGCGATTCTCGGTCGTTCGACGCTCCCAGCCAGTGCGTCCGCGCTCTCGATTCGCGCCGCCCGCGAGAGCAGCCGAGGCCAACCCCCGGGCTTCGCCTCGGACCTGGGTGAACGCAAGCCAATCGTCCCCGAAGTAAACCTCGCGAAGGCCATCCAGCTCGATCGTCCGTGCAACAATGGGATCGGTCCGGGGTGAGGTCCTCAGTTCCAGCATCCCTGTGCGCACACTGAAGAATTCAAGGGCAGGTCAAGTTGACTGTCGCCCCTTAGGAAAGCTGAAGCGTTTAAGAGGCTATTTCGCCCACGGGTGGTTGTTTGAGATAAGGAATCTTGTGAAATCTTCATGCAGATTTTCGCTTAGTTCTTGTCCCTCCATATCCGTGATTTTGACCTTCTTGTCAAATGTGGCAGTAATCCCATCGACGCATGTAAACAATCCCATGAATGCCATCAAGAACGTGTTCTCCATGAAAGCAAGGAACTCGGGCCTGTGTACAATGGGTTTCATAGTTGTAATGAACTGCTTCATCGTTTCTGCATCCATAATTCCTTTCAATGCAAGCGGATCAATTGCCGCCTTTGCGGCTGACTCGGCACCTCGCCTTGCTTCAGCCAACAACTCCATAAAGAATGCGGTTCTAACATCCATACGTTTGCGCCTATCCTTACGGGCGAATTATCCACAGTCCCACTCGAGTCTACCTCCTGTGCGAACCTGAGAACATCGCCTGCTGTGGCATTGGGGTTGTCGCGGGCCCAATCTTCCCAGAGACGGGTGATCGAGCCTCCCTGGCCACGGTGTATATCTCGATGAACCCATGCGCCATTGATTGTGGGATCATTGAGGTTCAAGTTGGGAAAGAGATGCTGAAACCTGTGTGGGATAATATGGTGAGCCTCACATGCATGACGACCTCGTGGCGCAGCTAGGCCGGCGCGTGCAGCGGCTGGAGCGCAGCACGGGCGTAGGCGGCCCGTGCCCCGCCTGGGGCGGCCTGGGCCGCGATGAGGTGCAGGTGGTCTTCGAGCCCGAGGCGCCGCCGGAGCCTACAGGCTGCCTGCGCTGCGGCCGCGTGGGCACGGTCTACCAGACGGTGTTCGTGCGCGAGATGCACACCAGAGAGGAGGCCCCGCCGTGCGCCTCAGCGGGAGAGTGAAGACACTGGAGCGCGCAGCGGCGATGGGCGGGAACAGCGCGGGGAGGAGCGTGGCGTCCATGATCCCAAGATAGGATAATGGAAGGCTCAAGTCAGTCTGATCCGGATCCCCAGCAAGCCCCTAAGCCTGCAAGCGAGAGCAGAACTCAAAAATATCGTTCGCAACAAAGTATGCTCTCCTCGTGAGCGGGTCCTCCGAATCAGCAACATCTAGGTAGACGATTGGTTCGGTTCCGGGCTGCGAAAGATCGACACACACAAGAGAGCTTCCTGCGGTTTCGCCGATCGGCAACAATTGTCGTGCGGTGTACTCCGGAAACTCTTTTCCGCATTTAACGACGTCAAAGAGCGGGTCCGGATAATGGACGCCATAGAAGATATCAAAGAGATCGGTACCGTCCCAATGACCCGCAATGCTCATTCGGCGGCGGTTCGGAGTTCCCCCATTGTGTTGTTTCAGGAATAGGTGGTACCGCGGTGGGAACACGACACCTAGTCTCTGTTCTGCGTCGTCCAGGTCGGCGTCACTGACACGAGGTCCTGTTCTTTCGAGTGAGATATTGGCCATCAGTCAAGGTCCCGGCCTGCTGCCTGTGTGTCCTGTCTTTCTGTGGATGTCTCTGTCAACAAGTTGAAGCGTAATCCCGGTCGCTCCTGTCCGTGGCGCGTGCGTTGGACCGGGTGGCGAGCCGGATCGACGCGCTCCTGAAACGGGTGTGAGAGCGCCGGCACCCGTCGTGAACGTGGTAGTGTTCAAACAGGACGCCGACGACGGTCGGGCAGCTGGCGTTCAGCGTAGCCTGGATCACCTGCATTCAAGGCGTATTATCCGGTGCCCACTGAAACCATCGGTCTCGATCAGGTAGCGGCTGCCAGCCCGACTCCGTGACCAAACGTGCCGCCAGGTCTCGGATTTCCTGCCACCGAGCGTCGTGCTGCAGCGCCGTTCTAGTGCACGCTTGCGAGCTGCTGGCTTCCCGCAGTTTCGCGAGACGGTCGCGAATCTGCTTCAACTGCGACCACTGTTTCATACTGAGTACGTCGATATATCCGACCGCTTCCAATGCGTCCATAGGATCGATCAGATCTGTCTCGAGATCACTGCACCAATCAGCGTATGGGGCCAGTCGCTTTGCCTGTTCTTCGAAAGGAAGCGATAATGTGATCACCGCCTCCTTAAGAAGCCGGAGTTGCTGTTCTCGCACCAGAGCTCGTTCGCGTTCTTCCATAACAATCACTACCTCCTCCGGCCGCCTGTCAATCAGGGCATCTAAGTCGGAAGAAGGATACCTGCCTTGGCCGGGCGTGAGGCCAAGGAACGGGGGCCATACGGTGCCCCATGACGGACGGAAGGGGAACGCCACGCATTGCACGCAGAGTCGAATCCGCACAACCGAGGGCCTCCCCACGGATAAGCGATCCACGAACCCGAGGAAGGGGTGCTCCCACAAGGGGGGCGTTCCCGAGACCGCCCCGTACGTCTCGCGCGTGCCGAGATATCAGGAGCGGCGAGGTCGGCAAGAATAGGGCGAGGAGGGAGTACCCATGTGGATTCAACGTCGGGTGGTCCCTCCCAACTCATTGCTTTCAATCATCCACCTCCAACCGGGAATCATCGTGCCGGATTATGAGGATCGCAAACTGGTGACGGCAACGTCGTCGTGCATCATGTTCGGCACGCTCTGCGATCTCGATGGGGAGACGCTCGTGACTTCTCCGACGGTGAGGCGCCGGACGGCCTGAGTCTCGTGTTCGATGGAATGTTGGACACTCCGGGAGGCAAGATCGCATTGTGCACAGTGTACGGTGATCGCGTTGTGACCGCGGATGTACCACGCGACACCACCCGTATTCACATCTGGGCCAACGATGGGCAGGAACCGGACGAGGTATTCATCCGCGTTGGCTGACACAACAGCGCTTCTTCGGGCCGCCGGCGGTCTGCCGCTCCCGCCGCCCCCTGCCGCATTCAGCCCCCGGATCGAGTAGACTCGTGCCGTGCCACGGCCTCGAACGAGCACATCCCAGGTGTCGGCCCGCCACACCCGCTCCGGTCATGTGGCCCCTGCCGGAATCGGGATGGGCGCCGGCGTGGCGGCCGTCCTGACGACCGGCGCCCTCAACTGGCCGATCGCCCTGCGTATCGGCGCGGCCGCATCCGCGGCGGTCATCACCGTCCTGCTGATGACGGCGCGGCTCTGGGGGCCGTGGCTCTACCGTTTCCTGCAGCGCCGGACCCCGAGCATCGCGGCGATGTTCTGGCACCTCTGCCTGGACAAGCACAACCCCGTCCTCAAGCGGCGGGTCCTGACGGCGTGCACGCTCGCGGTGGCCGCGTCATTCGCTCTCTACGCCATCGCCCCGGGTGCTCGCCAGTGGGCGCTGGTCGGCATCACGATGGCCCTCGGCGCCCTGCTCGGCTACCTCGGGCTCAAGTGCTGCCGCAATCGGGACGGCAAGGGGAAGGTCTTCGCCGCGATCGCCGGCTACTTGCTCTCCCTGAGCGCCAACTACCTCGCCGACGCGACCGCGCGCGACCAGACCGGAAGAACGCTCGCCTCGATCATGACGGTCCTCGAAGACATCCGGCGCGACGTCCGCGAGACCAAGGGGATGGTTGAGCAGGCGTTGAATCAGGCCCCTGCTCCGCGCCCGGTCTCCCGGGGGAACCTCCACCAAGTCGCCCCGCCACCCAACCGCCTGCTGGGCTCTCGCCAGCAACTCCGCGCCGAACTTCGCTCGTGGGTCACCTCGCCCGGTGGTCCAAAGGCCGTGGCCCTGGTCGGCGAAGTCGGCGTCAACACGACGGACATCGCCCGGGCACTGGCGGCGGAGGTCGATCCGGCGGATCCGGAAGCGACCGGTCTCATCAATGAGATCTGGTGGCTGGACGCCCACCCCGCGGGCGACCCGGCCAGATCGCCGATGTTGGAGAGCACCCTCTTCCGGCTGGTCCACCAACTCGGCAGAGATGTGGAGCCCGGCGCCGATCTGCGCACGCTCGCGAGCGTGGTCCGTGCGGACCTCTCGCTGCGGCCCAAGTGCCTCTTCGTTCTCGACGGAGTCTCCGACCCTCACTTCCTCGCCACGATCCTCCCGCAGGGCGCGTGCAAGACGCTGGTCACCACGCAACGCCGCGACCTCCCGCCGGAGTTGATCTATTCCAAGCCGGTGCCGCGGCTGACCCCGGAGGAAGCCCTCGCGTTCCTGACCTCAAAGCGAGAGGACCTGTGGCACGCAACCGACGATCCGGCGCTCCAGCAGGTTATCGCCGAGGCCGACGGCAGCGATGTGGCCCTCGAACTCTGCGCGGCGTTTCTCGGGCGGCCGTCGCGGCCGTCGCCGGAAGATCTCGCCCGCGCCGTGTGCGGCGGCGCAATCTCCACGGACCACCCGCTGTACCTGACCCCCTTGGCGCGCGGCGCGTCGAGCGATACGCGATCGGTCGCCTGCGTTCTGAGCGCGGCCTGGGCGGACCTGCCGGAGGGGCCCGAACTCGCGCTGCTCCGGTGCGCCGCCTGGTGCGACCCGGACAACATCCCTCTCACGCTGCTGGAATCGGCGGCGGAACTCGCTCCCGGATCCGCGGAGCATGTCGCCGAGGGGCTCGCGAGCAGATCCATCGTCCGCATGGAGCGGTTCGGCGGGCAGATCACCCTCAGCCTCTCCAGGCCCGTGCAGCGCGTGCTGCAGTTGATCCAGACCCAGGACGCCGATGGGAAGGGCATCCCATCGCTCGTGACCACGCTCCAGGCCCTCGACGCCGCTCATCGCTACCCCTCGACGCGCGAGGCCGAGGCGCTCGTCCACACCGGGACCTCCGCGCGGTCCGCGGCCTGGCCCCACACCGAGTCGGTGATCTTCCACGCACGTTCGTTGGATCTGCCGGAACAGGCCGCGGCCCTCGCGGCCGAACTCGCCTGGCACCTGCGCGACATCGGCCAGTTCGACTCCGCCCTGCGCCACATCGATGACGCCGTCACGTGGGGGGAGCGGTCCCTTCCACCGGCCGACGAACGCCTTGCCGGCTGGCGAGCGCTTCGCGCCAACATCCGACAGCAGCGCGGCGACTTCGTCGGCGCCCTGCACGACATCGACCTGAGCCTCCAATGGGCGGAGTCATCCGAAGGAGCGGGCGATCCGCGGCGCTGGACCTGGTACGACTGGCGCTCGCGGATCCGGCAGGGCCTCGGCGACTTCGACGGGGCGGAGGCGGACATCATGAAGTGCATCGCGGCGGCCCAGGCCATGCAGCCACCGGATGAGCGTGCGTTGGCGGTTTACTACTGCACGCGGTACTCCATCTACGTGGCACGCGGCGACCTCGCGAGCGCCGAGGCCGATCTGCAACGGAGCATCGCCTGGTTCGAGGCGCAGCGCCCGCGCGACGACCGTAACCTTGCCTTCCGTTATGCCTGGCGTGCCAACGTCAGGCGGCTCCGCAACGACCTCCACGGGGCCGCGGCGGACATCGACGCCAGCATCAAATGGTTCGAGGCACAGTCACCCCGCGACGAGCGCAGTCTGTGCAACCGTTACGCCTGGAGAGCCCGGATCAGGCTCGGCCTCAAGCAGTACGCCGCCGCACGCCGCGACATCGAGGCGGCGCTGCGATGGTTCACCGACAACCTCCCCGGCGACGAACACAGCATCAAGGAGTTCCGGAACATCCTCAGCATGATCCAGCAGGCCGAGCAGAGCCCGGGGTCCTAACACGCGGGCGCGGACACACACACGCACGTCGAGCTGCTCGCCGCTATAGACTCCCGCAAATGCGTCTTCGATGGGGCGGAACAGGCGTTCTCTTCACGGTTGGCCTTGTCGGCACGCTTTGGAACTATTTGCGGTTGGCGCTGAGGTTCTGACGTACACCGCAGCGCTGTGGCTACTTGGCGCAGACCGACGAGCCTTTGTCCGCTAGCGTCGGCGACGTCGATCTCTTTGTGTTGTCTGCGGGTATCCAGTTGGCTCTTCCTCGGTGTGTAGTGAGTGCGGTTCGGCCCACCGACGTGGCGGTCGCTGAGACGCTGATTGCTGTCGGCGAACTCCCCGCCGCGTTCTATGCCCACGTTCAACGCCGTTAATACCTCCCCCAGCGAGGCACACCCCGTTCTCCCCTCCGGCTACGATCCCGCAGCGCCCCACGCGGGGCAACAGCAACAACGGATTCCCGGGGGGACGCGGTGCGCTACTTCGCTCTGGTGACCGACTTCGACGGCGTCGTCGCCTCTGCCGGCCGGCCTTCCCCCGCCGCTGTCGCGGCGATCGAGCGCCTCCGCCGGTCCGGCCGCCGCGCCATCCTCATCACCGGCCGCAGGCTCCCCGACCTTCTCGAGGCCTTCCCCCAGCACGACCTGTTCAACTGCATCGTCGCCGAGAACGGCGGCGTCTTCTACGACCCGCGGACCCGCCAGCAGATCCCGCTCGGCCCCCCGCCCCCGCCGGCGCTCGTGCACCGCCTCCGCGAACTCGGCGTCGAGCCGCTCGATGTCGGCAGCACGATCGTCGCCACGTGGACTCCGCACCACTTCGCCGCGCTGCAGGCGATTCACGAACTCGGCCTCGAACTCCAGATCGTCTTCAACGACCAGGCCGTGATGATCCTCCCCCCCGGTGTCAACAAGGCCAGCGGCATGGCCTACGCCCTCCGCCGCCTCGGCCTCTCGCAGCACGAGGCCGTGGGCGTCGGCGACTCGCAGAACGACCACTCCTTCCTCCTCCGCAGCGAGTGCGCCGCCACCGTCGCCAACGCCGTCCCCTCCATCCGCGAGATCGCCGCCACCGTCGCCTCCGCCGAGAATGGCGACGGCCTGGCCGAACTCATCGACCGCCTCATCGCAACCGACCTGGCCGACCTCCGCGGCCGAACGCCGCGCAACCTCCTCGCCCTCGGCCGTCTCCCCGACGGCACGCCCCTCACCGTCCCGCCCTACGGCCTGAACATCCTGATCGCTGGCCCCTCCGGCAGCGGCAAGTCCACGATGACCGCCGGGCTCATCGAGCGCCTGATCGACATGGAGTACCAACTCTGCATCATCGACCCCGAGGGCGACTACGGCACGCTCCCGGACGTCATCACGATCGGCAACCAGAACCACGCCGTCGGCGTCAACGAAGCCGCGGCGATCCTCGAAGACCCGAAGATCAACCTCAACGTCAACCTGCTGGGCATCCGCCTGATGGACCGCCCCGAGTTCTTCGGGATGTTCCTCCCGGTGCTCCAGGGCATGCGCGCCCGCACCGGTCGCCCGCATTGGATCGTCTTCGACGAGGCCCACCATATGCTCTCATCCGAGTGGGCGCCCCTCCCGCAGACCCTCCCACGCAGCATGGGCGAGATCATCTTCGTCACCGTCCACCCGGAGAAACTCCCCCCGGAAGTCCTCTCGATGATCGACGTCGCCATCGCCGTCGGCCCCGCGCCGGAGCAGACGATGGCGGCCATCGCCACCGCCATCGGCCGCACGCTCCAGTGGCCCGAAGGCCTCACGGGCCAGGTCGGCGCCGCCGTGGTCTGGTTCCCGCGCACCGCCGAGCCCCCGCAAGCCGTCGAGATCATCCCCGGCACCGCCGAGCGCATCCGCCACCACCGCAAGTACGCCGAGGGCAACCTCCGCGACCGCAGTTTCTACTTCCGCGGCCCCAACAACCGCCACAACCTCCGCGCCCACAACCTCATGATGTTCGCCCACATCGCCGAGGGCATCGACGAAGAAACGTGGCTCTTCCATCTCCGCCGCGGCGACTACTCCTGCTGGTTCCGCCACTGCGTGAAGGACAGTTACCTCGCCGACCAGGCCGAGCAGATCGAGCGCCGCCACGACCTCCACCCCGACCAGACCCGCCGCCTCCTGCGCCGCCTCATCGAGGCCCGCTACTCGCTCCCCGAATAGCCGCCGGCTCCCCGCGGCAGATACCCCGCCGCGACAGCGTCAAACTCCCGCACCTGCGCCCGCTCCCACGCCTCGTCGCGCCCCAGTTCCCGCGCCAGCACCGCCGCCACCGCCGGCGCCACCCGCATCGACGCCGCGGCATCCAGCAGCAGGCACCGCGTCCGCCGCGCCAGCACATCTTCCACCGTCCGCGCCAACTCATGCCGCGCCGCCCACACCACCTGCGCCGGCGTGATCGGCAGCGCCGGGTCCAGCACCTGCCCCAACACCGGATCCCGCCGCGCCAGTTCCGCGATCTCCCGCGCATCGGCCCCGAATCCCGCGAGCGGATCCGCCGCATCCGCCGCCGGCTCGCACGCCCCGTGAATCGGCAACTCGCGCGTCGGGCACGGCTGCTCATCCAGTTTGGCCACCATCGCCGCGTGATCCACCGCGTCCTCGGCCATCTTGCGATACGTCGTCCACTTCCCGCCCACAACCGTCACTACGCCCGACGAAGAAATCTGCACCGTGTGATCACGCGACAGCGCCGCCGTGCTCGCCGCCTCGCCGCTGCGCACCAGCGGCCGGATCCCCGCAAACACGCTCCGAATGTCCCTCCGCGTCGGCGGCCGCTCCAAATACGGCCCCGCGGTCTCGAGGATGTACTCGATCTCCTCCTCCGTCGCCCGCGGCTCCAGGTCCGCATTGTCGGCCGGCACATCCGTCGTCCCGACCACCACGCGCCCCAGCCACGGGATCGCGAACATCACGCGCCGATCCCGCGTCCGCGGCACCATGATCGCCACCCCGCCCGGCAGGAACGACCCATCCAGCACGATGTGCGACCCGCGGCTGGGCGCGATCATCGGCGCAGCCTCCGGCTCATCCATGCGCCGCACCGCATCCGCAAACGGCCCCGCGGCGTTGATCACGCACCGCGCCGGCACCGTCAGCGTCCGCCCGGACTCGACATCCTCCGCGACAACCCCCGCCGCCATCCCCTCCGCATCGCGCGTGATCCCCACCACGCGCACGTAGTTCACCGCCGCGGCCCCGCGCTCGACCGCCGTCTGCACAAGGTTGATCAGCAGCCTCGCATCGTCGAACTGCCCGTCGTAGTACAGCACCCCGCCGCGCAGTCCGTCCTGCTCGATCGTCGGGATCCGCTTCAGCACCTCCTCCTTCGACAAAATGCGCGACCGCCCGAACCCATACCGCCCCGCGAGCAGGTCGTACACCTTCATCCCCAGCCCGTAGAACGGCGCCTCCCACCAGTCGTAGTTGGGCACGATGAACGCCAGATCCCGCACCAGGTGCGGCGCGTTCCGCAACAGCAGCCCGCGCTCCTTGAGCGCCTCCATCACCAGCGAGATGTTCCCCTGCTGGAGATACCGCACCCCGCCGTGCACGAGTTTCGTCGAGCGGCTCGACGTCCCCTTGCCGAAGTCGTGCTGCTCCAGCAGGGCCGCGGCGTACCCGCGGGCCGCCGCATCGAGCGCAATCCCCGCGCCGGTCGCCCCGCCGCCGATGATGACCATGTCCCACGGTTCATCCCGCTCGGTCAGTCGCTGAAGTTGCTCGTTGCGGTCCATGGACGGTGGGGGGGATAGGGGTTAGTCGGTCGGCGACCCGGGCTCCCACGCGGCCGCCCGACGCACGGCCTCGCGCCAGCGCCGCCGTCGCTCGAGCATGCGCTCACGGTCGCCGGTCGGCTCGAACACCCGGTCGATCTGCCACTGCGAGGCGAGCCGATCGCGGTCGGACCACACGCCCACCGCCAGCCCCGCCAGATACGCCGTCCCAAGCGCGGTCGTCTCCGTCACCTTCGGCCGCACCACCGGGATCCCCAGCAGGTCCGCCTGAAACCGCAGCAGCAGATCGTTCGCCGCCGCCCCGCCGTCCACACGAAGTTGCGGCAGGGGGATCGACGTGTCGTCCCGCATCGCGTCCAGCACATCCGCGACCTGGAACGCGATCGACTCCAGCGCTGCCCGCGCCAGGTGCGCGGCGGTCGTCCCACGCGTCAGCCCGAGGATCGCCCCGCGCGCATACTGGTCCCAATACGGCGCCCCCAGCCCCGCGAACGCCGGCACGAAGTACACCCCGCCCGTATCCGGCACGGACGCCGCCAGCGCCTCGATCTCGCCCGCCGACTTGATCAGCCCCAGCCCATCCCGGAGCCACTGCACCACCGCGCCGCCGATGAACACGCTCCCCTCCAGCGCGTACTCCGTCCGCTCACCCACGCGCCACGCGACGGTCGTAATGAGCCGGCTCCCCGACTGGATCGGCCGTTCCCCGATGTTCATCAGCGCAAAGCACCCGGTCCCGTACGTGTTCTTCGCCAGCCCGGGCGCAAAGCACGCCTGCCCGAACAGCGCTGACTGCTGATCCCCCGCGACGCCGGCAATGGGAATCGCCGCGCCCAGCACCTCCGGGTCCGCCGCCGCGATCACGCCGCTGCTCGCGCGCACCTCCGGCAGCATCGCCCGCGGCACCCCCAGCAGTGCGAGCAACTCATCATCCCACTCGCAGCGCTCAATCCCCAGCAGCATCGTCCGCGATGCGTTGCTCACATCCGTCGCGTGCATGCGCCCGCCGGTCAGGTTCCAGATCAGCCACGAATCGACCGTCCCGAACGCCAACTCCCCGCGCTCCGCGCGGGCCCGTGCTCCCGGGACGTTGTCGAGGATCCACCGGACCTTGCTCCCCGAGAAGTACGCATCGATCGGCAGCCCCGTCTTGCGCTGGATCAACTCCGCATACCCCGCGCGCCGCAGGTCATCGCAGAACCCGCTCGTGCGCCGATCCTGCCAGACGATCGCGTTGTGCACCGGCTCGCCGCTGCGCCGATCCCACACGACGGCGGTCTCGCGCTGGTTTGTGATCCCAATCGCGGCAATATCCCCTGGCCGCAGCCCCGCCGCGGCGATCGCCTCACGCGCAACGTCGCGCTGCGTCGCCCAGATCTCCGCCGGGTCGTGCTCGACCCACCCCCCCTTGGGAAAGATCTGCCGGAACTCCCGCTGAGCCACCGACCTCTGCCGGCCGGCCTCGTCGAAGACGATCGCCCGGGAACTGGTGGTCCCCTGATCCAGCGCGAGCACGTGCGGCACGCGGCCCCCTTTCCGCCGCGGACACCCGCCGCGGTCCGCTCAGTCTAGCCGGGGGGCCGTCTTCGAGGGTCGGGCGCGACCGGTCCGCTCAGCGCTTGCCGCCGCGGATCGCCCGCACCAGTTCCTGCTTGCTCATCGAACTCCGCCCACGGATCCCCGCGTCGCGAGCAAGGTTGCGCAACTCCGAAACGGTCCGGTCCTCCAGCGGCCGGCGCGGGTTGCCGGTGCCGGTCGTCGTCTTGTTGGGCGTGCGCCCCGCCTTCCGGCGGCCTTTGTTGACGGTCCGTCCGGCAATCTCTTGCGCGCGGTCCTCGGATGCCCCGCGCTTCAGGCTGCTCTCCTTGATGTGCTCGTACTGGCGGCGCTCCTTGCTGGTCCAGGAAGGCATGGCGTCATCTCCTGACTCTGCGCGCAGGCCGGCTGGGGGCGGGGGGGGGAGGGCGGGCAAGCGTGCATCGCTCGATGCTATGTGCCAGCCCCGTCCGTCCCGGTGAAATCCCTCAAACCGCGCGTGCCCAGCCGACGCGGGCTCCAACCAACGCGGCGCCTCCAGCCAGACCCAGGAGTGGGTGCCGCAGGCGCTACAAGGCTCCCACGTTCGGCGATTCCGCCCGCTCCGGCGCCGGGCTCTGGATCGCGGGCAGCCGCGTCGTCCACCGCCCCTCCAGCACCGCCTCCACCTGCTCGGCGCGATGGGCGTACGTGTGCTCGCGCAGCACGCGCCGCCGCGCCCGATCCCCGATCGCCGCGGCCGCCGCGAGGTCCAACTCGCGCAGGTGCCGCACCACGTCCTCGCCGCTGGCGGCGACCAGCACTTCGATCCGCGGCTCGAGAAACAACTCGATCCCCTCCCACGCATCCGTGATCAGGCACGCCCCCGCTCCCGCCGCCTCGAACACCCGCGGTGGCGGCAAGCACCCGCTCGCCGTCGCTGGCCCGCGGCTGACACTCAGCACCGCCATCGGCGAACAGTTGAGCGTATTGCGGTCCCGCTCGGGCACATGGCCGAGATACCGCACGTTCGGCGGCAGCGGCTTCTCGTCCCACCCGACCCCGCCGAGGAAGAACGTCCGCTCGGGCAGCGCCGCCGCCGGCCGCAGGAAGAACTCATCCACGCGAGCCTCCCGCGCCGGCAGCCTGCTGGCCACCAGCGCCAGATCGCCCGCCAGCCGCGGGTCGGGCGCAACCGGGTGGTGCACTTCCGGATCAACCGCGTGATACACCGGCACGCACGCCCGCGCCCCCAGCCCGAGGTACCGACGCACCACCGGCTCCCCGCCGCCGCACGTCAGCACCAGGTCGTACCGCGGCAGCAGTTTGCGCAGCGGGTCCGAGGGCGCGGCCTCCAATCTCGCCAGCGTCGCCGGCGCATCGACATCCCAGAAGACCGTCGGCCGCCCCGGCGACCGCAGCGCCAGCACCGCGCTCTCCAGCAGCCCATCATGCACCCCCACGCCGCTGGCCTTCACGACCACGTCCGCGTCGCACGCCGACTCGACGGCATCCAGCACACCGCGCTCCGATTCCGCCGGGTACGCGACGATCTCAACCCAGTCCGGATCGGCCAGATCGCCATGCCGCCGACGTTCGAACGTGTCCGGCTCGTAGAACCGCACGCGGTGCCCGCGCTGATGCAGCGCCCGGATGATCCCGCGGAAGTATGCCTTCGCCCCGTTCCACCGGGCCGGCCCAAGGCCCGATCCGAAGATCGCAATCGACATGCCGGCCCGCGCGGCCCGAGGGTGGGAAGTCGCAATCATGGGTATGGCTCTCCGCCGGCCGCTCTGGCGGCCTCTCCCGCCTGCATCATCAACGTCGTCGCTCCATCCTCCGCGGCGCTCACGCCGTCACGAGCGCCTTCATGAACCCATCCGGCCGCGTCCGCGCTGCCTCCAGCGCCTCGTCCAGCCGCTCGAGCGGGAAGGTGTGCGTGTACAGCGGGGATGGGTCGAGCCCGCCCTCCGCCACCAGCGCCGCCGCTCGCGCGATCCCGTCCACGTACACCGCCGGGTCGCGTTCGTGCGCGTTGATCACGTCCAGCCCGCGCCAGTTCCACGTCTGCATGTCCACTTGGCGCGGCCCGTCCATGTGGTACCCCGCGATCACCAGCCGCCCGCGCACCCGCGTCAACTGCGCCGCCAAATCCAGCGGCCGCTGCGCCCCCGAAGCCTCGATGACCACCTCGCACAGCCGCCCCGCCGTCAGCCCGCCCAGGGCGTCAACGACCGCCCCCGGGTCGTCCATCACCAGCGTCTCCGCCGCCCCCATCGCGCGCGCCACATCGAGTGCATACCGCCGTCGCGAAACCGCCACGACGCGCACCCCCGCCCGGGCCGCCATCTGCACCAGCACCGCGCCGAGGAATCCGATCCCGACGACCGCGACCGTCTGCCCCGCCTCGATCCCGTTCCGCCGCAGCACGTTCACCGCGCACCCCAGCGCCTCACCGGGAAACGGCTTCCCCGCCAGCGCCGCCGGCAGCCTGATGACCGCCGACGCATCGACCAGGTCGTACTCCGCCAGCGCCCGGTACGAGAGGAACGCGACGCGCTCGCCGACCTCCAGTCCCTCGACGCTCTCGCCGACGGCATCGACCGTCCCGCACCCCTCGTGCCCCGGCCTCCCCGGCTCGAGCGGGTAGCGGAACCACTCGCGTCCCTCCCAAACCGGAACATCCGACCCGCCCACGCCGCACCACTCGACGCGCACGCGCACCTGCCCCGCCCCCGGCTCCGGCACCGGGACCGTGTCGATGCGCACCCGCCCGGGCGCCTCGAGCGTCGCGGCTCGCATCCCGGCTCGAACAGCGCGAGGCGCGGCGGCCTTGGGCGAGATCGTGGTCATGCGCTCGCGGCTCCGATCATGCCCGTCGCGGCGGCAGAGAACCAATGCCGCTTCCATCCGGCGGCACGGCCTCCGGAGGTGCCGGGTAGTCTCGGTCGCCCGGATGAAGCCGCGGCGAGTCGGGTATGAGCCGAGCGTTCATCCGACACAAGAACGAGCGGTGCGGAGAAGGCCCGCTGGGGATTACCAGTAGACGTGCCGCTTGAACAGCCGCCGCTCGGAATCGGGCAGCCGCTCCACGTCCGGCACCAGGTACCGGTTCTCATCCGTGTCCAGCAGCATCTTCCCGCCGCTGCCGAAGTCCTGCACGCGGTCCGGCTGGGCGCGGACCGTGAACTCGATCGGCCCCAGGTCCGTCTCCGCGCGGAACCTCAGGAAGTTCCCCACCGGCTTGATGGCCTCGATCCCCTTGATCGTGTGCACGAAGTACCGCTTGCTCAGCGACTCCCGCACCAGCCGCCGCGCCTCCTCCGACCACTCGGCCAGGTCGCGGATGATCCCCACCTCCCGCTCGTGCCCAGATCCGTCCAGTTGCCGCAGCGAGATGTACCGCTCCGGGTGCTGCACCGGCATGCACCGCAGCGCGAACACGCCCCCGTAGATCCGCTCGTTGGCGACCGTCACGTGCAGCGTGTTGTACGTCCCCAGGTGGATCACCGCGTTCTCCGGCGTCAGCCACCGCACGCGATGCCCGCCGACGGCCGGCAGTGGGGGGTCCTTCTCCACCCGCTTTGCTTCCTCCGCCAGCGCTGCCGCGGGTTTCTCCGCGCTCGACCCCTGGAGATGCACCAGCCGTGCATACGGCCCATTGCGTGCCATCAACTCCTCGTGCGACCCGCACTCGACGATCCGCCCCTGGTCCACCACGATGATCCGGTCCGCGCTGCGCAGTGTGCTGAGCCGGTGTGCGATCGCGATCGTCGTCCGCCCGCGGGCCAGTTCCCGCAGCGCCTCCTGGATCGCCGCCTCGCTCTCGGCATCCACACTGCTGGTCGCTTCATCCAGAATCAGAATCCGCGGGTTGGTCAGCAGCACCCGAGCAATGCTGATCCGCTGCCGCTCCCCGCCGCTGAGCCCCGCGCCCCGCTCGCCCACCCACGTGTCGTACCCGTGGGGCTGACGCATGATGAAATCGTGGCAGTTGGCCGCCTTCGACGCCGCGAGGATCTCTTCCTCTGTTGCGTCCGGTTTCCCGTACGCCAGGTTCTCGCGGATGCTCCCCCGGAACAGGAACGGCTCCTGGAGCACCACCCCGATCTGCCGCCGCAGGTCGGCGCGCATGATCTCCCGCACGTCCGTCCCGTCGATCTTCACGCTCCCGCTGTCCACGTCGTAGAACCGGCACAGCAGGTTGATCAGCGTCGTTTTCCCCGACCCGCTCGCCCCGACGACGCCGATCATCTCCCCGGCCCGGATGTGCAGGTCCAGCCCGCGCAGCACCGGCGAGTGCCGGTTGTACCCGAACGTGACATTCTCGAACGCAATGTCGCCTCGCACCCGCCCCGGCGCCACCGGCCGCTCCGGGTCGGGCACCCCCGCCGGCGTGTCCAGAATCTCGAACAGCCGGTTCGCCTGCGTCACGAACTGCGTGAGCCAGTTGGTGAACTGCGGCAGCGCCGCCAGCGGCCCGTAGAACATCCACAGGTACCCGAAGAACGCCATCAGTTCCCCGAGCGTCATCCGCCCGTCGATCACATCGCGCCCGCCGACGTACCACACGATCCACCCGCCCAGTTGGAACACGATCCCCACCAGCGGGTTGAACGTCCCGATCGCCGCGTCCACGCTGTTCTTGCTGTTGCGCAGCCTCGCGCTCGTCCGGGTGAACCGGTCCAGTTCGCGGCCCTCCTGGCTGAACGCCTTGACGACGCGCACGCCCGAGAGCATCCCCGACAGCGTCCCCGCCTGCTTGCTGGAGGCGTCCCACGCCCGGTAGTACCGCGGGTAGATCGAGCGCCAGAAGAAGACCGTCGCCCCCATGATCAGCGGCGCCGGCAGCAGCGCGTACAGCGCCAGGTGCGGCTCGAGCGTGAACATCATCACGCCCACGCCCACCACCATCATCAACTGAAGCAGGAACCCGCCGGTCAGTTGCCAGATGAACCCGTGCAGCGCCTCGGTGTCGTACGCCACGCGCCCCACCAGCGACCCGACCTGCTGCCGGTCGTAGAACCCCGCCGACAGTTGCTGCAGGTGCCCCACCAGCCGGCACCGCATGTCGTGCGTCACCGCCGTCCCCACGCGGCTGGCCAGCCGCCCGTTGAAGATGTTGACCACCGCCCGCGCCACCTGCACGCCGGCGAGAATGCCCACGACCGTCATCAGCGCCGACGCCGCCGGCGCGTACGCGCCCGATCCCTCGCCCCCGCCGGCGCTGCGCAACTGCTCCGCCGCCTCCGGGCTCGCCGGCAGCACGTTGTCCACCAGGAATCGCGTCAGTTGCGGCGACACCAGGTCCAGCGCGATCCCCACCACCAGCAGCGCCATCATCGCCGCCGCCTGCCGCCGGTACGGCGCCATCAGCCGCAGCATCCGCGACAGCACGCGCCCGCGGCTGACGCAGAACTGGCACGTCTCCCCCGGCTGGTCCAGCAGCAGCCGGCACGTCTCGCACCGGCGCGGATCGTGCTCATCCTCGTGGTGGATCTCCAGCGGCTCGCCGCAGCGCAGTGCCTCCAACTTCTGCACGATGCGCTCGAAGCGGTACGCCTCGCGGTTGGAGTACCGCAGCACGTCCACCACGATCCCGTCGATCCGCGCCGTCAGGATCCCCGACCCAACTCCCGCGTGCAGCCGGTACTCGCTCGGCTTGCGCAGGCCGAAACTGACCAGCACCGGCGTCGGCGCTTCCTCGCCGATCACCAGCACCCGCCCGCCGCGTTGCTCCGTGACGATCAGCCACTGCCGTGTGTACCGCCCCTGGCGGTCGATGTCGGTCGGGGCGCACAGCAGGATGCTCTGGTCGGCGATCCCCTCGGCGCGGAGCCGGGCGGCGACGGCGGGGGGCGGAATCTGTCGGAGTTTCCCGTTCTGACTGCCGTAGTCCATCAGGGGCAGACCGTACCCCTCGCTACGTGGTGAGTGAACCCTGACTCATGAAAAACGGCCACAAACTTGCGGGAGTGCGCATGGTGCGCTCGGCTTGGCCCGGGTGCGATCCACGTCTCCATGCCGCAGATGCGTGGGGGGCGAGGGGGTGGCCGGGGCGGCGCTTGGACCTTCGGGATGCCCTTGGCCCATGGACCATCCCCCCGAAACCGCGCCCGCCGCGAGTCCGGCCGCGAACCCCCGGGCCGCGCGCCTCCGGGCCTGGCTCGGCATGCTCCTCCCGCTGCCGCTGCTGGTCATGCCGCTGGCGATCGTCTACTGGGAGGGCAGGTCGCCGAACCCGATCTCGGCGTACCTTCTGCTCCCCGGGTTGCCGCTGATGTGCATGACGCGCAGCAGCGTCGGTCTCTTCGTCGGGGCGGGCCTGTTCTGGTACATCCTGGGGGCGGGGCTCGCAAACGCCGTGCTGGGCGTCCGCACCGGCCTGTCACGCAGGATCTCCATCCTCGCCGTGATGCTGGTGGTCGCGGCGGTTGCGTACATCTGGATGATGAAAGACTTCAACCCCGACTGACGCGGGGGAAGTCGGGAGGTGGGGGGTCAGGCCGGCGGCGGGACCTCTTCCCAGTGCCCGTGCATGTGGCGCACGATCGTCCCCGAGGCGACGTAGATCACCTGCTCCGCGATGTTCGTGCAGTGGTCCGCCATGTCCTCGCAGGCGGTGGCGATCTCCTGCAACGTGAACGCGAAGTCCACGCTCATCGACCCCGCCGCGACGCGCTGGCTGCCGTCGCGGATCAGTTCGCGCTTGAACGCGCCGACCGTGTCCTGGCTGTTGAGCACCAGCCTCGCCAGGTTGGCGTCGGTGCGGTCGAACGCCATGTTCGTATCCCGCAGGATTCCGATGACGCTGTTGGTCATGACCCGGAAGGTCTCCGGCATCGGCTGCCCGACCTTCCGCAGCGCCTCCACCTGCTCGGCGACGTAGACGCCCGCGTCGGCGATCCGCTCCAGTTCGTTGTTGACCTTCACGATCGTCAGCACGGCCCGGAGTTGCTCGGGCGTAAGCGCCGCCCCTTCGGCCGTCGCGTCGGCCAGCAGGTGGACGCTCGCCTGCTCGATCGCCACGTCGGCCGCGTCGATCGCCGCATCGCCCGCGATGACGCGTTCGGCCGCGCTTGCGTCCCGCGCGAACGCGGCCTCGAAGGCCGCCTCGATCAGCGCCTGCACCCGGCGGCCCTGCTCGACGAGGTCGGCCTTGAGCCGATCAAGCCGCTGCTGGAACCCTTCGGGTGTGGTGGGCATGCCGTTCCTCTCACTCGTCTTCCGCGATGGCCCTGAACGATACCCCGCTCACCCCCGCCGCACCGGCCCGCCCCGGTGGTCTTCCTGGGTGGCCGCTGTTCCGTGGCGGGACCCTTCCCCGGCGGCCGCCCCCCCCCGCCGCGGGCCCGATCCGACCCCCGGAACGTATCATCGCCCCTCCCCCTCGGCCCACCTCCCCTCCAAAAGAAAGGATCCGCCATGGCCTTCGAAATCCAGGACGTCCACGCCCGCCAGGTCCTCGATTCCCGCGGCAATCCGACCGTCGAGGTCGAGGTCGGCCTCGGCTCCGGCGTCGTCGCCCGTGCCGCGGTCCCGTCCGGGGCCTCCACCGGCGAGAACGAGGCCGTCGAACTCCGCGACGGCGATGCGTCCCGCTACCTCGGCAAGGCGGTGACCAAGGCCGTGGCCAACGTCAACGACCGCATTGCCCCGATGGTCGAGGGGATGGACGCCCGCAAGCAGGAGGAGATCGACCGCGCCATGCTCGCCATGGACGGGACGCCGAACAAGTCGGAACTGGGCGCCAACGCGATCCTCGCCGTGTCGATGGCCGTCGCCAAGGCCGCGGCGGAGGCCTGCGGCCTGCCGCTCTACCGCTACCTCGGCGGCACGGGCGCCAAGGTCCTCCCGGTGCCGATGTTCAACATCCTCAACGGGGGCAAGCACGCCGACAACAACGTGGACTTCCAGGAGTTCATGATCCAGCCCTGGGGCTTCGACAACTTCGAGGACGCCCTCCGCGCCGGCGTCGAGATCTACCACACCCTCAAGAAGGTTCTGCACGACAAGGGCCTCTCCACCGCCGTCGGCGACGAGGGCGGCTTCGCCCCCAACCTCAGGACCAACGAAGAGGCCCTCCAGGTCATCCAGCAGGCCGTCGAGAAGGCCGGCTACGACTGGGGCCGGCAGATCTTCGTCGCCCTCGACCCCGCCACCAGCGAACTGTGGAACGAGGCCGCCAAGCAGGGCAAGCAGGGGTACTGCTTCTTCAAGAGCGACAAGTCCCGCATCGCCTCCAGCGAGGAGATGATCCAGATCTGGGCCGACTGGTGCGCCAAGTACCCGATCCGCTCCATCGAGGACGGCCTGGCGGAGAACGACTGGGAGGGGTGGCGCAAACTCACCGCCAAACTCGGCGGCACGACGCAACTGGTCGGCGACGACCTGTTCGTGACCAACCCCAAGTTCCTCGCCCGCGGCCTCAAGGAAGGATGCGCCAACGCGATCCTCGTGAAGGTCAACCAGATCGGCACGCTCTCGGAGACCTTCGACGCGGTGAACCTCGCGATGCGCAACCGCTACGCCGCGGTCCTTTCCCACCGCTCCGGCGAGACCGAGGACGCGACGATCGCCGATATCGCCGTCGCGACCAACTGCGGCCAGATCAAGACCGGGGCGCCGGCGCGGAGCGACCGGAACGCGAAGTACAACCAACTTCTGCGCATCGCTGAGGACCTGGGCGATACCGCGGTGTACGGGTCGGTCACCTGGAACCGGTGAGCCGCCCCGGAGGCGCGAAGGAAAGGGACGGAAAGAGTTGGCCCGCCCCGAAAGGGGCGGTGGAAATGGTGCGGCGCGTGTGGATGTTCCTCCGCCCCTTCGGGGCGGCGTCGTGAAGAAGGTACACAACAGTCTTGAGTGCATCGTTTGCACGGGTTTCGCTCGCCCGCCTGCGGGGGGCTTCGCTTCACCCGTGGCTGCATTCCTGCGCCCCTTCGGGGCGGTGAGTTGTGGGCGTGGGCGGTCGGGATTGCGTTTGTTGCTTGCACTCGGGTTACCGGGAGGGCGTGCTAGCCGGATTCGCGGGTGGGGAGGAGCGCTTTGAGCAACTGGTCGATGATGGGCTCCGCCTGATCCGGGGGAGTCTGGGCGAGTTGCTGGAGGAGGTTCGCGATGCCCGGGTCCGAGAGGTTCACGGACTCGGGGGCGACGGAGAGGATGCCGTGAAGAACGGAAGCGGGGCCGGAAGGAGACGCGGCATCCTCGGGAGCGTCGTCGGGTGAGGCGGGGGTAGGCGGCTCCGCGTTGGTGTCGGCGCTGCGCAGCGAAGTGGGAGTGGGAGAGACCCGGAGGTGTGTGTCGCAGCGTCCTGTGGGCGTCGCGGACCCCGTGAGCGTCGCGGGAGAAGGAGGATGGGAAGGCGCATCCGAAGGCCGCGCGCTTGCGGCGTTCGTGGTGGTGGCGCGGGGGCGCGTGGGGCCGGGAGTGAACCTGGAGAGACGGGCGAGGAGGGCGGCGGCCTTGCGGGCCGTCTCGTCGCGCCGGTGGGCGTGGTCGGGGGAGGCCGGGGCGCTGGGCGCGGCCTTGTCGCCGCCGCCGGACGTCGAGACATAGTCCTTCAGGATCGTCGTGAGGGTCTGCACGACGAGGGGGAGGGCCTCGGTCGCGACGAGGCGGACGCGGCGGGCCGCGAGGGCTTCGATCGCGTCGAGCCGGGCGGCGATCTCGGGTTGGCTGAGCCAGAGGGTCAGAGCGGGGAGAGAAACGCCGGCCTCGGCGGCGATGTCGGAGAGGGAGCGGCCGCCGGGATCGGCGATGAGGGCGAGGAGGTGGTCGGCCTCGTCGGGAGTTGGAGAGAAGGCTTGGGCAACCATGCGGAAGGATAATGTACGGATTGGGGCGGTTGGTGTCAATGGGGATTGGCGGATTTTGTACGGTCGTCTGTAAGTCGTTGAGGCGTGGGGTGTTGCGCCGGGGGGGCAGAATCCGAGTGTGCGAGAGGGGGCGTGTTCCGCCGCCATCGTTCAGAGGCGGGAGTTCGACCTTGCGTCTTCACCGAGTCCGATGGCGTGCTCCGCTGCTGCCGGGAGCGGACGGCTCAAGCCCAGTTTTGTTGATCCCATTGCAGTTCGCGGCTTCGGCTCACGGCGGGAGGGGCGAAGGGGCCGTGCGCGGTCGCGAGTGGCTGGTCGGTGAGGGCGGGCGTGGCGCACTGCCCGGCCTCTACGCCGCGGCGTCTATGGTTCGGGCATATGCCCGAGTCCTCACCCACCGTCGCCCGCCGCACGACTCTCCACAAGGGCAGGAAGTTCGACTTCGAACTGGTCACGACCGAGGTCGCGCCCGGCCGGACGCTCACGCGCGAGGTCGTCCGCCATCCCGGCGCGGTTCTCATCCTCCCCGTCCTCCCCGACGGGCGGATTGTCCTCATCCGCAACCGCCGCATCGCCGTTGACGCCTGGCTGTACGAACTTCCGGCCGGCACGCTCGAGCCGGGGGAAGACCCGGCCGACTGCGCCCGGCGCGAACTGGAAGAGGAGACGGGCTACCGTGCCCAGCGCATGGACCCGCTGGTGACGTTCTACACCACGCCCGGCCTCACCGATGAGAAGATGCGGGCCTTCGTCGCCACGGGCCTCACCTCCGTCGGCCAGGCGCTGGAAGAGGATGAGAACATCGAGGTCCACCCGACGCCCATCCCCGACGTTCTCGCCATGATCGACCGCGGCGAACTCGTGGACGGCAAGAGCATCCTCGCCCTGCTGCTGGCGCTGCGGCGCGGGCTCCTGCGCGAGGCGGGGTCGGGAGCGGCTGGTGGTGGGGGCGGCGGGGGGGAGGGGGAGCGCTGATGGGGATCGCCGATCGCCGCTACGACGACAACCGGGGCGACGGGGGGGGCTTCCGCGGCGCCCTGCGCCGCATGTTCACCGAGGGCGACTTCTTCTCCTGGTCGTTCCACCTCTTCACGCTCTTCGGCATCCGCGTCCGCATCCACCTCCTGTTCGTCCTGTTCATCGCGTTCGAACTCATCGCCTCGCTCATCCGCGCCGACGCCGGCGTGCTGGGGTTCAAGTACACGCTGCTGGTCGTGTCGGCCCTGTGGCTGACGGTGCTGCTGCACGAGTTTGGTCACTGCTTCGCCTGCCGCTGGGTGGGGGGCGAGGCGGACGACATCCTCATGTGGCCGCTGGGCGGGCTGGCGTCGTGCGCGCCGCCGCACGACTGGAAGGCGAGCCTCATCACCACGGTCGGCGGGCCCGCCGTGAACGTCCTGCTGGCGCCGATCCTCGGCATGGCGGTCTACTGGGCGGCGGGCTCGTGGGACGCGGTGCTCTTCAACTATTTCGACCCCGTGTCGGTCTTCCGGCGGCCCACGGGGCTGGACGCGTGGTGGAAGGTTGCGCTGTGGTCCATCTTCTACACCAACCTGGTCCTTCTGGCGTTCAACGTCCTCCTGCCCATGTTCCCCCTCGACGGCGGGCGGATCGCGCAGGAACTGATGTGGTGGCGTCTGGGCTACAGGCGGTCGATGGTGATCGCGACCAACCTCGGTCTGATCGCCGCGATCGCGCTGGGCGTCTTCGCCCTGGTCACCAACCAGTCGATCCTCATCGGGATCGCCCTCTTCGCCGGCCTCACGTGCTACTCGCAGCGCCGCAACCTCGAGTTCCTCGAGGAGGGGATCCCCGGTTACGACTTCTCCCGCGGGTACCGCGGCATGCCGGCGGGCGGTCGGGATTCCGGGCCGTCGCGCGCCGAGCAGCGGAAGTACAAGGAGGCTCTCAAGCGCCAGCAGCGCGAGCAGCGGGAGCAGGCGGAGGTTGACCGCATCCTCGCCAAGATCGCCGCCAGCGGCATGGACAGCCTGACCCGCGCGGAGCGCCGCACCCTCGCGCGGGCCACGGAGAACAAGCGCCGCCGCGGGTAAATACCTCCCGCCGGCCCTATCATCGGCCCACACCACACGTTGCGGCCCGCTCGCCCGCGGGCGAGGGCTCAGCGCCAGGGACCAGACGCACGATGGGACTCGCCGACCGCCACTACGTCCGGGGCTCCCCGCGCACGCCGGGAGACTTCGGCCGCGTCGGCGGCGTTCATCTGATCTCCGTCAACACCTGGCTGATCATCATCAACATCGCGGTGTTCGTCCTCGCCAACGGGATCTTCGCCCGCACGCTGCTTCAGATCTCCTACGGCACGACCTACCGCTCCGGCGTGACCGACGCGGAGATCCAACGCGGCGTTGTGGATGATTCCGTCGCCTACCAACTGCCGGATATGCCCGGCGTCTTTTACCACCCGGTCATCGACCCCGCCGCCCGCGGGCCGTTCGGCATCCCGATCGACCCTCGCACCGGCCGCCGAGCCGACATCATCGGGCAGGAGCGCTTCACCCGGCAGCCCATCTTCCACGCGCTGGGCCACTTCTCCACCGGCAAGGCGTTCACGGAACTTCAGATCTGGCGTTTCATCACGTTCCAGTTCCTCCACGCCAACCTCGCGCACCTGCTGTTCAACATGGTCGGGCTGTGGTTCGTGGGGGAGATGGTCGAGCGGCGCCTGGGGCGGCGGAGGTACCTCGCGTTCTACCTGCTGTGCGGGGCCGCGGGGGCGGTGATGTACCTGATCCTGAACCTGCTGGGCTACGCGATCGGCGCGAGGCTGCCGGGGCTGCTGACCAACGATCTCTACACGCCGCTGGTCGGCGCTTCGGCGGGCGTCTTCGGCGTCCTGATGGCCGCGGCGAGGCTGTACCCCAACGAGATCGTCCTGGTCATGATGCTGGTGCCGATGCGCCTGGCGACCGCGGTGTACCTGTTCATCTTTCTGGCGGCGCTCAACCTGTTCTTCGGGGGCACCAATGCCGGCGGCGATGCCGCGCACCTCGGCGGGGCGATCGCCGGGGCCCTGCTGATCCGCAGGCCGTACCTGCTCAGCGAGGTCGTGGACTTCTTCACCCCCAAGAGCCGACGTCGCCCCCGTGGCCAGCGCGGCCCGGCGCCGCCGACCGAGGCCGAGGTGGACCGGATCCTCGACAAGATCGCCGTCTACGGGCGGGCCAGCCTGACGCCCGAGGAACTCGATGTGCTCCGCCGCGCGGCGAGGGGGCTGGAACGGTCATGAGCGCGGGCGGTCCGCTCGTCTTCGAGGTGCTCGCGCGATCGGCGGCGACCCGAGCCAGGGCCGGGCGCGTGACCACGCCACACGGCTCCTTCGACACGCCGGCGTTCATGCCCGTGGGCACGCGGGCGTCGGTCAAGGGCGCTCTTCCCTCGCAGGTCGCGGCGACGGGGGCGCAGATCGTTCTCGCGAACACCTACCACCTCATGCTCCGCCCCGGGGCCGAACTCGTGCAGCGCATGGGCGGCCTGCACCGCTTCATGAACTGGCCGGGGCCGATTCTGACCGACTCCGGCGGGTATCAGGCCTACTCGATGGCCGACCTCAACAAGGTCACTGACGACGGCGTCACCTTCCGGTCCATCGTGGACGGGAGCGAGATCCACCTTTCCCCCGAGCGGGCGATCGAGATCCAGAATCTGCTCGGCGCGGACATCATCATGGCCTTCGACGACTGCCCGCCGTCGGAGAATCCGTCCGTGCGCGAGCAGACGTCGCGGCGCATTCACGGCGCCGCGGCCGAGGATGGCCCCGACCCGCGGCTGGCTCGCGCGGTCCGGCGAGATTCCCGGCGCGGCGGCTACGACCACGCGCGGCGTCTGCGTGAGGCCAACGAGCGCACCGTCCGCTGGCTCGAGCGCTGCCGCGAGGCTCACCTGGCCGGGCCCCGCGCCGGCGATCAGGCGCTCTTCGGGATCGTGCAGGGGGGGACGGATCTGGACCAGCGCACCTGGTCCGCCCAGCGCATCACCGCCATCGACCTGCCGGGGTACGCCATCGGCGGCGTCGCGGTGGGTGAGGGGTCGGACCGGATCGCGGCGGTTGTCCGCCACACCGCGCCGCTGCTGCCCGAGGACCGGCCGCGGTATCTCATGGGCGTGGGGTACGAGCGCGACCTTCTCGCCGCGGTCCTCGCGGGCGTGGACATGTTCGACTGCGTCCTGCCGACCCGCAACGCCCGCAACGCCAATGCCTTCACGTCCCGGGGCCAGATCCGCCTCCGCAACGCCCAGTACGCCGAGGACCCGCGGCCGATCGAGCCGGGGTGCGACTGTGTCGCCTGCGCTGGGGCGGGGGGGATGGGGGACCGGGGGCCGTTCTCCCGGGCCTATATCCGCCACCTCTTTATGGCCGGCGAGATGCTCGGGCCGATCCTCCTCACGCTGCACAACCTGCGGCACTTCCAGCGCTTCATGGCCGACGTCCGCGCCGCGGTCCGGACGGACGACTGGGCCGGGGTGGCGGCTCGATGGCCCGTCGCCGCCCCGGGGTTGCCGCCGGGGATCGGCGGTCATCCAGGCGCAGAACACTTCGAGACAGGGACCACCGGGACCGGCCTGCGTCCTACCCTTTAGCCCCCGTTCATCGACCGGCCGGACCGGAACCGACCGAACCGGGGCCTACGAGGTCCATCATGCCAAGCGCGCCCGCCCTTTCCGCTCCTTTCACCTGGAACTTCGGAACCCTTGCGCAGGGCGCCGCGGTGATGCCCGGCAACCCGGCCCAGAGCCCGGCGCCGGGCACGACGTCGGCCCCCGGCACCGCGCCGCCGGGGGGCGGGCCCACGCAGCAGCCGCAGGCCCCCTTCGGGTCCATCTGGCTCATCTTCCTCGTCTTCATTGTGGTCATGGTCGTGTCGCAGATCATGGCGGGCCGGCGCGAGCGCAAGCGGCGCGACGAGATGATGCGGGGGCTGGCCAAGCACGACAAGGTGATGACCGCCGGCGGCATCATCGGGACGATCGTCGAGTTCCGCGGCGATGATGCGGTCGTCCTGAAGGTTGACGAGAACTCCAACACGCGGATCACGTTCGCCCGGTCCGCGATCCAGCAGGTGCTCAAGAGTTCCAACTCCGCCGCGGCCGGGCAGCAGCCCTCGGTCGAGGTGCGGCCGGCCAACCAGAGCGCCACGAAGGTCTGACGCACGCTTCCCGGGGGGCGCGGGTGGTCGCTGCGGGGAAGGGCGGGGGGACACATCGGACGCACAAGCCCATGCGGAACCTCGCTCTCCGGACCGTCATTACTGTTTCGCTGATCCTGCTGGCCCTGTGGGCCGTGCTGCCGCACTGGATCCCCGGCCTGCCGCGGATCGGCAAGCTCGCGCTGGGCAAGGACCTTGCGGGCGGCGTGAGCCTCGTGTACGCCGTGGACATCAAGCCCGGCGAGCCGGCGCGCGAGACGCTGGGGAAGGTGATCGAGGTCCTGAAGGAGCGCATCGACCCGACCGGCCAGTTGGAAATCAGCATCGTCGCGCAGGGGAACGACCGCATCGAGATCACGATGCCCCTGCCGACGCCGCGGGTGAAGCAGTTGCGCAAGGAGTTCGAAGACGCCCTGGCGGCCCTCGGCGCCGGGTGGGTGTCGCCGGACGAGTTCGAGCGCATCCTCCGCCTGCCCGAGGCGGAGCGGTCGGCGCACCTGGACCGCATGGCGGCCGGGGACGCGGCCCGCCGCGAACTGCTCGCCGCGGCCGCCGCGGCAGCGGATGCCGCCGCCGCGGCCCGTGCCGCGTACGACGAGCAGGAAGCGCGGGTCGAGTCGATGAAGGAGCAGATCCGCGCCCTGGAGGCCCTGCCGGACGAGCAGCGCAACGAGCAGTTGCTTGCGGCGCTGCGCGAAGGGCTGGAGGCCGAGGAGGAGGCGCTGTACGGCCCGGCCGGCCAGGTCGCCGCCGCCAACAAGGCCTACGCGCAGGCCCGCGACGCGGCGCTGGGCGCCGCGATCTCCCCTGCGGAGGTGCAGCGCGCCCTGCGGCTGTCGGACCAGCCCCTGCGGCTGAAGGACCGGCGGACCAACAAACTCGTCGAACTGCCCAGCCCTCGCTCCCGCGCGCTGCAGCGGCTCCGCGAGTCGTACCCCGGGGCCAGGGAGGCCCTCGATCGCGTGCTGGCCGCGTGGGAGCAGTACGAGAGCAACCGCTCGACGCTGGACGACCCGGCGGACCTCAAGCGGATGGTTCGCGGCGCCGGCGTCCTGAACTTCCGCATCACGGTGAATCCCGGCTCGCTCCCCGAGGAGCAGCAGTTGCGCGAGAGGCTGCGCGAGGTCGGGCCGCGCAACGCGTCGAGCAGCCAGGCGGGGTGGTACAAGATCAACAAGGTTGACAACTGGGTGCGCGACGTCAGCGACCTGGACTTCCTCGCGCAGGACCCGGCGGGGTACTTCCGGGCGATGGGGTACGTCGTCGAGGAGTACGACGGCGAGTACTGGATGCTCGCGTACCGCGCCCCCGGCATGGCCCTGACCGAGGACGACGGCGAGTGGGGCCTGGCCTCGGCGATCCAGGGGACGGACGAGATCGGCCGCCCGGCGATCAACTTCACGATGGACGCCCTGGGGGGGCAGAAACTCGGCCGCCTGACCGAGAAGAACATCAACAACCGGATGGCGGTCCTGCTGGACGACGAGGTCTACACCGCCCCGACCCTCCGCGGCCGGATCTCCACCAGCGGTCAGATCAGCGGCTCCTTCACGATGGAGGAGATCAACTACATCATCCGCGTCCTCTCGGCGGGGTCGCTGCAGGCCAAACTCTTCCCCGAGCCGCTGAGCGAGAGCACGCTGGCGCCGGAACTGGGTCAGGACAACCTCGACCGGGCCCTGCAGGCGGGCGTGATCTGCTTCCTGATCTGCGCCGCGTTCCTCGCGGGGTACTACTTCAACCTCGGGCTGATCGCGGTCATCGGCCTGATCGTCAACGTGCTGCTGCTGGTGGGGACGATGTCGCTCCAGCACGCGCCGTTCAGCGTGCCGGGGATCGCGGGCGTGATTCTGGCCTTCGCGATGGCCGTGGACGCCAACGTGCTCGTGTACGAGCGCATGCGTGAGGAGATGCAGCGGGGCGAGGACCTCCGCGGCGCCGTGCGGCTGGGGTACCAGAAGGCGCTGTCGGCCATCGTGGACGGCAACCTGACGAACCTCATCGTCGCGGCCGTCCTCGGCCTGTTCGGCACGCAGGAGATCAAGGGTTTCGCGATCGCGATGAGCGTCGGCGTGCTGACCACGCTGTTCGCGCAGTTGGTCGTCACGCGGCTGATCTTCGACGTGCTGGTCGAGAAGTTGGGCTGGCGGCGTGCGTCGATGCTGCCGATGGCGGTGCCGGCCGTGCAGCGGGCGTTCACCCTCAACGTGGACTGGATGCGGCTGCGTCCGATTTTCTACGTCATCTCGGCCGGGCTGATCGCGATGAGCCTCGTGGTCATCGTCGTCCGCGGCACGGACATGCTGGACAACGAGTTCCGCGGCGGCACGGCGGTCACGATCCAACTCAAGACCGACGAGCAGGGCCAGCAGGTCAAGATGAAGCGGGTGGACGTGCAGAACCGCATCGTCGAGTACGCCAACGCCGCTCCGGAAAACTCCTCCGTCCGCGAACTGGCCAAGGCCGACGTGCTGGCGGTCAACCCCGACGCGGACAACGTCACGTCCAGCCGCTTCACGATCAAGACGGTCCTGACGGACCAGGAGGTCGTGCAGGGCGCGATCGTCGAGGCGTTCAAGGACGTCGTGGACTCGCAGCCGCAGTTGCAGTTCGCCGGGGCCGACGTCTCCGACGCCCGCGTGGCGCCCATCTACCCGGTGCTGACGCCGGCGCTGGGCGACAACATCGACCGGCCGGCGGTCCGCAACGCGGTCGGCGAGTACGTCGGCGGCGTGGTGGTGCTGATGGAGAACATCGAGCCGCCGGTGCCGCTGGCGTCGCTCGAGTCGCGCCTGACGCACGTCCGCAACAGCCCCGACTTCGTGGACGCCGTCGCCCGCACTTCGACGGTGGTCGTGCTGGAGGGCTCGCCGGAGGCGGTCCGGTCGGCGGCGGTGCTGGTGCGAGACCCGCAGATCAGTTACTTCGCCGATGAGGAGCGCTGGGCCGACGACCTGCGCGACCGGGAGTGGGAGATCACCCGGACGGCGCTCACTCAGAACGTGGACCTGGCGAGCGTGCAGTCGTTCAGCGCCGCCATCGCCCGCGACTTCGCCTTCTGGGCCGTCTTCAGCGTCTGTCTGGCGGTCTTCCTCATCGTGATCTACGTCGGCGTGCGGTTCAACTCCTTCCGCTTCTCGATGGCCGGGATCGTGGCGACGGCGCACGACGTGTTGATCGCGGTGGGGCTGATCGCGCTGGCCGAGTTGCTCTACGACAACATGCCGGGCGTCGCCCACCCGCTGGGGATCCTGCCGTTTGCGATCGACCTGCAGATGGTCGCCGCGCTGCTGACGATCCTGGGCTACTCGATCAACGACAAGATCGTCATTCTCGACCGCATCCGCGAGAACCGCGGCAAGCACACGCGGGTCACGCGGCAGATGGTCAACGACTCGATCAACCAGACGCTCAGCCGCACGATCATGACCGGCACCACGACGATCGCCTCGACGCTGGTGCTGTACCTGATCGGCGGCGAGGGGATCCGGGGCTTCGCGTACGCCCTGGGGCTGGGCATCGTCGTGGGCACCTACTCGTCGATCGCGATCGGCGCCCCGCTGGTGCTGGGGTCGCGCGACCAGGTCGCGCCCCCGGAGCCCGATAGCGCCACCGGCGCCGGCCTGGCCGCGGAAGGGGCGGCGGCCAACGGCGTGCCTTCAGCGGCGGCCCCGGCCAGCCGATAACCAGAAAGGAACCCCGCCCGCCGGCGGGATGCGCAGGAACCCACGATGACCGACACGCCGCGGCGCATCTTCGGGATCATCTGCCTCCTGGTGGGGGTGTGGGTCGTGACGTACTGGCTCCACCAGCCGTCGGCGCCGCCGGTGACCTTCGGCGAGCGGCCGGCGTCGCTGCCTCTGGCCGAACTGGCGGATGCGGGGCCGTCGCCGGCTCAGCCGGAGCCGCAGCCTGAGCCCGAACCGGAGCCCCAGCCGGTGCAGCCGGTGACGGCCGTCGATCCGGCCGCGTCCGGCCCGCGCGTCGAACCGCCGGCCTTCCGGTGGTACACGGTGCAGCCGGGGGACACGAGCCTCCAGGTGATCGCCAAGCGGGAACTGGGCGACTCGAAGCACTGGGTCGCGCTGGCGCAGGCCAACCCGTACCTTGACCCCGCGAATCTCAAGGTGGGCAAGACGCGGCTGCGGATCCCGCTGGACCCGACGAACATCCAGGGCCGCGTCGTCGAGCCGCCGGAGGCGACGACCGAGACGGCCGCCGCCAAGCCGGCCCCGCCGCCGAAGCCCGCCGAGCCGGAGCACGTGATCTACACGGTCGCCCCCGGCGACACGCTCTCGGGGATCGCCAAGCGGTTCTACGGCGACCCGGGGCTGTACCGCCTGATCTACGAGGCGAACCGGGACGTGCTCCGGACGCCGGACGCCGTCTCGGTGGGCGACAAGCTCAAGATCCCGCCGAAGCCCTCGCGCTGAGTTGAGCTGGCGCGTACGCTTCGGCCCCTCCCGCGGGCGGGAGCGCCGGAGAACACCACGTTGTCCACGATCAAGCGGATCCTCGTCACCGGCGGCGCCGGGTTCCTGGGGTCGCACATCTGCGACCGCCTCGTTGAGCAGGGGCACGACGTCATCTGCCTCGACAACTTCTTCACGAGCCAGAAGAGCAACGTGCAGCACCTGCTGGGGCGGCCGAACTTCGAACTGATCCGGCACGACATCACGCACCCGATCTGGCTCGAGGTGGACGAGATCTACAACGCCGCGTGCCCCGCGGCGCCCGGGCACTACCAGTACAACCCGATCAAGACGATGAAGACCAGCGTCCTCGGGGCGATCAACGTGCTGGGGATGGCCAAGCGGTGCCGGGCGAAGGTGCTGCAGTTCTCGACCAGCGAGGTGTACGGCGACCCGATGGTGCACCCGCAGCCGGAGTCGTACCGCGGGAACGTGAACCCGATCGGGCCGCGGGCGTGCTACGACGAGGGGAAGCGCGCGGCCGAGACGCTGTTCTTCGACTACTGGCGCGCCAACGGGGTCAACATCCGCGTCGTGCGGATCTTCAATACCTACGGGCCGCGGATGCACCCGTTCGACGGGCGCGTGGTGAGCAACTTCATCCGCCAGGCGCTGGCGGGGGAGCCGATCACGCTCTTCGGCGACGGGTCGCAGACGCGGTCGTTCTGCTACGTGGACGATCTTAATGAGGGGATCATCCGCATGATGAACGGGCCGGATGATTTCGTCGGCCCGGTGAACCTCGGCAACCCGGTGGAGTTCACGATCAAGCAGTTGGCAGAACTGGTGCTCGAACTGACGGGGTCGAAGTCGCCGCTGGTCTACCGGCCGCTGCCGGAGGACGACCCGACGCAGCGCCGGCCCGACATCTCGCTGGCCAAGAGCCGCCTGGGGTGGGAGCCGAAGGTGCCGCTGCGCGAGGGGCTCCAGAAGACGATCGAGTACTTCAAGTCGATCGACATCACCCAGTTCCGTGCTCCGACGCCGAACTACTGATTCGGCGGGCCCAGCGGCGTCTGCATGACCGTGCGGTGCTCAGCGCCGGCGGGGAGCAGGACGCTGCGCATCAGGGCGATGCGCTCGATCGTGAACGCCGGAAGATCGACCGGCTCGTCGAGCGGGCGCGGGTCGGCGGAGTGGGTGAAGCGGCAGAGCGTCAGGTGCGGCAGGAAGCAGTCGGTGGGCTCCTTGCGGACCCGGCGCGCCAGGCGCTTGGCGAGCCGGCGGACGAGTTCGAGGAGCGTGGGCTGCGTGTCGGTTTCGAGGGCGACCAGACGCGGGCGGCCGCGGTGGGGGAGTGTGATGAGCCGCCGCGGCGTGAGCGTGAACGCGGGGAGGCCTGCGGCGGAGCGCTCGACGGACTCGCGGACGGCGTCGAGGTCACGCGCGGGGGTGTCGCCGATGAAGCAGAGCGTCAGGTGGATCTGTTCGAGAGGCGTGGGGCGGTGCGGCGCCAGGTCGAGGCGGCCGATCGCCGCCAGCGCGGCGCGGGCCGTGGCGACGGGCGGGTAGGCCGCGACGAACAGCCGCAGGTCGGCGCCGGCCATCGCGGGTCTCCGTTATGCGCCGACGCCGGCGAAGAGCGGTTCGAGCCGGCCCTCGAGTTCGAGGAGCAGCCGCTTGCGGTCGAGGCCGCCGCCGTAGCCGCCGAGCGTGCCGTCGTTGGCGATGACGCGGTGGCAGGGGACGATGATCGCGACGGGGTTGGCGCCGTTGGCGGCGCCGACGGCGCGGAAGCCCTGCGGCGAGCCGACGAGTTCGGCGAGGCGGCGGTACGAGATCGTGCGGCCGTACGGGATTTCCAGGAGGCGCGACCAGACGGCCAGTTGGAAGGGCGTGCCGCGGAGGTCGAGCGGGACGGTGAAGTCGCGCAGGCGGCCTTCGAAGTAGGCGTGAAGTTGGTCGGCCGCGGCGTCGGCGTGTGCGGCGGCGAGGCCGGGAGCGGCTTCGGTGGCGAGGTCATCCGGCTCGGCGCCGAAGCGAAGGGCCGTGATCCCGCGGGCGGAGGCCCGGACGGTGAGCGGGCCGATGGGGGAATCCACGATGCGGGCGGCGGTCGCTTTGGGGGGCGGCATGCGCTTAGGCTAAGGCAGTTCGGCCGCCGCCGCCACCGGAGAACGTTTCCGTGTCATCACCGACGTCGCCGTCGCCAATGAACAGGCCGCTGCCGTGGCTGCGTCCCAAGGCCCTGATCGGGATGGTGCACCTTCAGGCACTGCCGGGATCGCCGCGGTCGCGATTGAGCATCGGGGAGATCGCGTGCAAGGCGGCGGGGGAGGCGCGGCTGCTGGCTGAGGCCGGGTTCGACGCGGTGATGATCGAGAACATGCACGATGCGCCGTACGTGCACGGGCGGCAGGGGCCGGAGATCGTCGCGGCGATGACGGCGGCGGGGCTGGCGGTGCGGGCGGAACTGGCGCGCGTGGGGCTGGGGCACGTGCCGCTGGGGGTGCAGGTGCTCAGCGGGGGGACGCGCGAGGCGGTGGCGGTGGCGCTGGCGTGCGGCGGGGTGTTTGCGCGGATCGAGAACTTCGTCTTCGCGCACGTGGCGGACGAGGGGCTGCTGGCGGAGGCGGAGGCGGGGCCGCTGCTGCGCTACCGGCGGTCGATCGGGGCCGAAGGGATCTCGCTGCTGTGCGACATCAAGAAGAAGCACGCATCCCACGCGATCACGGCGGACGTGTCGCTGGGGGAGGCGGCCGCGGCGGCGGAGTTCTTCGGGGCCGACGCGGTGGTGGTGACGGGATCGGCGACGGGACGGGCGACCAGCGCCGAGGACCTCGCGGCGGCGCGGGCGGGGACGTCGCTGCCGGTGATCGTCGGGAGCGGGGCGACGCCGGAGACCGTCGCGGCGCTGCTGGAGACGGCGGATGCGATCATCGTCGGGTCGGCGATCAAGCACGGGGGTGTGTGGCACGCGGACCCGGACCCGGCGCGGGTGGAGGCGATGGTGCGGGCCGTGCACGCGGCGCGGGGGGAGGCGTGACGGCGGGGCCGGGGCAGTTCGCGGAGCGGTGCCCGGCGTGCGGGGCGACGCCGCTGCGGATCGTGTGGGTGCACGGGCACGGGCAGTGCGCGCGGTGCGGGTGCAATGTGGCGCCGTGCTGCCAGCCGGATGAGGGGGATGTTGTGGAGAGCGAGCCGGCGAGGGAGGAGCAGGAGCGGCGGCCTGATCAGGGTGAGGGGCGGGAGCGCGAGGAGCGAGCGTGAGGCTGGGGGCGGGTCAGGGCGCGGGCGGGGGCGGCGGGGGATCGGTGTCGGGGAGGGTCTGGACGATGGTGCGGCGGTCGGGGCCGTAGACGCAGAGCATGCCGGGCGGCTCCTGTTGGCACGCGGTTTTGTGTGTGCCGTCGCAGAGGGGGAACTTGCTGGAAAGGCCGCAGCCGCAGACCCAGATGGGCTTCTCGAGGCCGGGTCGTTCGATCTTGACGGGGCCGTTGAGGTCGTGGCGGACAAGGCGGGGCATGGGTTGGTTTCCTCGTCGGTGTCGTCGCCGTGGTCGGCCCGAACTCACGCGGGGCTCGGGATGGACTCGATGATGCGCTGGAGGATGTCCTCGACGGCTCGGCCCTCGGAGGAGCCCAGGCCGGCGCTGCCGAAGGGGAGGACGCGGTGGGCGCAGACGGGGCCGAGGTTCCAGAGGATGTCCTCGGGGACGACGTAGTCGCGGCCGCGGAGGACAGCGGTGGCGCGGGCGGCCTGGGCGAGGGCGAGTGAGCCGCGGGGGGAGAGGCCCAGGCGCAGGTCGGGGTTGGTGCGCGTGGCGCCGGCGATGGCGATGATGTAGTCGAGCAGCGAGCGGTCCATGCGGACGGCGTCGGCGCGCTGCTGGAGCGCGATGACTTCGGCGGCGGTGGCGACGGGGCGGAGTTCGCGCAGGGCGTGCTCCGCGGGGCGGAGGTCGAGGATGCGGGCCTCATCCGCGGGAGAGGGGTAGCCGAGGCTGAAGCGCATGAGGAAGCGGTCGAGTTGGTTCTCGGGGAGGGGGTAGGTGCCCTCGAAGTCGGCGGGGTTCTGCGTCGCGACGACCATGAACGGCGGCTCAAGGGGGTAGGTCTTGCCGTCCACGGTGACGGAGCCCTCGTTCATGGCTTCCAGCAGGGCGGTCTGGGTGCGCGGCGGGGTGCGGTTGATCTCGTCGGCCAGGACGATGTTCGAGAAGAGGGGGCCGCGGGAGAACTGAAAGGTGCCGGTGTCGCGGTTGTAGACCGTGACGCCGAGGATGTCGCCGGGGAGGAGGTCGGGGGTGAGTTGGATACGGGCGAAGGAGCAATCCACGCTGCGGGCAAGGGCGTGGGCGAGGACGGTCTTGCCGACGCCGGGGACGTCTTCGAGCAGGGCGTGGCCGCGGGCCAGGAGGCAGCAGAGGAGGCGGTCGATGGCCTCGGTGTTGCCGAGGAAGACGCCGGCGATGGCGTCGCGGAGGCGGCCGATGACGGCGCGAGGGTCGGTCGAGTCGGTTGGGGCGTGTGGGGTCATCGGGTGGCCTTGGGGTTGGGCGGCAGTATACCGAGCGGGGTGGCCTGGGAGCCCGGACCTCCGTGATCCGGCGGGGCACGCTAGGCTTGTATCTCGATGCAGCGGCCCGGGCCCGCAGAACCGAGCGCGGCGGGGGGTGGGTCCGCGCGCGACCCACGCGGCGACACCGGCGGTGCGCGGACGCCCGGGCGGCTGGACCGCGAACTGCGCGGCGATCTGCCGTGCGTGATGTGCGGGTACAACCTGCGCGGGCTGTCGATCCGGGAAGTGTGCCCGGAGTGCTCGACGCCGATCCGCGCGACGATCCTCGCGGTTGTGGATCCGCATGCGAGCGAGTTGCAGCCGATCGCGCGGCCGGGGCTGGTCGCGACGGGGCTCGTGCTGTGGCCGGGGGCGGCGCTGGGGGCGGTGGTGCTGTGGATGCTGCCGCGGGTGATGGAGGTGTGGGGGGCGATCACGGATGGGCCGCAGGGGAGGCCGGACTTCACGATGATGGCACTGCCGCTGGTGGCGCTGTCGGGGATCGGCGGGCTGGCGCTCGTGCGGCCGCACGCGGGGCTGGGGGCGTGGCGGATCGGCGCGGCGGCGCTGGGGGTTCTGGCGTATGCGCCGCTGGTGTGGGCGATGTGGCACGCGGCGATCGCGCCCGGGCCGACGTCGGTGGCGGGGGCGCTGCGCGGGATCGGGTCGAGCCAGGAGGCGGCGGGGCCGCGGCTGATCGCGTGGGCGCTGATCGCGGCGATCGCGCTGCTGATGCGGCCCAACGCACGCGTGCTCGTCGCGAGGTCGCTGGCGCTGCGGACGGGGCGCGTGGACCGTCAGACACTCGCGGCGGTGGCGCTGGCGGCGCTGGTGGCGGGAGCGGGGGAGGCGGTTGCGCTGCTGGCGACCGATTCGATGGGGGCGCTGCCGGAGGGGTGGGCGTTGCTGTGCGTGGGGCTGATCACGATGGGGTCGGCGCTGCTGACGCTGGGGCTGGCGGGGGCGCTGGTGGACTGCGTGCGGATCACGCGGGCGCTGCGCGTGCCGGCGCCGTCGCTGCGGGATGTGCTCCGGCCGGCGCACGCGGCCGCGGGGAGTGGCGGCACGACCGGGGGAGGAAGCGCGTGACGGAGGCGGCGAGGGAGCATTTCGACCGGCTGCTGGAGGATGTGCTGGAAGGGCTGCCGCGGCAGGTGCGTGCGCTGATCGACGAGGTGCCGCTGGTCGTGCTCGATCGTCCGACGCCGGAGATGATCGCGGACCTCAAACGTGAGGGGACGCTGGAGCCGGATGCCGACGGGATGGACCTGTGCGGTCTGCACACGGGGACGTCGCTGGTGGAGCGGTCGGTGGAGACGGAGGGGGGGCGGCTGCCGGACCAGGTCCATATCTTCCGCGAGGGGATCGTGGCGCTGGCGCTCGGGGACGACAGCGCGGCGTGGGAGCGGGAGTGCGAGGCGGCCCGGGCGACGGGGGGAGGGGTGGAGGGGGACGAGGCGATCTATGAGGAGATCCGCATCACGGTGCTGCACGAGTTGGGGCACCATTTCGGGCTGGGGGAGGAGGATCTGGATGAGTTGGGGTATGCATGAGCGGGTCTCGTCGGCGGTGAGCAGGTGAGTGGGGGACGGATCGATCTTGTGAACGCGTTGAAAGGGGCTTGCATGAAGACGCTGGAGCGGTGGGCGGTCGCGGCGGTGGCGGGGGTGATGATGGCGGTGGCGCCGGCGCTGGCCGGGAACGGGGGCACCGTTGCGTTCATCGAGATCGAGGACGAACTGGCCGAGCGGCCGGCGCCGATGTCGTGGTTGGCGGGGGAGCGCGAGACGGCGACGCTGCGCGGGCTGACGGGGCTGCTGGAGCGGATCGCATCCGGCAACAGTTACGACGGCGTGGTGATCCGGCTGAAGGACGCGAAACTGACGCGGTCGAACGTGCAGGAGGTCGGCAGGGCGCTGGCGCGGGTGCGCGAGAGCGGGAAGCGCGTGCACCTGTTCGCGGAGGGGTACGGGCCGACGGAACTGATGCTGGGGTGCGCGGCCGACGAGGTGATCCTCCAGGCGGGGGGCGCGGTGACGCTGCCGGGGGTGTACATCGAGGAGATGTACCTCGCGGACACGCTGGCGTGGGCCGGCGTCACGGCGGACATGGTGCAGGTGGGGGCGTACAAGGGGGCGAGCGAGACGCTGGCGCGGCGCGAGCCGAGCCCGGAGTGGAACCAGAACATCGAGAGCCTGCTCGACTCGCTGTACGGGTCGATGCGCGAAACGATCAAGGCCGGGCGCCGGCTGGACGACGCGGGCCTGGACGAGGCGATGCGCCGGGCGTGGCTGGCGCAGGGGGATGAGGCGATCGCGGCGGGGCTCATCGACCGGGAACTGGACTGGCCGGAACTGGATGCGCACCTGGAGAGCGTGTACGGCGGGGATGTGAAGTGGCGGGCGTTGGGGGGGAAGGAGCAGGTGAAGCCGGCGGATACCAACCCGTTCGCGCTGCTCAACAAGATGATGCGCCCGGTGGAGCACGCGCCCAAGCGGGCGACGATCGCGGTGGTGCACATCGACGGGGCGATCGTGGACGGTGACTCGACGCCGGGGGGGCTGTTCGGGGAGGAGTCCGTCGGCAGCCGCACGATCCGCCGCGCGCTGGCGGAACTGGAAGAGAACGAGTTGATCAAGGGCGTTGTGCTGCGGATCAACTCGCCGGGCGGGTCGGCGATCGCCAGCGAGGTGATCTGGCGCGGCGTGCGGCGCGTGGCGGCGAAGAAGCCGGTGTGGGTGAGCGTGGGGAGCATGGCGGCCAGCGGCGGGTACTACATCGCGGTGTCGGGGGACCGGATCTACGTGAACCCGTCGAGCATCGTCGGATCGATCGGCGTGGTCGGCGGGAAACTGGCGCTGGGGGGGCTGATGGAGAAACTGAAGATCAACGTCGTCGGGCGCGGGCGGGGGCCGATGGCGTCGATGTTCAGTTCGACGGCGCCGTGGACCGAGGCCGAGCGGGCGATGGTCCGCGAGCGGATGACGGAGACGTACAACCTGTTCGCCGCGCGGGTGACGCAGGGGCGGCCGGGGATCGACCTGTCGAAGACGGCCGAGGGGCGGCTGTTCACGGGCGACCGGGCCGTTGAACTGAAGATGGCCGACCGGATCGGGACGATCGACGACGCCATCGCGGACCTCGCGGCGGAACTGGGCCTGAGGGACGGGGCGTACGACGTGCTGGATTACCCGGCGCCCAAGAGTTTCGGCGAACTGCTGGAGGACATGTTCGGCGGGTTTGCGACGGCTGGCGCCCCGGTTCGCGGCGGGGGGGACGGCGGCCTGCTGGCGCAGGCGGCGGGCGTGCTGGAGCCGCTGCTGGGCGAGGCGGGGTGGGCGCAGGTCCGGGCGAGCCTTCGGGCGCTGATGGAACTGCGGCGCGAGCCGGTGCTGCTGGTCAGCCCGCGCGTGCTGATCGTGCGGTGACGGTTGGCCCGCCGCGGCGGCGGCGGGTTGCGAGCAGGGCGAGGACCGGGGCGGAGAGGGCCGCGGCGACCGGGGTCGGCACCTGCTGGACCAGTCTGATGTTCGTGTCGAGCCACAGTTCCGAGCGGCTGGAGTGACGCTCGGCGAAGAAGAGGGCGAAGGTGTAGGTGTCGCCCGGCGTGAGGCCCAGGTCGTCAAGGCTGACGGTGCCGGTGCGCCGCGGGTGGACGCCGCCGAGGTCCAGCGCGAGGCGGTTGTCGACGTAGATCCAGATGTCGTCGTCGCCGCCGGCGGTGATGAACTGGCCGGGCTCGTAGATGAACGCGGTGCGGAGTTCGAAGGTGAAGTGGTAGTTGTGGGCGCGGCCCTCGTTGCCCAGGAGTTGGCCGTCGGCGGGGAAGAAGTCGCTGTCGCGGAAGGTGAGAATGCCGGAGCCGGCGGCGGTCTCGGTCAGCGTGATGCGGTGCTCCATCTTGAACTCGGCCGCGGGGTCGAACCAGCGGGCGAAACTCTCGTGGCTGGCGATGGAGCCGGCGCCGGGGGTCCAGCCGCCGGGGGCGAGGTTGAGCGTGGGAACGCCGCTGGGGCCGAGCGTCGGGGAGACGAGGCCGGAGCGAAGGCCGGTGATGTCGCCCTCGAAGTCGCGGCCATCGGCGTTGAAGTCGCGGACGATGCCGGTGAGCGTGATGGAATCGGCCGAAGCGACGGATGCGGCGGCGGCGAGCAGGGCCACGGCGGGCAGAGAGCGGTGCATTCGGCGACCTCCTTGCGGGCTGAGGGACAGCGTCCGGGTCGGCCGCGCGCACGGGGCGAGGCCGCTGCACTAAGAGATACACCACGGCCCGGTGTGGTGCCGTTCATGAGCGGGTTTATGCCGCGAATGAAGCCGGTTCACCCGGAGATGTGCGTCGCGTCCTGCGGGGAAGCGAGGAAGATGACACGGCCATTGTCGGCGGGGCGGCGCCCGGCGATGCAGTCGGCGATGACGGCGGCGACGTCGTCGGGGGTGAGGCAGGCGGAGCGGGGGATCTGCTCTTCGGTGAAGATCGAGCGGAGCATGGGGGTTTCCACGGCTCCGGGGGCGACGGCGAAGGCGCGGATGTTGTGCTCGGCGCCCTCCTTGGCGCATGAGAGGGCCATCAGGTTCACGGCGGCCTTGGCGGCGGCGTAAGCGAAGAAGCCGGGGAAGGGGTCGTGGGTACCCATCGTCGAGAGGTTGACGATGCAGCCGCCGCGCTGGCGGATGAAGGTGGGCCAGGCGCGGGCGATGGCGCAGGCGGGGCCGATGGCGTTGGTGCGGTAGACGCGGTCGATGATCTCGGGCGTGGTGTTCTCGATGGAGAGCAGGGGGGCGTAGCCGGCGTTGTTGATGAGGGCGTCGAGGCGGGCGAAGCGCGAGACGGTGGCGTCCACGACGGCGGCGGCCTGGGCGGAGTCGGCGATGTCGGCGGCGAGGACGGCGGGGTCGTGCGGCGGCGCACCGGGCTGGGCGCGGGCGAGGTCGGCGGTCTGGCGGAGCGACTCTTCGCGGCGGCCGACGAGGGCGAGGCGGTACCCGTCGCGCGCGAGGCGCAGCGCCAGAGCGCGGCCGATGCCGGAGCCGGCGCCGGTGATGAGCGCGACGGGGGCGGCGGCGGGGACGGTGTGAGCGGGCATCGGAGGAGGGTATCAGTGACGCTCGGGCGGGGCGGGTGGCCGCATGCCCGGGCGCGAGCCGGACGCACGCTAGACTCCCGGCCATGTGGTGGACGCGGGCGCTGGTGGCGGTCGGGCTGGCGGTGGTGCTGGGGGTGCCGTTCCTGGTGCGGCGCGCGGAGGTGGCGGATGAGGGGAGCGCGGCGGGGGCGAGGACGTTGATCGTCGTCACGCCGCACGTGGAGCAGATCCGCAGCGAGTTCTCGTGGGCGTTCGACCGGTGGCACCGGCGGACGTACGGCGAGCCGGCGGCGATCGACTGGCGGGCGGTGGGGGGGACGAGCGAGATTCTGCTCCAGTTGCAGGCGCAGTACACCGCGGCGGCGAGCGCTGGGTTGATCACGGTGGACGCGGAGGGGCGGGCGAGCGCTGCGCCGGGGACGATCGGATTCGACGTGATGATGGGGGGCGGGACGTACGAGCACGGGCGGCTGAAGCGCGGGGTGAGCGTGCGCATCGGGGACCGGGCCGTGCGGTTTTCGATGTCGGCGCCGGCGGGGTTCCCGCAGGAGCGGCTGGACGAGTGGTACGGGGAGAACCGGATCGGGAATCAGCCGCTGTACGACCCGGAGCAGCACTGGCTGGGGACGGCGCTGTCGGGGTTCGGGATCGTGTACAACAGGGATGTGCTGAAGGAACTGGGGCTGGAGGAGCCGGAGCAGTTCCGTGACCTGACGGACGGCCGGTACGCGGGGATGCTGGCGCTGGCGGACCCGCGGCAGTCGGGGTCGGTGACGACGACGTACGAGTCGATCCTGAACAAGGAGGGATGGGAGGAGGGGTGGCGGATCTTGCGGGAGTTGTGCGCCAACGCGCGGTACTTCGCGACCAGTTCGGTGCGGCCGCCGGTGGATGTGAGCCAGGGGGACGCGGCGGCGGGGCTGGCGATCGACTTCTACGGGCGCGGGCAGGCGCAGGCGGTGCAGCGGCCGGGGCAGAGCCCGGAGGAGTGCCGCGTCGGGTATGTGGATCCGAAGGGGGCGGTGTACATCGATGCGGACCCGGCGTCGATCCTGCTCGGGGGGCCGGACCCGGAGTTGGCGCGGCGGTTCCTGGAGTTCTGCCTGACGGAGGAGGCCCAGGCGCTGTGGCAGATGCGGGCGACGGAGACGGAGGCGGGGAAGAACAACCCGAGGCTGCCGACGGGGGAGGTGATGGGGCCGCGGCGGTACGAGTTGCGCCGGATGCCGGTGCGGCGGGTGATGTACGACAAGTACGGGGGGTACTTCGTCGATCAGGCCAGTCCGTTCGAGGCGGCGGCGGAGTTGCCGCAGCGCGGGTGGCGGGACTCGATCGCGGTGATGATGGGGGCGTTCGGGATCGACACGTCGGAGGAGTTGCGTGAGGCGTGGCGGGTGTTGCGGGCGGCGCGGGCGGATCCTTCGTTCCCGCCGGATGTGCTGGCGGAGATGGAGCGGGCGTTCTACGCGATGCCGCCGCATGAGTTGAGGGATGGGCGGGTGGTCGTGTTCTCGGAGGAGACGTTCGGGGCGATCTCGGAGGACACGAAGCGGTGGAGGGATCCGGAGCGAGCGGGGCGGGCGAGGATCCGGTACACGGAGTTCTTCAGGGGGCAGTATCGGCGGGTGGTGGAGTTGGGGCGGGGGCGGGGTTGACACACGAGAGTGGGAAGGGGCGAAGAGGAGGAGACCCGGGGATTCGCGTAGGAAAGGGAGAAGGAAGGAGAGGGGGAGGCGCTTATCCCCGGCTTGACTGCATGAACACGACTGCGAGTGAACCAGTGCTGGCGAAGATCGTGGCGACGCTCGGGCCGGCGAGCGATTCGCCGGAGGTCGTCCGGCGGCTGATCGAGGCGGGGGTGAGCATCTTCCGGCTGAACTTCTCGCACGGGTCGCCGGAGGAACATGAGCGGCGGCTCAAGGTTGTGCGTGAGGCCGCGCGGGAGGCGGGGCGCGAGGGCGGGGTGGCGGTGCTGGGGGACCTTCAGGGGCCGAAGATTCGCGTCGGGGAGGTGCCGTCCGCGGAGGACGGGGGGCTGGCCGTCGCGATGGGGGACGACGTGCTGATCTCGGCGGCGGCGCAGCGGGCCGAGCGGCTGAGCCCGACGTGCGTGCTGCTGCCGACGGAGTACGCCCCGCTGGTGCGGGAGGCCAGGCCCGGGCACCGGGTGCTGATCAACGACGGGGCGGTGCGGATGCTGGCGGTGGAGCCGGCGCCGTCGGACTCGTCGGATGTGCTGCGCTGCCGCGTGATGTGCGGGGGCGTGATCAGCAGCCGCAAGGGGATCAACCTGCCGGACAGCGACGTCTCGGCGCCGGCGGTGACCGAGCGCGACTGGGAGTGGGTGGCGTGGGCGGTGGCGCACAACGTGGACTTCCTGGCGCTGTCGTTCGTGCGCCGGGCGGCGGAGGTGCGGGAGTTGCGGGCGCGCCTGGCGGGGATGTGCAGCGCGAGGCCGGAGACGGACGAGCGGGGTGAGGGCGGGTCGATGATCCCGGTGATCGCCAAGATCGAGAAGCCGCAGGCGCTGGCGGAGATCGACGCGATCGTCGAGGCGGCGGACGGGATCATGGTCGCGCGCGGGGACCTGGGGGTGGAGATGGACCTGGCGCAGGTGCCGGTGGTGCAGAAGCGGCTGGTGTCCAAGGCGGGGGACTGGGGCAAGCCGTGCATCGTGGCGACGCAGATGCTCGAGTCGATGATCTCCAGCCCGACGCCGACGCGGGCGGAGGTGAGCGACGTCGCCAACGCGGTGCTGGACGGTGCGGACGCGGTGATGCTGTCGGGGGAGACGGCGGTGGGGAAGTACCCGGTGCTGGCGGTGGAGACGATGCGGCGGACGATCGCGGCGACGGAAGCGTGGGTGCGCGAGTTGCCGTACGAGGAGAGTCCGCCGGCGCGGCTGGTGGAGTCGGGGTACCGCACGGCGGCGCTGGCGCACGGGGCGTGGCACACGGCGCGGGACATGGGGGCGCGGGCGGTGGCGTGCTGGTCGCAGCGCGGGGGGACGGCGCGGTACCTGAGCCAGAACGGGTTCAGAGTGCCGATCCTGTCGTACTCATCCGACAAGCGGGAGACGCGGCGGATGGTGATCCATCGCGGCGTGAGCGCGGTGTACGCGCCGGAACTGGCGGGCGGGACGCTCGCGGCGTGGAGCCGGCGCGTGGAGCAGGACCTGCTGGAGCGCGGGTGGGTCAAGCCGGGGGACCCCGTGGTGCTGCTGGCGGGGCTGCCGCTGGGGGCGCACGGGGCGACGAGCACGATCGCGGTGCACTACATCGGCAACCCGGCGACGGGGTACATGCGGCACGGGTGAGGCGCGGCGAGCGGCAAGGGCGTGGGGGCGCGGGCGTAGGATCGGCAATGGATCGTCTGCACACGCGGGCCGCGGTCGTGGCGACGGGCGATGAACTCGCCATCGGGCAGTCGCTGAACACGAACACGATGTGGATCGCCGACCGGCTGATGGCGGCGGGGATCGAGACCGTCGAGCACGTGGTTCTGGGGGATGACCGCGCGGCGGTGGCGGCGGCGATCCGGCGGCTGGCGGGGGAGGTTCCGCTGGTGATCGTGACGGGTGGGCTTGGGCCGACCGCCGACGACGTCACGCGCGATGCGCTGGCGGAGGCGGCGGGGGAGGAACTGGTGCTCGACGAGGGGGCGCTGGCGGCGATCGGGGGGCGGCTGCGGGGGCTGGGGCGGGAGATGACGGCGTATCAGCGGATGCAGGCGATGCGGCCGCGGTCGGCGGCGTGCCTGCCGAACGACAACGGGACGGCGCCGGGGCTGCACATGGTTGTGGGGGGCGGTGGTGCAGGGGCGGATGTGTTCTGTCTCCCCGGTCCGCCGCGCGAGATGAAGCCGATGTTCGAGCGCGACGTGCTGCCGCGGCTGCGGCCGGACCCGGCAAGGACGGCGCGCACGCGCGTGCTGCACGCCGCGGGGATCTTCGAGGCCGAGGCGGCGGCGCGGCTGGGGGAGTTGATGGACCGCGGGCGCAACCCGCTGGTGGGGATCACGGTGTCGGCGGGGGGGCTGGCGGTGCGGATCCGGGCGGTCGGGGAGGCGGGGGAGGGAGGGGAGGCGCTGGAGCGGTCGCTGGAGGCGACGGCGGGGGCGGTGCGCCGGCGGCTGGGGCCGTACATCTACGGCGAGGGAGAGGAGACGCTTGAGAGTGTCGTCGTGGCGGCGCTGCGGCGGGCGGGCAGGACGCTGGCGTGCGTGGAGTCGTGCACGGGGGGCGGCCTGGGGGCGGCGGTGACGCGGGTGCCGGGGTCGTCGGATGTGTTCGTCGGTGGGTGGGTGACGTACTCCAACGCGATGAAGGAACGGCTGGTGGGCGTGCCAGCGGAGGTGTTGCGCGAGAACGGGGCGGTGAGCGAGCCGACGGCACGGGCGATGGCGGTGGGGGGGCTGGAGCGGTCGGGGGCGGACCTGTGCGTCAGCATCACCGGGATCGCCGGTCCGGGGGGCGGGTCGGCGGCCAAGCCGGTGGGGACGGTGTGCGTCGGGCTGGCGCGGCGGGAGAGCGGGGGGCCAGCGGTGACGGTGCGGCGGCTGCTGATCTCGGGGGAGCGGGAGGACGTGCGGGAGCGGTCGGTTCGGACTGCTCTGATGATGGTGCTGCTGGCGGTTCGGGATGGGCCTGGCGCGCTGGAGGGATCGATGCGCCTGCCGCTGGCCTGGGAAGCGCCCGGGGCCGGGTGAGGGGCGGCCGGGGGCGGAGGCGCGGGGGGCTGGGAAGGATGGGGTGGGGGCCGCTTGGCCACGCCGGCTTGGCCGCCGTATACTGTGACTGACAACACGCTCGCGGGCGTAGTTCAGCGGTAGAACGTCAGCTTCCCAAGCTGGATGTCGCGGGTTCGAGTCCCGCCGCCCGCTTTCCAACGCGAGTGATTTTCTCGGACCATCCGCGTTGTTGTGGGGCTTTTTGTGGGCCAGACCTCCCAAAATCCACCACAGCCCACCACGCCGCTTCGGGGCCGGCACTGGATCGCCCTGATGGGCCTGGCCCAGCTCGTCCTGTTCGGAATTACGATGCAGGACCGGAAAATCCCGCCGCTCGGCAACCTCGGGATGATGCTCTGCGTCCCGATCATGATGGTGGCAATGAGCATCCGGCAGCGGGGCGAGCCCGAGTGAGTCGCGGCCGACCTGGATGCGCATCTGTAGTCCGTGGACAGATAGATTAGGGTACACCCTAACGGATCGGCGGCAGACCCATGTTCCGCCGCAACTTGTCCGTAGCCTGCCGCATCGCCTCGTGCTCTTCGTAGCCGCTGTGATCCCGGCCCCACTCGTCGGCACGTAGGACCTCGGCAATCTCCCCCCTCAGCCGCCGCACCTCGGCGATGAGGCGGAGGATCATCTTGGCTTCATCCGTCAAGCCGGGCGGGTAATAGCCCTCGTACAGCTTCTCCCACTCCGCTAGCTCGGCCTCGGTGGGCGGGCCCACGACCGGCTTCAGCTGCCCTGGGCCCCTCCGTAAGCATCGGCGGCAGGCTGGCCGCCGCCCAGGATCGCCTCCCGCCGCGCCTCAAGCCCCTGCCTCAACTGTTCATCCACAGGCCACCTCCTTCGCCCCACCCGCTTTAAGACAATCGACAGTCGGCTGTAAGACGAAGACCGGCAATGGTTGCGACCCATTGCCGGTTGTTGTTTTGTGCCTGCACGCGGCCTCTGGCGGCTTGGGTGATATTTCGGCTCGCGCGGCTGAGAGCCAGCAGCGGCGTGCCATGCGCCCGTGGCGGTCGTTGCGAGCGGGGTGGACCTCGCGAAGGCGATAAGAGACACTAGGGCGCCGGCCTTGTGCGATCTGGTGACGCCGCTCAAGTAGGGCAACTGACTCAAAATCGGTTGTTTGTCAGTGCCGGGTGACGCCGGCTGCTGGTGTGGGATGGGCGTGCGCGCCGGCGCCGTTCGTGGCAGCAGCGGGAGTCCCATTCGTCTCGCCTTCCTTTGCGTGAAGTTCGGTTGCAGAGAGCGGCGAGGGTGATGTGGCGGGGCGGCGGCGGGCGTAGCGGGCCAGGAGGGCGCCGGCGTCGTCGAGGAGGGAGTAGGCGACGGGGGTGATCAGAAGCGTGAGGATGAGGGAGAGGGACTGGCCGCCGATGACGACGATGGCGACGGCGCGGCGTTCCTCAGCGCCGGGGCCGGTGCCCAGGGCCAGCGGGAGCATGCCGCCCACAAGAGCGAGGGTCGTCATGAGGATCGGGCGCAGGCGGTCGCGGTTGCCCTGGATAATCGCCTCGTAGCGCGGCATCCCCTGGCGGCGCAGCAGGTTCATGTGGTCGATCTGGAGGATCGCGTTCTTCTTCACCACGCCGAAGAGGACGAGGATGCCCAGCGCCGAGTAGAGGTTCAGCGAACTGCCCGCCAGGTACAGCGACAGGAACGCAAAGGGGACGGAGAGGGGCAGCGAGAGCAGGATCGTGAAGGGGTGGACGAAACTCTCGTAGTTGGACGCCAGGATCATGTACATGAAGATGATCGAGAGCGCGAAGGCGATGAGGAACTCGCGGAAGGTCCGCTCCAGTTCGCGGCCGCGGCCCAGCACGCGGATGGTGTAGGCGGGGGGCATGCCCATGGCGTCGATCTCGTCGCGGAGGGCATCGAGACGGTCGGCCAGGGCGTAGCCGGGGGCGACCGAGCCGCGGACGTTGGCGGCGCGCTGGCGGTCGAGGCGGTCGATGCGAGCGGCGGCGGTGGCGGGTTCGAGGGTGGCGATGTTGCGGAGTTCGACCGTTTTGCCCGGGGCGGCACTGGCGGGGATGAGCAGGCGCGGCAGGCCGGAGGCCTCGCTGCGGTATTGGCGCATGAGACGGAGTTGGACGTCGTAGTCCTCGCTCGTGGCTGGATCGCGGAATCGCGTGACTTCCTGGTCGCCGCCGACGAGGACGCGCAGGGCGGCGCCGATGTCGCGGGCGGTGACACCGAGGTCGGCGGCGCGTTCGCGGTCGATGCGGACGCGGAGTTCGGGGGTGGTGAGTTTGAGCGTGGTGTCGGCGTCGGCGATGCCGCCGATCTCCAGGGCGCGAGCGCGGAGGTGCTCGGTGTACTCGGCGAGTTTCTCCAGTTCGGGGCCGCGGATGGCGATGTCGATGTCGAAGTTGCCGCCGCCGATGTTGAAGGCGGGGAAACTGCGGACGCTGATGCGCAGGTCGGGATAGCCGCGGAGGGCGCGGCGGAGGTCCTGCATCACGTCGGACTGCGAGATGTTGCCGCGCCAGGCCGCGCCGGGGTCGCCGCGGAGGAGGGAGGAGAAGAAGCGTCCGATGGAGAAGACGCGCTCCTCGTGCGGGGCGATGCGGACGTAGACGTTGGCCTGGTTGACCTGGCCGAGGAAGGAGCCGCCGACGGAGGCGAGGGTGGTGCGCACGGCGGGGTGGGCGCGGATGCGCTCCTCGACCTGGCGGACGGCGGCGTCGAAGGACTCGAAACTCGTTCCCTCCGGGCCGCTGATGTTGACGGTGAACTCGCCCTCGTCCACGTCGCTGGGGAGGTAGTCCTGTTTGAGCAGGCCGTAGAGCGGGACCGCCGAGAGCATGATCAGCACGGCGACCAGCGCGGCGACGATGCGGAAGCGCATGACCGTCCGCAGCATCGCGACGTAGACGCGGTCGATGACGGCGTAGAACCCGCTGCGGGACGTATGGCCGTTGCCGCCGGGCTTGACGTGCAGCATGCGGGCCGAGAGCGTCGGCGTGAGGGTGAAACTGACCAGCAGGCTGACGAGGACGGCCACGGCGGCGGTGATGCCGAACTGGTAGAGGAACCGCCCGGAGATCGAGGACATGAAGGAGACGGGGACGAAGATGACCACCAGCGAGAGGGTGGTCGCCAGGACGGCCAGGGCGATTTCCGCGGTGCCCCGCCGCGCGGCCTCCATGGGGCCCAGGCCCTTCTCCTCGGCGAAGCGGTAGATGTTCTCGAGGACGACGATCGCGTCGTCGATCACGATGCCGACCATGAGGACCAGGGCGAGCATCGTCACGCTGTTGAGCGTGAAGTCCAGGGCCCACATCACCGCGAAGGTCGAGATGACCGAGGTGGGGATCGCGATGGCGGCGATGACGGTGGAGCGCCACGAGCGCATGAAGGCCAGGACGACCAGCGAGGCGAGGATCGACCCCAGGATGAGGTGGACGTTGATCTCGTGCAGGGCGGCGTGGATGTAGCGCGACTGGTCGCGGATGACCTCGAGGGTCACGCCCGGGGGGAGTTGGTGGCGGAGGATCTCGAGGTTGGCCTTGACCTCCTCAATGACCTTGACGGTGTTGGCGCCGGACTGGCGGCGGATCTCGAGCGTGACCGCGGGCTGGCCGTTGAGGCGGGAGGCCGAGCGCTGCTCGCGGGTGCCGTCCTCGGCCACGCCGATGTCGCGGATGCGGATAGGCGCGCCGTCCACGACGGCGATGACGATGTCGTTGAAGGCCTCGGCGGTGGTGAGTTTGCCGAGCGTGCGGAGGACCTGCTCGCGGACGTCGCCCGTGAGATTGCCGCCGGGGACGTCGGAGTTCTGGCGGATGATGGCGTCGCGGACCCAGGTGATCGGGATGCCCAGGGCCGCGAGGCGATCGGCGTCCACCCAGACGTTCACGGTCCGCTCCAGCCCGCCGACGATGTTGACCTCGCCGACGCCGCTGGAGCGTTCAAGTTGGGGCTTGACGGTCTTGTCCGCGATCTCCGTCAGTTCGCGGATCGAAAGGACGCCCGAGAGGGCGATGGTCAGGACGGGAGAGGAGTCGTTATCGAACTTGGAGACGACGGGGGGATCGGCGTCGTCGGGGAGGCGCCGGACGGCGGCGGCGACGCGGTCGCGCACGTCCTGGGCCGCGGCGTCGATGTCGCGGTCCAGCCGGAACGTCGCCATGACGAACGACTGGCCCTGGCCGGAGATGGAGCGGAGTTCCTCGATCCCCTCGACGGTGTTGATGGCCTCTTCGAGGGGCTGGGAGACCTCGGTCTCGACCTCCTCCGGCGAGGCGCCGGGGAGGGTGGTCCGGACGCTGACGGTCGGCAGGTCCACGGAGGGAAGGCGGTCCACGCCGAGGCTCATGTACGCGGAGGCCCCGACGACGACCAGCGCGAGGATGAGCATCGTCGCGAAGACGGGACGGCGGATGCAGATTTCAGCGAGTTTCTGCATGGGCCTCCCCGGGCGTACGCGGAGCGCGGCGCGGCGTGAGCGACCGGTCCGCGGGGCGGTCCGGCCGAATCGGGTTGGATCGTGAACATGCGGGCATCGGTCGAGTCATCGGCCCCCGGGAGTCGATATGGCCACACCCCGCCGAGCGGCGGTCTCCAGAAAGAGGAATAGAAAGCCGACGGCCAACTATTCGCCGTCCGGTGGGATAATCCACTTACCCCCAAGATCGGAGTCCGCTGCATGGACCAACGCTGGAAGCCAGGCCCGAGGTTCCTCGCCCTGATCGCGGCCGGGACGCTGGGCGTGATGGCGCCGGGGTGCGGCCACGATGAGCGGGCTGGCCCGGGCCGCGTCGCCGAGCGTCCGCCGACAGCGGTGGAACTGGCCCCGGTCAGGATCGGCGCGGCCGAGCGGTTCATCGATGTGTCGGGCACGCTCTTCGGAGAGGAGGAGACGGTCGTCTCGTCCAAACTCAGCGGGCGGGTGGTCGAGGTGCTCCACGATGTGGGGGACGTGGTGGAGCCGGGGAGCGTGCTGGCCCGGCAGGAGACGGCCGACTACGAACTGCGGCTCGCGGAAAGCCGGGCCCTGCTTCAGGCCTCGCTCGCCAAACTCGGGCTGAAGGAGTTGCCGGGGGAGGGGTTCGACCTGTCGGAAGTGCCGACGGTGGAGCGGGCCCGCGCTGAGGCCGCCAACGCCGAGGCCCGGTTCCGGCGGGCCGTGCAGTTGTTCCAGGAGGTGCCGCCGCTGATCTCGGAGCAGGAGTTCAACGACGCCGTGACGCGGCGGGATGTGGCCCGCAGCGATGCGGATGTGGCCCTGCTCAACGCGCAGGCGGTGCTCGCGGAGGCCCGGACCCAGGCCGCGGCCGTGGCGCTTGCGGAGCAGCGGCTGGCGGACACGGCGATCCGCGCCCCCGCGGGGCCCGACGGGAAGGGGCCGACGTACCGCGTCGCGGAGCGGCTGGTGTCGCTGGGGGAGTACCTGACGGAAGGGAAGCCGGTGTTCCGGCTCGTGGCGGCGGAGTTGATCAAGTTCCGCGCGGAGGTGCCGGAGCGGTTCGTCGGGCAGGTGCGCGAGGGGCAGGAGGCCCGGGTGTGGATGGAGGCGTACCGGGAGCCGTTCGCGGGGAAGGTGGCGCGGATCTCGCCGAGCATCAACCCGACGACGCGGACGTTCCGGATCGAGGTCCACGTGCCGAACCCCGAGGGGCTGCTGCGGCCGGGGGCGTTTGCGCGTGGGCGGATCGTGGTGGCGCGTGACGAGGGGGTGACGTTCGTCCCGTCGTCGGCCGTGGTCACGTTCGCGGGGGTGCGGCGGGTGTTCAGCGTGCAGGACGGGAAGGCGGTCGAGCACCGCGTCGAGTTGGGGGTGGAGGACGGGGGGTTTGTCGAGATCCGCGGGGGGCTGCCGGTCGATCAGGTTGTGACCACCGGCGCGGCAGCGTTGGCCAACGGGGTGCCGGTGGTGGTCGGCGGTGGTTGAGGCTCATGCCGCGGCGCGGAGACGAGTCGGCGCAGGGTGATCGAGGCCTCCAGCAGGCGGCCGTCGCGGAGCAGGCGCAGGCGCCGGATCTCGCCGTGGCGGCGGAGCAGCCGGCGGACGGGCTCGCGGTCGGCCGCGCCGACTGAGCGGCCGTCGAGTTCGATCAGGATGTCGCCGGGTCGGAGGCCGGCCTCCGCCGCGGGGCTTCCGTCGAGAACGCGCAGGATGCGCAGGCCGGAGTGGGGGGGCAGGGCCGCGGCGAGCGTCAGGCCGCTCATGTCGAACTCGAGGGGTTCGGGGAAGGCGTCGTTGGGTTCGAGAATCAGCCGCCGGCCGGGGCCGTCGAAGATCACGCGGAACTTGTGCAGGAAGCCGCCGCCGACGAGGACGTCGAAGCGGCTGGTTGCGAGGGCGCCGGTGCGGTCATCTGAGAGGCCGATCAGCGGCAGGTCGAAGCGGAGATCGCCGAGTTGGATGGCCTCCATGCGGCAGAGGGTCTGGCGGACCTCGCCCCCGACGCCGAAGCCGGTGGTGGCTTCGATCGACCAGTCGGCTGCTTCGGCGAGGCGATGGCGGCGGGCGAAGGGCGTCGTCGCGGCGAGGGCCAGACCGGCGCCGGTGTCGAGCATGCACCGGGCGGGGAGCGGTTGGGCGCCGGGCGGCGTGAGCAGGGCCTCAATGAACGTGTACCCGTGCAGACGCGTCGGCAGGACGATGCCGGGGCCGTCGTACTCGAAGCCGGCGGGGTGGATGGTCATTCGGGCCGCCGCGTAGTCGATCTCGATGATGCGGCCGCGGAAGAAGTCGTTGCCGATCAGGCCGTGGATCGGCCTGCCTTGGAACTGGGTGAGGGGGGAGAAGTCGATCGCCATGAGCGGGCGAGGGCGGAGCGAGAGGCCGGTGAGGCCGAGGGAGACGGCGGAGGTCCGACCTCGCTCGCTAGTTCCCTCGCCCGCGCCGCCGATGCGGCCGCCGGCGTGCTCGAGGATGCCCAGCATCCGGGCCAGACTGAGGTCGATGCAGGTCGAGGGGGCGCCGGTGTCGAGGCAGAAGCGGTACGGGCCGCGGCCGTCGATGGTGACGGGGAGGTAGATGCGGTGCTCGTAGATCTCGACGGGGATGGCGGTCGGTAGGGCGTGGGCAGAGGTGTTGCCGGCGGGCGTGGGGAGCGGTGGGGCGGGCGGAGCGGCGTGCGCTCGGGCCGTCGGTGGGAGAAGGGCGAGCCAGGCGAGGGGAGCCGCGAGACGGAGCGGTGTGCTTCCATTCATGGCCGGCTCCGGGAGTGGGCCTCGGGCGGGCGGCTGCGCCGGACGATATCCGGCTCGCGCGGCGGGGCGTCTGAGCGCGGTTGACGATCCGGTTAGGCCGGACTATTGTGGGTTTACTGATTGCGGGGTAGAGCAGCCTGGTAGCTCGTCGGGCTCATAACCCGGAGGTCGCAGGTTCAAATCCTGCCCCCGCTATTGAGCAGCCCCTGGGTCGCAAGACCCGGGGGCTTGTCGTTTGGGGCGTTGCCGAGGCGTGGCCGGTCAGTGCGTGGCGTCCGGACGGGGGGTTGTCAAGAGCATGAGGACGCCCAGCGTGCCCGCGATGAGCGACGCGGCGAAGATGCCGATTTTGGCAGCGGCGTGCACGGCAGGGTCGGGGAACGCGATCCCGGCGATGAAGAGCGACATGGTGAACCCGATGCCGCCCAGCGCGCCGGCGCCGCACAACTGGCGCCAGGAGTACGCATCCGGCTTGTGAGCGATGCCGCTGCGCACCGCGAGCCACGCGGCCGTGATGATCCCGACCGGCTTGCCGATGACCAGACCCAGCGTGATGGCGAGGACCAGCCGCATGTGACCCTCGACCACACCGGCCGAGAGGACGACGCCGGCGTTGGCCAGCGCGAAGATCGGGAGCGCCAGGTAACTGGACCAAGGCTCGACGGAGCGGAGGAGTTTGTCGGCGGGCGACTCCATCCGCTTGTGGATGGCGTCGAGGAGTCGCAGGGTGGGCTCGGAGGGGCCGGTGCGCATGGCCTCCCCGTGGTGGCTCTCCTCCTGGTGGATCACCAGTGAGGCCTGGGCCAGCAGAGCCTTGAGGTTCGCCGGGGGGCGGGTGGGGATGAGCATGGCCATGATCACGCTCGCCAGCGTGGCGTGCAGGCCCGCCTCGTGGAGGCAGAACCAGAGGATGGGAGCGCAGATCGCGTACGGGATCGGGCTGTACACCGCGGCGCGGTTGAGGACCACGACCACCGCGGTGACCGCTCCGGCGGCGAGCAGGTAGCCCTCGTGGATCCCGCCGGTGTAGAACAGCGCGATGACGAGGATCGCGACCACGTCGTCGATGATGACCGCGGCGGTGAGGAAGACGCGCAGTTCGATGGGGACGCGGGCGCCCAGGAGCACGATCAGCGCGACTGCGAAGGCGGTGTCGGTGCCGATCGGGATGCCCCAGCCGTGTCGTAACTCCGGCGGCGCGATCGACGCGTAGATCACGCCCGGCAGGATGATCCCGCCCAGCGCGGCGATCACCGGCAGCATGCCGGAGCGGAAACTGGCCAGGTGACCGACGGTGAACTCCCGTTTGATCTCGAGGCCGACGACGAAGAAGAAGACGGTCAGGAGCCCGTGGTTGATCCAGTGGAGCAGCGAGTGTGAGAAGGAGAGTTGGTCCCAGATGACGCCCAGGGGCGTCTCCCAGAGCGTTGCGAACGCCGAGCCCAGCGGCGAGTTGCTCAGCACCACCGCCAGCAGCGTGGCCAGGCCGAGGAGGAGGCCGGACATCGGCCCCCAGCGGACGAACTCGAACGCGGCGGCCTGGATGCGATGCCCGAGGGATCCGAGCATCGCGTCGGCCAGCGAACTTTCATCCCAGGTGCCGGTGTAGCCGCGGCCGTTGATGAAGAACGTCGGGGAGAGGCGGACGCCGCCGCGCTGGGCCTCCTCGATGCTCCGGCGGACCCGGGCTCGCGCCTGGTCGAGGACCGGATCGTCGGTCGCCAGGCCGAACTGTCCGGCGATCTCGTCGAGATCGGCGTCGGTCAGCGCCGTGCCGCGTTCCATCAGCGTCTCGTGGACGGGCCAGAACTGCCCCTTCGCCGCCGCCTGTTCCGCCAGTTCGGCCGCCCGCATGGCGATGCGGCTGCCGCTTGTGGGGAAGTGCCGGAAGACGTAGCACATGCGGTCGCCGAAACGGTTCCGCAGTTCCTTGACGACCTCGTGAACGGCCTGGCAGGGTTCGGAGGCGTAACTCCCGTACTGCACCAGGGTCATTTCCGCGTCCGTCGGCCCCAGGATGTGGTCGCGGAGGGGATCGACGGGCGGATCGAGGAGTTTCGGGGCGTCATTCGGCATCGCGAGTGAGTGTACCCGCGTGCGCGCGATTTCAAGCCGCGCGCAGCAGCGCCGAGGCATCAGGCCGTTTCATGCCTAAGGCCGGGGAGTTTTTGCAACGGTTGTGAGCGTGCGGCGGCGTGGCGTTCATTCGGGCCTGCTCGCCACGCGGATGAACCGCGAAAGCCGCAACGCTCGGTTGCGGGCTCGCTCAGCCGCGGGCCGGCCCCATCAGGCTTTCGGGGTCCTGGAGCAGTTCCACGATCTTCGCAAGGGCCAGCGCGGCGGTCGCGCCGTCCACGACGCGGTGGTCGCAGGCGAGGCTGAGCGGCAGGAGCAGCCCGATCGCGAACGCCGGGCCGGCGGGCGTGGAGCGGATGACCGGCGCCTGCCGGGCGCGGCCGACCGCGAGGATGCCGACCTCCGGGTAGTTGATGACCGGCGTGGCGAAGCGGCCGGCGTGCGAGCCGACGTTGCTGATGGTGAACGTCGAGCCGATCAGTTGCTCGCGCGGGATGCTCCGCGTGCGGGCGGCGTTGGCGATCTGCGCGACCTGGCGGCCGATCTCCAGCACACCCAGGGCGTCGCAGTCGCGGATGACCGGGACCATGAGCCCGCTGTCGGTGTCGGTGGCGATGCCCAGGTGCACAGCGCGGTGCTGGACGATCTCCTCGGCCTTGTCGTCCACCGTCGCGTTCATCGCCCGGAACTGAGGCATCGTCAGCACGCGGCAGACCGCGGCGGCGACGAACGGCAGGAAGGAGACCTTCTCGCCGCTGGCGGCCGCGAGTTTCCGGCGCAGCACGTCGAGGGCCGAGACGTCCGCCTCGTCCATCACGTTGAAGTGCACGGCCTGGTTGACGCTCTCGCGCAGGCGGTTGGCGATCGTCCGGCGCACGCCGCGGAACGGGATGCGCGTGACGGGCTCGCCGGGGGCAGCGGCCGGGGTGCGAGCAGCGGGAGTAGGGGGGACGCTGACCGGGCGGGCCGGCGCGGCGGGGGCGCGCATCGCCGGGGTCCGCGTCTGGACGACGGCGCTGTGCGGCTCCTCGGGCTCGTTGGGGGCGACGTCCGGAATTCCACCGGCAGCGCCGGCGGCCGCGGCGGCACGCACATCCTTGTCGGTGATGCGCCCGCCGATCCCCGTGCCGCGGACGCGCGCCAGGTCAACCCCCAGGTCGCGGGCGAGGCGGCGGACGGCTGGAGCCGCGAGGATCTTGCCTGCATCGGCCTGAAGGTGCGCCAGCGAGCCGACGACGGTGCCATCGTCCTCCGTGCGCTGGTAGTTGTCCGGGTCGGGCTCGGCGGCGGGGGCGGCGTGGTGCGTGCCGTTGGAACTTGCGCCGGCGGCGGCCTTCTTGGCCTCGCTCTTGGTGGGCGCGGGGGCCGCGGCGCCGCCCTCGCCGACATACGTCACCAGCGGGTTGCCGACCTTGAGGATGTCGCCGGGCTTGCCGTGGAGGGCGGCGATCACGCCGTCGCGCGGGCTGGGGACCTCGACCAGGGCCTTGTCGGTCTCCATCTCGGCGAGGATGTCGTGCTCCTTGACGGCCTGGCCGACCTCCACCTTCCACGCGATCAGTTCGGCCTCGTGCACGCCTTCGCCGAGGTCGGGGAGGATGAAGTCGTTGGGGTTGCCGGTGGATTTCGCGTGGGCCATGGTCGGTCCTCGGTCCGGGTCGGGTGGTCGGGTCGGGGGCGAGAGAGGATAGAAGGGACGAGTGGCGGGGGAGAGGGTCAGAGTTTGCGGAGGTTGTTGACCCGCTCGACCGCCTGGGCGAGCAGGTCGCGCAGCGGCTTGAGCGAGTCGAGCACTGCGCCGGCGTCACGGAGTTGGACAGCCACCGTGCTGACGCCCGAAGCGGTCTGGGCGGTGAAGGAGAGGCCGCTGGCGTCCTTGAACGTCACGGTGGCGACCTCGAACGGCTCGGCGGGCTGCTCGGCGCGGGCGGCCTCGATGCGGTCGATGGTCTCGACGAGGCGCTGGGCCTGGCTGACGTCGAGGGTCACGCTCTGGGTGTGGATGGCCAGGTGGACGCCGTAGGCGTACTTCGACGTGACCAGCCGGTCGCTGGTCGCGCGGATGATGGAGGCGCGGATCGTGACCGGGCCGTTTGGCCCGGTGGGGCTAGTGAACTCGCCGACGGTCGCGGTCTCGCGGCGGACGAGGGACATTTCCGTCGCCGTCATCGCGTCGAGGGCCGAGCGCTGGGGCCCCTCCGTGCGCACCGGTTGCCGCGAGGCGGCGATGAGCGCAGCGCCGGCGAGGCAGGCCGCGGCGACGATGATCGTGGACCGATGCATCCGAAACAACTCCTTCCGTGGGCCGATTCTCCGGACGGCGGGGCTCAGTATGCCGCGCAGGCCTCGATCGCCTCGCGGATGCGGTTGGCGTCCGGGAGGTACTCGAGTTCGAGTTTGTAGTACGGCATGACCGTGTCGAAGCCGGTGACGCGCTGCACCGGGGCCTCCAGGTGCAGGAAGCACTTCTCCTGGATGATCGCGGCGATCTCGGCGCCCAGGCCGGCGGTCTTGGGGGCCTCGTGGACGACGACGCAGCGGCCGGTCTTCTCGACGCTGGCGGCGATCGTGTCGATGTCGATCGGGTAGATCGTCCGCAGGTCGATGAGTTCGACGCTCATGTCCTCCGGCAGGTCGGCCAGAGCCTTGATGCAGTCGTGCACGCAGGCGCCCCAGGAGATGACGGTGACGTCGTCGCCTTCGTCGATGATCTTGGCTTTGCCGATTGGGATCGTGTACTCGTCCTCCGGCACCTCCTCGCGGAAGGCGCGGTAGATGCGCTTGGGTTCGAAGAAGAGGACCGGGTCGGGGTCGCGGATCGCGGAGATGAGCAGACCCTTGGCGTCGTAGGGCGTGCTGGGCATGACGACCTTCAGCCCGGGGTGGTGGGCGTAGATCGCCTCGGGGGAGTCCGAGTGCAGTTCCGGGGCGTGGATGCCGCCGCCGACGGGGACGCGGACGGTCATCGGGACCGTGATCGCGCCGCGGCTGCGGGTGCGGTACCGCGCGGCGTGGTTGACGAGTTGGTCATACGCCGGTCCGAGGAAGCCCTCGAACTGGATCTCGGGGATCGGGCGCATGCCGGCGATGGCCAGGCCGATCGCGGTGCCCATGATGCCGGACTCGGCGAGGGGGGTGTCGACGACGCGGTCGGCGCCGAAGCGGGCCTGGAGCCCCTCGGTGACGCGGAAGACGCCGCCGTTCTTGCCGACGTCCTCCCCGAGGATGATGACGCGGGGGTCCGCCTCCATCTCCTGGGCGAGGGCGAGGTTGATTGCCTGGACGAGTGTGAGTTGCGCCATGGCTCGGTCTCTACTGGCGGTTGGCCTTCGCGGGGTGCGTTCTGGACTTCTGCGGATCGATTCGTTGCAGGCTTACGACAATCGTGGTGTTGATGATGACTTCGTGTCCTTCGCCGTCCGTCACATGCATGACACGGAGATTCTGCTCTGGAATCCAGACGAAATCGTGGTGGTTGATCTCGAAGATCCGTCCGTCAACCAAGGTATGAGGAACGGTCTGAACGGCTTGGCGTTCTTCCAAGAGTCAGTTCTTCGTGCGTCATGGCCGCGCTCCGTTGCGTGCGATCACACGTGCTCGGGGGCGCTCTTCAGCCCGATCTGCGTCGGGTCCTGACCGAGCGAGTGCGTGCGCAGCGTGCGCTTCTGGATCTCGAGTTCCCGGTCGAGCGTCGCGAACGTGTAGTCGAAGATGTCGTCGGTCGTGGGCTTCTCGATGCTTTCCGCTGTCTTGACGACCTCGGCGACGATCGCCTTGGCCTTCTCCTCGGCCTGCTGCTGCTTGGCGTCGTCCCAGAGGCCCTTCTTCTCGAGGTACTTCCGCAGGCGGATCACCGGGTCGCGGCCGCGCCAGGCCTCGACCTCCTCCGCGTCGCGGTAGCGGCGGGCGTCGTCCGCCGTCGTGTGGTCGCCCAGGCGGTAGGTCACGGCTTCGATGAACGAGGGGCCGCCCCCGCCGCGGGCACGCTCGATCGCCTCCTTGCTGGCCTTGTAGACCGCGAAGAGGTCGTTGCCGTCCACCTGGATCGTCGGCATGCCGTACGCGATCGCCTTCTGCGCGACGGTCTCGGAGGCCATCTGCTGCTCGCGGGGGACCGAGATCGCCCACTGGTTGTTCTGGCAGAAGAAGACCACCGGCACTTCCAGCGTGCTGGCGAAGTTCATCGCCTCGTGGAAGTCGCCCTCGCTGGTCGCGCCGTCCCCGAAATAGGTGATCGCGACGCGCTCCTCCTTGCGGAGTTTGAACGCCCAGGCGATCCCCGTTGCGTGGAGCATCTGCGTCCCGATCGGAATCGACAGCGGGGTCATGTTGACCCCCTCGGGGATCTGGTTGCCGCGCTCATCCCCCATCCAGTGCAGGAGGATGTAGTGCATCGGCAGCCCGTGCAGGAACAGGGCCGCGTTCTCGCGGTAGCAGGGGACGAGGAAGTCCACGCCCTTGCGGGCCGCGAAGCCCGAGCCGATCGCCGCCGCCTCCTGGCCCTTGTTCTGGGGGTAGGTGCCCATGCGGCCGGAGCGCTGCAGTTTGAACGCCACGTCGTCGAGCGTCCGGCAGGTCAGCATGAAGTCGTACAGATACGCGACCTGCTCGTCGGTGAGCGTGTCCTTGGCCAGCGACTCGTCCAGGTTGCCGTTCTCATCGAGAATCTGGAGGTAGTCAACCTGGGCGGTGTAGACGGTGCGTCGGGGCATTTCGGGCTCCATCACGGCCCCCGGGGCCGTGTTCCGGTGGGGGTTGGACAGGGACGCTGCGTGCCTGCCGGGGCGGTGAGCGGCGGCGGGACCCACCGCGCCTCTAGTTTAGCCGAAACCGGCGCATGGTTCGTGCTGGCTTGCCGAGGTCAGCGACCTCGGAACATAGTGGTCACTAGCCCACGCGGGCCGCGTGGGTCGGACACAACCGACAGCCCGAAGGGCCGCGGTGGCCGCCGCTGGGCTCAGCCGTGCCCGTTGGCTGCGGCGCCCGCGGGGACGTACTTGTCGCCCGGGAACTGCTTGATCCCGTCCTGCTTGAGGCGCCGGCCCGTGCCCGCGGCCACCGGCGACTTCTCGGGGATCGAGAACAGTTCGTTGGGGAGCGTCTCGGTGTACTTCAGCGCGGCGGACGCGGCCTCGAGCATCGTGTCGTCGGTGTTCTCGTAGAGGCGGCGGAAGTTGTCGCGGATCGTCTCCTCCGCCAGGTCGAAGAAGTGCTTCGCCGCGGCCTTGTCGCGCTCGAACTCGGCGCCCTCGCCGCCCTTGCGGATGTCCAGGTCCAGCCGGCTGAGCGTGCACGCCCAAGCGTGCAGCCACAGGCCGCTGTCGGCCACGCGGGCCTGCACGGCCTGCCGGTTGATGATCGCTTCCCGGTACCGGCGCGAGGCCTGCTTGAACTGGTGGCTGTGCTCGCGGATGAAGCGGCAGAGACGCTCGGCCTCGTCGCGGAGCGAGGGATGGATCTTGTTGATCACCGGAGCCTTGCGACGCACGCCGAGGAACAGTTCCATCGCCAGCGGTACGGCCGCCTGCATGAGTTTCGCCCGCGTCGCGTTGCGGAGGATGCGGGCGAGGTTCGCCCCCATGCCCTCCTTCTCGTTCCAGCCGAGGGCTTCCTGGATGCCCAGCATCCGCTCGGCGAGTTGCTTGCCGCCGTAGGCGAAGATGAACGACTGCATGACCTCGTTGGCGCCCTCGACGATGAGGTTGATGCGAGAGTCGCGGAAGATCCGCTCGATCTCGTTCTCGGTCATGTAACTCTCGCCGCCCATGATCTGCATGGCGTCGTTCACCACGCGCCAGCCCATCTCCGAGCAGAAGACCTTGCAGATCGCGGTCTCCAGCATGATGTCCTCATCATGCCGGTCGAGCATGCCGGTGGTCATGTAGAGCACGGCGTCCATGGCGTACGTCAGGGCCGCCATGTGCGCGATGCGTGTGCGGACCAGTTCGAACTCTGCCAGCGGGCGGCCGAACTGGTAGCGCGTCTGCGACCACTTGATCGCCTGGTCCATCGCGCGGCGGGCCCCGCCGAGCATCCCCGCCGAGAGCGTGCACCGCCCGTAGTTCAGGCACGAGAGCGCGATGTTCAGCCCGCGTCCCTCCTGGCCCAGCAGGTGGCTCTTGGGGACGCGCACGTTCTTGAACCGGATCCGCGCCTGCCACGTGCCGCGGATGCCGCACTTGCTCCGGTTCTTCTGGTAGATGTCCACCCCCTCCATGTCCGGCGTGCACACCAGCGCCGTGACCTTCTCCTTCCCGTCGGGCATCTTCTGCTTGGCCATGACGGTGAACAGGCCGCTGATGGCGCCGCTGGTGGCCCATTTTTTCTCGCCGTTGAGGATGTAGTACTCGCCGTCCTCAGTCTTCTCGCACCGGGTCTCCTGCCCGCCGGCGTCGCAGCCGACGTTGGGCTCGCTGAGGCAGAAGGCGCTGAGCCAGTCCGTCGCCAGGTGCGGCAGCCACCGCTTCTTCTGGTCCTCGGTCCCGAAGAGCATCACCGCCTTGCACCCGATCGACTGGTGCGCGGACACCAGCACCGCCGTCGAGCCGCACGTCTGGCCGATCCGCTCCAGCACGCGGTTGTAACTGGTGATCCCCAGCCCCAGCCCGCCGTACTCCTTGGGGATCGTCATCCCCAGCACGCCGATCTTGAAGAGCCGGTCGATCACCCAGCGCGGGATCTCCTGCTCCTGGTCGATCTGGATCGCCGGGTGCTCGGTCCGCAGGTACTCATCGAGCCGGGCCAGCAGTTGGTCGCACCGCGCGGTCTCCTCCGCGTCGGGCTCGGGGTACGGGAACACGAGTTCTTCGCGGAGGTTGCCCCAGAACAGGTTCTTCACGAACCCCATCGAAGAGGGCTCGGGGCCGAGGAGCGCTTCGGCGTCCTCGATCATCTTCCGGTCCTTCTCCGACACGTTCTTGAGGTTCTTGAGGTCGGCCATACTGGGTCCCTTCGTCTGTCGTGTTTCCCGCCCCTCCTCCCCGCCCGGCGTTCCGTCCCCCCGACGTCCCCCGCTCAGCCCCTCCTCCAATTGTCAACAATTCTATCCAGATTTCTTGGCCCCCGCCGACTTCTCGAAAAACGCCCTGATCGCCCCCTTCCCCTCCGGCGTGGACCGCAGGCGGACCAGTTCCCGCCGCTCGACGTCCAGCGCGCCTTTCCACCCTCCCTCTCCCAGCCCCGCGCGAACCGCGTCGAGCACCGCGCGGGCGGAGGCGGTCTTGGGGAGTTCCGGCTCAACCGCCTGAACCGCGGCCAGAACGCCGGGGGCGTACTCGGGCCTGCCGATCCATCGCGAGGGCGTTCCGTCGCGCTTCACCGGTCCCTTGGCGATGCGCCCCAGCAGCCACGCCTTCGCCGTCGCGAGCAGTTCGCCCGCGGACGACGCCACCGTGTCGAACAGGCCCGCCGCGGTTGCCTCGTCGAAGGTCATCGTCTGCCCCGAGGCCGTCCGGCGGATTGCTTCCGCCGGGTGGATCCGGGCCGGGAGCAGGTTTGTCCCGCCCCAGCCGGGGCAGATGCACAGCCCCGCCTCGGGCAGCCCGACCGGATACGGCTTGCCTGTCGGCGAGGGGGCGCCGATCAGCCCATCGCAGTGCATCGCCAGTTCCAGCCCGCCGCCGAGGGCCGCGCCGTTGATCGCCGCGGCCGTCGGGAACGGCAACTGCGAGAGCATGCCAAAGACCTGCTGCCCGTACGCTAGGTACCTGTCGAGTTGCTCGTTGCTCAGTTCTTCGATCGACTTGAGGTCCGCCCCCGCGACGAAGACCCGCTCGCTGGCGGAGGCCAGGATCAGGCACCGGGCCCGCGTGTCGCTCGCCGCTTCCCGCAGGGCCAGTTCCAGCCGCTGGATCAGCGGATGGTCGAGGACCACGACCGGTGCTCCCGGCTGCTCCAGACGCAGGGTCAGGCACCCATCTTCATCGCGCTGGAGGGGGAGCGGTGTTGCGGTCATGGTGGCTCCGGAGGGGGGGAGGAATTGCACAAACTGACCGCAAACCGGCGGTCCTGCGAGTATACCCCGCACGCTCCGGGGGTCACGGCCGCGGCGGCTCACCGCCGCGTCGCCGTCCGCTTACATGCCCAGTTTCGTCCTCAAAACAGCCTGCGTTTCGGGCATCTCGACCACGGAGGCGGAGAGGCCAGCCCCCCGGCGTACGACCCCGGCGTCGAGCGAACCATCCAGTTCGTTGAGCAGGCGTTTGGTTGCACGCAGCGCGTGCGGGCCGCCCGAGGCCAGCCGCTGCACCAACTCCTCGACCGCCCCGTCGAGTTCCGCAGCGGTCGGCACGACCTGGGTGACGATCCCCGCCTCGAACGCCCCCTGCCCGGACATCAGCCCGCCCCCCAAGAGGATCCGCCGCGCCCGCCCCGCGCCGACCTTCCGCACCAGCCAAGGGGCCACCACCGCGGGGCAGACGCCCAGGTCCACCTCCGGGAAGCCCATCTTGGAGTCCGCGTGCGTGATGGCGAAGTCGCAGACGCACGCCAGCCCGCACCCGCCACCGATCGCCGCCCCGTTCACGCGGCCAACCACGACCATCGGCAGCGCCCGCAGCCGCAGCGTGAACTCGCCGAGCGACGACAGGAGCCGCGCGGGAGCGCCGGGGACGTTGAGCACCTGCTTGAGGTCCATTCCCGCGCAGAACGCCTTCCCGGCGCCCGTCAGCACGAGCACCGTGATGTCCTCGCGCTTCTCGAGTTCCTCCATCCGCGCGTGCAAGGCCGTCAGCAGGTCGAGCGAGAGGGCGTTCCGCGCATCGGGCCGGTTGAGCGTGAGTCGTGCAACGGGGCTGGAGACCTCGAGCAGGGCGAGATCGGAAGAGGTAGTCGGGTCGGTGGGAGTGGGGGGAGGGGGGGTGGGGGGGGTCATTGCTTGCGGTCCTGCTTCGCCCAGAGTTGAGCCAGACGCGTGCGTTCCTCGTCGGAGCCGACGAGCGCCATCGACGCGGCGAGCGCGGCGTCCATGATCTCGTCGCGGTCGGTGCCGTCGAGTTCGTTGAGCCACCGCTTCGTCGCGGCCATCCCGCCCCGCGGCTTGGCCGCAAGGTCCGCCGCGATCGCCTCGGCCCGCTCGATCGCCGCCGCGGCGGTTTCGGCGCACTCGTGTGCCAGTCCGATCGCCGCGGCCCGGCGGCCGTCGATGAGGCCGGGGTCCAACATCCGCTCGCGCGCCGGGCCGTCTCCCGTCAACAGCCGCAGCGTCGGTGCGCTCACCGCGGGGCTGATCCCCAGCCGCACGACCGGATACCCGAGTTTCGCCGCGGCGTCCGTGACGACCACATCACACCCCCCGAGCATCGCGCACCCGCCCGCGATCGCCGCCCCATGCGCGGCCGCGACAACCGGCGCCGTGCACCGCCGCAGCGCCCGCACTACCCGCGACAGCCCCGTGAGCAACTCGCCCATCACCCCCTTATCCTCGCGGCACAGCGTTAGGTCAAACCCCGCGCAAAAGACCTCCCCCTCCCCGCGCAGCACGATCGCCCCGCACGTCTTCTCCAACTCAGCGACCGCCGCCACGATCCCCGCCAACATCGCCGGCGTCAGCGCATTGCGTTTCTCCGGCCGGGCCAGTATGACACGCCCGACGGCCCCGCTCACCTCCGTGCGGATCACTCGCCACCCCCTGCGGCCCTCGCTCTCGCCTTGCTTACGAGCGACCTCGCGTACTCCGCGGTGGTCGCCAGCCTGTCCAGATCAACGCCCGTTTCGTACCCGGACTCGTGAACCGTTCTCACGAGCAGTTCCGTCGAGATGTTCCCCGGCGCCCGCTTGCCGGGCGTGGAGGCGTACGGGCAGCCGCCAAGGCCGGCGACCGAACCATCGAAGGAGCGGATGCCCATGTCGAGCGCCACCTTCACGCATTCGGCGGCGCGGCCGAAAGTGTCATGCAGGTGCAGCGTGATGGCTCGCTCGCCCGGAGCAGCCCGCCCCAGCCATTGTTCGCCGACGCGATCAAGCACGGAACGAAGCATGTTGGCCACGGACTCGGGGGTGCCGGCGCCGATCGTGTCGCCAAGGTCCAGTTCGTCCACGCCCGCGTCCACCAGCAGACCGGCGACGGCCGCGACGTTCTCAGGGGCGATCGCTCCCTCAAACGGGCAGGCGATAGCGCACGAGATGTAGCCGCGCACGAGGATCCGCTCCGCTTTGGCCATCGCGATCACCGGTACGAAGCGCTCGATGGTCTCACGAATTCCTGCGTTCGTGTTGCGCCGCGAGAACGTTTCGGACGCGGCGGTGAAGACGGCCACCTTATCGAGCGGGCGAACCTGAGGGCCGACCCGGATCGCGGGTTGGGCGGCACGCATCGCGTTGAGCGCCGACTCCATCCCCTTCGCATTGGGCACCAGCGCCGAGAACCGCACCCCATCGTGCTTGCTCTTTGCCGCCTCGGCAAGCACCTCGGATGCATCGCCAAGTTGGGGAACCCACTTGGCCGACACGAAACTGGTCACCTCGACTTCGTCCACCCCGCAGGTGCACAGTTTCTCCACGAGGGTCGCCTTGTCGAGCGTCGGAACGAACCCCGGCTCGTTCTGCAACCCGTCCCGCGGCGAGACGTCCGTAATGCGGACCCGTTCGGCCATGCCTTATTCCACCGATGCCCAGTGCCCAGTCCCCGGCGCCTTCCCCATCACGTCGTGTAGTCCGCGTTGATTCTCACATACTCCGCCGACAGGTCGCACCCCATCATCCACGCCGACCCCGGCCCGTCGCCGACCGTCAGCACCATCTCGACGCGGTCGGCTCCCATCGCCGCCCGCAGGCGCGGGTCGCTCTTGTCCGTCCCCGTCGGCACGCCGCGGCGGTACACCTCCACGCCCCCGATCGTGAGCGACGTCGCCAACGGATCGAACGGCACCCCCGCGTTCCCCGCCGCGGTCACGATCCGTCCCCAGTTGGGGTCCTTTCCGTGCACGGCGCACTTCACCAGCGGTGAGTCCACCACGCACCGCGCCATCCGCTCCGCGTCGCTCTCGCTCCGCGCCCCGCGCACCACCACGCGGAAGATGCGGCTGGCCCCCTCGCCGTCCTGCACGATCTGCTCCGCGAGTTGCTCACACAGGCTGTGCAGCGCGGCGCGGAAGCCGTGGTACTCCGGCATGTCCTCGTGCAGCGTGCGCCCCGGCGCGGCCCCGCTGGCCATCGCGATGACCGTGTCCGAGCAACTCGGGTGCGCATCGACGCTGATGCGGTCGAAACTCCCCCGCGCCGCCCACTCCAGCGCCTTCTGAAGCGCCCGGTGCTCAATCGCGGCGTCGGTCGTGATGAACGCAAGCATCGTCCCGTGCGGCGGGCCCCCGGACGCCGAGTCCAGTTGCGGCGCGATCATCCCCGAGCCCTTCGCGATCGCCCCGATGTGCACCTGGTGTCCGAACAGTTCGATCTCCCGGTGTGCGCTCTTGGGCACCAGGTCGGTCGTCATGATCGACCTCGCCGCCGCCGAGTCCGCGTCTTCGCCTCGCGCCAGTTGCGACACCAGTTTCGGGATCGCTTCGACGATCCGCTCCACGGACAGCCGCCGCCCGATCACGCCCGTCGAGCAGGGGAGCACCTCCCGCACGGGGCACCCCAGGGCCCTCGCCACGGCCTCCATGCACATCTCGGCGTCGCGCACGCCCTCCTCCCCCGTCGCGGCGTTGGCCGCGCCGGCGTTGACCAGCACCGCCCGCAGCGCCGCTCCCTCCCCTCTGCCAGCCGCCTCGCGCCAGCGCCGCCCGATCAGGATCGGCGCCCCGACGACCGCGTTGCGCGTGAACACCGCCGCCGCCGACCGCCGCGGCTCGATCCGGTGCCCGCCCGCTCCCGTGCCCTCGGCCACCTCGTCACAAACGATCAGCGCAAGGTCCGACTTCCCCGACGGCTTGAGCCCCGCCGCGAGGCCGGCCGCACGGAATCCAAGTGGTCTGGTGATCACTTCGAGAGTCTCCGCCCGCCCTCCCCACGGCGGCAAGCGGAGCGCGGCGTGGGGGGCGGCACTACATTAGCGCTGCAGCCGCTGGAGCCGCACCGGCCGCTCGGTGGTCCCCAGCGGCTCGAGGACGAGACTGACGGAGAGGTCGTCCGTCAGGTTGTCGTAGTCCATTGACAGCCCCAGCGTCAGGGCCTGGAACCGCCGGCGCACCGTTCCGCCGTAAGCACGGAACTCGCCGGCGTCGGTGTCGTACGTGGCGTAGCCGTCCGCTGAGTACTTGCGGCTCAGCCGCGCGGCGGCGCCGACGTCGATGTAGGTGATGTCGCGGGCGTTGATGTACCGCAGTTCCGTGAAGGTCCGGAAGTCGGGCGAGTGCTCGAATGTTCCGCCGACGACCGTCCTCGCCGGCTGGTTGATCTCGAAGTCGTACACCGTGTTGAACACGAAGCCCACGGCGTCGGTGATCTGCCAGCGCAGGTCGGCGGTGAAGAAGTCGCCTCCCAGCAGCGAGTACTCGGGCCGGTACTCGACGAACCGCGGGATCGGGCTCTCGCGGTCGCTGTCGCCGCTGGACGACACGTAGTCGAGATTCAGCGTCAGCACGTCGACGGTGCGCCACCGCCCCGGCCCGCCGCGCTTGGTCTGCCACGTCTGCTTCACCCCCGCGCGCACCGCCGCGCCCGTGGCCAGCGACTCGACGCTCTCGTCGTACACCGGCAACTCGGTCTGGTCGAGGTTCGACCCCGCGGCCCACACCGTCACGCTGGGCTCGACGATGTGCCGGATGCGGTGCAGGTCGAAGAACCCCGAATCCACCGAGTCGTCGATCCGCTCGATGCTCGTCGAGATGCGCACGCCGCCGCCGGCCCAGACCCGCGTCCGGTCGTCGTCATCTCCGTTGAAGTCCTCGAACCCCTTGTCGTACGCCGTGAAGCGCCCGACGGCGAAGGGGACGAACTTCAGCGGCCCGAAGTCCGCCGTGATGGAGACCTCGTGCCGCGTGTCGAATCGCGTCACCGGCTCCTGCGTCAGCCCCGCGGCTCGCAGCCGGTCGCTCAGCCGCTCGTCGGGCAGGATGCCGAAGGCGTCCAGCGCCCGCTGGTCCGTGTCGTACCCCAGTTGGCGGGCCGTCGGCTCCGTGAAGTTGAAGGCCAGGCGCGACAGCCGGTACTCGTGCGTCCACGTCAGCAGCCCCGGCACCTTGCCGAACAGGTCGTCGGCCACGCGGGCGTACCCGACTTCCGGCAGCCGGTCCACGTCGTACCCCTGCGACTGGAGCAGGTACTGGTTGGGCGTGAAGTCCATCACGTTCGCCTGCGCCAGCACCCAGAGCGACGACTGCTCGTCCAGCCGCCGCAGGTACGCCGCGTTGGTGAACTCCCGCCGGTTGCGCGCCATGTCGCGGAAAAACGCGTCCACGAACGTCTCGTCCGAGACGTACGCCCCCTCCAGTTGCAGCGACCAGCGCTCGTCGATCTTCCAGAGGTGCTCGCCCAGCAGCAGCGACCGCGTGTCGTTCTCGCGGTTGATCTCCGCGCCGCTGGACAGTTCGTCCGTCCCGTCGTCTTCGATCAGCGTGTACCCGAAGAACGCGCCGCGCGAGTCCTCCCGCAGCCAGTGGACGCTGCCGCCCAGCGCGGCGCCGCGCTCGAAGTACCCGTCCACCAGCAGCCGCGCGTCGATCCCCTCCGGCGCCTGCACCCCCAGCAGCGCGAACGGGTCCCACGTCGTCCGCAGCGCCAGACCGCTGTTGCTGGAGTTTTCAAGCGCCACCGCCCGCAGCGGCATGCTTTCAACGTCCCCCGCGAACCGCGGCCAGTAGAAGAACGGGAGCGACCCGAACCGGAATGTCACGTCGTCCGCCCGCACCAGCGTCGAGTCCTGCTTCCCTCGTTCCCCCGGCACGTGCGTCACGGTGATCTCCGACGCCCCGATCGAGAACGTCGGCTCGAAGAACCGCGAGTTGCTCAGGGTCGCGCCGCGGGCCGAGAACTGGTTCTCCCCCTCCTGCCGCATCGCCTTGGCCCGCACGTACAGCGGCATCCCGACCTGCTCGTCGTACGTCCAGAAGACCGCTTCTACGGCCAGGGCCCGCTGGTTCTGCACGTCGTAATAGATTCGCGGCGCCCGCAGCGTGTACTCGCCCTGGTTCGGATCGCGGCGCGTGGCGACGACGTTCCCCTCCAGGTACAGCCCGATCACGTCCTCCACGTTCGGGTTGGTCACCAGTTGCGCGGTGTCGCCCACGCGCAGGAAGGCCACGCCGCGCTCCGCGACGATCTCCACCATCTCCCCCTGCCCCGGGTTCACGTACTGAACCACCAGCCCCCCTGTGAAGATCAGTGCCCCTTCGCCCCCTTCCTGGCCACCGGCGAGCACGGCGTTCCCGTGCACCGGGTCCGGCGCGAACGTGATCCTCCCCTCGCCGAAGATCGGCTCCCCCGGCGCCCGCGGCGGCAGCCGCGTTCCTTCCCCCGTCACACGCTCCCCGGTCGCCAGCGGCGATTCGGGTTCGAACGGCCGGGCCGCTCCCGGCCGAATCGGCGCCTGCGGGTCAAACGGCTCGCGCGCCGGCGGCACAGGCCCCGCATCTTCTGCTACGCCGGCGACCTCACGCAGCAGCCTCGCCAGCCTCGCCTCGCCCTCGACCACCAGCGGATCGTCCGCCCGCTCCTGGCGCAGCAGGTCCGCCGCCAGCACCACGTCCCCCGCCACGATCCCCGTCACCAGCAGCCGGTCCCCCGACGCCGAGATGCCGGACTTCGCCGCCGGGTCGCCGACGCGGTCGAGGTACGCCGCCACCTGGTACACGGGGATCGACGGATCGTGCTCGGCCACGCCGATCTGCTCGATCCACACCGCCGCCCCCACCGCGCTGAACCGATACACCCCCAGTTCGATCCCCGCATCGCCCGTCAGCAGCAACCGTCGCGTCGGCTGCGACGCGGGATCCTCGGGCGCCTCTGTCCACGTCAGCGCTCGCGAGGCTCGCAGCCGCACGCCCCCCGGCTGCACGCCAGCGCCGATCGTCAGCCCCGCGAACGTCCGCCCCGTCAGCGGCGGCACGGCCCGTTCCGCCGCTCCATCCTGGCGCGGCAGGTCGATGCCGCTGTGCGCAACGCTCCCGCCCGTCGCGACGAGCATCGCCAGCAGGGCCGCGGCCGTCCGTGCACGCTGAGTTCGGTTCCTCTCCATCCGCTCCGTGGTGGTTCCTTGCTGTGGGCAGGTTGGGGGTGGGGTGGGGGGGGTGGGGGGCGGGGGTGGGGGGGCGGGGGGTGGTGGCTGTCGTCCCGAGCGAATGCGAGGGAGCTGCTGCATCGGCCGAGGGCCGAGAGCCGAGGGCCGAG